>ULRN01039392.1_pt1 | contig 18154 bp, 10 predicted proteins | sample 1955461 | NCBI WGS metagenome assembly ULRN01 (sample SAMEA4835683, study PRJEB28245) | human gut metagenome | biome: gut microbiome; material: fecal sample | place: Denmark | collected 2008 | reverse complement strand
CCCGCCATAAGCGGAGCACTGACAGTGGTCATGAACATGGCCGGAGTGGACGCCAGTCCACAGTCCACCACATTGGCGCCAGCCTCGTTTGCACCTCTGATGAAAGCTTCCTTGATGCTATCTCCCGAGAGACGGCTGTCCGTACCCACGGTAACCGTGAGGTCAGAGGTGTCGTTTCCGTTCCTTAGCCATTTCACGAACGCCTTTGCAATTGTCTCTATCACTTCCGGTGTAAGGTTCACGTGTTCACCCTCGACGCCTTCGAGCGCCACGCCCCTTATATCGGAGCCATTCTGTAGTTTTTTCCAGTTCATGGATTAAATCGTTAGTTAAAAAAAACGTTCATTTCTTCTTGCAAATATAATTATTATTTGTGTTTCTGCAAATTTTTCATGCCGATAAATAGACTTTCGGGAATGTTTTTTTATATATCCTGTCATCGGGTGATAGTTTTCATATCCAGCGGATTACGGATCCGGCATGGAGACAGCGGGGATGAGGGGATGAAGGAGGGGATAGAGGGGGGAAAGGAAGGGGCATCTGTGGGGAAAACGGAAAAAGATAGTAAAAAAAACATTAATTGTTTTGTCAGTTCAAAAAGAAAGTGTACTTTTGCCTTCGGTTTTCAAGAACAAGAAGAAAGGGGCGTAGCCCAGCTGGTTTAGAGCGCTGCAGTCACATTGCAGAGGTCATCGGTTCGAGCCCGATCGTCCCTACCAATTCTTCCAAGAACAGACATCCGCTTTTTCGGCAGTTTTGCCGCATGAAGCGGATGTCGTTGTTTTTTATAAAGCATTCATTATAGCCCGCAGCAGACCTGGCGGCAGATTATGAGAGGGGCGATGGGTATTCCATAATGACATACTTGCAAGGTTTTTGCGGGATAACCACGCAAAAAGTATGTATATTACACAACAAAGGTTAAAAACGTTTCCGATTATCAATTAAAGGTATTATTTTTGTAGCAATCTAATTGAAGCTTGCGTATTATAGGCAAGAGAGAACAACATTATTAACCGCTCCGCAGGCGGCGCCACCGGATAAAGCCAACATACAAGAAGACATCCAAGGAGCTGCAGGCGGAACAAAAAAAAACAAAAAGATTATGTCTACAACAACAATTGTGATTCTGGTGATCGTCCTGCTGCTCGTGATATGGGCAGTGAGTATCTACAACAATCTGGTGAAGCTGCGCAACAACCGCGAGAATGCCTTCGCCAACATCGACGTGCAGCTGAAGCAGCGCTACGACCTCATCCCGCAGCTCGTATCTACGGTGAAGGGATACGCCACGCATGAGCGTGAGGTGCTGGAGCGCGTCACTGCAGCCCGCAGCGCAGCGATGGGAGCAACGACGGTGAACGAGAAGGTGCAGGCAGACAACATGATGACCAGCGCCCTCGCCGGACTGAAGGTGTCGCTTGAGGCTTATCCCGAACTGAAGGCCAACCAGAACTTCATGCAGCTGCAGAGCGAGATTGCAGACATCGAGAACAAGCTCGCCGCCGTGCGCCGCTTCTTCAATTCGGCAACACGTGAGCTCAACAATGCCGTGGAGACTTTCCCGGGCAACATCTTCGCCAAGATGTTCGGATTCTCACGCCAGCCGATGTTCGAGGTGCCGCAGGAAAACCGTGCGGCTATGGAGAAGGCACCGGAGATTAAATTCTAAATGAAGAATGAAGAATGAAGAATGAAATTTTGAAAACAGTTCTCGCTTACAGCGTTCAGAACTCGTAGGATATATTGATTAATTCTTCATTCAAAAACGATTCTTCATTCTTCATTCTTCATTTAAAATGATTCTAAACTCTAAACTCAAATTATGAAATATGTAGGAATGCAAACCCAGATAAGCCGGAACAACAGGATGACATTCCTGTTGCTGCTGATGTTTCCGCTTATCATACTGGGAGTGGTATGGGCGTTCATCGCCCTTGTCAACTACTTCGGCAACGGATATTACGACCAGTACGGCAATCTGGTGCACGAGATGGATGCAGCCACCGTGGAATATTATTTCCTCAACTCGCTGCCATGGGTAGTGGGCGGAGTGGGAATATGGTTCGCCATAGCCTATCTCTTCAACAGTTCGATGGTGAAGGCGGCGACAAAGGCACGCACTCTCACAAGGAAGGAGAACCCCAGGGTATACAATATCGTGGAGAACCTCTGCATGACCGCCGGCATGGACATGCCGAAGGTGAACGTGGTGGACGACCCGCAGCTCAACGCTTTTGCGAGCGGAATAAACAAGAACAGCTACACCGTCACCGTGACGACAGGACTGATGAACGTGCTCAACGACGAGGAGCTTGCCGGAGTAATCGGCCATGAACTGACACATATCCGCAACCACGACACACGACTGCTCATCACGAGCATCATCTTCGTGGGAATCATCTCCACTGTGATGAGCATGATAGTGCAGACGATGTACAACATGATGTGGTTCGGAGGCGGTAGCCGCAGGATAAGCAGCAGCGACGATGACGACCGCGGCAACGGCGTCGCCGTGATAGTGGTGTTGATAATAGGCTATGCGCTCTGTGCCGTGGCATATCTCTTCACTGCACTCACGCGTTTCGCCATCAGCCGCAAGCGCGAGTATATGGCGGATGCCGGCGGAGCGGAACTCTGCGGCAACCCTCTCGCCCTGGCCTCAGCACTGAGGAAGATAAGCCGCAAACCCGGTCTGCAGGACGTGAAGCGCGACGACGTAGCCCAGCTCTTCATCATCCACCCGCAGAAGTTCGCCGGCGGAGCCATGAACTTTCTGTCATCGCTCTTCTCCACCCATCCCGACACAAAGAAGCGCATCGAGATACTGGAGCAGTTCTGACCCTATGATATTGCCGGGAATCGGACAATCAGGGAAAACACTATTACTCCCGAATATACAGTAAGCCACTCAGATATTCCTTGATTATCCAATTCCCGGCAATATCCATACTTACAATAATAAATAAGGTTATTATTGTAAGTCCATGCATTTAACCCCAAACGGTCATCAGGACGTTTTTGTATCTTTTTATAACCGACTGCAAGGTTTTTCATGCCTTCCGGTGAGCTATAGTAATCGTCTGCGCAAAGAATGCTTTCGTTCCAGACTTTTAACTGCTGTATAGCATTGTCAATCTGCTGCAACAAGCCTTTCAATCTGTCACTTGATGACATAAATCCCCTCCTTTTCTATTTCGTCCAACAAATACGGATTGATATGCTTGTGGAGTCTGATGACATCAACGGAACATTGGAGAAGGTCTTCAAGGAAGCGTTTCAGTCTTACAACCATATAGACTTTCGGCGCCATGTCGACACAAACGTCCACATCGCTACCTTCATGCTGCTCGTTTCTTGATACGGAACCGAAAATGCGCAATGACCTTATGCCGAAGTCACGCTTAAGTTCCTCGGTTTTAGACGATATCAGCGATATGTATTCTTTTGTTGTCTTCATTGGATAAAAATATAACCTGACGCAAAGTTAATGATTTTATTGGAAAAGACAAGGAAAACGATGACAAACTCTATCATTCGCCTTGTTTTTTCTCATATACAAAGCAGAAAGTCCTATAATCAAGTTAAGCCACCATATCGTTTTGCCACAAAAGTGAAAAAATCATCCTGCATACGAGCGACGATTGACATTCGCATCGCAATGCAGGATGATTTCTTTATCTATCCGTAAGTATTCGGATTGTCTTTATCTCATTATTGTCTTGAAGGTGCGTGTCTTGCCGTCGGCAAACGTCTTCACCACTACGTTTACGCCCTTCTGCGGAGCCTGGAGCCGTGCGCCGTCAAGGCTGAAATACTGTGTGGAGAGAGCCTCTGCCTGGTCGTCGGCTGTGGTGCGTGCTATGCCGTCGGTGGTGGACAGTTTCGTACCGTCGGTGAACTTGATTGTTGTCTTGGCGATTTTACCAAGATAATATTTGGACGTGCTGCTTGAAGTCCAGTTGTCGAGCGTCACACCGTCCTCGTCCCATGTGCCTGTGATGCCGGTTGCATTATATTTGTCGGCAGCCCAGTCAGCACTCTGCGTATAGAAGTCGCCGTATTTATAGTCGTCGGCATCATATACTTTCTGACGCGGGATGCTGACGGTGTGGTTGGCATAGAGCTTGATAGAGACGTCCAAACCCTTGTCGCCGAAGTTCTCCACGACAAGCGAGTCGCCGGCTTCATTCATGCGCAAGATCACGTTTGACTCATCATCCTCATACTGCGGTTTGCCGTCAGAGCCCACGAAATAGGAGTTGTGCATGAGTCCGTTGGCAGGTTTGATGACAGTCTTCTCCACCACGTCGAAATAGTGGTCCATGTATGGGCCGCTGTTGATGTATACAGCCCATGGGTTCAGCGTGATGATGCCCGTTTCGGGATCGATGGTTCCGGTTACGGGAGTCTTGCGGTCGGGCGAAAGCGATGATGTGGTCAAAATGATGTTGGTGAAGTCGCTCTCTCCGTAGGTTTTGTCCGTATAGAAGAGCTGCGAGGGTATGGTGAGCGAACAGTCTGCCATGTTCACCTTCGCCTTCAGCTCCGTGCCGTAATCAAAGAGGTTGTAGATTATGATGGTGTCCTTTTCGCCGGCGTGTATAGTCACCGAACTGCCCTCGAACTTAGGGTCCTCCTTCATCGAGGTGGTCTTGTTTATGTATTGTCCCACGAGGTCGTTGATTGTAGTGATTTTCTTGGCCATGGATGTGGTGCATTCCATTGCAAGAGCCAGCATTGTGTAGATGATTTTCTTCATACTCTTATTGTTTTAATAAATGAACTATATTATGCTTGGATGAAAACAAGCCGTAATTCTAAAATGAAGTAACTGTAACCGATAAGTCCCAAAACGGTCATCAGGACGTAAATCAGGAAAAAAGGACCTCCCGCCCGACTTTGTACCGCCAAAATGGGGACGAAGCCGTGACGGGAGGAAGATAGACAGTTTCCTTATTTGACGATTACTTTCTTCTTTCCCATGATGTAGACGCCGCTCTTGAGATTCTTCACGTTGCCGCCGGTCTCAACGAGTCTACCGTCGAGGGTGTATATCTTTCCTGCACCGGCCGCATCGCCTGAAGAGACTCCGCTGATACCGTTGACGATGCGCTCACCGAATATGATTTCGAGGGTCTTCGCCTTGTCGGCAGGAACATACAGGGCGGCCTTGGTGGCGAACATCGCGTCGCCTGCCTCACCTACAGCCTGGAATGTCTTGTCGGCGGAAATCACCATGCAAGCCGTGTCTTCTGTCGCAGCAAGACGCTTGCCGCTATAGGTTCCGACGAGTTTCACCGGTTCTGCCACAGCCGTACCTGCCTCAACATCGGTGGTGAAGTCTTCGTTGGTGAACGTAACGTCTGCCGTCGGCTTGAATACATACGGAGTGTTCTCCTTCAAATCCTTCTTGTCGGATATTTCGCTGAAATATACCTTGTTTCCGGCTGCGTCATACTCCTTGAGCTGCCAGTATTCACCATCAGGGTATTTTGCCACAGCCGGCAGGATTACTGTAGTCCATTCACCGGCCTTCAGCATGATTTCCTTCCTGATGACGTTGTATGCCACGGTAGTGGTGCCGCCGGTCATATCGATGGTTTCAAGAGCCGGAGCGATGTAGCCGTCAATCTTGAAGTCAGGCGTGTAGACACGCTCGTTCTGGATGATGTCAACGGCAAACTTTCCGTCCTTGTCCGTCTTGGCATAATACTCCACATTGTCGCTCGTCAGCTTCACGTCGATGCCTTCGATGCCGATTTCGCCGTCGGCAATTGTGCCGTATAGCGTTGCGGGTTCAACGTATATCTGCAGCGTTGCGGCAGGCAGATAGCGGGCAGCGGTAATCTCATCCTCGGTGTAGTTGGAGATGTCGCTGTCATAGCTGTATGACACCGTACGGACGAGACAGTGGGTCAGGTCTGTATTGTCCACCTCAAAGCTCGTGTATGCCGTTGAAATCTTGCTCTCAGCCTCTGAATAGAAACGCAGACGCAGGTTCTTTCCGGTATATTCAAACGGAGTGTCGAATGTCACGTTCAGGAGTTCCGTAGCCGTGTAGCCCACCTTCTTGAACGTATAGTCGGCATCATATACCTTCTGCATCTTCGCTGTGTCGCCGGCCAGAGTCTTTGTCTGTGTGTCCACAGCCTCATCCTCGGTATTCTCGATGTATATGCGCAGATGGGTGGTGAGGTCGGAAGACCCCTTCGTGCCGCGCAGCGTGATACCCGTAACCTTGTCGCCGGCATTCAGATTCTTTATCCTTCCGGCAGTATATACCACCTCGCTCTCCGAGAGGTAGCCGCCTCCGAGATTCAGCGGAGCGAAAGAGTTTGTGGTCTTTGCGTCGCCGAGCGTTGCATCACGGGAAATCTTCTCCTTGGCCACCATTACCTCCATGACGTCAGTCTTCAGTGTATCCTTGCCGAATACGAATTCCGCGTATGCCATAAGCTTTCCGTCGGCATGAGGGGTGTATTCAAACGTGTTGTCCACCGTAGCACTCTTGCCTATCTCAACGGCCGTGCCTGCCACGGAGTCCTTCTTCTCATATGTGGTTCCGTCATCTTTCATCTCCACGATATAGAGCATCGAACTGTAGGAGTCGGCTGCCTCTACCTTGTCCTGACAGTTCTTGAGCGAAACCTTGAAGGTTGCCACGTTGTTCACCATGGCCTTGTCCGGAGCCGCAGCGGCAGAGATTGCCACGTCGTGATCCTTCACGATGCGCTTGAATCCGTAGATGTTGTCGATGGCGATGTCCTTGCCCTTGAATGCAATGAACCATTTTCCTGCCGGGATTCCGCTTACCGACACATTGCGCAGGTCGTAATAGCCTGATGTGGAAATCTCGTCATAGGCAAACTCCTTAGCCTGTGTCCAGTTGCTGCGGTCGGCAGAATACATAATCTGCAGTTTGCTGCTGTAGGAATACCTTGCGCTGATATCGAACGTGAGGCTCTCTCCCTCTGCTATCTCAAGGAGCGGAGTGGAGAACTGGTCGAGACTGTAGCTGCTGCTGTTGCGAATCACGTATTTGTTGCCGTTGGAGCTGTCCCAGCTTTCCACCTTGAAGTCGCTGCCTTCAATCTGTATGCCGCCAGGCATAGGCTTGCCATATTCAAAATCCTCGAAGTCCACGAGATATTTCTCCGGATCGAGCACGAGTCCCTTGAGTTCCATGCTTACCGGATCCACATCGTCTGCCGTCACGGTGAAGCTGCCGCCACATTCGCCGAAGACTTCCGTGCCGAGCGTTATGTCGAAGTCGACGGTCTGCTTTGCCGCCACAGTCTGCGGCGTGAGTGTGGTGGTGAATCTCTGCGGCACGTCAACCTTCGTGATGACGAGCGGGGCAGTTCCCTTGTTCGCTATCTTATAGCTCTGCGTCTTTGCCTCGTTTATCCTGCCGAAGTTCTCCACAGAACCATTCTTTATCGCCGTTTCGTATTTGTTCTGGAGCACCATTTCCGGAGCGTATGCCACGGGCGAGATCTTTCCCGTCGTGGCAGTGGTTCCCGTCACGTTCTCCTTCACCGTCAGTGTGAATACCTTGCCTGTGGCGCTATAGTCAAGACCTTTCAATGGAATCTGCACGTCTGCCGTTGCTCCCTTCTCGAGGTCCTTGCCGATGGCAACGTTATTCAGTTCCGCATTGTCGGCATCAATGACGCTCAGCGTCATTCCCTCGTCTGTCGAAAGGAGCTTCATGTCGCCCGTGTTGCTCACTGTTGCCGTGATTGTCACGTCAAACTTGTTCTCCGCATTACATACAGGAGCGGTGTCGGCAATCTTCACGTTGCTCACGGTCATACCCTTCTGCAGTTCAAGCTCTGCCGTACCGTTCACGGCGAAGTCATCCAAACCGATATAGCTGCCGTGTATGCCGATATACTCTCCTCCCATTGCCGGCAGTTCCACCTTGGTCCATGTGGAAGTGTTCACCTGACTCATGTCCACTGTCAGTTCCTCGCCGGCAACATACGTATTGCCCTGCTTCGTCACCTTATAGAACTTAGCCACTGGTGAATAATAAGTGCTTTGTCCCTTAATATAGATTGATGCCGTTCCGGTAATCTTCGGGGTGACGATCATATCGGTGGACGTATGGTATATATTGCCATACGTATATCCTATTTCCTCACCATAGACATGCAGCCAACCACCGGTCACTCCGCCCGTTGACTCATATCCATAACTCTGATATTTAGTCTGTGTTCCCGAATACGGGTTCTCATACGTGAAGGCATCCACGATATGTCCCCAGCCTGTAGCCACCCTGAACGCATGGTCAGAAGTGTTTATTGAGGTATTGAAGTCATACGAGTAGTTGTCAACCGTTTCTGCCCTTACTCCCGTTGCAGTAGCCAAGAGAGCGAGTAAGGCAGTCAATGTCGTGAAAATCTGTCTCATAAGCTTTGTATTTAGTTGATTATATGTTCCTTTTATCCCCTCAGGTATTACGGATGGCGCACTTCATCCGGCGGCCACCTCTCCTTATTATATATTCCGGCGGATGCCTTTTCATGAAGCATCCGCCGGATGACATCCCGCATGTGGTTATTCTCTTACAATTTTCCCTGCCTTCATACCGATGCCGGTCTTTGCCACCACGATATACGTGCCGCGTGGCATCTGCGAGATGTCTACCGTATTACCGGCATATTGTCTTAACATCAGTCTACCGTCCATGCCGTAGACTGCCACATATTCGAGTCCTAATGGAGCCTCCACGGTGAGCACGTTGCCCTGTATGGAGAATGCCAGATTAGGGTCGGCGTTTCTGTTTATCTTGTCTATTGCATCCGTCGGTTCGTCCGGTTCCCAGGTCACAGTCGGATCTTTAGCCCCATAGGTGAACTCATGCAGATTATACTTTATCGGCTCAAGATACTTCTTGCCCGTGATGTCGTATACGGTGGCGATACGCATATTGCTCATCGACCAGTCCTTGTTCGGGTCGTATGTGCCGTGCATACGCACTGTCTTTGTTTCGCCGCCCTCGATAACCACCTTGGCTGTGTCCATGTCGGCACCGTCACAGAAGTAGTTCTCGCTGTCGAGAATCCTTACTATCATCTTGCCGTCATACTTTCCTCCGTCGTTGCGTATCTCGGCATTGAGAATCATGCAGTTTACAGGCACCTGATAGTCGCGCGGCGTGAAATAGATTTCCTTCACCAGCTGCAGGTCCGGCTCCTTCTCCCTTCCGATGAGCGGGATGATGGTGTGGTACACCACGTTGTCTTCTCTGTCAAACAGGGTGAACTCATAATTGTCGTCGCCTGCAAGTTCCAGCGTCTGGTTGAATGTCAGTTCGGCTGTCTCGCCCGCATCAATCGTTATGTCCTGCTTGGGCGATGTGTACCAATGCTTGGTAAGCGCATCACCAACGATGTTCAGGCGGAAGCTCACCGCTCCGTCGTATTTTCCTCCCTCGTTCTTCACCGTGAGCTTCACGGTAGACGGCACGTCGGATGTAAGCACCTCAGGTGTGGACTGCATTTTCACCACGTTGAGCTTGGCCTTGCCCACGGTGGAGTATTCCACGTTCTCCGCCCCCACCTTTATGCTTATTTCGTTTGCCGTTCCGATGGTCATCATCACGTCGGAATATTTCTCCTCGCCCTTCACCTTGTATTGGAGCTTTGCCACGTAGTTGCCTTCGGCGAGTGTGGCAGGCACGGTGAGTGTGGAGCGGAGCGTATCAAGATACTGTCCGGCGTATGTGTTTCCGCTGTACAGGGTCTTTGATGCCACGATATTGTTGCTGTTGTCGTATACCACCAGACCGAAGTCCTCGAGGTCGAGGTCGAAGTTTGAAGTGTTATACACCTCGCATACAGTCACCGGCACGCTCTCGCCCTTCTTCACCACGACGTTGAAATCATCGCCCAGTCCCTCGCAGAGCATCTCGTGCGGACGGTATACTGATGTTCCGTCCTTGTCAGGCTTGAAGCCGATGAGCATGTCCTGATAGTAGTTGAAGCCGTCTTTCATGCTCTGTCCTGTGGCCATGTCCACGTAGTCATAGGCAAGGGCGTTGAGCAGGAAGTAGCCGTTTCCGCTGCCTCCCCATCCCCAGTTGATGTGGTAGAAGCCGTCTTCGTTGTATCCGTCGCAGATGAACGAGTGGCCCGACATGGCGCTCGTAGCTCCATCGTATACCACCGGGCGCCCGTTGTCAAGCTCTTCCCTTACCATCTGCATCCAGGTCTGCGAGTCATAGAAGTTGCGCTTCACCAGATGTATTCCCTTGTCATAGCGGAAATGGTTTGCCATTGCCGGTCCCATCAGTTCGGAATAGGCTCCGGAGCCGCCGTTGTCGTAATCCATGTTCACGCTCACTGCCACATGATGCAGCAGCGTTGCCACGGCATCCACAGCCTCGTCAGTAGACGATGCGTTCAATTCGTCGGTCATCGCCGCCCAATTGTATGTGGTATTGGCGAAATCGGCGGACTCCTCGAACTTGTGCGTGGTCGTCACGTAGGAATGACTTCCCTCGCCGTGGTCAGGCCATTGCCAGTAGCGCATGATCTGTCCGAGCGACACTGCCACACATCCTATCGGGAAACGGCTGTTCGGCGTGTACTTGTTGTAGAACGGCGACTGGTTCCATTTCGTGTTGCCCAGCAACGGGTCCACGCTGGTCTTGCCCTCCGTGGCTACTTCCTTTGCCCTTGCCTCGGGATGCTTGTCGAGATAGTCCACCTGGCGAGCGAACTCTCCGAGCCAATAGCGCATGTTGTCGGGGATGTCGTTGATATCGAAGCTTCCGCTGTCAACGAATCCGAGCACGCCGGCCGTGCGGTCCTCGCCGCTCACGATGATATATCCGCCGCCCCTGCTCTGCGCCACGTAATAGTAGGCGTCCTTTCCGGCATTGCGGTCTGCCTTGTATACTATGTCGATATGCTTTCTGTCGGCAAAGCTGCGGAGCTTGCTGCCGGCTACGACTTTCTTGCCGAACTGTGCTGCTATGTCCAGCGCCTGTCCCTTGTCTATCGGATTGGCGAATGAACCGGCTGTCATTGCGAGACAGAATATGATAGATAATGCAGTTCTTTTCATATAGATATGTTTTTGTTTGTAATGTTGACTGGTGTACTGACCTGCCGGTCAATCGGAAGAGTCCTTTATCTTACCACCACCTTCTTCTTGTTCACGATATATATGCCCGGACGGAGCTTGTCGCCCTGCTTGCCCACCTTCATTCCGTCGACTGAGTAGATTGTGCCGTCGGATGTCGGCTTCTCGGCGTTCACCTCGGCGATGCCCGTAGTGCCGGATACGCTCACCGGCAGCGACTCGCTTCCGTCGGCATACACTGCCGTCACGGCATACGCATGAGTGCCTCCGGGATTGCCAATCACTGTTGCTTCCATTGTCTTTTCTGCCGATACGAGTTTTCCGTCGCGGTATACATTATATGATACCGGTGTTCCGCCTATCTCGAATGTGAAGTCGTCGAGCATGAGCATCAGTCCGTCCATTCCCGGCGTGGTGTGGTGGATGGCGAAATATTTCGTTCCCTCGCTTACCTTCACTTTGTATTCCGACCAGTAGCCGCCGTAGATGTCGAAGCGGTGGGTGATGCCATAGCTATAGTAGTCGGTGAACGACTTTATCCCTGTGTCCGTCTTTGACCCCATGAAATAGAATATCTCGTCGTTCTCCTTCCAGTTGCCGTTGAGATCCTTCGAGCGCATGTTGCTTGCCCAGAATGTCACGGTCTGCTCCTTGCCCGACAGTTCCGGAGAGATGAGCCAGTTGTCGGCATCGGGATAATAGGTCTCCGTGGATGCCACATAGTATGGGTATGGGGCTGCAGCAAACTGCTTTCCGGTATGTGCCTCAAGCGTCTCGCCGATATCAGAAGGGTTCATGATGATGAATGCAAAGAGTTCGCCGAAATGCGGATAGTCGGTGTATTCGAACATGCCGCCGTTTGTGGCCTTGTCCTCATCCCTCAATGTCCATTCGCCGAACGTGGTGCTCCACGGGTCGTAGTCCTCGAATCCGTCGGTTACCTGCTTCTCGTTCGGAAGCGGTGCGCCCCACGACAGGTTCGCCACGTCGCCGTCCATCTCCACCTTCAGGTTCTCCACGCCATGGCGCCACGTGTCTTCCAGATTCATGGTCTTCTCGTCCACGTTGTCTGCCGGATTGTCGTCATTGTCCATTACCACCTCTGCCGTGAGTACCACATTGGTCTTGTCGGTCATAAAGGAGCTGGTCGGATAGTCCACCTTATATATATATGACTTGTACGCCTTCAATGCTCCCGCCTTGGCGTTGAATGATTTGTATTCCTCGCCGTTCACCATTACCTTCATCTGGAATGCCGGCGAGTTCGAACCGGTCATGTTCTCCACCTTTACGGCGAGCTTCGCCGTCTGTCCCTTCACCACCTTTTCGGGTGTCGTCAGCACGACGGAGAGGTCATTCTTCTTCTCGTCGCGTACGGTGATGTTGTCTATTGCCGTCAGTATCTTTGCCGTTGGCGAAGTGAAGCGGAAGCGCAACACGATGTATCTCTCGTTGGCGTATTTCTTCAGATTGGCATATTTCGTCTTCCATCCCCAGGTGCCGGAGTTAACGGCATTCCTGGTATCCACTGTCTCCACCGTTCCGTCGGGCTTCACCACTTCAAGCGTCAGCGGCACGCTGCCCTGCTGGTTGACGTATTGTGCGAATGTCACCACGGGATTCTCCGCTCCGCCCAGCGCTATCTTGTGGGAAACGAGCGAGCATTCCTCGTTCTCCGTCCCTGCCATGAATCCGAAGCATCCGTTGTCGCCGTCGGATGATGTCAGCATGGCATCGGTGAGCAGTCCGTAGTCGTCGTTGCTGGCGCAGTCTGCCCACCAGAAATTGTTTGTATTACCGTTCTTGAAGCTGTCGGCAAACGGCAGCGTGTATGGTTTTCCTATCGCGAGCGGTTTTGATATCTTTATGTCCGTCTGGTCCTCGCCGTATTTTGCTGTCAGACCATACTGTGCAAGGTTCGCCTCGCCCTCATCGGTATTCATAGTAATATCATACTGCGTGGCTCCCACCACGTCGTCGCGCTTCACGGCAGATATGTTTCCGTCTGCTCCCTCCTTCAGGTCATACACGGTGTATGTCACCTGCTGCGGGTCCACTCCCGTGCCCGATGCGGCATCCCACGTCATGCGCACAGCGGTCTGCATGTCCTGCAGCCTGATGTTCTCCGGTGCCTGCAGGGCACTGGCGTTTGCGGCGCCCTTCTTCGCCGCACGGATAATAGTTTCGCTTGTCTTGAATTGAGTGGCAAAAGGCTTGAACTTCAATTCCTGTTGTGCAAAGGCTCCCGTTGAGCACAGAAGCATTGCGCTGAGTAGCAGTCTATCGTATACCATAAGCAAAATGTGTATTAGATGAATATATTTATTCCTTTTATTCAGTATGTCTTTTAAAATCGTTGCGTCTTACTTTATTTCGTCAAAACAGCACATATCGCTGACTTTGTGCATCAGAAAGCACTCGTCCTTCTTTCTTTCTTCTTCCTTTTTCCTCGTTCCTACGGCAAAAGTAGATATTTATTCTTTATTATCAAATAAATTTCCACAAAAATTTATATTTTAATTGATGATATTCGTAAAATCGGCACTTTTATGTGTTAAAAATACTCATTTGTTGGTAAATTTGCGATAAAGTGTTACTTATACATAATATGATGTCTGAGAAAAAAAATAGAATCTCACCCTACATCAAAAGGATGAGATTCTATTTGCTATATCGCTATATATACGTTCCGGCTATAAAAACTACCGTTCGGTATTATCTGTGCCCCAATGGGTGTTTATCTGCTGAGCGGACTGATACGTGCCTCACGCTGCTTGCGTGGTGCTGCCTTTCCGTTGCTGATGAACGGACCGGTGTATGTAGCCTTGATTGACTTGCCCTTGTCAGTCACGAAGTTTGTAGAGATGGTGTAATCTCCTGTCGCTTCATCCTTGCTGATTGTAATGGAACCGCTCGACACGAAGCCGAATGTTGCCATAACTCCAGGATTGTCCAAATACTGATAGCATGTACCTACCTGACCATATACGCCGGCACCCATAACCTTATAGTAGCCCTTGGCCACCGTGCCGTTTGCACCGTCTTCTGTCACAGGGAATGTACCTACGCGCGGCTTGCCGTGGCCGTCATCATCCATGAAGATCATGATACGGTTGCGCTTGTACCATGAAGCTCCGTCTGCATAAGGATTGCCGCCATCCATAATCTCGAAGCATACACCATCAAGGTCGTATGGAGAAGCGTAGTCGCAAGTGAACTCGAGATCTCGGTCAAGGTTCGGTCCGGTATAGCCCTTGAATGTCTTGTCCCTGTATGCGCTGCAAGCTCCGGTATAGTTTACGGCTACACACTCGTTGTTCTGCAGCTGTATCTTGGCTGTCACCTTGTAAGTGCCGTCCGCATTCTTCTCTATCGTCAGAGTTGCCTGGTTGAACTTCATGCCCTCACCTGTATAGTTGGATTCTGACTTGTAGTTGGAATATTTATCCAGCTCACACTGACCATCCATTGTCATGTCTGTAGGATTTCCATCTATATAATATGTATATGTGCCAGGCAGAGGCATCGGCTCGGTTGTGCCGTCGGATGTCTTGCAGTGGATACTGAAGCTGTAGATTTTGCCATTGCCTCTCGGGTTGATACCATCGTGCGGACAATCGCCCAGACGGATTACGAAATTCTGATAGCCGAGAGCGGCATAATCTCCCCAATAGTCCACATCGAAGAACTGCGACGTTTCATTCTTGTATTCAAGCGAAACGGTCTTCACCTTCTGCTTGGAAAGCACTGTGGACAAACCATACTTGTCGAACGGCAACGCCATGATATAATAGTCAATTCCCGACTTCAGGTTCTTGAACTCAAACTCTGAGCTCTCGGTAAAGCTCTCTGAAGCGTTCTTCTGGATATATTCCACCAAATCCTCTTTGGAATCGGCCGGAATCGCTCCCACGAGATACGACTTACAGTTGTCCGGCATGGTGAACTTAGCCTTGCAGCTATTGTTGTCAACATTCAATATGGAGATTCCCACTTCCTTGTTCTCCACATAGTCGAAGGTGATGTCATCAAGCTCGCCCACTGAATAGGTCTTCAGAATCTTGTCGCCCTTGTGGAAGACCATTCTGTTCGGATTGCGTTCCTGGGCAGATACTGCCATGTTGCACAAGAACAATGCGATAAACGCAATGATATAATAACGTGTTTTCATTTCTTTCCTTTATTTTTTATTTTACTATAAATTTCATTGAATAACCCTTGATTTTCAGTATATACATGCCTTTGGACAGATGGCTGACGTTTATCTGTCCGCCGTTCCATGCCGTAATCCTGCCGTGCATGTTTCCGCTGACATCATAGAATGCCACGTCGGCCTTACCCTCCGTCCAGCCGTCCACATAAATCGCTCCGTCCCTGTATGCCACAGTGAGGCGGTCTGCCGTGGCGCTCTCCACGCCGGTCGGGTCCGCGATGAACCAGAGCTTGTTAAGGTCGGAATATGCCGACTTGGTCTCCTGGTCATTACGGTCGATGATTCCTAACTCCGACTCATGGAATACTATCTTCTTCAGATCGCTGAGCTTGTAGCTCTTCGTACTCCAGTCTTTCATGACGACACACACCTGCGCATCGTCGGGGGAAGCGGCATGTGCGCCCAAGGCGAGGGAACACAATGCCAGTCCCGCAAACAATTTCTGTCTATTCATATATTTTTCAACGTATTACTTTCTTGCCATTGATGATATACATGCCCTTTGCCAATCCGTCTATCTGGCTGCGTGAGGCATTCTTCAATACCAGCACTCCGTCCATCGTGTAGACGTTGTCTGCATTCTGGTCTGAAGTCTTTACGCTCTCGATACCCGATGCTACGCCCACTTCCACCTTGATGTCTCTGTCGCCTGTGAGCACCACGCGGTATGTGCCGTCCTCCTGTGGCTCTACGGCATTCACACCGTATTTGAGCGATTTGATCTTTGATTCGCCGCTTGTACTGAACGTGAGTTCCGTGTCTTCGAGTGCCATGAGCGACTTTGAGAAATCAGTAACCGGAACAATTCTGTCTTTCACCACGACCAGTTCCCCGGCATCGCCCGTCACCTTGATGTTTGTCATCACGTTTGAAGGGGTCTTGGTGAAGAACACCTTTACCACGTCCTTGTCCTCCGGATTCAATGTATATGTGGTTGAACCTTCATAGTCGGGTGAAACCAGTTCATCGTTCTTGTATAGGTTCATGCTTGTCACCCCATAGAATGCTGCACTCAGCGGAAGGTCGCCGGCATAGTATGCCACTGAGGTATAGCCCGTAGCCAGGTCTATCATCGTGTAGTCCTTGCGCTTCAGGAATATCTTCGACGGCTTTTCCGCATCGTCAACATAGAACACCACGGTCTTGTCGCGAACCAGCTCGGCTGTCTTCACAGTCACCTGCATGCCGTCTGTCACTTTCACGTTTACCTCGCTGTTGCCGTCGCGCTCAACGTAGTCGGTCGTTCCGTCGCTCACGCTCACAAGTGTGTATCCATCCTTTGCCTTCACAGCAATGACCGGTGCTGACTCGGGCACCTCGATGGTGTTCTTGCCCGTTGTCACCTCCACGCTGTTGCCATAATATGAATAGCCCTTATAGACTTCCACGTGGGATGCGTCGTCGATGTCAAATACCGCCTTGAGGTTGCCCAACTTGCGCGCAACGATGTCCACCGTGGTAGGACCTGTCACCATGAAGCTGCAGCTGCCGTAGAAATCCACGCTGCTGCCGTTCACCTTGAAGGATTCAAGCGTGTAGTCGTTGGTATTGCCCTCCACGCTGACCTGCGAACCTGCCTTCACCGTGAAGTTGGCATCCATGTAGTTATCCACGTCCGTGCCGTTCACCTGTACCTTGGTGATGAAGCCTGCAGCCTTCTCGCTCAGGTTGAACTTCACGCTGTAGTTCTCATCCGGGAAATTGGCCTGGATATCGATGTTGTCGCCGTCTGCCACTTCCACTCTGTAGGTGCCATACGACGCTGATACAGGTTCGGAGTTCTTCTTCACGCTGTAGAGCGTAGCGGAAGACTCCTTGGCGGAAATGGCGAACGGAGACTCCACTCCGGGGACGAACTTCACGTTGTTCTCGCCATTCACAAGGGTTACTGTGGTGTATGTCCCCGACAGTCCGAGGGTCACCTTGGAGGCGTCGTCCACCGTCACCTTGCACGTTGCCGTGCGCACGTCATCGAGCGGACAGGTTGTCACTACCCATTTTGCGTCAGTATGGGTGGCTTCGTCGAGACCGATCATGCAACTCGTCAGCGAACTGATGGTTTCGGCCGTACTGCCGTTCATCACCGACTTCAACACATAGCCCGTGTTGGCGGAAAAATAGAGACGGTCGCCAGTCTTAACGTCGAGCACATTGTCTCCATTTGACAATGTCTGCTTGGACGAACCCAAATACAATGTAACTCTGGATGCATCGTCAACATTAACCGTAATGTTGAAGGCGTTGGCCTTCAGCGATGCAATGACCACAAACAAAATGATCAGAAAGAAGTAATTCTTTTTCATAATTTTAGACGAATAAATTTTATAGCGCCACAAAGTACGACAAAATATTCCAACGGAAAAACATATTCGTAAATATTTTAAGTATTTATAACTTTTGCGAATGGGGGGGGTATATGGCGTTTGTTTATTGATAGCTGTTTAAAGACTGTAAAAACAAGAAGAAAAGTACCATAAATAGGGACTTTCATGGATTAAAAGTGTACAAAGTGCTACCATTCCTAAATATCGTATTCATTCCAATTTCAGGAATCTAAAATGGTTTTGACAATAACACGAAGGACAAACAAGTATATTATCACAACAAAACCATAAACCAATATAACGGTATTTATCCACACTTACATGCTCTGCCACACGGCTAAGGTCATTGCGAATCAGGTCCACAATGGTAGCATGTTCGGCTGCTTCTTTTTTATCGCCCATCAACACTTGCTCAGCTTCGGGTAAGGACGCGTCAATCGTGCCCTTCATCGGATAAGAATATATCATTCCGTTCTTTATCTTCCTCAAATCCGCAACCTATAGGGTTTAGTGGGATTTT
>ULRN01041388.1_pt1 | contig 18159 bp, 16 predicted proteins | sample 1955461 | NCBI WGS metagenome assembly ULRN01 (sample SAMEA4835683, study PRJEB28245) | human gut metagenome | biome: gut microbiome; material: fecal sample | place: Denmark | collected 2008 | reverse complement strand
CCATATTCTCCAGCAAAGAAGTGTTCCTATCCAATAAAAAGAGACACGCCTTGCATAAGTAGTTGTTACATCCGTTGATAGAGCAGATAAGATTTTCCTGCACGTCGGATGCCTACAAAAACATAGTTTCCAAACTCTTCGAAAGTGAAATTCCGTGGAATTACTTTGCATCTTGGAACTTCCTGTTGATTATCGGCTATAACCGTTCTCAGTATATTTTTGTCCTTGGTTTCCTGTTTTTATTCTACTAACAACACAAAGACAACGCATTTTCATTTTACGCACAGAACAAAAAGTCCTATTTTTTATTTTACACACAAAACATCCACTAATCGGAAACATGATAAACAAAAAAATATTAGACTAGTAATGTTTCAATCTTTTTACGGGGAGAATAAGGGGTTTGCTTTGCATAACCAATTCTCATTATTAATGTTGGGTGTTCCTTATTGACAGGTAATTTCTCTCGTAAATCAAAGGCTAATACTGCAACTTCGCACGGCTGATTCAAGAAAGCATAAGAAATCCCGATCTCTGTTACTTTTAACAGAAAGCGTTGGAGAGTTCGCCCCAAGTTAATCCACTCTTTGATTGTATCTTGTTGCGTGGTGCATACAACAAAATGCGAAGAAGAATCTATTTTCTTTCTATCCGATTTGTTTTGCACATTAGGTTTTAAGAATAAGCTAACTATGGGACGTGCTAATATTTTAGGAAATGGCGGATTTCCGAAAACCAAATAACTTAACCCATTATGTGTAGCCTCAACTTGTTTTTTATTAAACCTCATCCACGAAAGCAATTCATTCTTGAAAGCAATATCAGTCATTTGAATTTCATTCCCTTTCATTATGTATTGAGTTATTGTATTTGCAAATGACGTATTTATTTCAGTAAAGTAGAATTGAACACCATTTTCTTTTGGAATGGATTGAAGTTGTTGTAGAATTCCATCTGATATTTTATTGCCATTATAGATATTGCGGTTTGTCTGTCGTTTCTCAATTTGATGGAATAGGGGATCTTTAATTGTGAGGTCATTTTTCGTTAATTCAAGAATAATCGCTTCTATACTATATTCTATTATATGGGTAGTGTAACCAAAATAGCTAGCAGCGATGCATAAGTTTTCAACAGCACAGCCTAAGCTAATAAATAACTCACGATTGTTTCTATCAACGACAGGTAACCCTACCTCTAAGTTGGGGAGAACCGTAATAGTACCGTCCGTAATGTGAAACTTCCAAGGCTGTGTGTTATGTCCCGAAGGAGCTTTAGAAGCATAACTGGCTATTTGTATGAAATCAGTTTTCATCTTGAAATACCTTATTTATTAAAATTTCAATTCCTTGGTTTATCTGTTCCCATCCTGAATTCTCATTCAGAGGAATACCATTGTAAACCGGACAAAAATCTTCCAGCATCACCAGATAAGTAATTGATGCTGTCAGCATAGAGGCTATTGCTGCAATTTCCTTTTGGGGATGTCCTGTTAGTTCGCTTACTTTCTTTACAAGGTCTATTCCTACTTTTTCCCGTTGCTCTCTTAGCTTTACAATCATATCATTATTGCAAGATAATTCCCAGCGATAAAGCCTTTTCAAAGTAGGATTATTCCTTAATTGCTCAATCTGTCCTTGAAACATACTTTTCACGAATGCAGGTAGTTTTTCACGGCTGGGATATTCAAGTGGGAAATTGATCCAAAAATCATGTTGTCGTATGTAAGCAGCCATAAGTCCCTCTACCGAACCGAAATAGCGGTATATCAATATCTTTGAAACACCTGATTGGGTAGCTATAGCGTTAATGCCGATTTTCTCGAAGCCATCTTCGGCAATCATTTCACCGATAGTATCTAGCAACCGCTTTTCGGTAGCTTCCCGATCTCTTTCTCCTGTTATGCTTTTTCTTTTCATTTTACGTATTGTTACTATTGGGGAACAAACATATGTTACTTATCGGAAACATACAAATAATCTGCTTGGTAAATTTACAATGGTAGAAAGTTTTTTGCTATCAAGCCAATGCTGAACTTATTATGCCATCCTTAGACAGTTTAGAAAACGGCTCTTGATTCTTTTTTCATTTGCTGGTAAAAATAGAATCAACATGTTTTATGAACCATTACACGAAGTTAATTCCACCCATGAAGTAAGAGAAAGTAAACAGATCGATAGGTTGTCTTGTAAACGGATTACTTGACTTGTAGGAAAGAACCTTGTTTATATCCTCTTTATTGATAGCTCTTTTGGCTGTTTTTTCATGTAGTTTGGATACTTTGTACTTTTTGAAAGGATAATATTCAGCCTTGACAATGTTTTCTTCAATAGCCAGATTGTAAATCGCTCTTAAAGTTCTGAAACGAATACCGATTGTATTTTCTTTGATATTGTTTGAGCGTAGCCATGTTTCATATTTTCGTAACCAAGCCGTATCAATATCAGGGAAATAGATATTCAGATGTTTGTTGAACTTGATAAGCGAGTTATAAACTTGCTTAACAGAAAGCATATATCCAGTACGTTTCTCTGTTGAAAGCCTCTCCATGTAGCCTAAAAAGACTTCGCCAACGGTTTTCAGTTTTATAGGATTGTTTACTTTTTCAGCCAATGTAGTTGCTGTAAAATCCTTTTCCATAGCCTTTAATTCCAAAATTTTATCCGTATAGGCTTTTGTTTTCTCTGTAATCACCTTTTCAATATACTCTTTGTTTGGACATTTGGAAGTAGGTTTATTGGCTTTGAAGTCCCAATACTTAGGATCAAGCGAGATTCCAATGCTTTCATACTTACGTTTTCCTTCTTTACAGATACGCAACATTAAAGGTGATTCATTGTTTTTCAATACTTTAGATTTGTAACATACGACACTGATAGTTGTACTCATGGTTTACATCTCGGTTTACATGCCTCTGTAAACTCAACACGAAAAACACCGAAAATAATGGAATTTGAAGAGAAAAACCAGTGAAAAGACATAAAAAAAGCAGTTACATTTGATTGTAACTGCTTGATTTTCAGGTGGTGCCACCAGGAATCGAACCTTTTGCTTCGGTTTATTCTAATCCCTTGAATGACTGTACACTTATTACTTTATCTTTTATGAAAACCATTGAATTAGCATCACACTAAATTCATCGCTTTTCTTTATCAATTTAACAATCATCATCTCTTTGACGCTGCAAAGATAAACAGAAGGTTCGATTTCTGCAAAAATATTAGTGTCTTTTTATTAGTTAAATGTCGATAAGGATTACAGGATTATGATTATGCACAAGTTAAAGCTCTTGAAATAGCTGTACATCAACTGCTGTCTTGATTAGGAAAATCCTGAAATCTTACCATAAATGCAATGTTGACTTTATACAGACTTCATATCCCAAATAGGTAAACTTAGGGATGGTAAAGCTGGCTTTAGATTATAATTGTATGAAAAATCTGTCTTAACGTACTTTTGAACCGAAAAGGATTGTGTCTTTTGATAATTTAGCTACCTTTGTACAAAGAAAGGTATATTGTATCATGTTGTAAATCAATAAAAATATTGTGGTATTTGTGACATGTGCTATATTGGATGCTTAAAGATAAAATATAAGATTATGAATGATAGCCTGATTACATTGAACATAGAACACTTCGGACCAATTGAAAAGGTGCAGATTGTATTTGACAAATATACTGTACTCATTGGCCGGCAAGGTTCGGGAAAAAGTACAATCGCTAAACTATACTCCATGTTTACATGGATGGAAAAGGCCCTTGCTCGTCATATTATCACGGACAAATATGTAATGTTGTATTCCCGTTTTCAGAAAAAGTATTGCGCTTACCACCGGCTGGAGAGCTATTTTAGGAAGGGTACGTATATTAATTTTCAGGGACTGCATTACAACTTTATATTTAAAGACGGTCAGTTCCTTGTTGAGCCTAAAGACCCACAGGAGGATTATCATGTAGCCAAAGTGATGTATGTGCCTGCTGAACGTAATTTTCTCAGTACTGTTGATAATACCAGCAAATTGAAAGAACTTCCTCAGTCATTGCAAACTTTTTTGGAAGAATTTGAAAATGCTAAAGAAGCATTAAAAACCGGTTACAACCTTCCGTTTGATGAGGTGCAGTTTGAGTACGACTCTTTCAATAAGGTGTCATGGGTTAAGGGGAAGGATTATAAGATACGTCTTTCAGCAGCGTCAAGCGGATACCAGTCTGTCCTGCCTCTTGTCCTTGTATCCAAATACTTATCGAAAATAGTACAAGATAATACTCTTAAAAAGGAACTAGATCAACAGGAAATCAAGCAAATCAATAAGGAGATTGACAAAATCATGAATGACGGTTCTCTGACGGAAGATGTAAAGTTTGCAATGGCCCGAAATGTTTCTTCTCGTTTTAAATACTCTCATTTTATAAATATAGTAGAAGAGCCCGAACAGAATCTTTATCCGGAATTTCAGATGACAATCTTATATGAACTGCTTGGTTATGCTAATGCCATACCTATGAACCGTGTTCTTCTGACTACCCATAGCCCGTATATTATCAACTATTTTTCGTTAGGAACTAAAGCCTGGCAGTTGAGTGAACGATTAACAAAAAGGAATGAACTTCGTAAAAGATTGTTTGAGGTGGTTCCGGAACATAGTCTTATCAATCCTGATTTTCTGAAAATATATGAATTGAAAGATGGAAATGCGCATTTTTTAGACAATGTGGATGGTATACCTTCTGATGACAATTTCTTGAACAACCAACTGGGAATGACAAATGAATGGTTTGACCAATTGCTTGAAATTGAAGAGGAAATTGATAATGGGAAACAAGAATAATGTGTCGGGAAACGTGATTGATTTTTTCATATCTCAATGTCAGACAGAGAATATCTATGCGAAAAAGTTCGGTATTTGTGACGATGAAGATGAAGGTGCGAAAACACCTGCGTATATCAGTACCAATCCGGCAGACAAATGGGTCGCAGTAGTACAAAATCAGACAGAAAAAGCGATTAACTTCACGGCAGTGGACAATTGTATTGAAATACGCCGTTCCAATGGGGATATGGATAATCGTTGTGATGCTATCCTTACAAATGATGAGCATATAGTGTTTATAGAGCTAAAGGTGCAGCGGACAAGTGGATGGATTACTCATGCGGTTGATGAACAGTTGCAAACAACCATCGACCACTTTAAAGAAAATTGTGATATTAACAAATACAGATATAAGCGAGCTTTTGTCTGCAACAGAAAGTTTCCACGTTTCAATGTCAGTAATAAAGAGAAAATGAATGTTTTTTATAAAAAGAACCATATCCGGTTAAGCATAGAACAAACCATTATATTCAAATAATCAATCTGTCAAGGCAAGAATATTCCCGTCTTGTCTTGACGTTTTTTTATTGTTAATAGGGAATTAATCATAATTAGAAATCAACGGAACACTGTTGAAAAGTCGTTTTTCACTGTGGGGACTGTTTGTCATTTCATCTTTTTTGATATGCTATAAATTTGTTGAACTGGATAGAAGTTGCTCATCATGTATCTTATGATATATTTCTACTGAAATTTAGACAGTTTTTTTGTTTTGAGGCTTTTATGCTATATATTTGCAATATGAATAATTGATAACTTAATATTATCATCTATGCCCAATTTGTTAGAACACAGATTTGCAATTAAGCGTATTACAAAAACATCGAATGAAGATTATATTTCTGCATTGAAAATCTGTAATGAAACGACTCCTCCTGATAACAAATACGAATGAAATAACATAACATATTGGCTTGAACAAAACAGGCTCTAAGATTTTGTAAGCTGCTATCATAGACTATGCTAAAAGCGGCTTTGAAAATGATACTTTTTTACTTTACGCAACGAAGAATATGTTCTTAAAGTCTGATTTTTTCTGTACTAGTCAGACTTGTATCCTGTGTATCACAATGATGTGGAATTCTCACTATGTTTTTTTCTATATTCCGAAGGGGATATGTTTGTGCTTTTTATGAAAGCCCTGCGGAAAGCACTGATAGAATTGAACCCCGAACGTTCTGCGATCTCATTGATGCTTGTTTGAGGTTCCGTTTCAAGCAGGCGTTTGCTCTCCTCAATCCTGAACCGGTTTACATAATCAGAGAAGGAAACTCCCTGCACCTTGTTGAACAACTGGGAGAGATAAGTCCTGCTGATCGGAAATTTCCTTTGTAAGTCGGACAAACGTAAATCACCCCGCAGATACGGTTTCTCAGATTCGAACCATCGGTTTATATCCTCCAGACAGTTTGTTTTTTGAGAGATACAGTCCTCGTACCTATTCTCATCCACTCCCTCGTCTGGATGTTGCCAACCCGCCTTGAATGATATCTTCCATGGGATTTCTTTCAGGAACAAGGCCTTGTAAAAAAGGTAATACCATAAGACCAGGATAAAGACCTTATTGATCACATACAGGAGCGTGTCATTCGTGAACAGCAGTACCAGGTAGGATATGTATAGGGCTGACAAAGTGAACATGGTCCTTTGCAGCCACTGCAAATCATAGTCGTACGGATCGGATACGTTTTCTTTAATGAACTGTGAATACTCCCTGTTGTAACGGGCCGTAAGATAGGCCGGTATACCCATATAGAATATATTGCACGCCAATAGCATGAGCCGTAAGAAGATATCGGTATCCGAAAACAGAAACAAATCGTACAGGTTGTAATACGTTTGCGTCTGAGGTGAACATATGTAATGGCATCCGAAAAGCAGTGAGCAGACAATAGCCGGGGAAATGAAAAGGCAAAACCGTCTGAAGGTAAGATATCCGGGCCGTAGAACCTCAATGACATAGCATGTCGTGGTCGCCATCACGATACTTCCCGTGATGAGAATCATCGGTTGAAAAAGAGTCTTGGCGCAATCCAAAAAAGGGTTGAAAGACAGCCGGAGGATTATCAGCACTCCCCAGAACAACATGCTTGCCCCTAGAATGAATTTGGCCTTGCTCCTGCGTGGATGTGCGAGGAGGGTTATTCCACCAAACACACACAGGCTTAAGATCATCAGACTCAGTATTAACTGGATATATATCAACATATACTTATATGACAGTTTCGACTATTACCGGTAAGATTCCAACAGTCACATATCGCTTTTAAATCCGTGTTTTTTCATGGGCGAAATACAACCGACTGTCTCCTCTGGTTCCGACGTGCCATGATTGCGAACTATATACGATACAAAGATAGTGAGAATGGATGAGAATTCAATAAAAAAAGTAAAATTAAAACAGGCTCCGGGAATAAGAGGAGCGTGATATTTTTCCCATGACCTGTCGGGGGTGGGCAAAAGGCGGAAATCGGAAGGTACGGGATGAATTGCGCTGTTTGTCATTCCCTCCAAAGTGACTTATTTTCCGGAAACCTCTCATAACCATGGGAACTGTTTGCCAAAGGATGCGTCATGTTTTGAACGGTATCAAATTGCACATTTCAATTTATGAATCGCGCAATCTGATACCGTGAAAAGTATGGATCCCATAATCCCCTGTAATATTTTTGAAATACAATCGGAAACTGGAATCCGTTCCCGTACTACTACAGGATGAATTATCGTTTTTTTCTTCTGCGCCAAGGTGTCTGTAAGAAAAAAGACCAACGCTGCCAGCCAAAGGAACAATAAGGTCTTTATATCACCTATAATTACTAAGGCTGACTAATATATGACAAGCCTTTATTCTCTGACCGCACGAATGACAACTCCCTCTCCGCTGTAGCCCGAATGACGAGGATTCAGAGAACCGCTTGATTCTTTTGGAAAAGAGAGAACTCCCCCTAATGCTTCAGTGACCGCACTGGCCAACCAACGAGTTTGAAGTGGTTTGGTGTTTTCGACTTTACCATTATTTAGTCTACGCCCTAGAACAGGGAAAAAAACGGTTTCCTCTTTTCTTGAATTGCAATAAAAATACCAACCGTGTAAAGCTGAATTCCAAAAGCCCTTTATATTCGAGCCGGCTTTACCTCCAGCGACGAAGCCGGTAAATGTCATCCTGTTGGGCAAATGAAAACCAACGGGGGTAGGATCATAGATAGTTTTTACAAGACGACTGTCCTGATCGACATTTGCAGAGCAACTGGCATCCCACAGATTATAAAAGACATTGGTCATATACATATTCTTGTTCATCACTGCGGGATTTTGAATGCCGTCAGTGATACATCCCTTGCCCGTTCGAAAAGCGGACACTTTAGGAGCAAGACTGGAGGCTTTTCCCTCCGCGTCATACCACGTTTTATTGGTAACGCTTCCCTTTCCGACTGACGGTGGAAAAGGATCTTTACGTCCCCATTGATAGTAAGGCGCGTTTCCGTCCAGGATCTCCTCATGCCTTTTTTGGGAGATCATGATGATTTTTGTCTCACCGGCTTCTCCCTGTGTGAATTTTACTTTCACGTTCCGTGCCTCGTAAATTATGTTTCCACCATCACACCATCCTAAATCGACAGGCATTAACTCATATTTTGTTCCCTGGTAGTTGGTGATTTCCTCGGTTCCGGTCATATCCCTGTCAGTTACCCAAATGTGCCAGGACCATAGGACTGTCCCTCCGGCGTCCTTTACGGCTATCACCGCGTTGCCTTGCTGGATTGTCGTCTTGTTTACACTAAAAGAGACGTAGGCGGATTCTCCGCTGCCCTCCAATTCCACGTCAGCCAGCAGGTCCATCGCGTCCTGCCAGACAAGTTCGGCGCTTTTCGCCTCGCACCCAGTATTGTTGTTGATATAGGGATCGGTTATATCACCTCGATGATTCAGGAAGTTACCCAACATCCTGTTATTCAACTTATTCGAACGATAAGCCGGTTCATTGGGTTTCCCTTCTTTGATGGCGTTGCCATATACCAGTGGGAGAGAGTATACACCCGGCGCACCGACAATGTAGCAGTTGGCGGTATTCTCCACATCCCTATCCCCGTTGCTGTTCGACAGGTTGTATGGCCGTCCGGCGGTTCCCCTGCTCGGGGCGTCTTGCAAGTTCCGGATATGCGCGTTGTCCCTCACAGTCTGGGGGCTGATTGTCTGGGAGCAAACGGATACGCTGTAGGAGGTTGCGGTGATACCGCCGTCACCCTCCGCCGTAAAGGTTGCCAGCCATTCGGGTTTTGTCGGCGTCCAAGTTATCCCTCCGTCCGTGGAATATACCGCATTCCATGGAACGGGTTCCCTGACCCCGCTTGCGTTTTCCCTATAGCTGGAGACACTGTAGTTTTGGCTGCCGCCATAATATTCCATGTCTTTCGGGGCTGTAACATCCAGAATGTATCTCCAGTTGATGGAACTGGTGGAGATTCTGTAAGTGACGGTCTTGCCTTTCGGCCATACGCTATTCTTGATACTGGCTTTCAATGTACGGTCTATTTTTCCGTCATTGAAAACTATTTCGACCGCCGCACTGTCGGGAAGTGTCTGTGGAATCATCATGAAGGTCTGCGGCTCAAAGGTGATAGTATCCCCTTCCGTTCCGTTAGTCCGCCGGTCAAGTGTTTGGGAGAAGGAGGCCGTCCCTCCCGTATCGCTCCATTCTCCGGTCTCCATGTTATAAACGCCACTCGAACAGACATTTCTCAAAACCACGCTTTTTACCGTTCCGGGCTGCATGTCACTGCCGCAGACGAATTTGACGGCGGTAAGGGCATGTTGGAATGTGAGGTTTACGACGGAGTTGGAGTTTCCGTCCAGCTCCCCCGTACCTGCGACAAGCAGATCCTCCTGTTCCGCGACATCGGCAGGTATGGTGCAGGCTATGGTGGGGGCACCGGCGACCTGCCCTGACAACCGGTAGGCCGCATTTCCTCTCGGGGCATACGCAAAGAACCTTGTCTTGTACGTTTCTCCGGGCCAATAATAATCGGAAGAGGGAGCCCAGGAGTCCCCGGATCTGGTTACGGGGATGTCATACATAAAATTGGGGGGACAATTTTCATTCCATGGGCCGGTATAGGCATAGGCGGATACGCCGAAGGTGGCGTACATGTTGTCCCCCTTTATGGGGGCGCCACGGGTAACGGACGTGCCATCACCGCCCGCTTGCACCGGGACGGGAACGATGCCGTCCGTGTAAGATGTATGCAGGAAAATACCATTCCTGTCATCGGTCGTCAAAGGGACGGTGGTTCCGGGGAAAGAGTCCACAGCCCCACGGGACACGGAGAGGCACGAATACCGAACGCTCGGGTTGAACGAGACGCGGGAGGAACGGGAAGGATGTTCCAGTTCATCGGAACAGGAGAGCACGCACAGACAGACGCAGACCGGCAAACAAAATCCTTCCTTCCAAAGGATATCATATATAAACGAGAAATGTCTCATGGTAAAATGGTATTGTTTTAATTTTATGGAAAATATTCACATATATGGAAGTATCATTCTTATTCTGTAAATGACTTTCTCATCACATTGTCTCTTAAAAAGCGGCTCCATCCTGTCGCCCTGTCGAAATTCAACAGAGGATACAATTTGTCCAGCGATGGAACGGCATGACTTTGATCGGCAGACATGAAATCGTCCCGCTCCATCCATGATATCCCGACGCTTACCCTGTCCATATAGTCCGGAATTCCATGACAGGCGCTCACGGGAATCATTCGTCCCAACGCTATACGCATTCGGGTGGTTATCGCCGAAAGCCTGCCGGACATGAGACGGTTGCCTATGCGTGTGAAAGCGGAATACATGTCGGCGCTCGGAACAAATTCATCCTCGTCATTGTGAAAGAAATAAAGAACCCCTTCGTCAGAATGATAATGCGGTTGGACCGTTCCGTTTATTTTCTGGAAATACATCTCCTCCTCGCTGTCCGCCTCCATTCCGCCACGCAGTCGCAAGAACTCGTCCACGTACTCCTTTGCATCCTGTACGACCCCGTCAATATACTCCATGTTACAAAGGGTGAGGTCCCTGCCGTCATCCTCCCCCAGCACGTTCCCCCAATGCGCCACGGTGGCGGGAACGTATTCCCGCATTGCCTCCAGCAGGACGGGATGGTTGTCCAATGCATGCATTAGCTGCGCGTAATTTCCTCCTATTCCCGGGACGAGGTGCGCCGAACCCAGCGTATAGGCGGCACGCTCCTTTATCTGGTACAGGTTTTCGAGCATGTTCATCAGGCATGCGTCCCAATATATCAGGTCCATTTTCACCCCGGCACGTCTCAGCCCCTCTTCCAGTTCAAAAATGGAGATATTCTCGTTCGTGTTGTCATCGAAGGCGACACCACGTGTGCCCGCCTCTGACGGATAATTTTTCTCCACCGGCTGGTCCCCGATACTGAATCCGTCCCCATGGTTCCACAAAATCAGGACATAATGTTTGGCGGGCAGACGCCGTCGGGTATCAAGAATGTAGTCGGCGATATTCCGCGGATCGTCCAGACGGAACTCCCGGTCGGCCACACATTCATTTTCCAGACCGTTCTCTGTCAGCGTAAAAAGGCGGGTGCCTCCATAAGCGCCCGCTTCCTCCTGTAACTCTCTGGAGAACTTCAATTTGGCGGAAAAATGGACGCGCGGCGTATAGCCGTAACTTTCCGTCTGTTCCAGATTATATATCATATTTTCATCCAGATCACCGCCTCCACAACCATACATCATGACCGTGTAGTCCGCATCCGGTCCCGTAGGACAAATGTCTCCGTTGTTCTCATGCCTGTCACAGGACACGAGCACGAGAAGCGCCAACGATAAGGAATAAAGAATTCCGTCAGATATTCTTTTCATTTTTCTTCTTTTTTTATTGATACGATGTAAATTGAGATAACCGGCACTAAAATGCGGGTAGGGAAATAGACTCAATCCCCAGAAACAGTGACGCCTTGCACCTACCATATTATCATGATCGCTTTTGCGGTATGTGTCGGTATAATTGACTTGGACTGTCCACCCGTATAACCGGTTCAAGACGCCCGCAAAACCCGCTACATCTTATGGGCTTTCCCAACATCCCTCCCCAAAAGGTTATATAGGTTCAGGACTGACAGCCATTTTCACATTGTCTTCTCTTTTGGACAAGGCAATAGGACCAATATGCCCTAAAAATATTTTTTGTCATGGCTAGGGAGGGCGTATGGTCTCAAGGTAACGTCAAGCGCCTTGGAGAAACGGACTTGAATGAGGGGAACAAAAAGGATACCAGCGTTTCCCAAAGTCCGGCTATGCCATGCGTGGAACGGACACCCGGTATTTCACCGGGATGCCCGTTCGGCAACGCGGATGGAATAATTATCACATCCTGATATCACTGTCCTCCTCACCCCATTCTTCGACCGTCACAGTGAACCTGATAGGTTTTCCCAGAATGTCCTTACCCGGAACCGCGGGATCGGGATCGATCAGCGGATCCTTGGGGTTGGTGGGGTCCTGTGGGTCCGGATCGGGCTTTCCGGCTCCTCCACCCTCACTGCAGAAGTCTAGTGTATAGATATATTTCTTACCTGGTTGCCAGTCTATTTCAACGGGTACGGCCGCGAAACCGAACAGTCCGTCCGTTTTCGGGAAAAGTTGTGTCTTGTTGTCGCCATCCACGTTGAAAATCTGGCACAGCACGGAAATATAAACGCCGGTGGTGTCTCTGGTGGCATTCCACTTGTGTTGTTTTTGCGGGAGCAGCATGAAATTGTCATTTCCGAACATGAGGGATTCAGCGTCACCCGTCAGGGAAAACTCGTCACCCCTTATCACATAAGCCCGGGAAGGGGCGTCGCCCCCCTTCAGATTGTCCCATTTTTCCTGCCTCAATACATAGCTGGCGTCGGTCACCTCGTCAGGAAACGTGAAATCGCCCTTTGTGGCCACGTTCGCAAGTTTCACACCCCGGACATTGATTTTTATGTTGCTGTTCGAGCACTTGGCCCTGAGCTCTATTTGCGAGAGGGCATGTTTAAAATTCATGGCCACGCCTCCCGCCTCGTTCGCTTCCCGTGTCCCGCTATTATAGGAAACCACAAGGTCCTTTTGTCCGGATACTGTATGGGCGGGTTCGAATCCAAGGATTTTTTGGGATACGTTGTCTATTTTCACCAGTGTGGTGTCCAGATGGGAATAAGCGAAGAATCTCACACGGTAATCCGGCCAGAAATATACGCGGTCACAATTCCATGTGTTCCCCCCATCCGTCGATCTTACCCCGCTGTGTGTCATCAGGACGGGCTCACTACCGACCGCCGTGACATAGAACACGTCCAGGTTGCTCTGCGATATCGTGTTGGCACGTGTGACAGGATTGTCCAATGAGGTGCGGAAAAAGATACCTTTCCCGTTGTTTACCTTCACTACATCGTCGTTGTTACAGGAAGCCAGGGCTGCTGCAGCCAGGACTCCAAATAAGAGTTTCGTTTTCATAAGATAAATAGTTAAATGAATATGTTCTTATTATACATGCATGTTTACATGGGGATATCAATGTTCATGTTTTGCCATTCGTCCACACTGGGGCGGAAACCACCGCCATTGGTAATCGGTCTGGGCAGATGGAGGCTGTCAAGTATTATGGGGACATCCCGGGGATCCTTCGCGGTGTGAATACGGGAGGTCACATCATAGGAATAATAGTATTTGCCGCCGTCAGCCAAAAAGGCATAGACGGTCAGTATGTGCTTTTTCCCCGGTGGAGGGGGACAGCCAAAACATAGGAAATCGGCGGTCAGCGTGGTTGAGTCCCCGCGGATGATTCCAAAGGGCACGGTGACGACTTCCGTGCCGGTGACTCCCCTGCCGGCAAACAAACCTCCGGACATGCCAGAGAGAGCTCCGCTTATGCCATCCGGGGCGATGTGTTTCAGGTTTTCCACATGTCTGATTTCCAACCGGTACCGGCATACGGCTTCTTCCGGGTAAAGCGTAAGAAGCCTGTCGGATTCTCCGAGACAGACCCCGTCCGCACGGGCGCACCAGAGCCTGTCGGGGGATCTGGCGACACGTTCCTCCTGTGTCCCGTCGGCACGCGGCGTAGAAGCGGAACGACGTACCAGAACATCATTGACGGTATAAGCCTCAAAATCCGTAAACCGGCCGATGTTGCGATAGAGAATGGATCTGGTGTCACTGTTCAGGCACAAGATCTTGTAACAACCGGTGGGTACAGTGATATTTCCACCACGACAGTCGGCAAGCCCGTATGAAAGGACATCCCCCCGTCTTGAGGAAACAGATAGAGTCGCATGCTTGACGGACTGGCTTCCGCTGCATTCTTCCAGTCGAGGACGACACGCACATCGACCGTGTGGGAATGGTCATAACAAAGTTCTTTATGCTCACAGGAAGCGAGCAGGAACACGAGAATTCCCACCGGAGAGAAAAGAAGGACGGACAGATTACGGAAAAATCTCATAATACACCTCCCTTTCTTGATTTGCGGCACCCGTTTCCGAGCAGCCACAGCAATGAGATCCCGGTCCTGGTCGGTCCGAACCAGTAGCGCATGCCGGTCCGTTCCCAGACATAATGGCTGTCAGCCGGAGTATACTGTTCGTATCTGCCGGACAGACAGCCGATGCCGATACTGAAATCAAGTCTGAGCTGGCGGTGGAGGGAAAGGGAATAGCCGTATTCGAAACCGCCGCCGTAGCTGAACCTGCTTAAATATCCCGGTCCGCCCAATTCAAAATCATAAGTCAGGGCTTGCAGGTAAAGTCCTGCATGATGTCCGGCAAACGCTTTTTCTGCCACATGTGCGCCGAAATACTTGCGGATCTCCAGCTCTCCACCGTAAACACGCCAGTAATCGTGACGACTGTCATTTTTCCACCAGGCATATTGCCAGCCGCACCCTACGCTCCATCCCCTGCCAAGGGCGTATTCCAAGCCGATATTGGGCACGAGGGCGATATCATAGAGCAGATTGCTTTTCAGGGCCATACGACAATGCCCGTGTGTATTTTCCGGTATTCTTGAATGCATGCCACCACGCGGTGGGATTACCGTGTCGGGGACAGCACTGACGAACTCCCGTATGGGGGATGCCCCCTCTTGTGTTTTTCCCTCCCGTATCTGGATGGTTGGGGAGTGGGCGGGCTGCGCCTCTTCAAACTCGCATACGATTATGCCCCGGCGCAATTCCGGCATGAAGTGTCTGAGCATATGATGCCATACGCGTCCCTCATGCAGCATCATGAGCTGACTTTTAAGCTTTTCTTTCGTCATGTCACCGCGATCCGCTTCTCCCATGATTTCATTCAGGACGGTAAGAATCTCGCCACGGCAAGGGAGGTCGGAATCCACGACCAGACGATACAAACCGTCCCAATCCTCGCCGCGGCTTGACAAGACGAACAGTGAATCCGGGAAAGAGAGGCGTTCCTGAAGGTATGAACGGATTTGGATGGCACGCTGCCAGGACAGTCTCTCGTTGAGGGCCGGATTTCCCTCGACGGAGGAACCTGAAATGATGCGGATATGCCGCGGGTGACACGGGACCCGCTTTCCCACGGAACGTATGCTTGACACGAAGCTCTCCAGTTCCCTGGCATTGTCATGCAGGATGGATTCCAACGTGGAACTTCCACGGTCAAAATAAACGAAGGCCCGCAGACTGTCCCCTGAAGGTAAGAGGGGTATGGGGATTAAAAGAAAGGCCAGAAGCGACACTGTACGAATAAGTCTCCTGTTTGTTTTCATAAGATTTGTTTTTTATGGTTCAATACCGCCTCATCTCTCCTCCGGAACCAAATAATCCCGCAACAGGATATCGATTTCTGTATCGGAAGGAAACAGGGCGTGTACGTCAATAATCCTGTCATTCTCATCAAACAGCATGAAGCGCGGGATGGCGGTGATGCCGTATTCATCCTCCAGCATTTTGCGTGAATGTTCCGTCGCCCTGTACTGTTTCCATCCGGGACGGTCAGACGGGGCATTCTTCAGCCATGCATTCCTGTCCTCGTCAATGGAAAGACCTATGACTTCCAGATGTCCGTCCTTGCGGCGCCTTTCCACCAATTTCTCAAGAAAGGGAATTTCCCGGCGGCAGGGACCGCACCATGAGGCCCACACGTCAACATACCGTACCCTGCCCTTCAGGGCGGAGATACTGGTCCTGTTGCCATACCGGTCCTCCATTTCTATGTCAAGCAGCTCTTTCCCCCGAGAGAGGTCGTGCAGCGCCTTTATGGCGGATTCATATTTACGTCCCATGTCCTGCAACATTTTACTGTCCCTGCATGTACGGGTAAAAAGCGTATAAACCTCCTCCAAATTTTTTATGGAAGTCTCGTTGACCAGAGAGGAGCCGAGACAACGCTCGGATATATAGTCCAGCACTTCCTGGTTGGACACCCTTCTCCGTAATTCATTCAGTATGTTGATATCTGAGCGTGGCTTCCCCGCGGCCTGCAAATCCCAAACCAGTACAAGGTTCGTCAGTCCGCTTCTGGCATTCTCCGGTTTGTCCAGGTCTATTCCTTCCGCGAATTTCCGGAACATCTCATCCGGCACATCGCCTTCGGGCGAGACATAAAGTTTGTAACTGGCACGGTAACAATAGAGATGATAATCCTTGCGTGCGTTCAGCTCTTCCGTGACGGAATTCACAAAATCCTTGTCTTTGACCTTTTCCAGCAACTCGGTGATCTTTGTATATTCTTCCATAATTCCCTTCCTGTATTCAGGGAAACTCATCCGGGCTATCTCTTCCGGGTCTCTGGGGATGAACTCCTCGTTCATTTTACGGACTATCTCGCATTCATTGGCAACATTCCCACATATTCTCGGATACTGACCGGCTTGTGCCGGGTCAAACATGACATGTACCCGGGCGCCTTTTCGTAAATATAGATAAACGGATGTCGAGGTCTGTGGTATATACAGCATATAGATCCCGGGCGGTTCATCCATAGCGAAACGGCACACGAAAGTGCCATCCGTACCCACCGGGATGCTGTCAGCTTCCTCGTTGTTCTCCGAGAACAGCAATAACTCACCGGCCTCAAGATTTTTTAGCTTTCCGGTAAGCAGGATGTCATCGTCACAAAAACACCTTTTATAAAATAAAACGCTAATGATGACAACAATTATAACTGATATACCCGAACATCCGTAAGGGATTCTGTCTGTTTTTCTATTCATACTCATACTTTAATCTCATATTTTATATTCCATGTAAAGGATAACACCCAATATTGTTATCCCAGATTCGACATATCAGCGTTGATTCTTTTCAGGCGACTGAATCCTCTCCAAGAAACATCTTGTATCCAGAATGAATCCGCAGTTAAAATCATAAAAAATTTCCATCGGAAAAGAACAATTATAACTGCGGATACTTGGTCTGACCTTTCAACACACAATTGATTTTGACACGAAGGTCGATAATCGCGAAGAAAGGCGTGGTCCGTATCGTACAAACAAAAGATCCTTTCGTTCAAAAGAGAAAAGAGGGCTTAATGTACAAGGATGCATATTGTACAAGTGTTTGTCTTTCAAAAGTTTGCTTTTTATCTATACAAGTCAGGATGAATGACAATATATATTTGACTATTTGCTCCTCTTTTAGTGTAAATACCCATAAACTTCCTTATCATGGAGGTATGTTTATTTCGGCTGTCTTGGTTCTCCTTATCATCAATATATCGGCATTGCATAATGTACAGTAAGCAGTTGAGTTAATACATCTAGTGTGTTCTCTTATTCAAAAAATGTATTGGCTAATAAAGACATTCCAATTTTGTCTATTAGAGTGATTTTTAAGTATTATCCCCACACTATCTCGTTTTTTTCCGGAACTGTCCCGATTGTTTTCTCCATATATCCAGAAACAGTTCTTTCAAGTTTTTATTGAATTTTAGAGCAAGATAATAAGGACGTTTGCCGACCACATCGTTCTGCCATTCTTTTGGGTTGACACCATGTTCCTTACATGAACTTGGAAAAGAACAGAGTATAGCTGAGTTTTCAGTGACAATCCTGTTTCCACAGAACAAAAAGTTCTCTGGATTCAAAACTGTATTCTTATTTCATTTTCGACTCTATTATCAAAACTCTTGGATAATGCTATGGAACATCGTATTGGATAATGAATATTTAAGATGGATGATTGGTGGCATCTGATGACTTTTGATGATATTTGATGACATCGTTTTTCCGTAAGCGACTGCTCAACTACATCTTGTGTATTCGATTTTT
>ULRN01023295.1_pt1 | contig 18244 bp, 16 predicted proteins | sample 1955461 | NCBI WGS metagenome assembly ULRN01 (sample SAMEA4835683, study PRJEB28245) | human gut metagenome | biome: gut microbiome; material: fecal sample | place: Denmark | collected 2008 | reverse complement strand
AAAGGAATATAGTAATTAATTAAGAAACTGTCAAGTGAATCCAGTATACGTCAGTTTATCGGGAGTATAGCTATGAGATACTGTCAGTATTCCTATGCTGCACTAATGGTACCAGGCTGCTGCACTAATGGTACCAGGCCGCTGCACTTTTCTGGTACCGTTTTTTAAAAGTTATTACAAACCTGGTCAATTGACGTTTCCGGCCTGTTCGTTTAGCGGGAGAGCCAGTTATTGCCCGCGCGTTTTATTTCTTCTTCTTGTTTATCCTTGACCTGACGGAGCGGAGGGATGATTCGGCGATGACCATGATGTCCATGATGTCGGAATCGGTCTTGCCGGTGTGTTCGAGGATAAGGAAGAACTTGTATTTGGGCGACAGCTCGTCGAAGGCGTTGTCGAGCATGTCCACAAATTCCATGTCCACCAGACGGTAGTATTCTATGACGTTCTCGAAGTCGCTTTTCTTCCATAACACGGTGGGCTTTCCCGCCATGACCTCGGTGAATAGGGTGTAGCCGCGGTTCAGCGTGTCGCGGTGTTTGTCGAGCAGCTTCTCCTTGCGTCGGTTGATGGCTTCAATCTCCTTCTCTTTGTGCTGCCCCATGCGCTCCAGTTCCAGAATCTGGTTTTCGTAGTTCTTTATCATCATCTGGTCGTGTGCCATTGCCGACTTCGTCTTGTACTGTTTGTAGCGGAAATAGAGTAGGGAGGCGATGGCGACGATGGCGAGCAGCGTGATGCATACTATTGCCACCATGATGTTTCGCTCATAGCGCTCCCTCGACTTGATGCTGTCGAATTCCGACTGCATGGCTTTCACGTTGTTGTCTGAGCGCCTTTCCTTCAGACTGTCCTTCAGCTTTATCAGCTTCTCCGCCGTCCTTGCCGCTTTGGCGTAGTCGCCTTTCTGGAGCTGATAGCTGAACATGGAGTGCATCACCTCGTCCTTTATCTGCATGTCTTCCGTCTGCAGCGCCTTTTCCCACATCAGTCCGGCGGAGTCCGTCTTCCCCTCCGTGGCGTATATGCTTGCAAGATTCTTGTATGCCACGTCCAGCGGTGCTGTTGCCAACACCTGCTTGAAGTACCGCTTCGCCTTTTCGGGATTGTTCTTCATCAGGTAAACGCCGATGTTGTTCAGTATGAACTGGCTGTCTTTCTCCGGAATGGAGTTCATCAGCTCCATGCATTTCCTGATATACAGGTCGGAGCTGTCGGCCTTGTTGAGCTTGGCATAGAGCGCGGCCATGTTGTTGTATGCATGTGCGAGCCAGTCGGTCCTTTTTGCCTTCAATGATTCGCCTACAGATTTCCTGGAGTATTCCAGAGCCGTGCGGTCTTCGCCCGCCTCCTCGTTGATTACGAGCAGGGTCTCGAAAATCTTGTGTCTCAGTTCCGGATTCTTTGTCTTGTTCGCGATGAATTCGGCGTTTTTTATGAAATTCATCGCATTCCTTATGTCGCCGGCATCGTATAGCAGACAAGCCTTATAATAGTAGGCCGATGCCAGTTTCTCTTGTTGCGCCCTCGTTCTGGAGTAGTAGTGTATGGCGAAATCGAGCGATTCCATCGGCGATGAAGGCTTGTACAGACGGTATTCCGCCTGCGCCCGCAAGAGGAAGAAGTATGCCGAGTCGGCAGTGGAGCGCAGCTCTTTCATCTCCACGGCGCATATTTCGTTGTATGCCGAGTCCACCAGTCCGCCGCCCAGCAGCGAGTCGATGTGCGACAGTCTGCCGCTGTCGCTGTTTCCGGAGCCGCATGCCTGTATGACGGCGATGGCGATGGCGGCGATGGCGGGTAGAGTGGAGAATATATGGATTCTTTTCATGCTTTTGTATTATCATCAATGGTTAGACAATGCAAAGTTATATCTTTTCCGCCACATTGAGAAATATTGCATCCCCCATTTCTTTGCCTTTTTCATGTCCGTCAGCCGGTCTTTTCCTGTCATCTTTGTTGCAATTTCATGTTTCCGGATGGGCTGAAAAGACTTGATGAAGCGTGTAAACGTCTGATAACGTGGAAGATAAAGTGAAATACAACTTGCAACATACCGATTTGAAAATTTGTGCAGAAAGTTTGGAGCGAAAAAGAAAAAGGCGTACTTTTGGAAAGCTTTATTTTCTATTCAGTTTATTTTTTCAATTCGGGTGCATTAAATCAAGGATGATGATGAAATTGGAACAACCTGAAAAGGATGTAATGCAGTTAGAATAATTTGAAACCATTTAAATATTTAATCTATGAAGAAAAGAAATCTGTTCGTGGCAATGGGACTGGCTCTGAGCGCCGGATGCTTTGCACAGGATGATCTGACGATCAATCTCGCTTCAGGAAAGAAGACGTATAAGATTGACGACATCAAGAGTATCGCGTTTGACGGTAACAATCTGAAAGTTTTCAAGCAGGGAAGCGGTTCAGACGCCTACCAGCTTGGCGAAATCGTGAATGTGTCATTCGATGCGGCAACGGGCGTAGACGGTCTGAAGGTGGCCGACGGAAAGCTGTCAATCAGCGTGAAGGCAGGCAGCAACCTGATAGAGATAAGCGGCTATGACGGCAAGACACGCTATGGCGTGGCAGTATACAGCCTCGCCGGAGAGAAGCTCCTGGGATATGACAGCTGGAAGGGAGAAGCAGTGGACATCTCCGCTCTGCCAGCCGGCATCTACGTGTTCAAGATCAACAACAATACATTAAAATTCAGAAAATGATAATACTATGAAGAAATATTTACTCCTTTTGCTTGCCGCTTGCCAGGGACTGGCAGTGATGGCACAGACGCCAGACTACAAGATGAAGATAACCATGAAGAATGGCACCAAGCTCACGGCACGCACCGATGAGGTGGAGGACATCACATTCGCCAAGATTGGCAAGACGGAAGTTACCATTTCCGAGAAATACAAGACGAGCACATCTCTCGGCGTGAACCTGGAGGTGGGTCCCAACGTGAGCCGCATCAAGGCAGCCTGCGTTCCTGCAAGCCAGACCATCACCGACGTTAAGGCGTTCCTGGAGGCAAAGGCTACAGTGGACTACAAAGGTTCATACACCAAGGCATTCGACTTCCTCACCCCTGAGACGGAATACGTGGTATATGCCATGGCATACGATGCTGACGGATATGTTGGAGATGCTACCCAGCTGAAGCTCACCACGGGCAAGGTGGAAGACGACCCATTCGTAGTTGAGACGAAGAACATCACCACTACTACGCTCGACTATATGGTGTCTTCTAAGGATCCTAACGTGCAGTTTGTAATTCAGCCCACCGGCTTGGATATGTACAAGCAGTGGTGTGACGAGGGAGCCAATGCGGGCGACGTATTCCAGCATTTCGTTAACTACTGGAAGGCTGTAGGCCAAATGTACGGATCCTCTTGGCAGGAAATGATTTCGCTCGACGCAAGAAAGGGCACGTATGACTCTTATGCAGACGATAACACCCAGAAGGTTCTCCTTTGGGATGCCGATCAGGTAATCATCGTGTTTGGTGTGAGCAATGAGGGCGAACTCGTTACCCCGATACAGATTACCAAAGCAAGAACATTGGCTCCAGAACCATCAAGCAACAAGATCTCGCTCGAAATCAAGACAAACGAGTGGGAAAAATTTAAAGGAAACGTAGTGGTGGCAGCAAAGACCACTAACGCCGACACATATCTCGTGAATGTGCAGAAGGCATCCCTCGTGGATCCGCATCTGCAGAGCGGCGACCTGGCAAAATGGCTGCTCGGTTCCGGACAGGATCTTTCGTTCTATGCCCAGAGCGGTGATGCTGACTGGGAATTCAAGCCGAAAGAGGCCGGCGAGAAATACTACGCTATCGGAATCGGTCTGGATGCCCACGGCGCTCCTACCACAAAGCCGGTCATCATTGATTTCGTGCTCGCCGGTGGCAGTTCCGAAAAATAAAAACATAATGTATCTTTCTATAAAAACGACATACGATGAAAAAGATAATTACAATGGCGATTGCAGCACTGCTTTCGGTTTCTGCCTTCGCACAGAAAGAGGGTGACAGAATAATGAGAATCTCCACCATCGACGGCGACAAGACTCCGTTTATCCTCAACGACGTGAAGGAAATCACCTTCGAAGAAATCATTCCGCTCACGATGGATATAGAGGTGAGCAACATCCAGAGCACCCAGATGGATATCGATTTCCCGATGCCCGAGGGCTGCAAGAACTGGCTGTTCGCCATGCGTACGGAGCCGTTCACAGGCACAGACCTGGAAATGCGTCAGGAGATGAAGGAGAAATTCAATGACAACTTCAACAAGTCGAAATTCCTGCGCATCCCGCATCTGAAGCCAGGTACCAAATATTACATCTATGCCCTGATGTATGACCACGATGGAGTGGTGGCAGGTTTTGCCCAGACATCAGCCACAACGCTTAGCGAATAAAAACGTGTATTTATGATTCATTGCCCCGAAACTGACGAGATGCCGGTTTCGGGGTTTTTTAATATATGTGTGAGGGTAAGTGTGAGGGTAAAACATTTACCCTCACACTTACCCTCACCACTGAAACCCCGATAAACAGGGCGTTTCAGGCGAAAAGTGAGGGTGTGAGGGTAAAAAACAAAAAAAAACTTTTTTTCTTTATTTTAGAAGTAGACGAGGAGACGGGATGCTCCATTCATGCCAATTTACCTCTCCGCCGTCACTTAGAGGGGCAGAAAATTGCAGGATAGACAAAAAGTGATTAACTTAGCACGCTGATTTATTGATTTCAAGATGAATGTAAAGGATATTGCAAGGGTGATACGCCCGCAACAGTGGATAAAGAACGTGTTTGTGTTCGTGCCGCTGTTCTTCGGAGGCAGTCTGCTCGACACCACCGACATCGTTGCCGCAGTGACGGCAGCCATGGCGTTCTGCTTCATCTCCTCGTCGATATACTGTCTGAACGACATCATCGACGTGGAGGACGACCGACGCCACCCCACGAAGTGCCACCGTCCGATTGCTGCCGGCAAGATCAGTGTGGCACAGGCATACGTCATGATGGCGCTCATGGTGGCGCTGAGCTTCGGCAGCGTGGCGCTGCTCGGGGGATACGCCCTGGGCGTGGGAACCGTCGTAGGGCTGTATCTGCTGATGAACGTGGCATACTGTTTAGTGTTGAAACGCTATGCCATACTGGATGTGTGTACCATAGCCTTCGGCTTCGTGCTGAGGCTCTTTGCCGGAGGCATCGCCACGGGCATCGGGCTGAGCAACTGGATTGTGCTCATGACCTTCCTGCTCACACTGTTCCTCTCGTTCGCCAAGCGGCGCGACGACGTGCTGAAGATGAACCAGACGGGCCATGCGCCGCGCAAGAATACCTCGCGCTACAATCTGGACTTCATCAACCAGGCGATTACCATCACGGCAACGGTGACGCTCGTGTGCTACGTGATGTATACCGTGTCGCCCGAGGTGGAGCAGCGCATCGGTACGCGCTATCTGTATCTCACCACCGTGTTTGTCATCATCGGCATACTGCGCTATCTGCAGCTGACGCTGGTGGACAACAAGAGCGGCGACCCGACCAAGGCCATGCTCCACGACAGGGTGCTGCAGGCAGTGGTGCTGCTGTGGTTCCTGGCATTTCTCCTTATTATATATATACTGAGATGAAAAAGATTTACGCCTTTGATTTTGACGGGACGCTGACCAAGCGTGATTCGCTTATCGCGTTCCTCATTTATGCCCGTGGATGGAAACAGTTCGTCAAGTGTTTCGCCCAGCATCTGCTTTACCTGCTGGGGATGAAGATGGGGCTGCTCGACAGCGGGAAGGTGAAGGAGCGCATCTTCGCCTGGTATTTCCAGGGGATGGAGGAAGAGAAGTTCAACGACCTCTGCCGGCGCTTCGCCGACAGTCACCAAAGCCTTTTGCGCCCCAAGGGACTGCAGAAGCTGCGCGAGGTGATGGCGGAGCCGGACTCCACGGTGATGATCGTAAGCGCGAGCATCAACAACTGGGTGGCGCCATTCTTCAGGGAATTCCCCGGCATCGAGATCTTCTGCACGCGCATAGACGTGGCGGAGGGGATGGTCACGGGCAGGTTCCTCTCGGCAAACTGCCGCCGTCAGGAGAAGGTGCGCCGCATCCTGGCCCTGCATCCCAACCGCCGCAGTTACTGGCTGACGGCTTTCGGCGACAGCAGCGGAGACATCGAGATGCTAAATTTTGCCGACGAGGGGTATTACAAGCCGTTCAGGAAGTGATATCAGGATACAATGGAGATTTTTTGCATGAAAAAAAGAAGTAAGACCGACAGAATATGATTAACCCTATAAGAGAATTCAGGAATATCGCCGTGCAGATAGCGAGGATGTTCAGAGTGAAAAGGAGCGAGGCGCTGCCGGCTCTGATTGCGCTGATGGTGTATATGGCGCTCAACGCCGTGATGATAATGCACTATGCGGAGAAATTCATGCGCCCCACGAGGGGAGTGTGGTCGCTGTTCATAAAGAACTTCAGCATCTCCGGCTTCGACCCTATCACATACGTGGTGATTTCGCGCTGGAGTCCCGACTACAATATCTTCCGCCATCCGCTGCTCGCCTTCTTCGTGTGGCCGCTCTCGGTCATCGACAAATGGCTGGTGGAGGCGACGGGAGTGAATTTCGTGCAGTATATGGTGGCTGCCATTCTGCTCTTCCTCGTGTTCTATTCGTTCATCTTCGTGATACGCATCTGCCGCGACATCATCGGAGTGAAGAACGCCGACGCCATTCTGCTCTCGTCATTGCTCTTCAGCTTCGCCTATGTGATGCTCTCGTTCATCGCGCCCGACCATTTCGGTCCCTCGATGTTCATGCTCCTCATGGCGCTCTATGTGTGCGGCGTGAAGCTGCGCGACGGCAAGCGGCTCAGCGGCTGGCAGACGATGCTTATGTTCCTGTTTACCGCCGGACTGACGTTGAGCAACGGTATCAAGGTGTTCATCGATGCACTCTTCGTCGACGGCAAACGGTTCTTCCGTCCGCGCTATCTGCTCTTCGCCGTGCTCATTCCGTCGGCTGTGATATGGAGCTTCGCGCGGTGGGAATACAAATACTACAAATATCCAGAGGCGATGAAGCGCAATGCGGAGAAGAAGAAGAAGGCAGACGAGAATAGGGAAAAAGACTTCGTGATGTTCCGCGATACGACGAGTCTGACGGATACGGCGGAGGTGCGCGTGGCGTTCGACAGTCTTATGGCGAAGCGCGACCGCGAGAAGAAGCTCGCCGCAGAGAAGAACCCGCACTATGCCCACAGGGGCAAGCCGATTGCCAACGGCGAATTCTCGAGCTGGACGGATATCTCCACGCCGCGCTGGGACTCTATGGTGGAGAATCTCTTCGGAGAGTCAATCCAGCTGCATCCCGACTATCTGCTCGGCGACACGCTGAGGGGCAGGCCGGTGCTCGTATACTATAACAACTGGTTGAACTATACGGTGGAGCTGGTTCTCGTCGTGCTTTTCGCCATCGGCGTATGGATGGGCAGACGCAGCAAGTTCCTGTGGATGGTGATGAGCGGATTCGCCTTCGACATGTTCATCCACGTGGTGTTGGGCTTCGGCTTGAACGAGGTTTATATCATGGGCGCCCACTGGCTGTTTGTCATGCCCGTCGCCATGGCATATATACTGAAGAATGTGGAGGGCAGGAAGCTCCTCGCCGTGCGCATTCTCCTCACCCTGCTCACGCTGTATCTGCTGGCTTGGAATGCCACGCTCTTCGTCGGCTATCTGATATGATGAGGGGCAGAGTCTGGTATGATGCCGTTTGCGGCTAACGCCTTGGCCGGAAAAGTCTGACCACCCTGTCCACTGCCCAGTGCAGTAGATAGGCGGCAGGGATGGATATGAGGAGGGTCCAGAAGAGAGTCAACCCATATCCGAGATGATGGCGCGCCACGGGGCGGAGCACGTACTCGATATGGATGAGGTAAATCTCAAGACTTATCGTGCCGAGAAACGATAGCGGGCGCAGCACGAAGCGCGGCATATAGGAGAGAAGCCGACATTCGAGCAGCAGGGCGCTGATGGTGAGCGGTATGTACACCATGCGCTCCATGAAGAGAGGGAAGCGGCTGTGTCCGATATATTCAAGGCGCAGACAGAGCCACATGCTCATGGCGAAGACCAGGAGCAGTATGCCCAGGCTGCCCTTCTCCATGCGGCGGCTGTCCATCACCATCTCGCCGAAGTTTATGCCGATGAAGAATATCGGTATGCGGCTGAAGAATATCTCGATGTGTCCCACGTTGTCGTGAAACAGCGGCACATACTGCACCATTGCCGCAAGCAGGATAAACGCCACGGGAAGCCAGCGCCAAGCCGGCTGTCGGCGGATGAACTCCATATAAGGCGGTGCGAAGTTATAGAGCATCATCGTGGCGGGGACGTACCAGAAAGTGAGGTCGTCGGCACGCCAGAAGCTCCAGTTGAAGAGCACGTTGGCAATGAGATTGGGTACGTCGGGACTGTATCCGCCGCCGGGATTCTCCAAGTATTTGCCCACATAGAAATAGGCGGCAACGAGAATCCACACTGGATAGATGCGCAGATAGCGGTGCGAGAAGAAGCGCTTCAGCGCCGGAACGGCGGACATGCCGCCCACGCCGTCGAGGTTTCTGCCCAGACGCGAGCGGGTCCATGAGAACCACAGTCCCATTCCGCTGACAAAAAGAAACATATCCACTCCCACATTGCCCAGACGGCGCAGGGGATAGAAGAAATCAGTGCCGGGCATATACACATGGAACATCACGACGAAGAGTATCGCCAGTCCCATGAGTTCGCCCCGGTATTTGCTCAATACATTATAATTCATATAGCCAATCAATGCAAAAGCTTAATTTCAGTTGACAAGTTGACGAGTTGACAAGTACTATTCACGCATTCTCGGTTTTGGTATATACCTGAACATCAGCTTGAACAGCCATGCACATACGAGGCTGGCGACGAAATAGATGATGATGCCGGTATAGACCCTGCCCCTGTATGACATCGGGATGATTATCTCCCTCAATATCGGATGAACCACGAAAAGGGCGGAGGAGATGGCGCCTACCCACATGCAGGGCACGAACAGCTTGCCGGGCAGGAGCTTGATGGTGGACACGGCACCGATGACGATGAATGCCGGCACCCATAGCCATGAATGGAAATTGAAACTGCCGGTGAATACCGCTACTGCCGACATGAGGGCGAGCACTGCATACATGGGGCGGGGGAGCAGCATGCCGTGGCGGGCATAGAGCATTCCCATGCCGAAGGGCAGCATGGCGCCGATGAAGTTGTAGCGGATGCGGTTGAGCGAGTCCACGCTGCCTATCATCTCAGGCGAGAAGACGGTCTGCACAGCCCAGCAGGCGGCGATGAGCAGCACCACGTAGAATGACCGCGTGCGGTAGAGACACAGGCGGTATATGATATAGAGCTGCAGCGTAAGGCCGAAATACCAGTAGGGGCCGGGCTTGATGATATGGTCGGGGTCGGGCAGGAGGTTGATATACATCAGCAGCTGTGCCACAACCCTGCCCGTCGTGTAGCCATGATAGCCGTGGGGATGCAGATAGCTCACCACGGCGAAGGCGATATAGCCGAGGAACATCAGGCGGAGGAGCTTGGCGTAATGATACCATGTGAAGGAGAGGAAGCCTATGCGGCTCGGGCGCTCCTTGTTCTCATACTTCATCACAAGACCGAAGCCGCTGATGAAGAGAAAGAGCGGCACTCCGTAGTGGCCGAAGAACGAGAGGATGTGCACGAAGAGGTCGTGGTTGAGCGAGCACAGTCTGTCGAGCAGCTGCATCGGTTTGCCGCCATCGAACGTGTATTCGTTTTCCTTCACGGCAAAGCCGAGGAAATGACAATAGTTGTGCAGTATGATTCCGAGAATCGCTATGCCTCTGAGGGCTTTCGATTCGGCAAGGGTCAAAAGTTGCTTGTTCATTTCTTGTTCCTTTTGTTTGTTTTCTTTTTACTTGATACCTGTCCGGATGAATTCTTTTTGGCGGTGGCTTCCTTCCTGGCAGCCTCCTCTTTCTCCTTCCGCATCAGTTCGTCGTAGTCGGCCTGGTGTTTCAGGATACGCGGACGCTTGGCGTTATACTTGTCGCCGAGGACATTCAGTTCATCGCGGTATTGCGGACAGTCTATTCCGGCGAGATACATCAGCATATACGGCATGGCGTCGGTCATATAGGGTCGCTTGCGGCTTGCCCTCACCTGGCGCCAGATGTCGGGATGCGAACGGCGGTATTTCCTGGATGCCCACACCCACATCGGTATCTCGAACTCGGCATGGGCGAGGCGCGCAGTAACGTCGGTGGAGTGCATGCGGCCGTAGAAGTGGGCGCCGTCGTAGACCTCCTCGCCATGGTCGGGCACGTAGATTACGATGGCATCCTGCTTGCGGAATTTGTCGATGATTGCCGTGACGATGCTGTCGTTGTAGAGTACGGCATTGTCGTAGTCGGAAAGCACGGTGCGCTCCTTGTCGTTGAGGTCGGGGCGCGTCTCCTTGTAGTAGTCCTTGTCGAAGCGCTTCTGCACCTTCGGACAGCGCATGCGGTATTCCACGTGCTGTCCCTTCAGGTGGAAGATGATGAGCTGCGGCTTGTCCTTGCCCTCGTCCTTCAGCTTTTCGTAGTTGCAGAGCAGTCCGTTGTCGAAGCGGTAGAGCGTGGTGTTGCGGGTGTCGAACTGTGCTTTGCTCAGCACTTCGTCGTTGAGGAAGAAGCCTCCGCTGAAGTCATATACCGCCTCCTTTGCCTGCGGCAGGAACTGGTTGGTCATGAATGTGACGTGGTAGCCTGCCTTGCGGAATATTTCGGGGAAGAGCGGATAGTCGCACCAGTCGCCCTTGTCGCCCACGGTATATAGCGAGAAGAGGTGTTTGAAGACGAAACTCGTGAGGTTCCATGGCGACACCACGTCGGTGAAGGTAATCAGCTCGCCCTTCTTCTTGAGCTTTTTCTGGCGCGGAGTGTTTGGCGTGGGGTAGCCGTAGAAGGATGCGTGGTTGCGGTTGTAGCTCTCGCCGATAATCAGCACGATGTTGCGGCTGCGGAATGAGCAGCTGTCCACCTTCACGTCGTTCAGACTCTCCTTCAGGCGGACAAGCTGTTTGGCGGTGAGCTCATTGGCGTATATGCTGAACGCAAAGCGGTATATCGGCTGGTATTGCACGGCGCGCGGATGCTTGGTAAGCTCGTGTTCCACGTCTCCGATGTTCTCGTATGACATCAGGCGGGCGTACAGGATCTTGTTCTCCCAAGCCATATTGCCGCAGACGATGAACGTTATGATTACCACAAGACCGGCGGCGGGGCGCAGGAACGGCTTTACTGCCGCAGACTTCCGGCATATCCGGCTGACGGCTTCCTTCACTTTGGTATATGCGGTGATGCGGTTGAGCCTTTCGTCGGTGTGCCACAATATCCAGCGCATGACATGGAGGAGGTCCTTGTATTGCGTGCCGATGATGATATTCAATACGATGATGAGCAGAACGTATCCCACGCTGCTGAAGAGGATGTTCCAACCCAGGTATGAGGCGAGGAACTCCGTTGCTTCCGTAGTGTTCGTCTCGCCTACGAGAAGGAGCATGGTGGGGTTGAGCGTGGAGTCGAACTTCACGTAGCAATACAGGTCGACAATAGCCAACATGTATAATACGGCATATAGCACTCCCCTTATCCATGGTCTTACCTTGCGGGGAATCATGGCGAGTACTGCCGCTACGGCATACAGGTCGAAGAACAGTTCCTCCCATGTAAGCTCGTAGGCATGACTCTTGCCGTTGTCGGGTACTATGGCGTAGGAGCATACCAGACCGAGGATATACATGAAGATGAAGAATGTGGCGTTGCGCCGTATAGGCAACAAGAATGCTGAGAACATCTTTCCGGTTATCTGCAATAGTTTCATTGCTTTGTCTTTTTTCTTTATTGATGGTCCGGAGCCGGTAGAGTGGCAGTCCGGATTATCCTTATGATTGTAAAAAAGAGGACGCCTTGGCATCCTCTTCTGTCTTTTGTCCTTTATTCAAGCGTATGCCCGTTACATTATTCCCAACCATCTCAACACATCGTTGAGGTTGGCTACCAGCATCAGCAGGATGAGTATGGTGAATCCCACGTATTCTGCCCTCAGCAGGAATTTCTCGCTCGGAGCCCTGCCCGTCACCATCTCGTAGATGAGGAAGAGCACGTGTCCTCCGTCGAGCGCAGGTATCGGCAGAATGTTCATGAAGGCGAGGATGATGCTCAGGAATGCCGTCATGTTCCAGAAGCGCATCCAGTCCCATGTCTCGGGGAACAGGCTTCCTATCGCTCCGAAGCCTCCGAGCGACTTGGCTCCATCGGCAGTGAATACGTATTTCATATCGTCCACATATCCGCGTAGCACGCTCAGTCCGTATTTCACTCCTGCCGGGAAACTCTCGAAGAATCCGTATTCCTTCGTCACGGGCTTGTAGTATTTGGCCAGGTATGACATGCCCACGCCGAGCTGGAGGTCGGACGAGAGCACCACCTTTGCCGTGTCGACGCTTCCCGTTGCTGCACTCTTGAACACTACGGTCGTGGTGCGCACCTTCAGTGAGTCCTTCGCTGTCTGCGGTGCGGCGGTGAGTATGTCTCTCATTACAGCAATCCGGTCGGTGAACTCATTCCATGAATCCACGTTCTTGCCGTTGATGGCGAGCACCTTGTCGCCCTTCTTCATTCCGGCTTTGGCTGCCGCGCCGCCAGGCATCACGCTGTCGATGTCGGCAGGGATGAACGGACGCACGAAAGTCGGCTCCGCCTTTATCATCTTCAGCAGGTTCATGTCTTCAGGCATGTTTATCACCATCTCTTTGCCGTTGCGCTTGACGGTGACGGTCTTTGCCTCCGACATACTGCGGAGCATATCGATGTCGAATTTCTTGAAAGCCTTCTCGTTGGTGCCGATGAGGATGTCGCCGTCCTTGAATCCGATGGCCTTTGCCTCCGTGTTGAACTTCATTCCCATCGTCATGTCCTTTGCCGGAATGTAGCTGTCGCCCCAATAGAAGAGCACCATGCTGTAGATGAAGAGGGCGAGGAGGAAATTGACGAGCACTCCGCCTACCATTATCAGCAGTCGTTGCCATGCCGGTTTGGAGCGAAACTCCCACGGCTGTGCGGGCTGCTTCATCTGTTCGGTGTCAAACGATTCGTCGATCATTCCGGATATCTTGCAGTATCCGCCAAGCGGAAGCCACCCCATACCGTATGTGGTGTCGCTTTTCTTAGGTTTGAACTGGAAAATATGAAACCAAGGGTCGAAGAAGAGGAAAAACTTTTCCACGCGTACCCCGAAGAGTTTCGAGAAGAAGAAGTGTCCGCCCTCATGGAGCAGGACAAGAAGGGAGATTGCCAGCATGAACTGCAGCAGTCTGATTAAGAATACTTCCATTGCTTATTGTTTGCTTTGATTTTTTTGTTTTCTGGTTTTCTGGTTTATGATTTCCACATTCCGGTCAGGCCATCAGCTCTGTCGCTATGCGGCGTGCTTCGGCATCCGTGGCTATGTAGGTTTCATACGACAGGTCGGCGTCGAACGTAGCCTTTTTCATGGTCTCTTCTATGATGCGCGGCATATCGAGGAAGGTGCAGCGGTCCTCAAGGAATCCGCGGTTTACTATCTCGTTGGCTGCATTCACGATGCACGGCATGTTGCCGCCCTTGTTTATCGCCTCGTATGCCAGGGCGAGACAGCGGAACTTGTCGAGGTCAGGCTCGAAGAACTCGAGCGGATGGCTGAACAGGTTGAGGCGGTCGCCTTCGAGATGCAGTCGCTCTGGGAACGAGAAGGCGTATTGTATCGGCAGACGCATGTCGGGGACTCCGAGCTGCGCCTTCACCGCGCCGTCGGCAAACTGCACCGCACTGTGCACGATGGACTGCGGGTGGACGAGCACCTGGATTCTGTCGGCTTCAACGCCGAAGAGCCATTTAGCCTCTATCACCTCAAAACCCTTGTTCATCATCGTGGCGCTGTCGATGGTAATCTTTGCACCCATGTCCCATGTGGGATGATGCAGGGCATCGGCCTTTGTCACACGGGCGAGCTGTTCCTTGGAGAATGTGCGGAACGGACCGCCGGAAGCGGTGAGCAGAATCTTTTCAATCCTGTTGTCGCCCTCTCCCACGATACTCTGGAATATCGCCGAATGTTCGCTGTCCACGGGGAGTATCGGGGCATGGTTCTCGGCAGCCAGGCGGCATATCAGTTCGCCTGCCACTACGAGCGTCTCCTTGTTGGCAAGACAAATCTTCTTGTGTGCCTTGATTGCCTGAATCGTGGGGCTCAGTCCGGCGAAGCCCACCATTGCCGTCAACACCATGTCTATCGGACCGGCGGTGACAATCTCGTCAATCGCCTGCTTTCCGGCATATATGTTGATGTCGGGACAGTCGGCAAGCGCCGTCTTCAATTCGTCGTAGTGCGCCTCATTGGCAATCACCACGGCGGCGGGCTTGAATCTGCGGGCCTGCTGCGCCAGTTCCTCCACCCTGTTGTTTGCCGTGAGGCAATATACTTCATATAGGTCAGGGTGTTCCTCTATGACCTGCAATGCCTGGGTCCCGATTGAACCGGTGGACCCGAGTATGGCTATTTGCTTTTTCATTATATCATTCGTTATCGTTCAGGTCCACCAGCCCCTCGGGCAGGTCTACCTTTATCAATCTTTCCTTTGTGTTTACCTCCTTCACAATATCCTCGTTGGCAGGTACAAGCACGATGCTCCCCGACGGCGTCTCCACTTCGAAGAGCACGTTCATGGTGCTCTCGTCCACAGCCACCACCTCGCCCACCACGGCATCCTGCCTGTTGGTGTCCACGATTCTGAAGCCCTTTATCTCGTCCCATGTCAGCTCGTCTTCGCCTCTGTCAGACAGATGCTTGGGGAAGAACACCCCACTGCCGGTCAGTGCGCTTGCCTGCTCCTTGGTGTCGATGTCGCAGAACTTCACGAGGGCCGTCTCGCCGGTCTTGAATCTCCATTCCTCCATATAGAAGGGCACGAGTATCCCGTCGATGGCGAGCACCAGATAATCAGCGTCCACGCGGTCGAACACGTCATCGTCGAAGAAGAGCGTCACTTCGCCCTTCACTCCGTGCGGTTTGCCGATTTTTCCTATCCTGTATACTTCTTCCTGCTTTATCATTCCTTGTCTGTTAGTTGTTCACCCTCTTGATGTTTGCGCCGAGGGCGTTCAGACGTGCCTCTATGTCCTCATATCCGCGGTCAATCTGCGCGATGTTGTCGATTCTCGATGTACCGTTGGCGCTGAGAGCCGCTATGAGCAGTGCAATACCCGCACGGATGTCCGGACTCGTCATCCTTCCGGCACGCAGCCTCACCTTGTGGTCGTGGCCCACCACCACCGCGCGGTGCGGGTCGCAGAGAATTATCTGCGCTCCCATGTCGATGAGCTTGTCCACGAAGAAGAGGCGGCTTTCGAACATCTTCTGGTGTACCAGCACGCTGCCCCTCGCCTGTGTCGCCACTACGAGCAATACGGAGAGCAGGTCGGGTGTGAGTCCCGGCCACGGTGCGTCGGCGAGTGTCATTATCGAGCCGTCGATGAATGAGTCCACCTGATAGTGTGGCTGGTGCGGCACGTAGAGGTCGTCGCCCTCCACGAGAATCTTCACTCCCAACCGGCGGAAGGCATCAGGTATGATTCCGAGGTTGTCCACGGAAACGTTCTTGATTCTCAATCCGTTGCCCACCATCGCCGCCATGCCGATAAACGAGCCCACCTCAATCATGTCGGGCAGAATGGTATGTTCAGCGCCATGCAGTTTCTCCACTCCCTCTATGACGAGCAGGTTGGATGCTATTCCGCTGATGTTGGCTCCCATGGCGATGAGCATACGGCAGAGCTGCTGTATGTACGGTTCGCATGCAGCATTGTATATCGTTGTGGTACCCTTGGCGAGCACGGCAGCCATGATGATGTTGGCCGTTCCCGTCACCGAAGCCTCGTCGAGAAGCATGTAGGTGCCTTTCAGTCTGTTGGCCTTTATCTCGAAGGTGTTGGTCCCTTCGCTGTGTACGAATTTCGCCCCGAGCTTCTTGAATCCGAGGAAGTGCGTGTCCAACCGGCGACGGCCAATCTTGTCGCCACCCGGCTTTGCCACCACCGCCTTGCCGAAGCGCGCGAGCAGCGGACCGATCATGAGCACGCTTCCCCTGAGCGAAGCGCATTTCCTGACGAATTCCTCTCCGTCGAGATAGCCCAGGTCTATGTTCTTCGAGCAGAACGTGTATTCGTTCTTGCCCACACGGTTCACTTCCACGCCTATATCCTTGAGCAGGAGAATAAGGTTGTTCACGTCTAGGATATCTGGGATGTTCTTTATGCGGACCTCCTCATTCGTAAGGAGCGTGGCACATATCACCTCCAGAGCCTCGTTCTTGGCTCCCTGCGGTGTGATGGTGCCGCTGAGCATATGTCCGCCCTCAATAATAAACGATTCCATATTGGGGATTGTATATGGGGGTTAGTGATTTGATCTTCTTCTTCCTTTCCGCCTTTCGTTGTTCTGCGGCTTCTGCTGCTGGTTCTGCTGCTTTGCCGGTATGGCGAAGCGTGCGTTCTGCATCTCGCGCACGTCGAGCTGGATCACGCCGTCGGTGTAGCGTGCCAGATCAGACACCACCTTCTCGTCGCTGTTCGATCCGTGGCTCCACTGCGAGAGATCTCTCTTCATCTGTTCGGCGGTGATGAGCGTCAGTTCGGTGCGTGCGGCACCGGGCTCCATGGTCTTGAGCTTCTCGAAAAGCTGGAACACCATGTTTCCGTAGTGTCTCACGGGAATCCTGTTCATCGGATAGCTCATCGGCTGCGGCTTTGATGCAATCTTTGCCGCCCCGCTCACGTCATACGGGTAGTCGATGTCGAGCTTGAAGCCGCTCATTATGGCAAGGTGGTCCCACAGCTTCTGCTTGTAGTCCACGTTTGCCCTGTTGTGCGGCAGCATCCTGTCCATCACGGCTATGATGGTCTCGGCACACCGCTGTCTGTCCGTCTTGTTGGGCAGGGCAACGGCATAGTCTACCATTTTCTGTATCTCGCGGCCGTATTCCGGCAGCACGAGCTTCTCTCTCGTGGTGTTGTAATCCAGTCCCTTTATATTCATTTCTTCTTTTTTCTGGTTTGTTGCGGTGCCTCCTACAGCAGCTTGCGCGGCGTCTTCGCCACGAAGTCCTTCAGATAGAACGGCACGAAGTAAGCCACGTCCTCGTATTTCTCCATTGCTATCCTTTTCTCGGCGAGCGGATACATGAATTTCGAGAGCGGCTCTATATTATCTATAAGGTGAGCGTTCGGGTGGTTTATCTCCTCCATACATTTCTTCGCTCCGTTGCCGAAGAAATACACAGGCTGCCTGTCGAGGTATTCCCTGTACGTTTCGGAGTCCACCACATCGGCCTGCACCCCTCTTACCTCGTGCAGACTGCGGTCGTAGATGGCGGAATACACCTCCATCCGTCGGGCGTCAATCATCGGGCAGAGCAGTGCGTCCTCCTCAATCTCGTGGTGGAGCAGCACCGGCACAGCCATCAGCTCCAACGTCGGCACGGCGATGAGCTTCAGGTCTCTGCCGTAGCAGATGCCCTTCGCCATGGAGACACCTATCCTTAGTCCTGTGTATGAACCCGGTCCGCAGCTCACTGCCACGGCGTCCACCGGTATGGCATGACTGTCGGCGAACGAGAGTCCCTCATCAACAAATTCTCCAAGTTTTACTGCATGGTTAGGTCCGGTATGGTCTTCACGTGTGAAGATGTCGGCACCGTCCTGACTCACTGTGAGTGAGCACACATTTGTGCTCGTTTCAATATTAATAATGCACGACATATAAAATAATGTATTCGAATATCAGGGTACAAAGATAATACAAATCGTGGGAAGAGCAAAATGTATCGCCCCATTTTCTATTCCTTTAACCCAAATCGGCCGCCAGGGTTTGCTTTTATATGATGTGCGGATTGTTTGTCCGGCTGTCAGGACTTGCATGTAATTTTAACGATTCCCCTATTCCGGGCAGGGATGCAAACCGTGTGTTTAATATTTATTCACACAATTCCTTTCCTTATCCGATAAATTTTAGATACTTTTGCACCAACTAATCATTATGAGACTAATTCTGACTACATCCTTAATTCCGCAACACTATAGTTTAACATTATTTA
>ULRN01015615.1_pt1 | contig 18256 bp, 15 predicted proteins | sample 1955461 | NCBI WGS metagenome assembly ULRN01 (sample SAMEA4835683, study PRJEB28245) | human gut metagenome | biome: gut microbiome; material: fecal sample | place: Denmark | collected 2008 | reverse complement strand
CAACACAATTAAGGGGATATGTACATTTTGACACACCCCCTATTTTCATTTTGAAAAGGTATATAAAAAGGCAAGCTGCCTGTTTTAGGTAACCTACCGGGTATGCAAGAACAAAGTGTTCCACATTATAGTCCATAGGCTTCCATCTTCCTATAAAGTGTGGTTAAGGCTATCCCAAGAAGACGAGCAGCTTCGGGTTTGTATCCGTTGGTATGTTGGAGAACTTTCTGAATGTGGTACTTTTCAACACAGATTAGGTCCAATTTAATATTATTCCCCGTATTTTCAGATAATTGACATTTCCTTTCCATGGACATCGTTTTATGGCTGCCATATATTTTTTATGATCACTTTAAATCTCACCAAAATCTTTAGATATCTACCCTGCACAGACAGGCTTCCAACAATCGAAATTTCTTTTTTTAGCTAAAATCGTGTTATTGATTATAGGCAATTCGCAACTTTCGCTGATATATAAAATAGCATGTCCCTGAGCTGTTGTTTTCAATTGTTCTCTTAATGTGTTCCAAGCTTCTGTATCAGAAATAAAATATTGCGATGCGGTAGACTCCGTTTCATACACCAGTTTGTATTCATTCAGCACCAATTCATTTTCCTGATTTGTCTTCTTTTGAGGATAGCATAAATAGGCAATTCCTGTCAAAAGGATGATTCCTGTAAAAGTATTCAGCAGATATTTAAAATAATAATCATTTTCGAAGAAATAGAATTCATTGATGTTACCACATATACATACGCTAGCCACTAACAAGAATATTACCGTTATCCGTTGCTTCAAAAATTTCATCCGCATATTCTTTTCCATTTTTATCCTAATTTTTGAAATCAAATCCTTTAAATAAGCCGTGAATAAATTATATCCACGGCTTAAAAAGAAAAAAACAATTCAAATCTTTACATAATGAATGGAGAAAAAGATTTTGGTACACATAAAACAACTTTAATTGCAATAATATATAATATGAACTCATATCCTTCTATGGGCAACCAAATACTTCTTGCAAGGCCACCATTTTTCAATCCTGTTTTTCAAAATGAAAAAATACCTCACGACCCGTTCGGATCGGTAATGATGCTTACCATCAGCTTCAAAATGACTCGTTCGGCTATTTAATGGACCTGATCTACCAATACTATCGTTTGATGCCCGGTACATTGGACGAGGTGGAAGATATGTGGGAAATGGTAAAAAGTATCCTGACGAATGTGATGATTGACTGGAAAAAACCAGACAAAGGCATTTGGGAGATTAGAGGAGAAGGACAGCATTTTGTTTCCTCCCAAGTTATGTGCTGGGTCACATTAGACAGGGGAGCTCGTATTGCAGATTTATCAAACAAACCGACATACCGGAGACGTTGGTCGGAAGAAGCGACCGTAATCAAAGAAAATGTCATGAAAAATGGTTGGAAAGAAGAGATGCAAAGTTTCTCGCAAGCCTACGGTAATTCCGACCTTGATGCGTCCTTGTTGTTAATGGAACCGTACGGATTTATCGATCCGAGAGACATGCGCTACCATAAAACAGTTCCTAAAATAGCGAAAAGAGAAATATGTCAGTCATCCTCAATAGATAATAACTCATCTAAATCACCATTCATAATGTATGGTAAACACTGGCGAATCTTGTCTATAGGCCAATCCCACCATTTCAACATCAGCAATCGTTTTATTACATCCGTATCAAAACGCTTCCGAATTTCTCTCGCAGGAGTTCCCCCTACTATTGTATAAGGGGGGACATCTTTTGTAACAACTGCACGTGCTGCGATAATAGCCCCGTTTCCAACATGGACTCCAGACATAATCACGGCTTCATAGCCAATCCAAACATCATCACCAATTATAATATCTCCTTTATTATCCCATGCCGACACCACATTCGACTTTTCTAAATTCCACTCCTCATAAAACAAAGGAAATGTATAGGTAGATAAAGAGTTTAACGTGTGATTGGCGCAATTGAACAAAAACCTTGTTCCACAAGCAATAGAGCAGAATTTACCTATTACTAACCTCTCCTCATGGATGGGATAATGATAAAGGACATTATTCTTTTCGAATAGCAAAGGATCATTTACAAAATCATTATAAATTGTATAGTCACCAACCACTATTTGAGGATCTTGTATAATGGTATTTAGATATACGGTTTGTTTATCTCCCGTACGTGGATATATTTTAGTCATCATCTTTCTTCGTTTTTTAGTAATGTTTCTTTTTCAAATAAAAAATAGATTGTGTAGCCAACAGAATTACAAAGACGTATTCCGCTGTTAAATAGATTGTGAGAGGAGCTTGCGTGTAGCGACATAACCAATAAAGATAAACCAAATATATGGCTGTTGTCGTAACTTGAAAAAGGAAAGTCATTTGTGTCTTTCCTGTTCCTCCGACAGCATTCAAATATACATAACCCGGTAAAGCGAAAGTGTAATTCAACAACATTACAACAAAAGGGGCAAAAGCTAATTGTATCAATAGTTCATTACTCGTATAAAAACCAATAATCCATCGATTACACAATAAAGCAATCGCAACCAAAGGAAATCCTATGGCATAACCTAATTTCAGAATTTTACTACAGATTGAAAATAGTGCCTTCCCTTCTCCTGCACCAATCGCATTACTGACTAATGAGCCTGTTGTAAGCGCAAAAGAATTCGCTATCACAAAAAATATAGCCGATACGCTCCGGGTTATATTGGAAATCGCTAACTCTATTTTTCCCAAATGTTCAATTGAAACGAAAAACAAGAACCAAGGGGCTACACTAATAAACGCATGAAGCATACTCCATGTTGATAACTTCAAGACTTTTATAAGTAAATTACCATTATAGACCGGCCTTAACCCATATTTTTCTTTATCCAATCGTATCCACATATAGAAGGAAAGCATCATAAAGGAGCCCATCTCTGCCAAAGAAGAGGCAATTGCCGCCCCCGAGATTCCTAATTCCCTAGTGAATATCAAATAAAAATTTAAAGGAATATTGATTAATACCGCTATGGCAGCAGCCCAAGATAGAGCTTTTGTATGTGTTATCCCCACTAAAAAAGAACGTATCGCTAAAAATGGGAATGAAAACAACAATCCAAAGCTACGCCAATCCAAGTATAGGATTACCGCTCGATAAATATCCGAGGAAACGATCAGCTTCTTTAATATAAATGGGGAAACCGTATGAATGAGAAGGTAAAGAAAGATAGCCAATCCCAAAAGGAAAAATAAGCCTTGAAAAAAGGTCTTGCCGGTTTCCTTGTAATCTTGCTCTCCATTCCTTCGAGCTACCATTACTTGCAACCCAATGCTAAATCCAAAACCAAGCATGTAAATCGCCAAATAATAAATTCCGGCGATAGCGGACGCTCCTAATTCTATCTCTCCAACGTGGCCTAAGAAAACAGCATCCGTAATATTGATTAATTGTTCCATTAAGATGCTCATCATTACAGGAAAGTTGATGAGCCATATTTGTTTATATGTATAATTCATTGCTCAACTGTATAATAGTGCGATACAACATACCGCTTTTATGTAGTATGTTATTTCGTAATCCACAAAATAAAAGGATATAAAATCTCCGTGACAAATAAAGCTGTATTTGTCAAATAGCTGAATAGCTTTATTGGATAGGGCTATTCGTTGAGCGTAGCTATATACAGAGTTTCATAAAAGATGAATATTTTTGTGTTTCTAAATCTTAATGCAAATATAAGGAAAAAAGCAATCAATCAAGTAATACAAGGAAAAAACTATACTTCAAAAGTAAGTTAACTTCATGAGGCAAGTAAGTTAACTTCGTTGCCGATATAAGTTAATTAAAAGGCCAAAGTAAGTTAACTTCATTTTGCTAGGATATAATGTCCAATGTTTAACATACCTATTCACGGGTTTCGGACTGATCCGATTTATTAATAGGGCTAAAAGAAAAAACGGCTAAATAGACGTCTCTATCCAACCGTTCAAAAGATCTTCGCGATAATCTTTTGTGCTCACAGTCAAGGTTAAACTCGAAAAACATATAACTTCAAAATGAATTTATAACATCATTTTGTTTTGATGTTGGCAAAGGTAAGCCTTTATTTGTAAATAACAATTTTTTATCATGTTTTTTTACTATTATATCTTTTTTTTCTTCTCTAGAATATTTTCGTTTTAATTTATGGTCTCTCTTGTGCTCGGATATTCAAAAAAACGCAATGGAAAGTTCAAGAGATGAAAGCAGGACATAAAAAGGGTGTGTCATGACACACCCTCTTGTGAAACCATAAAAAGGATTTTCAGCCACAATGGAAATAAGTATTGACCAGCTTCAACATCTCTTCCGGATTATTCTCTAGGTCCTTGCGTAAAGAAGCGTCATCATAAGATTCCAGTTTATGGATGATGCCGTCTATCATACTCGGACTAAACACGTTATATTTTTCAAAAACAGCACGCTGTTGTCTTAAACGGGCAGCTGAGGCTGCGCAACTGTCTGGGAGTTGATCCAATGTCTTTAGGCGATCTTGATTCTCTTCCTTATGAATATTCACGTTTACATAAGTCTTCTCAGCGATCTCCAAAGCATCGTCGATCTCAAAACCATGGCGGCACGCAACTGCCAATCCTGCCAATAATTGGTATAAATCAGCGGAGCCATCCGGTGAGCGCATCTCGACCGTTTGCTTTTGGCTCGTATCATAATGGCTGGCAGGTTCCAATGGGTTCGCCAAAGCACACATGTCCGTTTTTGCGGCCCAACCTAGCGGAACACGAACTAAAACTGAACGATTCCGATCTCCCCAACAAATATTCGTAGGTGCTTCTTGGTGTGGAACCAAGCGGAAATATGAGGTTGGGTTCGTATTTCCAAAAGCCGTAATAGAGGAAGCTAAGCACATCATTCCAGCGATAGCCTTACGGGCGGTTTCGGATAAGATACCATTCGCTAACATCTGATTCTTGCCATCTTTCATGATACGCATATGGACATGCAGACCGGAACCTGCTTTTCCCACCGTAATTTTCGGAGCGAAAGTGATGTTATATCCATATTCATGCGCTAGATTGCGGATCGCCCATTTTGCGATCATCAATTGATCCGCTGCATTTTCCGCAGGACATGGTAAGAACTCGATCTCATTCTGCTCATAGATCAAACCATTTAACGTAAAGTTACCAACTTCCGAATGACCATATTTAATTTGTCCCCCGGCTTGCGCTATGCAGTGCATGCACTCCGTCCGGAACTCATTGAACTTAGCGTAAGGAGCGGATTCATGATAACCTTTTTGGTCGGTAGCAGGGAAAACGCCTTCATCCGGTGCGATTACGTAATATTCTAATTCACCCATTGCCTCAAATTCCATTCCCGTCACCTCATGAAAAGCCTTACAAGCTTTATGCAAAGTATATTCCGGGGAACTTTCTAAGGGTTCTCCATCCTTATTGAAGAATGAGCAAAGCATGGTAAGCGTAGGTAATTCCGCAAACGGATCCTCGAAAGCCGTACGGAAACGGGGCACCACATACAGGTCACTACTTCCCGCCTCGATAAACGAGAAAAGACTAGAGCCATCCACACGCTCACCGCAAGTCAAGATCGCATCCAGATAGGCCGCATTGTTGATTACAAAGTTTAGTGTTTTCAAACGTCCGTCGCCCGCAGGATACATAAAATTAACCATCTGGATATCTTTCTCATAGATATAACGGATAATGTCCTCTTTCGTAAACTCGGACGCTGGCTTTTGTAAAAACTCCACTAATACGTTGGGAGTCATTTCTAGTTCTTTGTTCATGTCTTATATTGATTATGTTTATAGTGTAGAGAAAAACTTTCCTTTGGAACTGCTAACCGGAATCAAGCTAGAGATCGCTTCAGCAACCTCTATAGGTCGGTCAGACTCTATGATGTCCACGCCTTGACGGATGATCATACGGTATGCTTCAGCACGACTTTCGGGTGTGGATAGTTTATCGTCGGAGGGAGCGGTAGATATCATGCACATGACACCTCTTTCATGCAACATATCGATTACCTCACGGACTTCGGGGGTAATCTTCGGACCTACGTAAGCCATGATATGGCTCCAAGGTATACCGTTATCCTCATAGTCTTGAACCGCTTCTTTCGTTTTCACGAAAGCCTCAAACATGAAATTCGGATTTTTCTCGTAAAAGAAACGAGCCGAGGCACCATCATGAACCGTAATCATTACATAAGGTTCCGCTTGCATATCGGTAATCAACTGAGCAGTGCGCTCCATCGGAACATCCTTCTTATCAAGGATTAGGATTGTTTTTCCACGGGCCCAACGAATCGCTTCCTCTAAAGTCGGGATACGATAGTTTGTGATATTTCCTTCGGGATCCTTCAAACGGAAATTTTGTAATTCTTCCCAAGTATAATCAGAAACTTTCCCGGTCCCATTACTGGTACGCTCCAGTGTATCATCGTGGAAAAGGACGATAACACTATCTTTGGTTAACCTCGGATCTATCTCGAACGTGGCAGGAGTATAAGAGAGGGTATTTTCAAAGGTTTCCATACTGTTCTCAGGATAGCCTTTTCCCCGTCCGCCTCGGTGTCCGCTAATTAAAGGAATTCGGTCATCCGCATATTGGTAGAAAGATATCAAATCATCTACATTTGATATCTGTAGCGTATTCATTTCGTTGTATTCAAGCTCCTTCTTTGGCGTGTTCAATACGCAAGAACCACAAAGCAGGGCCAGCATTAAAAATCTGGCGGATAAATTGAGTTTCATTTCACGATCGTATTTTAGGTGAATGATTCTTTCTATCCGCCAAACTTACACAAAATAAATGATTTTACAGAGTTAGCACCTTAATATTCGTCAACTTTCTGGTCTACACGGAACTTATCCAAACGTGCTTGCAGGCGAGTTTGGATATCAGCATATTCCGGATTATCGTATAAATTATTCAGCTCATTCGGATCACTTTGCAAATCGTAAAGCTCATTGCAATTAATCGCGTCATTATGTTCATTCTTCTCTCCATAGAAATGAATCAATTTATAACGACTGTCACGTACGCCATCGTGGCGACGTACCATATGGATCGCAGGATAATCATAATAATGATAATATAGATACTCACGCCAATCTCTTGGTGTCTCGCCTCCAAACAAGGGGACTAAAGAAGTTCCTACCATATAATCAGGTTTCTCGATACCGGCTATATCCAGATAAGTCGGGGCATAGTCAATGTTCTGTACTAAGGCCGTACATTCACTTCCCGCCTTGATTTTAGCAGGATAACGGATAATCAACGGCGTACGGAAAGATTCCTCATACATGAAACGTTTGTCGAACCAGCCATGTTCACCCATGTAAAAACCTTGATCCGAGGTATAAACGATCACGGTATTATCCATAAGCCCTTCTTTTTCCAAATAGGCGATCAAACGCCCCACCTCATCGTCAATAGATTTGATGCAACGTACGTAATCCTTGATATAACGTTGATATTTCCATTTAACCAAATCCTCACCTTTCAGGTTCTCGTTAATGAATTTTTCGTTACGAGGCTTATAAGAAGCGATCCAAGCCTCCCGTTGTTCCGGGGTCATACGATCCAAAGAGGCCTCCCAACCACCAATATTCCATTCCTTTTTATAAGCCTCCTTATCTTTAAGCTCATCTACCTTCAAATCATAAACCAAAGTCATATTTTTGTCTATACTCATCTCTTGTGTACGTGCGGCATCGCAACGAGTGGCATAATTATCATTGAAAGTATCTGGATATGGGAACTCTACATCCTCATATAAATCCATATATTTCGTATCCGGCATCCAGTTACGATGTGGAGCCTTATGATGAACCAGCAGGCAGAAAGGCTTATCCTTATCCCTCTCTTCCAAAAACTCGATAGCGTGATCGGTCGTAAGGGTCGTCGCATATCCCTCTTCTTTTACATACTTGCCATTCGATTCATTGCTTTTAAACTCCGGATTATAATAATCTCCCTGATCCCATAACACATGATAATAATCAAAACCTTTCGGCTCACATTGCATATGCCATTTACCGACAACACCTGTTTGATAACCGTGCTGTTGTAAGATTTCAGAGAAGAATACTTTTGTCGTATCAATACCTTTTCCTAATTGTCTTTGTCCGTTTTGATGGCTATAAAGACCGGTCATCAAACATGCACGGCTAGGAGTAGACAGAGAATTCTCTACGAAAGCTTGCCGGAACAACATTCCTTCTGCAGCCAAACGATCTAAATTTGGTGTTGGTGCCAATTTACCTAGCGCATGTCCATAAGCGCTAATAGTTTGATACGAATGATCATCCGTCATGATATGAATGATATTGAGCGGCTTCTCTGCCACTTCTTTTTGCCCTGTTCCGCATGCGGAGAACAAAAGGGCAGGGGCTAATATAGCTCCATAATTAATAGTATTTTTCATATATAATTATTTTATGTAACCTACTTCTCGACGATTCAAACCTATTTGTCCCGTGAGATCATCTCCCAGATCCAACCGAGCCTCTTCTGCTATAGATTGTAATAGACGAACCACCTCCGGATATTGATCTTTCACATCATATCTTTCTCCCGGATCTCTACGCAAATCATATAGAGATAAATCGATATGTTCTCTTCCGATTTTCCCGGGATACCCATCGACTCCTGCCTCTAAATAAGTGGCATGTTCATGAGGGAATACCAATTTAAATCGATCGTTCCGAATGGCCTCCAGATTATTCTCCCCATAATAATAGAGCAGATATTTTCTAGGAGACTCAACATTCATGCTATATAACAATTTTTCAATATTGACCCCATCAATTTTTTTCTTAGGAAGTTCTGCTCCCGTTAACGATGCTAATGTAGGAAGTATATCAATCGTACTGGCTAATTGATTGCAAACAGTACCTCTAGGAATCACTCCTTTCCAACACATGATACAAGGAACATGTTGTCCTCCCTCAAACGTGGTAGCTTTCGCTTCTCTCAAACCTCCGGTACTCCCGGCATGATTACCAAAACTAAACCAAGGCCCATTATCCGACGTAAAGATAATCAAAGTATTTTCGTCTAGGTTTAATTCCTCTATTGTTTCTAGAACTTGTTGGACACTCCAATCTACCTCAAGCATGACATCCCCATATAAACCTTGTTTACTCTTTCCTTTAAATTTGTTGGATACAGCAAGCGGAACATGTGGCATCGAGTGAGCAAAGTAAAGAAAAAATGGTTGTTCACGATTCTTTTTGATAAACTGGATCGCCCGTTCCGTATATAATGTAGTAAGCTCGGCTTGATCATCCAATGTCCACAATTCTCTTATTTTTTCATTTCCGTCGATTAATGGTAATGCCGGATGCCGTAATTTGTTTGGTAAATTAGATACTGGAGTCACTCTATTCCCGTCATAATCTACTGGCCACATATCGTTGGAATAAGGCAACCCAAGATACTCATCAAATCCTTGTTGCAAAGGCAAAAATGGATAAAGGTGGCCTAAATGCCATTTACCGACCATTCCACAAGAATAACCTCTAGTTTTTAATATTTCCGGAAGAGTTTCCTCATTAGGGGCCACTCCTATACGGCCTTGAGGCATCAATGCCCCCGAAATCCCCACTCGATTTGGATAACACCCTGTAATTAATCCGGCTCTCGATGCGCTACTTATAGGTTGGGCTGCATAAAAGTGGGTAAAAAACATTCCTTCAGAGGCCAGTCGGTCAATAGTAGGCGTGTTATATCCAGAAGCACCGGTGATTGTTAAATCGCCATACCCCATATCATCCATAAAAAAGATCACGATATTAGGAAGTTTGTCCCGGGCTTGTATAATAACCGGGGTAACAGTTGCTACCCCAGTTATAAATAACAATTTTCTAATATCCCGCATTTTGTACTAAATTAGGATTCAAGTCTATCTCGGATTGAGGGATCGGCATAAGGATCATATGCTCCTTGATATTTTGCGCAATCTCAGTTTTATTAGCTTCCGCTACTTTTGCTTCATATGCACTATGCTCTTTCATTCGTTGAATAAATGTACCGGTACGTACTAAATCGAACCAACGATGTCCTTCGTGAGGGAATTCCAGCCGTCGTTCATTTAATATAGCTGTACGAAACTCATCCTTCGACATAGATTTAAAGTTTCCAGAATCATCACCAAAAGCACGTTCCCGTATCCTGTTTAACATAGCGAGAGCCTTTGTAGATTCGCCCACTTCATTTAATGCCTCTGCATACATTAATATAGCATCCGCATACCTGATAATGTGCATATTTACATCGCAACGGTCACCCGTTTCAAGCCCTTCAACCCAGAACTTACCGCTAAGAGGTATACTTGATTTCAATATTTCACCGGTTTTAAGATGAGCGAACTCTGTTTTAAAATTAGTCTTTTTTCTCAAATCTCGATTATCAAACTGGTCATACAATTCTTGTGTCGGGATATCAGCCTCATTAAGGGCAGAGATTCCTAAGCTCCCCGGAATGGAATATTTCGGACCAGCAAGCGCCATTTCACCATTATGTTGAAACGGAGGTTCTTTATACTCAATATAAAGTACAGCCTCAATACCAGCCTCTGTATCTCGAAGCCAGTTCGCATGGTAATCTTTGTGTAAACCGAAGCCATATTCAGATTCATGCTCGACTACCTCCGCCAATTTATCTTTCGCCTTTTGGAAATCCCCTTTAGTCAAATAGACTTTACCGAACAAAATTTTAGCGGCTCCTTTGTTGATACGGCCCTCATCGGAAGCCGAATATTCAGATCTTAAAGGAAGATGTTCTTCCGCAAATGTAAGATCTTCTATAATCTGATCATAAATCAGTTCTTTAGAATCACGTGGTCCTTTTGAATCTTCTACGGTTTTCAAGTCTAAGATTAGAGGAACATCGCCGAAGAAACGAACGAGGTTGAAATAGTATAGAGCACGAAGTGTACGAGCCTCAGCGATCAATCGGTTCTTTTTACTTTCATTCATTTTGATCTCCGGAATCTTAACAATCGCCGTATTTGCCCTAGAAATACCGGAATAACAATTTTTCCACATATCTTTTACAAATGTATTCTGAGAGTTAAATCGCAGAAACTCCAAGTCTTGTAAGTTTGCGTTCGGCATACCTAAACCATTTTTCATCATATCGGTAGGTAGCTCTGCCATCATATACATCAAACGGTTATATAAGCTGTTTAATTGCTGATAAGTAGCATCTACCGCTGCCTGTGCGTCTTTCTCGCTTGTATAAAAATTATCCACGACCAAACGGTCCACCGGATTCTCGTCAAGGAAAGAACAACTGTTGATTCCACAAGAGAAACAGAAAGCTGAAAATATATATATGAACGATTTTTTCATTTTGAGTCGATTTAAAAGTTATTTAATATCCAATTTGATGCCAAACATAAAGGTACGGGCTTGCGGATAACCGCCAAAGTCCTCTCCTGCCTCTAAAGTTGAAGCGCCTCGATAGCTCACTTCCGGATCATAGCCTCTGTATTTAGTCCAAGTCAATAAGTTTTGTCCGGTTACATACAATCGCAGACCTCCGATATGTTTCCAATTCAATTTCGGGAAACTATAAGACAATGAGACAGTTTTTAATTTCAAGAAAGAACCGTCTTCAATGAACCGATCACTTACGATATTATTCCGATTCGTTGTCGCTTTTTGGTATTCATTACTTGGATTCGTAGGTGTCCAACGGTTCACGAGATCCTGATATACATTTTGTCCACCAGTCGGCGACTCAAGCTCCATTGCGTTATAATTGAAAATCTTATTCCCATATGAGTATTGTAAGAATACGTTCAACTCAAATCCTTTATAAGCAAACGTGTTGGTCATACCTCCAAAGAATTTCGGATTTGCGTCTCCTAATATCTCCCGATCGTTTGTGGCATCAATCTTACCGTCTCCATTCAAGTCCTTATAACGACGGAGTCCGACACCGATAGGCGAGGGTGAAGAAGTTTGTTGAGCACATTCTGCTTCATTTTGGAAAATGCCGTCAAAACGATAGCCATAAAATACTCCAATTGGTTGACCAACGATCAAGCGACGGATATCACTCGTCTTTAAATGGTCGTCGTATGTACCTACATCTTTATACGTTTCCCCACCCAACTCTAATACTTTATTCCGGTTGAATGAAATATTAAAGGCTGTTGTCCATGAGAATGCCCCGCTTAAATTGTCACTCTCAATAGAAAGCTCGTAACCTTTATTTTGGACACTACCAATATTTTTCAACATAGAATCATAACCGGAGGCGCTAGGAATCGCTACATTATATAATAAGTCCGTTGTTTTTTTATAATAATAGTCGGCCGTTAAACGTAAGCGATTATTAAATAGCCCAAGATCAAAACCAATATCAAATTGCCCAGTTTTTTCCCATTTCAAGTCAGGATTAGGTATCCTGTTCGGATAAAATCCAGAAACCAATTGATTTCCGATTGTCCAACTATTACTTCCCAATGTAGCCAAGGATTCGTAAACTCCGATTTCTGTATTTCCAGTGAAGCCATAACTGGTACGTAACTTTAAATTATTAATGACAGCTTTAACCGGTTCCATAAAATCTTCCTCAGAGATACGCCATGCCACAGAACCCGAAGGGAAAAATCCATACTTATTGTTGCCTCCAAAACGAGAAGAACCATCCACACGTCCGTTAACAGAGAATAAATACCGGTCATATAACGAATAATTAATACGTGCCAAATAAGACATAAGGCTCCATTGAGTAGCAGAAGATTCCGGTTTATCATAAATAGATCCAGCTCCTAGGTTATTATACTTCATGACATCGTTCACGAAATTAGAAGATGCTCCCGTTACGGATTCCACATTATTTCTTTGAATGGTAAAGCCTCCTAAAATATTCAAGGAATGAATATCCTTGAATGTCTTATTCCAAGTAAGTATATTCTCGTTCAGCCAGTTAATAGAACGGTTTACACCGACTTTCGCAGATGCGATACCTAACGATTGGTAGATATTTGACGGAGTATATTTATTTTGCTTCAAATACATAATATCCATCCCCAAAGATACTTTAAGCTTTAAGTCTTTTAAGAATTCCCATTCCGCATAAACATCACCTAACACACGTGTAGTCGCATTATTGTATATTTCTTCTTTTGCGGTAGCTACCGGATTCGGGATTAATAACCCGGGGTCGTTAGTTGGCGTATACTCACCCGTCTCTTCATTCGCATAGACAGACTGGATGGGATTCATTTTCAAAGCGCCGTTCACGACTCCGTCACGTCCACCGACATCTGTTGCCGATGTTCTACTGATCGTGTGGGTACCAGACATATGAGTGCCGACTTTCAGTGTATTGAATATTTGTCTATCAAGATTCAATCGTAATGAGTAACGTTTGAAATCCGAGTTAATAATTACACCCTTTTGATCAAAATACCCCCCTGAGATCGCATATGTTGTTTTGTTATCACCTCCGGAAAACGTCAATTGATAACTTTGAATCATAGCTGGACGGAAAATTTCATCTTGCCAATTTGTTCCATTACCCAATTTAGCGATTTCGCCTAATTGTGTAGTGTTATAGGGCGCATCCAATCCATCGTTCGTATAGGCCTCATTAACCAATGCCGCATATTCTTGCGCATTCATTACATCAATAGTCTTCGCTACATTTTGTACACCAAAACTAGATTCAAAAGTTATTATATCACGTCCCTTCTTACCACTCTTCGTCGTAATAAGTACAACACCATTAGCGGCACGTGCTCCATAAATGGCTGTTGCGGAAGCATCTTTTAGAATCTCGATAGATTCAATATCAGAAGGGTTTACCGTAGATAATCCACTGATTTGTGTATTACCACCCGTCGAGCCGAAACCTGTCCCACTATATACGGGAAAACCATCGATTACATAAAGCGGCTCATTTCCTCCTTGTAAAGAGCTACTACCACGTACACGGATAGACGCTACCGCTCCGGGCATACCCGAAGTTTGCGTAACTTGTACACCGGAAGCCCGGCCTACTAATCCTTGGTCGATAGAAGTCATAGGTGTTTGTTGTATCTCTGTTGTTTTTACAGAGGAAACAGCTCCTGTCAGATTACTTTTTTTCACAGAACCGTAGCCGATAACTACAACTTCATCAATTGTCTTCGAGTCTTCTATCATCATGATAGAAAGATTGTTTTGATTTTTAACCGCCACTTCTTTAGGAGTATAGCCGATATAGGATACAAGTAAAGTAGCTTGATCGGGTACCTCTAATGTGAAATTGCCATCCATGTCAGTAATTGTACCAGTTGTAGAGCCTTTTACTACTACGTTCGCTCCAATGATAGGTTCATTCTTCTCATCTGTCACTTTTCCGGTTATTTTTTTATTATTCGTAATCATAGGATGAGAAGCTTTCTCGTTTGTTTTGTAAATAACAATATGCTTTTCGTTAATGGTATAAGCCAGTCCTTGAGTGGCTAATAGCCTATCTAATACATTTGCGATATTCTGATTATTGATATTTACAGAAACCTTACGGCCTAGATTAATCTCATCGTTTCTATACCAAAACGAATACTCACTCTGTTGCTTGATCGCCTCCAGAGCTTGTTCTAACGTGGCATCTTCCAAATGAAGAGAAATCTCGTTGACCTGCGAATAACTTACGGTAGCCGATGCGCAGAAAATAGTCAACATACATAGTACTAGGGATAATCTCATAATATTAACGATTTTATGGAAGTGAGAAATCGGCGAATAACGCCTAATATTTAATTTAAAATGCATATCTTCGTATTGATTTTAGGTTTGTAATTGTGTCGCTATAATTCGAACTAAGATCATTCTCTCAAAAACGGAAGATGTTGGTAGCATTTTCCGTTTTTTTGTTATTTTCATGTCGTGTCTTTCATACTCGTATCATTTTTATAAGATTAATACTCAATTGTTTTATTTCTCATAGATGCATATACTGTCACCTCGCATGGTGTAGTCCGTTCGTTTATCTGCGGTAATAATCTGAAGTATTTGCTCTAAGTTTTCACCCCGCACGAAATCACCAGAAAAAACAGTTCTTTGAAGTTTTGCCGGTTCAACCGATATATGTACATTGAACCGACGTTCTAGTTGCTTGGCTATCTCTAGGAAGGTTACACTTTTAAAGTAGAACTTACCTTCTTTCCATGATGTATAGTAGTCTAAATTTACTTCATATTTCGAAAAAGATTGTTTCATCTTATTGAAAAGAGCTTGTTGGCCCGGAGAAATGTACATCATGTCGTGATGTCCTCCTAGTCCGACACCTACTTTTCCTTCAGTAAGAGTGACCTCTATATGGTCATCTTCTTTATAGGCTTTCACGTTAAACTTAGTTCCAAGTACCTTCACCTTCACGTTTTCCGCACTTACGATAAATGGGTGGTCCTTATCATGTGATACTTCGAAGAAAGCTTCCCCGTTCACTTTCACTTCTCTTTGGCTTGAGACAAAAGCTGCCGGATAGCTAAGGGTAGTACCTGCGTTCAGAATCACTCGTGTTCCATCCGATAAAACAATCGATGACCTCATGCCCATCGGGTTTGCCATCTCGACCATTTGGCTGTTTTGGTTCTTATAGCCTTCATGATATGAGATATAATTAGAGACTCCCAGCGAAAGAGCGATAGAGGCGGCGATAGCGGATGCTTTCAACCAAAATCTTTTACGTAGATTACGATGGATACGACGGTTCACCTCAAGGAAAATATCCTCTTTCATCTCATCACCCATTTGCTTTATGACCTCTTTTCTTGTTTCCATATTTTGTCTTTCTTATGATGAGGAGTAAGGGTATGCTAAATTCGTTTAAAGGGATTGGCTATTTTTTTCGAAAAAAATAATGAGGAAGTTATAAATGGAGGCTTTTTCCCATGAGATCATTATCTTTGTACGAAACAATCCCGCAAAATATGGACGAGAAAGTGCTCGAGAAATTGAAAATCTTGGCCGAGTCGGCAAAATATGACGTATCCTGCGCTTCCAGCGGAACCTCCCGTTCGCATAAGAGCGGGGCTATAGGAAGTGCCGCGGGATGGGGCATTTGCCATAGTTTCGCTGAGGACGGACGGTGCATCTCGCTTTTAAAGATCATGCTGACGAATTATTGTATGTATGATTGCGCCTACTGCATCAACCGGCGAAGTAATGATTTACCGAGAGCTACGCTTTCCGTTACCGAGTTGGTGAATCTTACGATCGAGTTTTACCGGCGTAATTACATTGAAGGATTGTTTTTAAGCTCTGGCGTGGTCCGAAACCCGGATTACACGATGGAACGGTTGGTGAGAGCCATCAAGGATTTGCGCCTCGTACATCACTTCAATGGATACATACATATGAAGAGTATCCCCGGAGCCAGCCAAGAATTGGTAAATGAGGCTGGGCTTTACGCCGATCGTTTAAGCGTGAATATAGAGATCCCGAATGAGGCGAGCTTGCGGACTCTAGCTCCGGAAAAGGATTTTAAAAGCGTATTTGCCCCTATGCGTTATATCCAACAAGGCGTATTACAAAGCGCCGAGGAACGCAAGCGTTTCCGGTATGCCCCACGATTCGCTCCCGCCGGGCAAAGCACGCAGATGATCGTTGGCGCTACGGCGGATACCGACAAGGATATACTTCGTTTATCATCCGCCTTATATCAGCGGCCTACGATGAAGCGTGTTTACTATTCGGGATTCATTCCGGTAAATGCGTATGATAACCGTCTTCCGGCACTTACCACGCCTCCGCTGGTCCGTGAGAATCGTTTATATCAAGCGGATTGGTTATTGCGTTTTTATCAATTCAAGGTAGATGAGATTGTCAATGACGCATATCCGGATCTGGATCTAGACGTGGACCCGAAGTTGGCTTGGGCCCTGCGGCATCCGGAGGTCTTTCCGGTAGATATCAATAAAGCGGATTACGAGATGCTTCTTCGGGTTCCGGGAATTGGCGTGAAATCGGCAAAGATCATAATCGTTTCCCGGCGTTACGCTAATCTCGGTTCAGAGCAGTTGAAGAAAATAGGAGTGGTCATGAAAAAGGCTAGCTATTTTATTTCTTGCCGGGAACTCCCGACGCAGACCGTGAATGAGGTCAGCCCTGAAACCGTCCGGCAACTATTGACGAGAAAGAGCGGAAAGAAAGTAGACGATCGGCAGCTTATACTGCCTTTTATAGATTAACGCCTGTTTTATAAGAAGGATTGATAATGATTATATTTGTTTACGACAAGACTTTTGAGGGATTGCTTACCGCTGTATTCGATGCCTATTCCCGTCGAACTTTTCCGGATTTGTTAGTAACCGAGGGTGAGCCATTTCCATTGTTCTATGACGAGGCGATCCGGATTTATACGGACGGTCGGAAAGCAGAACGGGTATGGAAAGGGCTTGAGAAGAAGATCTCCAAGTCTTCTCTTTCCGGGCTGACGGTAACTTGGTTGTCGGAATTACCGGAAGTAGACCTGTTGTTATTCAGATATATCCGCAAAGCGATCGACGCTCCAGCCACGATCGAGTTCAATCTTGGTGACCCGGACATATTGGAAACGGCCAAGATCTGGAAGAAAGTAAACAACGAACGCTTGCGAGTGATGCAATTCTTTCGTTTCCAAAAAGCGGCGGATGGAACTTACTTTGCTGCCATCGCACCTATATATAACGTATTACCTTTGGTATTACCTTATGCGCAAGACCGTTTCGCTGATCAACAATGGCTCATTTACGACTTAAAAAGAGAGTATGGATATTATTATGATCTTAACGATACGATAGAAGTCCGTTTCGAAGAGAAAGATTCACATTTATTGACCGGATTGCTCAGTGAGGATATCATGGATAAGGATGAGAAACTTTTTCAAAGTATGTGGAAAGAGTATTTTAAGTCTATCGCTATCAAGGAGCGTTTAAACCTGCGGCTTCATCGCCAACATATGCCGGCTCGTTTTTGGAAATATATGCCGGAGAAGAGATAATAGTATAATTGCTATTAATCAGGCTCACCCGGTATTTATTGGGGACAGACTTAATTCAAAGGGATAAGACAAGAATCGCGGATGTCAGCTTAATGCGATGAATGGTATCTTTTTGATTGAAATGCCTTCTTTTTTACGACACGGCTCTCTGGCTATAAAAGCCAAAGAGCGTAAACGGGGAGCGCGAACAAGCTGCCACCACCGCTTTTTAACACGATAAGCGTCGCTTTTTAACGAATAT
>ULRN01048120.1_pt1 | contig 18294 bp, 19 predicted proteins | sample 1955461 | NCBI WGS metagenome assembly ULRN01 (sample SAMEA4835683, study PRJEB28245) | human gut metagenome | biome: gut microbiome; material: fecal sample | place: Denmark | collected 2008 | reverse complement strand
TTCGTTGGACAGGTTTATCAAGAGGATTTTTTTATAAGAATGTGCAAGTCCGTCAGAAACTGGAGGAAGCTATTAAACAGCCACGGCGGATAGATGTACAGCAGCCATCTGAAGAAAGAAATGCTGCAGATTATAATTTTCAGGAATTGAAGAAGGATTTTAACAGCTGCCAGTCAGAGAATCAAAGGTTAAAGGCTGAAAATGAGCAGCTTCTCCAAAAGTGCAGTATACTTCAAAAAGAGGTGGACACATTGAAGAAACGGTTGGATCGAAAGGAAATTGCATTGTTAAAAAAACTATAAAGGTTGTGATTAAGGATGAAGGCAAATAAAATCATCGAAATGAGCCAGGAAAAAAGCAGGCAAAAAGTAAAACTAGCAATGGATGAAATTCAAAGAATGCGTAATGAGGGCGAAAGGATTACAGTTTCCGGATTATGCAAAAGAACAGGCTTATCTAACTCGTTTTTTTACAGAAATCCAAAAATCAAAGAAGAAGTACATAAAGCTGTTGATATTCAAAATCAAAGCTATAAAATGAACATAGACGAAGTGGAACTCCTTGATGAGTATAAGGAAAAATTGTTAGCTATGAGAATCGAGATTATAAAATTGAAAGCAGAAAATCAAAAGTTAGAATCAGAGTTAGATTTTTTGCGAAGACAACAGGAAGGTGTGAGTGATGTTAAATGAAGTATGATAAAATTGTAGGGCTCAAGAAACAGCAAGAAAAAGAGAATTTAGAAATTATTCAGAGAGAGATTGATGCGATGCTTCGAAGAAAGGAGCGGATATCAATTACTGCATTGGCAAAATATGCAGGGGTGGATAGGAGCTATTTTTATAGAAATTTGCAGGCCAAACAAATGGTAGAAGATGCACAATTGAAGCAGGGAGAATGTTATAACCCTAAAAAGGCAATTTTTGATAGAGCGACTGAGGAAGTTAATAAGCAGCTGAAAAGACAAATGATTTTATACAAGAGACGAATTAAAGAGCTAGAGCTGCAGATAGAATTACTAGAAGAGGAAAATCAGAGGTTGAAAGAAAATAGGTAATTTTACATAAAGTAAGAGAGCAGACTTTTGGACAAGAGGATATCCAAGAGCCTGCTTTTTTACTAAATTAAAAAGAAAAATAATTTACACATCGGAGTGATGTGAAAGATGAGACAATTATTTTCAAGCATTCCGGGGCAGGTACTGGATTTTATTGTCGTGCTCATTGGACTTGTCATTGTGTTTAAGACCCAGATCAACAAGCTTTTGACGGCAATTTTTACGGAGATCAACAAACAGGCGAAAGAGGTATATTAGATGAGGTACCGGGGGGAGATTACGGTTTTTCTGAGTCTGACGCTGATATGTGTGCTGTCGCTTGTCCTGGGACTTGTGGAATCGGCGAGAACGGCGGGAGCGAGACTGTATCTTCGGATGGCATCGAATTCGGCGGTGTCATCGGTGATGAGTTACTATAACCGGAATTTATGGGATCGCTATCAGCTCCTATTTCTGGAATATGAATCGGAGGCGGCGATCAAGGAGACCTTCGGCCGCTATCTCGATTTCTATCTGGAACAGGCAAATATGTATCCGGCAAGACGGAAAAACGTAACACTCTCCGGAATGTCCCGTATGGTGGATGAGAATGGGAGATGGCTTGAGGAGGAGATCGCTGCCTATATGAAGTATCGTCTCCCGGAGCTTGCAGTGTCCGGAAGCGGGGTTTTGAAGGAAGCGGAGCAGGTAAAGAAAGCGGGAGACTTCCATACTCTGTATGATTCCTGCTGCGGATCCGGGCGTTCGGTGCGCAGGCTGGAAAAGGCGGGGCAGGCGGTTGAAAAGTCACTGAAGACGATAGAAGAAACTCGGGAAAAGCTTTGCGATGCGGCAGATGAAGAGAGAGCGGCTGCATTTAAGAGGCATGCGGCTGTTTTAAAGCGGGAACTAAAAGGATTTCTGGGTCTGGTGAAACAGTTTCAGAAGGAACTGGAGCGCCTGGAAACAGAGAACAAAAAAATGGATTCCGGACAGTTGGAAGATGAGACAGCGTCCGGGACATTGGGACAGGAAATATCAACATGTAATGAGGTGGTCAAAAGCGCAAAGGAGCGGCTTGCGGGATATCTGCAGAATGAAACGCAAACCGAGCGGAACCTGGAGCTTCTGGAGGAGGCATGCGGACTTCTCGATATGGAATCGGATGCGGAGGATGAAGAGGAGGAAGAAACAGAATGGGAGCAGATCAGTCAGTGCGTGGAGGAGATGGAGAACTTGGAGTCAGTGGATTCTGGGCCGAAGGATAAGAAGAAAGCGGCTGCATTGGACCGCCTGGAGGAGCTTTTTGACAAAGAACTGCTGGATATTCTTCTTCCTGCCGGAACGGCGATCTCGCAGAACGCTGTTTCCTTAAAAGGAATTCCGTCCGCGTCGAAATATCAGAATGATACGGAAAGCTCAGATACAGAGGGAACCGGGCTTTTGGAGGCGGCATCGAGACAGATGGCTGTAAATGCATATGTTCCGCTGTATTTCTCTTCATTCTTAAAAGAAGATGAATCAGAACCATCGGCATTGCGATATGAGATGGAATATCTTCTTGCAGGGAAAAAATCGGACCGGGAAAACTTAAAGGATGCTGTGAACCAGGTACTTACACTCAGAGGAGCAATGAACTTACTGTTTTTGCTGAATTCTCCGGATAAAAAGGCGGAGGCGGATGCCCTGGCGGCAGCAGTGGCGGTGGGAATCGTACCAGCGCAGATGGCGTTGTCTTTTTTTATCCTGACGCTGTGGGCGTTCGGGGAGGCAGTGCTGGATGTAAAAATGCTGTTGGCGGGCGGGAAGATACCGTTCTGGAAGACAGAAGGAACCTGGAAGACCTGTCTTTCCGGGCTGTTGGATCAGTCGTTTTTGAAGGAGACAGGGGAACGCTCCGGGGATGGAAGAACATATACGGAGTATTTAAGCTGCTTGATCTTTCTCATGGATCGGAAAACAAGAAATTTCCGGATGATGGATCTGATCCAGTGGAATATCCGGACGGAACAGGCGGATTTCTCGGTGGCGAACTGTGCATACCAGATTGAGATCGAGGCGGAGGTTTTGCAGAAGCATATGTTTTTTCAGAAAGAGGAATATAAGGGAACTGTGTATGTGGCGGGATCGTATTAATGCTGTGGAAACAGCCCCCATCATCTGACTGTAAGAAAACATAATCTGGAAGACAAAAATCCCATCGGCGCAGCCGATCTGGAATAGATTCCTGATTGTAACTATGAAGGTACTGAGTAGTTCCATTTAATTTAGATAAAGGAGGTGTATGGCTGTGCTCTTCTTTGCCAGTTTTGATGAAATGAATAAGCAATGCCATTCTTATAGGAAAAATATGTCTCTCCAAGTACATGATCCCCTGCTGGCAAGGAGAGCGCATCCATGCACCTCCTCACTCCCGGCCTCCATGACAGTGGAAGCTGCGCTTGTCCTTCCACTCGCCCTGTTTTTTTTCCTGGCACTTCTCCAACCAGTTATCTGGCTTGACAGGCAGAGAAAGGTTCAGACTGCCATGGAGCGGATTGGCGAGGAGATCAGTCAATATGGGATTTTGGCGGAGTCGGTGGAAACCGGAGACAGTGAGTTGCCGGCATTCTGTACGGACGCTGCGGCAGCTTTTTGGATCCGGGGAAAAGCCGGGCAGTACGCGGATCATGTGACGGTGAAAAAGGCAGATGTATACGGAGAGAACGGTGAGATCGAGTTTGCGGCGGAGTATCAGGAGGAGATTCTATTTTTTGAGGCAGTTCTGGGAAAACAGACGGAGACTGTGGCTGTGAAACGGAGGTCCTGGATCGGAATTCCCGGGAAATTAAAGGGAGACGGGACTTCTCGAGATGGTGATGGGGATGAGCAGACGGAGATGGTCTATGTAGGGGCCGGAATGGGGAGATATCACCTGTTCCGGGACTGCCATTATATTTCGAATGAGTACATGACTGTCACAAGATCTGAGGCAGAAAACGGCAAGGTTCCCGAAGAAAAGCGAACGCCCTGTGCCGTCTGCGGGAAAAAGGGAGATGGATCGGAGACCGTCTATATCACGACGGCAGGCGAGCACTATCACTGCGATAAAAATTGCAGGTCTATGATATCCTATGTGCAGGAAGTTCCGAAGGATGAGGCGGAACATCTGGGATTGTGCTCATACTGTGTGAGGAAAAAGGGGGAGACAGAATGAATCTGTTTTTTGTTTTTTTAGGAACCGCAGCCTGGCAGGATCTCAGAACGAGAAGCATCAGCCTGGAGGTACTGGCAGGCGGAGCGGCAGTAGGGATCATAACCTGCATATGGAAGGAACGGCTTCCGGGGGAGATCGTTCTGGCGATGATTCCTGGAATTACGCTTTTGCTGATTGGAATGTTGACAAGGGGGCTCCTGGGTGAGGGCGACGGGTGGTTTTTTATTGTATCCGGATTTTTCCTTGGGTGGCAGGAGTGTGTGATGTTATTGATCTCCGGGCAGATTTTCTGCGGAATATTTGGGCTTGCGATAATGGTCGGCGCACAGATCGGAACTGGAAGGGAAAATATCCGAAAACTGCGGCTGCCGTTTTTGCCGTTCCTTTTACCTGCGTCACTGTGGATGGTGCTTATGAGGATGATATGAGAAAGACGACTTGCATAAAGAAATATTACAGCGCCAGCATAACGGTAGAGGCATCCATAATTCTTTCTGTGGTCTTACTATCTCTGGCGGCGTTTATCCGATATGCCTACACGGTCCATGATACGGTGACTGGCAGTATGATCCTAGAGGAAACACTGGAGCGGGCCAGGAATAACGTCAATGAGAAAAAGACGATAGATTCTTTTGAGCAGGAGGGAAGCCAGATGGGGAACCCAAGGCTTTATTTGGGAGCATATGAGCTCCATCTGAATCTAGGAGCGCTGACGGCAGAAGGTGACGCGGCGGCGGGGGACTGGAGTCTTCATATAGAGCGGGCGGATATCCACCCGGAGACTTTTCTGCGGCAGCAGGACGCCTTGAAGAAAATAAAAGACAGGATCGATGACTGATGAAAACAGAATTTAAACGAGAAATGAACCGAAATTACATGGTACTGCACCCGGAAAAAGAGATCGGGGGATCCTATGCGCTGCGGATGCTGTCGGAAAACAGGATCAACGGACTTCTGCCGTTTCAGGAAAAAAGGATTGATGGGGAGACATTCCTGTATTTTAATATCACGTCGAGACAGTCGCTAGCCAGAATGATGGAATACCGGTCATTTAAGGCAAAGGAGATTCGGCAGATCACCAGTGATCTGGTCGTCACAATGACGGCATTGGAAAGGTTCCTGATGGACGGAGACCAGCTTTGTCTGGAACCGGATATGATCTATGTGGATCCGGATGACCTGAAAGCGAATTTCTGCCTTCTTCCAGGGAGTGGCAGTCAGTTTGAGGAGAGTTTCCGGAAACTGGCACGGTATATTCTGGACCATGTGGATCACACAGACGGAGACGCGGTAGTTCTGGCATTCGCTCTGTTTCGGGCAGGAGAAAAGGAAAATCTGGGGATCCGGGATCTGGAAAAATGTCTGCGGGCGGGAGAAAGAGACGGAAAAGAAGATATTTTCGGGGAAAACACTGGAAAGGAAAAGTTATATGAAGCAGAGAGAAAAATGGTCAGGGAATATGGGACAGGGGCAGCAGGAGAGCTGCCGCGACACCAGGGAGAAAAGCAAAATGGATCAGAAGGAAAGTTCAGATATTCTGAGATCAAGAAAACGGATCTTTCAGGCGAGACAGAAGAACTGGCAGAGGAGAAAGGGCTGAAGCACGGGAAAAACTTGTTTTCAGTGCTGTTTGCGGTTTTGATGGCAGCTGTTCCGGTGGCAGTTTACTTTATTGTCGGAATCGATCAGATTTTGGAATGGAAATGGGGAATCCTTGCGGCGGAAGGTGTGCTGATGGCCGGCGTGATATTCTTTCGTGTGAGAAAAGATGAAGAAGAGACCGGGGAAACAGAAGAGGACTGGGAAGTTGAGTTCCGGGAAGAAGAGGACAGGGAGCGCGGAGGAATGCCGGACAAAATTGAATACCGGAGAGATATGGCGGAAGTATGGGGAGATGCAGAAAATAATGAGAATGGCATTTATACTGATCCTAATGACTTAAGAACTGATGTAAGACAAAGAGAAGCTGATGAAATGCAGACAGTGCTTCTTACGGGAAGACAGATATATCCGGCGACAAGACGTCTCGTCCCGGAAAATGGGGGCGAGGACGTCCTGGTCCGATATTTCCCGTTTATTATTGGAAAGAACCGGGAAATATCGGATTTCTGCCTGAATCTGCCTCAGATCAGCCGGATCCACGCGAAAATTGAAGAAGATAAGGACGGATATATGATCACGGATCTCAATTCAACGAATGGAACCAGTGTAAATGGGCGGTTCCTGGAGACAAATGAGAGTATTCATATAGAACCAGGGGAAATGCTCTCTTTTGCGGATCAGAGATACCGTTTTTTGTAGGATCTCCTGGGTAAAAGTTCCGTTAAAGAGAAAGTAAAAATACAAAACAGGGGTGGTGTTTTTCGGACATTTGGTCTATGATATATCCATCAATGATGAAAGGAGGGGTATTATGGCTTTTCAGATGCCAGAATATCATCAGCCCGATTTTTCAAAGGAACAGTTTATCAAGGCCCCTGACGCGAAATGGGAAATCGTGGAGATCGATGGGGTTGCCCCAGAATACTTTCACAGCACATCTATGTTCCCGGAATATTTTAAGATTCAGGGCAAGTGGGTGTTAGCGGAAGAGAGCCGCATGGATTCCAGCGTTGTGATCTGCCCGGACGGACATTTGGAGGTAGTCGAAAACAGGAATCTCAAAAAAGGTGACAAGGTTATTCTTGGACGGAGCGAAGCCTGTGAGGAGGGAATTTATGTCCACAGTACAGGATTCCAGACAGAAGCGGACGCGCTTGCGGATAAATTTGTGTTCCGCCAGGGACGAAGCAGGGAGACCTCCTATGCGAGAGACTATGACCGCCTGATGGACCTTCTTCGCTATGAAAAAGAACATGGGAAGATCGTCTGGGTCATGGGACCGGCGTTTTCCTTCGACTATGACGCGAGAAACGCAATGCAGTCCCTGATCGATAACGGATATGCCCACGGTCTGATGGCAGGAAACGCGCTCGCGACCCACGACCTGGAGGGCGCGCTGCTGCATACGGCACTAGGACAGGATATCTACGCGCAGGTATCCCAGCCGAATGGCCATTACAACCACCTGGATGTGTTAAATAAGGTCCGCAGAAGCGGTTCCATTCCGAAATTTATCGAGGATAATCACATTGACAATGGTATTATCTATGGATGCGTGAAGAATCATGTTCCGTTTGTTCTGACCGGTTCGATCCGCGATGACGGTCCAATGCCGGAAGTCATCGGAGACGCGTATAAAGGACAGAGCGCCATGCGCGATATGGTGCGGGATGCCACCTGTGTGATCTGCTTAGCTACAATGCTTCACACGATTGCCACGGGCAATATGACTCCGTCATTCCGCGTTATGAAGGACGGAACGATCCGCCCGGTATATCTCTATACTGTTGATGCGGACGAGTTTGTGGTAAACAAGCTGATGGACCGCGGAAGCCTCTCCGCAACGACTATCGTGACGAATGTCCAGGACTTTATCACGATCATCGCAAAAGGACTTGGGGTCATGAAATAACAGAGTAGAAAGGATGAGACCCATGGGAAGCCGATATGGAAAGAAGGCTTATGTAAATGGACTTCTGATCGCTCTGAATGTGCTGTTTTTCCTGTATCTGGAGATCACCGGTTCCTCGGAGGACGCGTATTTCATGTATACAAAGGGCGCGATGTTTGCACCTGCAGTCCTGGAGGACGGTGAGTATTACCGGCTTTTGACAGCGATGTTTATGCATTTTGGAATCCGGCATATTATGAACAATATGCTGGTCCTGTTTGTGATCGGGGACAACCTGGAACGGGCACTGGGACATGTGAAGTACCTGATATTTTACCTGCTCTGCGGAATTGGCTCGAACTGGGTGTCTATGATGGCGCACACAGCTGATACAATGACAGTATCAGCCGGGGCATCCGGCGCAATTTTTGGAGTGGTCGGCGGCCTGCTTTATGTGGTTACGGCCAACAGAGGGCAGTTGGAAGATCTGAACACAAGACAACTTGTGATCATGATCTTTTTCTCCCTGTATTTAGGATATACAAGCACCGGTGTGGACAATATCGCACACCTGTCTGGCCTTGTAATAGGCTTTGTGCTTGCTATAATTTTATATCATAGGCCTACCAGAGACCGGTGGGCGGACGGAGGTATCAAAAGATGAAAGACTGTAACTGTATTTTCTGTAAGATCGCGAATGGTGAGATTCCTTCCTCAACTGTATATGAGGATGAAGATTTCCGTGTAATTCTGGACCTTGGTCCGGCTGCGAAAGGTCACGCCCTGATCCTTCCGAAAGAACACTTTAAGGACGTTACCGAGCTGGATCCGAAGATTGCTGCAAAAGTACTTCCGTTAGGAGCGAAACTCGGAACCGCAATGAAGAAATCCCTGGGCTGCGCAGGCTTCAACCTGGTACAGAATAACGGTGAAGCAGCAGGACAGACGGTATTCCATTTCCATGTACATGTGATCCCGCGCTATGAGGGCGGTCCGGTGATCGCTGGATGGGAACCGGGAAAAGAAGATCCGGAGGTTCTTGCTGAGACAGCAGAAAAGATTAAAGATGCACTGTAATCAGAGAGATTTTTAAAGGAGAATTTATGCCGCAGGACAAAGATGAACTGCTGCAAGTACTGATTACGAAATATGCTCAAATGTATATGAAGCTGGCTTATGCGATCGGAGTGCCATATGATGATGTGGAAGACATTGTCATGGAAGCATTCTGGTCGTTCTACCGGGCGGATTATGGCGGGAAGCTAGAGAGTGAAAAAGCTATAAAAGTGATGCTGGCGCGTATTGTCGAGAATAAATGTATCGACTATTTTAGAAAAGAGAAGCGAAGCATCAAGCCGAATGAGGACGAAGATGTGAGTGAACTGGAGTATATCGCAGATCTTTCCAAATACGATCCGCTGCAATCCGTAATTAGCAGAGAAAGCTGCGGTCAGATCTTCGAGGTCCTGGATGGTTTAAGGGAATCGTGGAAGGATGTCACGGTGATGTATTTCATCCAGGGATTTACGACTGAAGAAATTTGTGAGCGTCTTGAAATCACGAACGACATGTGTCGTTCGCGAATTTCAAGAGCAAGAAAATACTTAAGAGAAAACCTGAAAAGTCGTATGGACCGCGGTCATTTGTGATCAGCACAATCGTTGATCAATTTCATGATCGTATCAATTGCATTATTTAAATGGCTCTTTTCCATACTATCAATGAATGTCCGGCGGTTCTCGTAGGTATCGTGAATCGCGTCAAAAAGAGTGGCGTCAGTCACTTTCTCCTCTTCCAGAACCGTGGAATACCCCTGTTTTGCAAAAGAATTGGCATTCAGGATCTGATCTCCACGGCTGGCCGCTGCGGAGAGCGGAATCAGGACATTCGGCTTCCTGAGTGCAAGAATTTCACAGATGGAATTTGCACCTGCCCTGGAGACAATCAGATCAGCTGCCGCAAATAAGTGCTTCAGCGGACTGTCAACATATTCATACTGAACGTAACCGGGAGTTCCAATCAGGGACTCATCCAGGTTCCCTTTTCCACAGATATGGATCACCTGGAATTGTTCTAAGAGCTTTGGAAGAATACTGCGGACCGCGCCGTTTACTTTTACGGAGCCCAGACTTCCACCGATTACAAGAATAATCGGTTTTGCCGCAGAGAGGTTTGTGTACTGCAGACCGGCAAGACGGTCACCTTGAAGGAGTTCTGCACGGATCGGGGATCCTGTGAGGACTGCCTTTCCTTCCGGAAGATACTTTAAGGTCTCCGGGAAGTTGCAGCATACCCATTTTGCAGACGGAATGCAGAGTTTATTTGCCAGACCTGGAGTCATATCGGACTCGTGGATGATCGTCGGAATGTGGTAATGCTTTGCAGCGAGGACAACAGGAACCGCAACAAAGCCGCCCTTAGAGAAGAGAACATCCGGTTTGTATTTTTTCATCAACTTTAAGGCCTCTGCGTAACCTTTTAATACGCGGAACGGGTCGGTAAAGTTCTTTAAATCGAAATATCGGCGCAGTTTTCCGGAAGAGATTCCGTCGTAAGGAATACCTGCGTTTTCAATCAGTTTGCGTTCCATACCATTGTAGGAACCAATGTATCGAATATCATATCCGGCTGCCTTGAGAGACGGAATCAGGGCAAGGTTCGGAGTAACGTGACCGGCTGTACCACCGCCGGTGAGAAGAATGGTTTTCATAAAAATTGCCTCCATGGAGCAAGAATTTCACAGCTGCTGACTATTTAATAGTAACGGCTGAAAGAGAAATGTCAACCCCTAATAGATACAAAGGAAGAAGCGAGGTGCTGAATCATGGCAGACACGGAGAATCGTGAGGATCAGAAAATAAGCGAATGTCTTCGGGAAGCGTTTGGCTATTCGGATGATCAGCTGTTAAAACAGCTGGATCAGGCAAACGAAACTTTCAAAGATGTAAACTTCACTGGCGCCGAAGATCGACTCATGAAGCGCTTCCTGGCACGAAAAGCCAAACTTGAAAAGGAAACCGCCTCCCAGGCACCGACTCTGGTTCCACAGAACGAATCAGCCAACATTCAAATTGCAGAAGAGCTTCCAAAGAAGACGGTAACAGTAATCTCCGAAGCGGAAGAGAAAAAGAAGAATGAGAAGAAAGTGATACGATTCGGAAAGAAGAAGGTCCTTGCCACTGTGGCGTTGGTGGCAGTGATTGCAGGGATGCTTGGGGGGACGGCGATTGGGAAGAAGAGTTATTTCTTCAGAAAATCTGAACAGGCAGATATTACAATTTTAGTAGACAATGATAATAATAAAGAGAATGATTCAAAATTAGAAGAGGCTTATAGTGCAATAGAAAAAGATCTAGATTTAAACATACTAAAAATAGGATATTATCCTAGTAATATGAAATTTGAAGAATTTGATGTTTTTAAAAATGAAGCAGAGATTAAGCTGAATTATAATGGGAACATAATAACATACTATATTCTGAAGAACAAAAAAATAATTCATCCAATTATGAATCAGATCGTAATGTAAAAAAAGAAATATATAATAAATGGTTAAACAAAGAAATAGAGTATCAAGTAAATACAAATGAAAAAGGAGATTATGAATGCGAAGCAACAATCATTATCAATAATATACTTTTTCATCTATCAGGGATTATAGATGAGACAGAATTTGAAAAAATCTTAGAAAATTTAATTTTATTTTAAAATAATGGTCACATTTCTTTGAAATATACGTTTATATTAATAAACAAACCAAAAGGAGAGATGTGACAATGAAGAAAATTAAAAAAATTTTTGGAATGGCAGCAATGATAACAATGTTAGCTTCTAATATTGTTTATGCGCAGAATCCTGTTCTTGAGGAAATTGCGATTTCAGATTATCAAAGCGAGAGTGTATTATTGCCTTCAAATGTTTTAGAATCACAAAATGCTGGTTATGCAGAACGGCGAGGAGTTATATTATCAACAGCGATGTTAACAATTACAAATCAGCAGGATGGCACACTTTACGTTACGGTGAACACAGTTGCTCATAGAAACGTGGATAAGATATATCAGACTGTCTTCTTAGATGAATGGAATGAAGAGGATGAGGATTGGGTGAAAGTAGGATACTGGGAATTTGAACGTTCTAAAGAAGAGGAAGAAGATGGTAATCTCTCGTCATACCATGTTGGTTTTACAGTACAGAATGCTACTTTGAATAAATATTATCGTGCTCGTGCAATTCATCTTGTAGAACTTGGCGATGATTTAGAAGGCAAATCTACCCAGACAAACGGTGTCCTTCTCACCGACCACGAAGTTTAATTTTTAGTATATTATTTCGGCCGAATAATATAAATACAATCTAGATAATGGGAGATGGTTGATGGGAAGACACCGTAGATAAAACCGGTCGAGGCCGGTGAGAATAATGATTCGACAATTTATGAACTGAATAAAAGAAATAGCCCCGCGCACAACAAACCTCTTGCGGGGCTATTTTTACGTCTGGAAATGACTCACTTTTGATGTTTAAGCCTGCTGCTCTTTGTACTGCTTTAAAGCTCTTGCAAGCTGGTCTGGACATGAGGTTGGGCGGCCATTACAGCTTACGCCTTCGACTCTCTTGATGACATCATCGATATCCATGCCTTCAACGAGAAGGCCGATGCCTTTTAAGTTTCCATTGCAGCCGCCAACGAAGCTTACATTTTTGAGTTTGTTGTTCTCTACATCAAAATGGATTTCTCTGGAGCAGGTGCCCTGTGTCTTGTATACCATATAAAAACCTCCGTTTGTAAAAATATGACCTTGCGGCCAGTTTGAAAGTATCCTTATTATACTCACAGCAGAGAATTGTTGTCAAGAGAAGCGCGGAAAGAGCTGAGGATAGGCGATAAAGCAAGATTTTCAGACGGAAAAAATAAGTTTACAGGTTACAGACGAAGCAAATATCGGAATTATTAAAAACGGGTCAGCTTAGTTCGAGGTGAGTAGAAGAGCAAGCGAACTTAGTGACTTGGTCATTCTGGAGATCGACGGATGAGTTGAGGATTTTATCGGCGGATGAGCTAAGGATTTTATTTGACCTTCCGCTCTGTATCCCGTATAATGAGAACGATAAAGACGGTAAGAACGCGTCTGAAACTCAGACAGAATCTATACTTGAGGGTAACAGATAAACTGTTATATTTGAGATCAGACTAAAATCATATGATACAACACGGAGGAATTCAAATGCTTGGTATTATCGGAGCAATGGAAGTGGAAGTCGAGAAGCTTCGCGCGAAAATGACAGGGACAGAGATGAAGACAGTGGCAGGAATGAATTTCTGCAAGGGAAAACTGGAGGGAAAGGACGTTGTCATCGTTCGTTCCGGTATCGGTAAGGTAAATGCCGGTATCTGCAGCCAGATCCTTGTGGATCTTTATCAGGTGGATGGAATTGTAAATACAGGAATCGCAGGTTCCTTAAGAAATGAGATCAATATCGGTGACCTCGTTCTCTCTACTGTTGCAGTACAGCACGATGTGGACGCAGGCGGATTCGGATATCCGGCAGGTGAGATTCCCCAGCTTGGCGTGAAGGAATTCCCGGCGGATGAGCGACTTTTAGCTCTCGCGGAAGAGGCATGCAGAGAGGCAAACCCGGATATCAGCACTTTCAAGGGACGCGTTGCCAGCGGCGACCAGTTTATCGACAGCAAGGAGAAAAAGAACTGGATCCATGACACCTTCGACGCGTACTGCACAGAGATGGAAGGCGCAGCAGTCGCTCAGGCCGCATACTTAAACAAGGTTCCGTACCTGATCGTCCGTGCGATCTCCGACAAGGCAGATGACAGCGCCCATATGGATTACGGCGAGTTTGAGGCAAAGGCAGTTGAGCATTCCGTGAACCTGATGCTTGCACTTGTAAAGAGAATCTAAAAAGAGAAGACTCAAAAAGTTTTCTGGAGCAAGAAAGCTGCGAGAACTACTTTCTACGAGAATATTTTACCTCCACTATCACCTTAAAACGCGATTCCTGTCCCCATTTGACGAACGATTCTTCCGTTCTCAACCTTCTCAAAAACATTCTAGCCCGGTATAATTAGTGGCATCATCTGGAATTGATCTGGACGAAGAAAGGGGAACTGATTATGCTGGAATTTTTACAGACAGGGAGAATGCTCTATGTCCTGGCAGCGATCTGTGCGCTCGGGACACTCAGCACACTCGTAACAGGCAGCCTCTACAAAAGATTGATCAAAGAAACCGGAAACATGGCTCTCACGAAGGATAAAAATTTAAAGGCGCTGAAACAGCGCATGGAAAATGTGTTCCTTATTAACCACGGGATCCGAAATGTGAACGCGTACATAGAAAAACAGCTCTACGGATTCCGTTTCATGCACATGAGCCTTGACGGGTGGGACAATTTGTCGGTGCAGGCGATGATCCTTTGCTTTATGGCAGGCGGAACGGCGGCGTTCGGCGCTTACTGGTATCGGTGTGACAACTATTATATTGTGCTCTACGGGGCAGCGGGCGTTTTTGGCGGATTGTTCCTCGCATTTGTGGACAACGGGATCGGTGCCGGGACAAAACGGAAACAGCTTGCGGATCATTTAGTTGATTATGTGGAAAACTCTCCGCATTTTTATAAAAGTGTGGATAACAGCGCCTACGCCGGGCAGGAGCGGAAAAAGGCGGTGGGCTCTTCCGATATCGTAGATTTTTCAGGCACCAGCGGCATTGGATATGGAAGAAACCAGGAGAATGCGAGAAAAGAAAAGCTCAACAGCCGCTTTTCTGTCCTTGGAAAAAAGAAGGACGCACAGGCTGCTAACGGGAACGGGGAAACGGACCAGGTGGAAAAAGGGAGTCTCGCCAGGACCAGGGACACCGGGAGAACGTCACGTCTGGACGGAAAAGGACCCGCGTTCCAGGAAAATGAGGACGACCAGGCCGTAAATGGGAACAGCGCAGGCAGTTCATCAAAAAAAACGGCGGGAAAGGCCGATTATAATAGAGGCACAGTTCAAAATGTCCGGGATATTGGACAGGAAAATTCAGGAACAGGCGGAAAAGTACCGACAAGTGAGACGGAGCTTGCCCAGAGTATCAATCATCTGAGCGAGAGCCTGAAGCAGATCGCCGCGAGCAGGGAGCAACCGGAGGAGATGCTGAAAGATTCGGACAGGCTGGATCTGATACGGAATTCAATCCCGCCGGCGGAGCTGGACATGCTGAAGACGCTGTTTAATACACTGCAGAGTGGCGGGGTATAAAATCAGCAGGGTAGTCCATATTTTAACAATACAAGGCAGACGGTGAAACAGAACGGCAAACAAATCGAAAAATCAGGAGCACGGCGCAGTGCTTAAAACCTGGGGGAGGAAAGCGGATGATGAGTGAAGATGTAGTGCCGATAAAATTGCTTCCGTCCATTGTCAAGGGTTTCACGAAGTGGTATAATAACGAACGGAGATTGTGAATCTCACACAAGAAAAGGAGACAGGGTTATGGGTAAAGAAATCGTATTTGATTATTCCAAGACAGCCGGATTTATCAGCGAAGAGGAAATGAAAAACATGAAGAGCACCGTTATGGGCGCGAAAGATGTCCTGACAGCGAAATCCGGTGCAGGCAATGACTATCTTGGATGGATCGACCTCCCGGTTGATTATGATAAAGAAGAGTTTGCAAGGATCAAGAAAGCGGCAGAAAAGATTCAGGGAGATTCCGATGTGCTTCTCGTGATCGGTATCGGCGGATCTTACCTCGGAGCCCGCGCTGCGATCGAGTTTTTATCCCACAGCTTCTACAATGTGCTGCCGAAGGGAAAGAGAAAAACTCCTGAGATCTATTTCGTAGGAAACAGCATCAGCAGCAAATATATCCATGATCTTCAGGATGTACTGGAAGGAAAAGATTTCTCCATTAATATTATATCCAAGTCCGGCACAACCACAGAGCCGGCGATCGCTTTCCGCGTATTCAAGGAAATGCTGATCAGCAAGTATGGCAAGGAAGAGGCCAACAAGAGAATTTATGCGACCACAGACAAGGCAAAGGGAGCTTTAAAGAATCTGGCAAACGAAGAGGGATACGAGAGCTTCGTTGTTCCGGATGACGTTGGAGGACGTTTTTCCGTGCTCACAGCCGTAGGTCTTTTACCGATCGCAGTCAGCGGAGCAGATATCGATGCCCTGATGACAGGTGCAGCGGACGCAAGAAAGGTCGCTCTTGAGACAGAGTATGAGAAGAACCCGGCACTTTTATATGCCGCGGTCCGCAACATCCTGTTAAGAAAAGGAAAACAGGTGGAGATCGTAGCAAACTACGAGCCGAGCCTTCATTATGTATCTGAGTGGTGGAAACAGCTCTTCGGTGAGAGCGAAGGAAAAGACCAGAGAGGTATTTTCCCGGCAGCCGTTGATCTCACAACAGACCTTCACTCCATGGGGCAGTTTATCCAGGACGGCGCACGTATCATGTTCGAGACCGTTCTGAACGTGGAAGAATCTCCGGCGGAGATCGTCCTTCAGAAAGAGGATGTCGACACAGATGGTATGAACTATCTGGCAGGAAAGACGGTTGATTTTGTAAACAAGAGCGCCATGAACGGAACGATCCTCGCGCACACAGACGGCAGCGTGCCGAATCTTATGGTGAAGATCCCGGCTCAGGATGCTTACAGCCTTGGCCAGCTGTTCTACTTCTTCGAGTTTGCCTGCGGCGTCAGCGGCTACATCCTTGGTGTCAACCCGTTTAACCAGCCGGGTGTTGAGAGCTACAAGAAGAACATGTTCGCCCTGCTTGGAAAACCGGGCTATGAGGAGGCAAGAGAGGCGCTTCTCAAGAGATTATAAGTTATAAGGACGAATATTTTATGCGGCTTGTGAGGCGAAGTATGCAGATGGCAGAAAGAGAAAAAACATTCGCAAAAAGTCAGCCGTAGATAGAGATGAAAATAAAAATCAGCCCGATATCCAGGTGTTCTCCAGACAGGAAATACACGATAGGATGTTGGGCTGATTTTTATCTCAGTCGAGAAGACTCCCACCATTTCAGGTGGTGAGTCATAACAAATTAGTCTCAGTGGGAGTCCAATCTCCAACTGAGATAAACGCTCCGCGAGGATGCGCAGTGATTCTGTAAAGAATATGTCAGCTTGCGCTGACCAGAATCACGCGCCAAGTCTCACGGACGTTCGACTTGAATTTGATTGTTCTCCGTCGGCAAGACACTGCCTGCGGAGATCCATCAGGTGATTACCATATTTCCCGGAAGGTTATCCTGCTTTCGTTCCGGTTTTTGCCTGCACGGTGCATGAACCGGAGCTTACTCCTCGATCACCTGAAATTCCAGATAATCAAAATCGATCGATTCAATAAAACTGTCCTTCGTAAACCGCGTCTTATCATGCAGCTGAAAGTCGCGGATATTCGAGTCGAGCCAGATTGGCTGGCTTAAGTCAAATTCATGGCAGATCTCATCCAGTGCCTGAAATACCATGGCGGTTCTTGACATGGAATAGTCGTTATTGCAGGAAACCATATCTCGCACAAGATGGTTATCTTTCCATATTTTTCCCCAGATCCGGAACATAAAAACGTCCTCCATTCGATTGCTTTCACGATCATGATTTGAAAAACAGTATAACGGATTTTTTCCAGAAAGTAAAGGCACAACATTTTGCCCAAAATGCCTTGTATCGTCAGAAAAATTGTAGTAATCTATATCTATATGGACATTTTGATGACATACTTGAACCAGAGCCAGGAGGACAAAAGATGGGACAGCCAATTACAGATTATGCTGCTTCTTTTGCCAGCGCAGGACAGGCAGTACAGGAACTGGAAGCTCTGAATACAGAAGTGGAGCAGCTCGAAGCGGACGAGAAAAAGTTAGAGAGTTCCCTTAAGGGAAAACAGCGTTCTGTTACAGAAACCATCAGTCAGACGGTGAAGCAGCGGAAAGAAGAGATCACGAAAAGCTATGACGCGGAACTCGGAAAGGCCCAGGAGCGGCTTAAAAAAGTAAAAGCGAAGCGTGAAAAAGCAAAAAACCAGGGCGTCAAGGAACGGATCGAGGAGGACACCCGGGGACTTGTGCGGGAAAATAAAGAACTGGCGGATCAGATCAAGACCTTATTTAAGGCAAACCATGTTCCGGGTTTCTGCCGGGGAAATTATTACTACGCACTCTACTTTACGAGGACATTTAAGGATTTCCTGACGCTTCTTGTGACGATCCTGATCTGTTTTCTCGCGATTCCCTGCGGCGTGTATTTTCTGATCCCGGAGAGACGGACCATGTATCTCGTTGGAATTTATGTGGCAGCGATCCTCGTTTTCGGCGGAATCTATGTGACGGTGGGAAATATGACCAAGGTGCGCTACATGGATGTGTTAAAAGAGGGACTTGGCATCCGTGCAAAGATCCGCGCGAATAAAAAAGAGATGAAAGTGATCGCGAAGACGATCCGCCGGGACAAGAACGAGACGATCTACAATCTCCAGAAATTCGATGACGAGATTGCCCAGCTCGATCAGGATGTGGCTGAGATCAACCGGAAGAAGAAAGAAGC
>ULRN01022596.1_pt1 | contig 18394 bp, 12 predicted proteins | sample 1955461 | NCBI WGS metagenome assembly ULRN01 (sample SAMEA4835683, study PRJEB28245) | human gut metagenome | biome: gut microbiome; material: fecal sample | place: Denmark | collected 2008 | reverse complement strand
CCGCAGCAGCGGAAGCAGATGCCGCAGTGTCCGGCACAGATACGACCACGGTTACTACATCCCCTGTCTCAACAGAAGGAACTGCATATGGGGATACTCATATGTATGAGGTGCCTCTGGGTATCAGCATCGAATGCACCTATGATGATTTCAAGGGGCTGGTTCGATATATTTACAATCAGCAGGAGCGTCAGAGCATCCAGGGCGTGAACATCAGCTATAACGGTGATAGCGGAGAATTGTCCGGCAATATGAACCTGAATACGTATTATCTGCTGGGTACGGATAAGGTATATGGTGAATCTTATATTCCCGATATGCCTATGGGTGTACAGACGATATTCGGGAACATGAACTAATAGATTTGATAATCGGGAGTTGTCGCAATGCAGAAGCATAGGAAGAAAAGACAACTGAATAATGAAGGCTTTTCCCTGGTGGAGCTTCTGATCGCCATTGTGATCCTCTCAATCATTGTAGTGCCCCTGCTGCACAGCTTTGTGACCTCTGCCAGAACGAACGCCAAGTCCCGCAGCACCATGCATGCCACAGCCATTGCTGAAGATGTCATGGAGATGTTCGAGGCACATACCCTGGAGGAAATGTCCGATATTTACACGGGTGCTTCACCGGCGGGATTTACCAATACCGCGGTAAAAGACGACACGACCGGCATCTGGACCTATACGATCCGGGACGATTCCACCACTTCCGGTACTTACGATGTAGTGGTGAAGGTGGATCCCACAGCATACAGTGCGGTGAACAGTGTGACACGGGTAGATATCAGTAACCTGGCGGGTAATCTGAATGCTGTTTACAGTGAAGCGGCTGACGGCGCCAGGGAAGCTTATTCTTATTTCGGTGGAGGACTCTATACAGCAGATATCATTCAGCATACTACACGGAAGACCGAGATCAATATTGACAGCAGTAAGATTAACGTGACGCTGGCAACGGGAGCTACGGTGGAGACAGAAGTCTATCTTGTCACAGCTTCCACAACGTATCATTGTGATCCCACGATCCTTGCAACGGGCAGATCTCCAGACTATCCGCAGGCGGGAGCGGATTATGTGATTTTTTCCAACGAAGACAGTGTGCGTAGTCGTGCAGCACAGGTAAATGATGTCAGCGAGCTTGGAAATCAATTGGCGAATATCATTGTCTGTGTACAGCCTCGTGTGGAGAGTGCGCACTACGATGCCGGAAGACCTGCCATTATAGACCGGATAGTGTTTAACAATCCGGACAATGTGGAGACGAATCTGCTGGTAGTGGAGCAGACCGAGAGACAGGACCGAATAGATATGTTGAGGGATGTCTTAGCGACAGATTATGATACCATGCGCAGTAAGTATGGGATATCTCTGGAACTGCGGGAAGCATGGCCCGGCTGGATGCCCGCTCCCGGCACGACACAGACGTCTGCGGGAACTCTTCGTACGAATCTGCTGGACGAGAGTGACGGACTTACGGCATATGTATTTGAGAATTCCAGCATGACCGGCGCGGGAGCCGGAACGGGACTTAATTATGAACTGGCGAAGAACATCATGTCAGTGACGAATCTGACACCGGCCAGGGAACAGGACCGTATTTACGACATGGAAGTGAAGGTCTATGCAGAGGATAAGATAGCAGACGGCAGCCCGATCATTACTATGACAGGAACGGTAACGGAATAACAGGAGAATCCGGAAGGAAGCGTAAGAACCATGAACATACGTGGCAGAGACTTCAAATTACATAAACAGACAGACGATAAGGGCTCGGCAATGGTCGTAGTGATCATAGCTATGGCCTTTATCGGCATTTTAGCCAGTGTTTTGATGTATATGTCCTTATTGAACTATCAGATGAAGGCGAATAACCTGCAGGCGAAGGACAACTTCTATTCGGCAGAGACAGTGCTGGATGAGATCCGTGTCCATATGGAAGAGCAGGTGTCCGCGTCCCTGGGAGATGCCTACACGCAGATTCTGGTGAACTATGATGACACTTCCGTATCCGAGAAGGAGAGTAAGCTCCGCTATGCGTTCTTAAGCAGTATGCAGAAGGCGTATCAGTGCAGTGATACCGCCAGCTTAAATTACTATGATCTAGAGAAACTGTTCTACAGCCTGTCACCGGGGGTACAGAAAAATACAGAATTACAGACTGGTGACGGAGTCAATTCTTATACAATCAAGATGGTGGGCGGTGTCGTGCAGACGACGGGCACAAACGGCTCCGGAGATGCGGTGAGTGATCTGCCTAAGGGCCAGCTTACCCTGTTCACGGACGGATTGTCTTTTCAGAAATTAAAGGTGATTTATACCGATGCTAATGGTTATGTCTCTGTGATCCAGACGGATATCCGCGTGAAAATGCCGGATATGAGCTTTGCACAGGCTGTAAGCCTGCCTTCACTGACCAGTATGTCACTGGTGGCGCAGAAGAATATTCAGGTAGTAGCGGAGAGCGGCAAATTTAGCGATGCGAAGATCGCCGGAAGCTTCTATGCGGACAAGGTACTGGTGGGTAATGAGGACGATACCACCAGCGCTAACGTGACACTGACCCTGGAAGAGCCGACAGGCAAGGAAAATGATGATAAGCGTATGGTAGCGGCTACGGAACTGTATCTGGGCAAGGGCGCAACACTGGAATCCGACAGCTATGGAGAACTGTGGGCAGGCAAGATCACGATGCACGGAGCAGCGACGTCTACCGGCAGCGCGAATATGAATTTCAAAGGAAATGATGTCTATGTAGCGGGAGATCTGCGCATAGACGGCGCAAATAATAATTTTACCGCAGGAAGTCTGGTGGATGAGCATTACTCCGGACAGTATATAGGCTTCGGCACCGGGGAGAACGGTGACAGCAGTGCCATTGTAGTCAACGGTACCGGAACGGATATTGATCTGAGCGGCCTGATCAATCTGACTCTCGCAGGGAATACCTATATTGCCACGAAAACTGCTAAGGATAATCTCACCGGGGCGGATGGGAATCTCAATGGCAGTGCCTCTGACCGCAAGGATATCCTGATGGGGCAGTCTATTGCAGTCAAAAGTGACCAGCTGGCATATCTGGTACCGGCAGATCTGGTAAAACAGGGTACCAATCCCGTGACCAAGGAGCAGGCAGATACCATGGGAAATACGGCTGTTGATTTTAATGCTACCAGCAGGATGCTTGGCGGTAACAGCCTTGCTTCCTATGGTATTACGAAGTTTATTACGAACGGTAGCAGCGACAGCCAGGGCGTCCGTACTTTTTATAAGAGATTAAACAGCAAGATCACCATTGTGTATTATTACGTGTCCTTTGACAGCTCCACCCAGGCGGGGAGAGAAGCTGCCAACCGGTATTTTCAGGATTATTATAAGGTAAATAAGAGTACCATGGATGCCTATGCCAGCATCTACACCGATGGCATTAAAATCCGTAACCAGAGTGCCGGTGCCTATATCATGCACCTGGCAGGTAATGTGGTGATGGCCGACAAGGATCAGACCACAGGCAGTTACAGTAGCAACCTGCAGAATGCCACATTAGGCAGTGATCAGAGCAATATAGGCTACAAGCAGCAGCTGGCAGCGGATGATTCCAAATTCAAGGCGCTCTGCAAGAAGCTGATCGATGGCTATGAGCAGCTTACGCCTTCCGAAAAAGCGGATACTGCCAATGTATATAGCAATCTGGTAAATACGGACGCGATCACAAGCTTTACCGGTGTGGTCCGTGGCGCGGGACTGGTCGTTGATACAGAGAAGTATTTTGAAAGTAGTGCTTATCCGAATTGCAAGGCAGTCATCGTATATGGTGATTATACCTATCCCGAAGCAGGACATCCGGATTTCAAGAATGGTATCATTATCGCGACAGGCGATGTAAAGATACAGGATGGTAAGGAATTCAACGGTGTGATCCTGGCAGGCGGTGATATCCTGTTAGGACAGAATGTGAAAGTGACACCGGACAAGGAAGCAGTACTTCGCGCACTGACATATTCCAAGGAGATTACGGGCTCCGGCGGTGGTCAGAAGGAATATCATGTGGTGGATTTCCTGATCGGCGGTGATGGTTACCTGCAGAATAACAATAAGACCTACCTGAACAGCGATATTAATTTAGGAGACCTGATCGTATATGAGAACTGGCAGAAACAATAAAAACGGTGGCTTCTCCCTGGTGGAGCTCATCATCGTCGTCGCCATCATGGCGATCGTGGTGGGCGTCATGGGATTATCTGTGGGAACACTCACCGGAAGAAAAATTGCAAAATGTGCGGATGAGATCGTTTCGACCCTGGAGAGGGCAAGAGTGCTGACCCTGGGAAAAGAACAAAACCAGGTGGAGTTTGTGCTGACAGATGTGAGCGGTGAGTATCATGCGCAGATCTATCAGGGAGGTACGAAGGTATCAGACAGAATCGTTGGAAAGGATCCTATCACAATACAAGTATATTTTGATGATGATTCCATTCCCTATAATCTGTCACAATTAAAAGGTACCTTGCCTTATGCGTCCGCAACCGACGGACTGCATCTGGTGTTCAACAGAGCATCGGGAGCTTTTGAAGAGAAGACCTGTGCTGCTGCAGATGCGGACAAGGACTATTGTAAGAAAATTGTGATTAGCAATGGAACAGGAACAAGAACGATAACAATCACAACAGTCGGCAGAACCGGCAAAATCCTGAAGAAATAAGGAGGTTGACTATGCGTATCGGAAAAAAAGGCTTCACTCTCGTAGAAGTGATAGTGTCCCTGGCAATCATGACCATTGTGGCAGGATCTGTGGGCGCCTTTATCATCGCAGGCAACAATTCCTACCTGCGGGGGAATAAGGAGCTGACCCTGCAGGAAGAAGCACAGCTTGCAGCGAATCAGATGATCGACCTGATCATTGATGTGGAGCAGGATATTAAGTTCACACCGGATCATGCCGACACAGCAGTTGATCTGGATGGCAACACCGCCAAGGATGCAGCCGGCAATGAGATCACCACAGCCCATGTCAGCGAACTGCGCCTGGTCAATAACGAGAATACCTATATGATCCGCTGGCAGGGAACCGCGTCAGGGGACTATGCAACTGCGAATCAGGTATACCTCTATGAAGTGAAAAATACAACGGATGCGGACGGCAATCTCGTCGTAGGAGATCCCACCACCGCAACCCCGGCACTTATGGCAGAACATGTCACAAGCTTCAGCGTAGACTTAAGCCAGGTGAAGGACAAGCGGAAAGTTATCCTGAATATGACCTTCACTTACCAGGACAGAAGCTATGATATCGCAGAGACCATTAAGCTTAGAAATGATCTGGAGAAGACCGGAACTGCGTACGCATGGATCAGCACTCTGACTATTGATCCTCCCAGTGCAACATTACCGCAGGGCAAGATACAGCAGTTTACCTATAATCTGAGCGGTGACGCAGAGGCAGTAGCTGAGGGCGTTACCTGGAGTGTGTCCTATGCTTCCGGGGCTAATTGTAAGAGTACAATTAATCAGGATGGTATTTTAAAAGTAGACGATGACGAAACTATCGGTACGGATGTGCTGGTGGTAAAATGTACTGCAAAAGCAGATACGAGTATGGTGGCATATGCATATGTGACAGTAGAAGAGAGATTGATAGACTCCATTTCCATAACTCCTAAAGATGTGGAGGTAGTCCGCGGCAAGTCACAGGCTTTTGAGTGTACTCTGACTGGTAAAGAATCTGCTGTGGCACAGGGGGTAAAATGGAAAGTGACTTATGCGGATGGCAGCACTACTACATTTTCTACCATGCCGAATGTTAGTGACCTGATTAATACATTGAATATCAGTAAGTCGGAAAGCATCGGTGTAAAGGTATTGAAAGTTACCTGTATGGCAAATGCGGACACAACTAAGTCGGATTCTGCGTATGTTACAGTGACGGCGGTATCAGGACAATTCCAGGCGGAACTGATCCGAAACGTAATGAAGCCTTATTCCTACACGGAGAACGGCATTAAAAAAATGGGATGGAGTGTAGATCTGGAGTGCCTGACTGCATGGGCGGATTATGATGTATATCCTCAGATTGTGAACTGGGAAGTATTGGAGGATGGAGTTCCAAATCCGAAGGGCTATAGCTTTGAAGATACGACTCCTGCTTCCAGATATAAACAGCTGTTAAAGTGTAGCAACAATATTAATAAGACGATCACAGTACGTGCAACTGTAAAATTATCAGCTACCATTACAGTGCATCCTGAAGTAACAGTGGACATTCCAAATCTGCTGACCATTGACAGTTCAGACGAGCCATACATCGACGGTAATCAGTTTGTCCTGTCACGTAACAGTATGGTGACTTGTACGTTGAAAAATTATTCCGGAGATATGAGTAAAGTTACCTGGAAGATTACCAATGATATTGAGGAAGGTCTGGCACAGAGTAATCCTGTGAAGGATAATTTCGGTGGCGAAGTTGGACTGAGTAGGAGAGTAGGGTTTAGTAGAAACATTACAAGTGATGGACTGGGCGATTATGAAAACGGCCTAGTCATTGATAAAGCAGTGACCGGATTCGCAGATTCAGAAGTAGATTATGCAGCTACACGAAGCGTATTTCCCACGGCTAAAGGTGAAACAGTCGGAGTGTATGCAAAGTGGTATATTAACTGGAAAGAGGAACATGTTCTCACACTTGCAGCTTTTGACGGCAACGATAATGAAATTGCATCCACATATCTGCTGATTCCCAGATGTACTTTTTATTTCTCGGAAGGTAATCGTTATTATAATCTGAATAAGAACGATTATAAGCATAATGGATGGCAGAATGGTGTATACGATAAGAAGGTGTATGTTGATCTATATGGATTTGAAACAGGTCAGGGAGCATTTAAGACTGGTGATAAAGGACTGAAGGTTATAGGCAGCCTTGTAGCTGGAGGAACGGAGACTCTAAAATCCGGAACACATATTGATCCGAATATTCACTGCGACACCAGAGTAAATGATAAAAATGAAACAGTATTTACTTATATGATTCATCTCTATATTGATAGAGAGGAAAAGAATGATACTTTATTTGTGACCTTCAGCGATAGTCGTGTCAAGGGAGACAGCGGTGAGGAAGGTGGACATGTATCGTATCAGAAACCGGAAAGAGCATTAACAATCTTTTGGAGATAACATGAAGAAGAACTTGAAGCACAACACAAAAAAGTACATAGCCGGAATCCTTACCATAGCTTTGGCAGCCGGAGTCTGCCAGAGCTATGGCTCTATGGAAGTAAGTGCACAGGTGATGACACTGCCCGGCATTGAGAAGCTGGTACAGGATACAGTAGCATCTTCGGACGGCACCTTTCACATTTTAGAGATCGTACCTTCTAAAAAGGACGCTTCCATCGGATATCTGATCGGTGGCGAGGAACCGGTATCTGAAGGACGTAAGTTGTCCGAACTGCCGGCGTCGTCGGAGAGATTAGCTGCCATGGCTGCGATCAACAGTAACAGCCTGGGGGATCTCGCAGGAAGCAACGGTCCGGTCAACTTCTCTGCATACAGAGAGGGCGGAAGCCGGACCGAAGAGATCCGTGGCTCTTTTGTGAAAAATACGGAGAATAACGGTCAGTATACCTATACACAGACGGAATCGGTGTATACGCTGTATGCGGAGGGGGATACCAGGCCGCGTTTTGACAGATATGGTGCAATCGAAGCTTCCGGGACTTCCAACAAGAATAAACAAAGCGTGTCCCCTGTATTTTCCAAAGTGTCTGGTATTAGCGGACAGAACCTGGAAATGACCATCGGGGATACAGCGAAGATGGCTCTTGCAGCGACGAGATATGCACTGACTCCGTACGATAAAAATTCCAACGGCAGTATGAACGGTATTGATAACACTGCTTTTAATGCAGGTGATTATGTCAATAGGGAAGTGTATACCAAGACTGCTGATGATGTATACACTTACCTTGGTAAGGTGGTATACGGCAGAAATCTGCCTGCGGGATATGCTATCCAGAGCACTGCCATAACTTCCGAAAATCCTTCCGAAGTGTCAGAAAATCTGGGAGAGGCGACAACAGCGGAGAACTCGGGAATGATAACGGCAGCCTCTGCATCCGGGAATGACGCAGCAGCGGAGTCCGGTAATGAGATGCAGACCATCAGCGTACAAAGCACATCCGGAAATGATATTGTAACTTCCGAACAGAAAAATCTCTATATTTTGAATATGGCCAACACCACACCTATTCTATGGGCAGCCTGGAACGAAAATCCGGGTGGAACGGGAAGCTATACACTGAAGACTCCTGCGGATGGCTATTTTGTGCATTTCACGGAAAACAACACCTCCGGTGAGTATTATGTGTCTAAGGTGACATTATCCAGCGATAATGGAGACTACAAACTGATCGACTCTTATAAGGAAAATGATACCGGTAAATATGTGATGGTAAGCAGCGGTACTATGCAGGTTTGTCTTCAAGGAGAACCAGGCTACGATGCATCAAACAGCTATGATTTTATCGGTGATAATGCGAAGGATGCGTTGGATACTGTAGCATATGACGGTGGTTTCTACAATAAAGAATGGTTCAAGAAGCAGGTCCTGAATCTGTCCGGAAGCAGCCGCTATGAGAAGGATGCTGATTACAGTGGAGAAGTCAATGATTTTAATATCGAAGTGACGACTTTGACCCTGGCACAGCTGGCAGAGCTGACTGCCACAGATTCACAGGCATATTATGGAATTAACTTGGATGATGTTGATCTGATCTATCTCTCCGGCAGGGGAAGTTATGCAGCGGAATCTGTGAATATGACTTCTGCAGCAACCGCTCTGACGAAGATGATATTCGGCATTAAGGATACTACCGGTGAGCGGAATAATGCAGACAGAGTACCGGTGGTAATGGATTACGGATTTTACAGCAAAAATAAAACGCTGGCTAAGGAACCGAATAATAATCAGAATAATAAGATTCTGACACAGATGGCACTGACGATCTTAAAAGTTTCCGATGATAATATTGCCAAAGAAGTTGCTTCACAGGGAGATGCTTACTGGAACGGTCAGACGGCAACTTCGCTTAGTCTGGACGATTCCGTGAAAGAGGCTTTATATGACAATGTTTATCTGAATGATGACAGTGCGACGCCTTATGTTGCCTCTGACTTCTTGGCTGACTGGAAAGGGAATGCGGCGAAAGCGGCAACCTTCGAAGCAGTATTAAAAGAGATTCAGTATGAGAATTTCCTGGCTAAGAAAAACAACAATGCAGCACAGATGGATGAAGAGATCAGTAAGGCGTCTATTACCAGATATATTCTGAACTGGTATATGCACAGAGTCACGGTTAAATCCTCTATCAGGGTACTGGATCTGGAACCCTGCTATGATTTTAAATCGGCGACTACCCTGACCGCTGATCGTGTAAAAGAATTTATGGGCAGGAAGGATACATATACCGGAAGTGTTGAGATTAAGCAGATGTCTTCCGCAGAATTTATTGGTAAAGTAGAAGATCTGAATGAGAAATATGACATGATCTATCTCGGAGCCCGGGTCGGCAAGATGAACACAGAAAATGGTGTGACTGTGTATAATGATCCACAGATGAAGGGCTTGATTTATTCTCACGTAGGAGACTACTATGACTATGCCACCAAAACGGATACGGAGAATGTTACGCAGGCTAGGGAGACGTATAATGCAAGGCACAGACTGCAGGATTCTTCGCTGGATCACAATAAGACTAACGATGATGATTCAACGAATAAGAGTGCAGATGTCTATCGCGGTCCCGGCAATGATATGAACTCTACCCGATATGAGGAATTCTGTCAGTTCATTGAGGCGGGATACCCGGTGGTCATTGCGGATACGTTTATTAAAGTGGATAACAATAATATACCCGTGGCATCAACAGCTACGCTGGACAAAAATTCTTATTTTTACAAGCTGGTTCAGTTCGCTCTGACGAAAGATGAAAATGGTCAGTACTTATACTGGCAGAAAAATATTTTTACAGAGAGTCAGCTGACAAATAATACAGCAGATACTCAATTAGGAACCACATTATCTGCACGTAGATCCGTATTTTGTAATTATCTGAATCTGTCAAAGCTTTCCGTCAACTGGGTAACTACTTACGGAGCGGCATATCCGCAGGAACTGAAATATAATTCTAATCAGAACGGTGCCAGCAACGGTGGCTCTCTGGAGAAGATAGACGGAAAATATCAGCTGCAATATATTTTTAATCTGCAGAATGATGCTGCAATATCACAGACAGGTACTACCTATGATTGTAAACTGTTCGTAGATAAAAATGCTGATGGTCGTTTCTCCGGCTCTGATTATGTAGAAGGTAAGACATATACGTCATCGGAAGAAGTCAGCGGTCTTACTGTGTATATAAGAAAGGGAGATGAGTGGAATAAGGTTGATCCGATTGCAACGGCAAACGGAAACAGATATGAATTGCGTACCGGGGAGACCTATCGTGTGATCCGTGCTCTGCCGGAGGAATATGTAGGAGTTATTCCATGGAAGCTGGTATTTTACGATAATGCGGACAGACTGGTGAGAACTGCCAAGTCAGGCTATACATCTGTGCCGCAGCAAAGTGGGAAAAAGACAATCCGTGTATTGCAGTTGTTGTCTGATGATAACCGTAATAACTGGAATCTTCATGACGAACAGAATAATAGTAATTCTACTTTTTCCAAGTGCATTAATGGATTAACTGACTGGAATGTAGTAGGATTGGATCAAGTCAATTGGGATGGAACGGTAACTCCGTCTAAAAGCATTGACAGTATGACTGTAACCTATCTTGTAAATGAAAAGCTGAAAATTGGCGGGACTTCGGATACTGATATACAGAAGATATACCAGGAATCCTACAATCTGTTCCAGCAATATGATATGTTGATACTCGGCTTTGGTGACGCCTACCGGTTTGGGTATACCTATAGCGCAAGTGATATTTCCAATAATAAGTTGGATAATGTTAAGAGGAATCTGGCTGTTGGCTGGGCTGTCAGAGACTACATAGAATCCGGCAAGAGTATTTTGTTCACCCATGATACTACTTCATATGTCAATAATATCCAAAGTGCGATTCAGTGGAATGACCAAGGATATAAGGAAGACCAAAAGAATTACTGGTATTGGGGATATGAATTTAATAAGACCATTCGTGCATCCGTAGGACTGGATCGCTATGGAGCATTGAAAGAGTATTATCAGCAGAGAGCAGCAAGCACCACGGGAGAGGAACAGAAGAGGGACCAGGAATATCTTAAAACATTAGAGTCCTATACATTTGACGAGATCAAGGAACCGAATTCGGATAATGAGCTCTGGCAAAAGGAAGGTGTGACTAAATATACGGTAGTTCGTTTCCTGAGAAGCTATCTGGAAGATCTGCGGAAAACAGGCAGTTCGGAAGTATGGTTTCCTGTTAAGAATTCATTGCTGAAACAGGCTGGATATGATGGTGGAGATCCTAGATGGAATTATCCCAGTAGTTTGCTGATGGGTGATTACGCAGGTAGCTCGCTGATCGCAACACAGGTAAATGATGGCCAGATTACGCAGTATCCATATCAGATATCTGCAGATGAACAGCTGGAGATCAGTAATACGCATTACCAGTGGTTACAGCCGAATATGGAGCTGGACCGCAACGGAGACGGTAAAAATGATATTGTTGTGTGGTACTGTATTTCCGGTGTGGCTGACGGCAACTATAAAAATACTAATATTTATAACATCACACCCAATGATGTGGTAAATAATTATTATATCTATACCATGGGAAATGTGACATATTCCGGAGCGGGACATTCCACACCCAGCAAGGAATCGGAGATCAAACTGTTTGTTAATACGATGATTGCAGCGTATAATGCCGGTGTGACTGCACCTTCCGTAAGATTTAAGGATAAAAGCGGTAGCAAGATCCAATCCGTGTATATGCTGTATGATCCGGTCAACCATATTGTATTGGATGATAAGAATAACGGAACCATCAGTGTCAACTTCCAGGCAGATGACTACAATATTCTGGCAGGTGGACAGCAATTATGCGTTGAATTTTACAAATCCTGTGCAGATGATACATCCGGAGCCATCAGTGTGGACGGAATTACAGGAAAGGTATTGCGGTTAAAGACGGATGGAGAGGATGGCCTCAAGATCACGGATAGCAATGGAAATGTAATTTTACCGATTGAACGCAATGGAGTTAAGAATTGTTACCCGATTACAAACGGCGCAACCTATACCTTGAAATATTCTTCGGATGAGATGGGACTGTTTAGTACCGACACTTCCGGGACGATTTTGAATGAAGGAGCGCAGGCATCTACTATCTACGCAAGAGTCTATACCGTGTATGATAGTGGATCAAAAGTAACTCCTTGCGGAATAGCTGAGTTATCCATCAGCGCCCAGGAACTGTTTGAACTGGATTAAACTTTAAAAAAGTAATATTGCACAAAAAGCAGAGTTGTGAGAAATAGCCAATTTCCACAGCTCTGTTTTTGTATAGTTTTTCAGCACTTGTTTTGCCGGATTCCCTTGCAGAATGGATACCTCTGTGATATAGTAATCACATTCTACAGAAAGTCTGTATAGATAAGATTTCGAAGATACCATATATTAGGTTAACATCATATATGGGCATCATTTTATCGCACCCTGTGTGCAGTTCGAGGCATATCGCCGTGAAATTCACTTTTTACAATGTTAATAGGACAAATTATTGACGTACCCTATTATATAGGGTAATATAAAGGAGGAAAATGACTAGAACATTTATACAAACAGATGAATTTTCTCGAAATTGGGATGAATTTGGATTTACAGATGATGATTTGAGAAGATTGGAATTTGATATTATGATGAACCCTCACAAATATCCAGTTGTGCAGGGTACAGGTGGGCTCAGAAAGGCAAGATTTGCATTTAAACACCATGGGAAAAGTGGAGGTGTGAGAGTGTGCTATGTCGATTTTGTCATAGAAGAAACCATATACTTGATTACGGTATATTCAAAAAAACAGAATGATAATTTGTCAAAACAGGAACGAAATAACATTAAAGTATATATTGACAGACTTCGTGACAATATATAATACGAGGAGTTGTGACTATGAAGAGTGTATATGAGAGTATCATGACTGGCTTAAATGAAGCTATAGAAGATGCACAATCAGAAGGCAAGAAATTAAACAGGAGAACAGTGACGATTATCCCTGTTAAGGAATATGGAGCGGAGCAGGTTAGAAATATTAGAAATTCTGTAGGAATGTCACAGAGTACTTTTGCAGGCTATCTTGGTGTGACCAAGAAGACAGTGGAAGCTTGGGAAGCGGGGACAAATCATCCTTCCGGTGCAGCCAGCAGAATTTTGAATATGATGGAAATGGACACGGAATTGGTAGAAAAATATCCGTTTGTTCAGTGTGGAATTTGATAAGGGAAATATTCAAATTTACTGCTGCAACGGAGAGTCTATATGCAATCAGCACGAATACATTGCACAATCAACGGGAAGATGCAGCAAAATACCATGGAAGATTATCTTGCAGAAGGTAACGCATATCGTTCAGACCGAAAAGTAATTCATAAAGAAGCTACTATCAAAATGCTACGGGTATTGTCCGGTGATAAAAACGTGGATGATACCGAAGAAATCTTAAAAGGATTAGATATTGCAGAGGAGGATGAGATCAGCATGTGCGAATTGTTTGACCAGTATACGAGACGAGGAATTTCAGAAAAGGAAGCAGAAGAACAGATGAAGCTTTATTGGTAAAAAGATATTGACTTTTATTTCTTACTATGCTAAAAATATACTATACCTACTGGAACAGTAGGAATGCAAATATAGTATTATACATAGGCATAGGAGGAGAAAAAGATGGCATTTGCAGCAGAGACCATATGTGTCCAGGGAAGTAATGAGAGAAGGGATCCGTTTGGAGCCATCAGCATGCCGATTTATCAGAATGCGGCGTATGCTCATCCGGGACTGGGGCAGAGCACAGGATATGATTATTCCCGTTGCGGTAATCCTACCAGAGATGAAGTGCAGAAGACGGTTGCTTTATTAGAGCAGGGAACGGAGGCTCTTGCATTTTCTACCGGTATGGCAGCGATCACTGCACTGATGGAAATTTTTTCTCCCGGGGATCATCTGATTGCTACGGATGATCTGTATGGCGGTACGTTGAGACTGTGGAACACGATCAGCCATAAGAACGGAATATCGGTAGATTGTGTGGATACTTCAAATGTGGAGACCGTGAAGGCAGCGATCCGTCCGGAGACGAAGGCGATTTATTTAGAGACTCCGTCCAACCCTATGATGAAGGTCGCAGATATTCAGGCAATCGCAGAACTGGCACACGAGCATGGCTGTCTTCTGATCGTTGACAATACTTTTTTATCCCCATTTTTTCAGAAGCCGCTTACCTTAGGAGCAGATATTGTAGTGCACAGCGGTACGAAATATCTGGAAGGCCATAACGATACTTTATCCGGATTCCTGGTAGTAAAGGATGATGCCCTGTACCAGCAGCTGAACAATATTTATAAGACGACAGGAGCCTGTCTGTCTGCGTTTGATAGTTGGCTATTGCTTCGAGGAATCAAGACTCTGGCTGTACGTATGGAACAGCATCAGAAAAATGCTCTTGCGATCGCACACTGGCTGGAACAGAGACCGGAAGTGGAGAAGGTATATTATATCGGCCTGGATTCGAGACCGGATAAGGCGCTGATTGACAGACAGTGCAGCGGATACGGCGGAATGATCTCATTCCGGTTGAATTCTGCAGAGAAAGCTGTTAAGATTTTGGAGAGCGTTAAATTGATCCGTTTTGCGGAGAGTCTGGGCGGCGTGGAAAGCCTTCTGACCTATCCAATGAAGCAGACACATGCAGATGTACCGGTTGAGGTACGTGAAGCATTGGGCGTGGATGAGAAGCTTCTGAGAATGTCCGTAGGTATTGAGAACATTAATGATCTGCTGGCAGATTTAGAGCAGGCATTTGCTTAGTGTGGGTGTAACCTGGTATACATAGTAGTTCAGCCAGCTCTGTGGAGAGCTTCACAGAGGACCAGCAACGATGCGACGTGTCAGGGCGTGCAGAAGGTCTGGAAGAATGCATGCGACCGATAAAATTTAATCTGCAGTCTGGAGCCACAGGCAGAAAGTTTGCAGGTTGACGAAAGGTAAGTGAATTTGTATGACTAGATACAATTTTGATAAGATTACGAACCGGAAGGGAACGAATTGTCTGAAATATGATTTTGCGGTGGAGAGAGGAAAGCCGGCAGATGTGCTGCCCTTGTGGGTGGCGGATATGGATTTCCCGGTATCCGAAGAGATCACGAAGAGTCTTCATGCTGCGGTAGAACATGGAATCTACGGCTATACCCAGCCCAAGGATGCTTACTACAATGCTGTGATGAACTGGATGGAGAGGAATCATAATTGGAAGACGGAGCGGGAATGGATCGTGAAGACTCCGGGTGTGGTATTTGCTCTCGGTGCAGCGGTGAAGGCATTTACTGATCCGGGAGATGCTATACTGATTCAGAATCCGGTGTATTATCCGTTTACTAATATTATCCGTGACAATGACCGGAGAGTAGTTGACAATACATTGATCTATGAGAAAACGGCCGGGCAGAGTGGAGATAACGGATACCGGATTGATTTTGAAGATTTTGAGCGTAAGCTTGAGCAGGAACATATAAAACTGTTTATTCTGTGCAACCCTCACAACCCGGTGGGCAGAGTGTGGACGGCAGAGGAATTGCAACAACTGGGAGAGATCTGCCTGCGGCATCATGTGATCGTGGTAAGTGACGAGATACACAATGATTTTGTCTATCCCGGATATGAGCATACGGTGTTTGCCACCGTGGATCCTCGTTTTGCGGAGTTTACCGTAACCTGTACGGCGCCCAGCAAGACCTTTAACCTGGCGGGACTTCAGATATCCAATATTTTTATCCCCAATGAAAAGCTTCGTAAAGCATTTCAGACAGAGATTGACAAGACCGGTTATGATGAACCTAATGCATTGGGAATCGTGGCGTGTGAAGCAGCCTATCGTGCAGGAGAAGACTGGCTGGATCAGTTGAGAGCTTATTTGCTTAAGAATCTGAATTTCTTACGAAATTTTTTACAGGAGAAGATTCCACAGATTCATCTGGTGGAGCCGGAAGGTACCTATCTGGTATGGCTGGACTGCAGTGAGTTGGGAATCACCGGTGAGGAGCTGGATCAGTTCATCGTGGACAAAGCAGGACTTTGGCTGGACGGAGGATCCATGTTCGGACCCAGCGGAGCCGCTTTTCAGCGCGTGAACATCGCCTGCCCCAGAGCTACGTTACAACTGGCACTGGACAAGCTGAAGACAGCGGTGGATAGTTTGAAATGAGGATTCGAGCGGTTTCGCGAGACCGTTCTGGAGAATGATATATATTGACAGATTCACGAGACCGTTGCGGAGTATGATGTATATTGACAGATTCACGAGACCGTTCCGGAGTATGATATATATTGACAGATTCGCGAGACCGTTCCGGAACAGGATAATATTGCCGGAAATATGGTATATTTTTACATTCTTGTCCATATACTGTAACATATCAGGCCATTCATGATAGATTATGATAGTTCCTACGGAACCTGTGATCCCTGATGAATGGTCATGCTTTATCGGATCACGCGGCAGGAAACATGATCCACGGATCCATAGGATTGCCATCAGGAAAGGAGCACACAGTATATGCCAAGAGGACAGAGAAAATCCCTGGAGGAAAAGATCCAGGCAAAACAGGAGTTGATCAATGCGTTAAATATCCGCATGGAATCAGAACAACGTGAGTTAGAAGAATTGTTTGAACAGAAGAAGCGTAAAGAACTGGAAGCGGTGAGTGACATCATCGAAGATGCCGGTCTGGCACCGGAGGAAGTCACGGAAGTCTTACAACAGTATATTGAGAGCCGTAGGGCAAATGCGTCATAATAGCATATTGTGGTTTATCAGAAGGACCGGACGAACCGGTCCTTTTTGCTGTATAGAAAATGATAGGATTGTTTACCTTTAATTAAGAAATAGAGTCAATGTCAAGAGAATTTTTAGGTAGGGAATTATTGATTTAGAGGAAATATTGTGTAATGATCTGCTGCACCTGATCCGTGGAAATGGGGCATTTGCTTGTCTCATAAGTGGTGATCAGCTGCATGGATGGGAAGATTCCGTTATAGCAGTAGGTTTTCAGCTTGTTGCAGGCAGTATCACAATAAGGCGCATTATCCATCATACCGAAATGCTCCCAGTAGAAGATTTTATTCGTAACCGGATGTAAAATCGTAAAATCCGGATAAGCCGTGAACTCCTTTAACGGCAGCGCCGCTTCATAGCGATAAGGGATTTGGTTGGTATAGAGCAGATTCGATATGATAACTTCAGATTTTGAGCGGACTTTATGCCCGGCCAGCGTGGTATGGATCAGATTTTCCGGATGAGAAGGATTGGTTTCATAGCTCTCCGCACGCCATTTCTGCGCAGACACCGGAAGCTTGTCCTTTGCAAAATAGCTTTGCAGTAATGGGTAATAAGGAGAAGACTCTGCCAACAGGTCAGAGGATGTCAGAGGCTTGGAACGATTGACTGCTGAATTCTTTTTTTCATGGGATTTTATATAAAAATTGAGCAGGGAGAGTTCTTCTTCGGCTTCAAACAGTAGAAGAGAGTAATATTTCTTTAAAGCCATAACTTCCGCGAGAGAACGATTTGACTTTGAGCAATATACAGACTGCTCCTTATTTTTAATAACCCAGCGGTGGTAAGAACCATTTTTTTGAATAGATAATTCTCCTTCCGGAAAAGTAGAAAGCTTGTGACGCAGGTAGTCACATTGTGCCTGCAATTTGTTAAGGTGGGCGTCTAAATTTTGGATCATGCAAACTCCTTTCGAAATGTTTTGGTGTAAATAGGGGGAAATAGCGGAAAAAAATACAAAAACAATGGATTTTCAAGTGAAAAAAGGGGGAATTGTATCAGATTAAATGAAAAAGGCAAATTTGATACAAAAAAAGAAGAAATATAAGAAATTTTGTACTAAAACAGCCCCAAAACAGCTTATAGCGAAAATGTCCAACAGGAAACTGCACATATGTATTGTGCCGTAGATGTCACTACATACAGGTGGAGATCACGATGTCACAGGCGCTGCGCACGGGTAATTGGTGTTATGATTCGTGCGGCATGAAACCATGCAGAAAATTAGGACGGCGGCTGCTTAATATTAAAACACATTATAGCATGATATACGGAAGCTTGAAAAGAGATTTGTTAAGAAAAAA
>ULRN01050337.1_pt1 | contig 18510 bp, 14 predicted proteins | sample 1955461 | NCBI WGS metagenome assembly ULRN01 (sample SAMEA4835683, study PRJEB28245) | human gut metagenome | biome: gut microbiome; material: fecal sample | place: Denmark | collected 2008 | reverse complement strand
GGACTGGAACGGTTCTGGTTATCCCTGTTTCAGGCGGTAACACCAAGAACTGCCGGGTTTAATACAGCAGATTTCGGGCAGATGAGCGAAGGCGGACTGTTTTTAATGGTCATGTTAATGCTGATCGGCGGTGCGCCGGGATCTACCGCAGGCGGTATGAAAATGACTACCATTGCAGTTTTACTGCTTTCAACGGCGGCTGTATTTCGCAGAAAAGAAGACGCCCAGTGTTTTGGCAGACGTATTCCAACGGAAACCGTGCGGTATGCGGCAGTAGTTATGCTGATGTATATGGTGCTTTGTACAGTGGGCGGACTGTTTTTATGCTATGCAGAAGGACTGCCTGTGCTCACAAGTTTGTTTGAGGCCGGTTCTGCTATTGCAACCGTAGGTTTGACACTGGGTGTGACACCGACCCTGGGAGCGGCTGCAAGACTGGTATTGATTGTTTTAATGTACTGTGGACGCGTAGGCGGCCTGACGCTGGTATTTGCAGCACTGTCCGGTATGCGGCCGAGTATGACAAAATTCCCCCAGGAGAAGATCACAGTGGGATAATATGGGAATATTAATATACCGCCGCGTATGCGTCGGGTATCGGATATGTGCAATGGAAAAATAAGGAGGAAAATCATATTGAAATCAATATTATTAATAGGACTTGGACGATTTGGAAGACATATTGCGGAGAAATTAAACGAATTAAATCATCAGGTATTAGCGGTAGACAAACAGGAGGACCGTGTAGAGGCAGTGCTTCCTTTTGTCACCAGCGGACAGATCGGGGACAGCACCAATATTGAATTTTTACAGTCTTTGGGAATTGGAAATTTTGATGTGTGCATCGTGGCGATCGGTGGGGATTTCCAAAGCTCTTTGGAAACAACGGCCTATTTAAAGGATCTGGGTGCAAAGCTGGTAGTTTCAAGGGCCGCAAGGGATGTTCAGGCAAGATTTCTGCTGCGCAATGGCGCAGATGAGGTCGTGTATCCGGAGAAACAGCTGGCAAACTGGACAGCGATCCGTTATAGCTCGGAGCATATTTTTGATTATATCCAGTTATCTGATGACCATGCGATCTTTGAGATCAGCATTCCGGAAAACTGGGTGGGAAAGACTGTTGGAAATATTGACATCAGAAAGAAATACAACATCACTATCATGGCTTTAAAACGCGATGGCAAGCTGGAAATGTCCATTACTCCGGATACAGTACTGGACAAAGATGTTACTATGCTGGTGCTGGGAGCAAGCAGGGATATCCAGAAGTGTTTTCATATTTAACATAATACTGCAATCTGGTCATTTGCAGGCCTTGTGGATCCTAAGAAGATTTCAGAAGAGCATCAGAAAACCTGGGGAAAAGAAAAATGGAAGAACGGATACTTGTATGTTTATCATCTTCACCGTCTAATGGAAAGATCATACGCACAGCTGCCCAGATGGCAGAGGCTTTTAATGGGACATTAACCGCATTATTTGTAGAAACACCTTTGGCCGGAAAAATGGGAAAAGAGGACCAGGAGCGCCTGAAAGGGAATATTAAGCTGGCAAAACAATCTGGTGCAGAAATAGAAACAGTTTACGGTGATGATATTTCTTTTCAGATCGCGGAGTTTGCCAGACTTTCAGGGATCACCAGGATCGTGATCGGGCGCAGCGCTGCAAAGAAAAAAGGGGTTTTTGCAGGAACATCTCTTGTGGAAAAGCTGATCGATCATGCGCCTGAAATGGAGATCTATATCATACCTGACAGCCAGATGGGACCTGAGGTGATCCGTAAATGGAACAGGCTGGCGCAAAAGAATGCATTTTCCTTTAAGGCAGCAGTCAAAAGCGCAGGCATTTTATTTGCAGCAACAGCAGTAGGATGGCTGTTTGAAAAGCTGAAGCTGACAGATGCCAATATTATTACTGTTTATATTTTAGGAGTGCTTCTGATCTCTATAGTAACAGAAGGCTGGTTTTACAGTTTTTCGTCTACCATAGCCAGTGTTCTGATTTTTAATTTTCTGTTTACGGCACCACGTTTTACGCTTCGGGCTTATGATCGCAGTTACCCGTTTACATTTGCCGTCATGTTTCTTGCGGCTTTGATCACAGGCTCTCTGGCCTCCAGGCTGAAACAGCATGCAGGACAGGCTGCCAGGGATGCATACAGGCTGAAAGTGCTGCTTGATACGAACCAGCTTTTACAGCAGGCCAAAGGAAAGACAGAGATCCTGGAAGGGGCGGCACAGCAGATCGTTAAACTTTTAAAGAGAGAAACGGTGATCTATGATGTAAAGGATGGAAAACTGGAGCATCCTTTGCGCCGGGTTCCCCAGGGGGAAGAGGATATCACCATTGAAGATGAAGCCTGTGAGGAACAGGCAGCTGCATGGGCTTTAGAGAATAACCGCCATGCCGGAACAGGAACAGACCATTTTAAGCAGGCAAAAAGGCAGTATCTGGCGATCCGTGTAAACAGCACCGTTTATGGAGTGGTGGGGATTATGATCCAGAAACAGCCGTTAGATGCCTTTGAAAACAGTGTATTATTGTCCATATTGGGAGAATGTGCCCTTGCACTGGAGAATGATAAAAACGTGCGGGAAAAAGAAGAGGCAGCGATCCTTGCAAAGAATGAACAGTTAAGAGCAAATCTGTTAAGGACCATTTCTCATGATCTGAGAACGCCCCTTACATCCATTTCCGGTAATGCAAACAATCTTCTTTACAATGAAAGCCGTCTGGATGATCAGATGCGCCGGCAGATCTATGGGGATATTTATGATGATTCCATGTGGCTGATCGATCTGGTGGAAAACCTGCTTTCCGTGACCCGGATCGAGGAAGGCAGGATGCAGATCCGCCAGTCAGCAGAGCTGGTGGATGAGGTGATCAAAGAGGCATTAAAGCATACGGGACAGAGCCGGACAGGAAGGACCATAAAGGTAGAAGAGGAAGATGAACTGATCCTTGCAAAGATGGACGCAAGGCTGATCGTCCAGGTGCTGATCAATCTGATTGGCAATGCGGTAAAATATACGCCTCAGGGAACAGATATTATGGTCAGGGTGAAGAAAGAAAAAGCAGAAAACGCTGAAAGATCCCAGGTCATCATTTCTGTATGCGATCTGGGGAACGGGATCCCTGATGACAGGAAAGAAAGAGTATTTGACATGTTTTATACAGGCAGCGACCAGGTGGCAGACAGCCGCAGGAGTTTAGGATTGGGGCTTGGGCTTTGCAGATCTATTATTAATGCCCATGGAGGAAAAATATGGATATCTGATAATATCCCTCATGGGGCGGTAGTTACGTTTACATTACCTGCAGAGGAGGTGGCATTAAATGAATAAACCTTTGATATTGGTTGTGGAGGATGATATTCCTGTAAGAAATCTGATCACTATTACATTAAAGACCCATGGATACAGGTATCTGACTGCCGGGACCGGGGATGGAGCAGTTGTAGAAGCTTCTTCCCACAATCCGGATGTGGTCCTTTTGGATCTGGGACTGCCGGATATGGACGGCGTAGATGTGATCCGGAAAATACGTACCTGGTCCAACTTGCCAATCATTGTGATCAGTGCAAGAAGCGAAGATACAGATAAAATAGACGCACTGGACGCAGGTGCTGATGATTATCTCACAAAGCCTTTTTCTGTAGAAGAGTTGCTGGCGCGGCTGCGTGTTGTGGAACGGAGAATGGCGCTCATGAACGGCGAAGCCCAGACAGCAGAGTCTGTTTATACAAATGGCAGACTGCGGATCGATTTTGCAGCGGGCTGTGCCTATATGGGGGATAAGGAGCTGCATCTTACGTCTACAGAGTATAAATTGCTGTGCCTCATGGCTAAAAATACAGGTAAAGTGCTGACGCATACTTATATCACCCAGAAAGTGTGGGGGAGCAGCTGGGAAAATGATATTGCTTCTTTACGTGTATTTATGGCAACTTTGCGTAAAAAACTGGAAAGCGAACCGGATGCCCCTCAGTATATACAGACCCATATAGGGATCGGGTACCGCATGATCAAAGTAGAGTGATCATTTATTCAGGGTTTTAAAGTAATGCTCCAGCTTATCGATGCCCAAATAACCAAGAGTGAACAGAATAAAAATGATCGCAAATGCAAAAAGTGTTAACATAAAAACCCCTCCCATATAAATGAAATTATATAAATGATGTCCTCAGTGAATGTAAGGTATAAGACCTTTGTTTATTGAGGATATTTTTATTATAAGGGAAAAGGGATAAAGAAAGGGAAAGGATGTAAGCACAGGTATAAAGAACACATAAAAGCATAAATGATTGTTTTTTCTCAATAGGAGAAAAGCCGATTGTTCCATAAAATGGGCTGTGTTATGATTATCCCCGGCGTTTTTGCAAAATGGCAGATGTCAGAAAGCAAAGAGGAAATGAAATGACAGAAGTAAACAAAATGACAAAAGAAAACGGAGGGGAAAGAGATGCAGTCATTGCTGAATGTGCCGGCGGAAGTGGTGTCGGCCAATATTAATGCGGCTGTTGCAAAAGCAGCAGCAAAGAAAAGGCGTATTTTTGTCCTGGGGATCATGGCGGGTGCCTTTATTGCAATGGGAGCCCAGTCAAGCAGTCTGGCAGTCCATAATATTACGGATGTGGGAATTGCAAGGACCCTTGCAGGATGTATTTTCCCAGTGGGACTTATGATGATCGTGTTTGTAGGCGGAGAACTGTTTACAGGGGACTGTATGATGTCCATGGCATGTATGAAAGGCCGTATTGGCTTTGGAAGCCTTTTAAGGACCCTTTTGATCGTTTATCTGGGGAATTTTGCAGGAGCGGTGCTGATCGCCTTTCTGGTGGCTCACAGCGGCCAGTATGATTATTCTGCCGGGGCTTTAGGAGCTTATACCATTAAAACGGCAGTGGGAAAGACTGGTTTAAGTTTTATGCGGGCGCTGTTTTCCGGCATTTTATGCAATATCCTGGTGTGCGCAGCTGTGTTAATGGCAGCGGCAGCAAAAGATATTGGCGGAAAAGTGCTGGCGATCTTCTTCCCGATCCTGGCCTTTGTAGTATCTGGCTTTGAGCACTGTGTTGCAAATATGTATTATATTCCGGCAGGCATTTTTGCAGCAGGAAACCCGGCATATGTGCAGAAAGCCCAGGAATTATATGGGCTGGGAGCAGAAAAACTGACAGGGCTTAACTGGGGCAGTTTTGTGACTGTTAATCTGCTGCCGGTTACTATTGGAAATATCATTGGCGGCGCTGTTATGGTTGGCGGCGTGTGCTTTTATCTGCATGGGAAGGCAGAGGGATAATAAATGGAAAATCTCCTTTACTGGCGGGAAGATCGCTGGTAAAGGAGATTTTTTAGTATAAAGAGATCTGGGAGAAAATTGCGGAGAATAGACGGAAATGTTATACTATAGAATAATAAAAATCCGGTTAGGAGGGAGCAAAAGTGAAGAAGGAGTCCTTTGTAAATAAGATCAGCATTTATATTGGAGTGACGTTGGTTCTTCTTATATGGCTGCTGACTGCTTACACTGTGAGCAGCTTTCTTCTCTTAAAAGAAAGTGAGGAGTCATCGGTATGGTCTACGATCCAGATCTACATGAAACAGATCGACAGTAAATTTATTGCTATGGATCAGTGTGTGGAGGGAATCGCCGGTAATCAGGATCTGATCGGTCAGATATGTTACGGAAGTCCGGCTGACCGGTATTATGCGGCTGTGGAGCTTCAAAAGAGCATGAAAAGAGATGTGATCAGCAATGCGGAGCTGGATTACGTTCTGATCGCAGAGTCCTTAAATAAAAACCTGATCGCGGCGTCCACTCCGGGAGTTTCTTATGGGGAGAAAGAGGCAATTGCCTCTTATATCTGGAATCTCATGGAAAAGGAAGACCGGGGAAGGCCGCAATGGTATTATACAAAGATCGGTACTCATGCCTATATTGCGAAAATATACAGGGGAAGCAACTGGAGTGTGGCGGCATTTTCAAAGGAAAATACTTTTCTTTCCGATATCCGGGCAAAAGAATATCCAGACGGTCAGAGTTTTCTTCTTACGGACGCAAATGGTGTATGCGTGGAAAATCTGGAAGAAGGAAACAGCATGTATCTGGGAGAGACTTTGGAAATAGAAGATTCCTGGAAGAATGATCATAAAAAGCGGATGATCTCTCTTAAAAGTGATCGTGCAGGACTTTATATTACAGGAATGATCGGCAGTAATCATTTTCTGGGAAAATTCAGTACAAATAGTATTCTGATCCTTTTGATCATGGTTCTGGCTATTGGCTGTGATATGATCCTTTTACATTATATTCACCGTGAGATCCACAGGCCCCTGGATCATCTGATGCAGACGATCCAGGAGATTGAAGACGGAGATTACAAGCAGAGGGCAGAGGAAGATTATCATACGGAAGAACTTCAGCGTCTTACACAGGCATTTAACCGGATGATGAATGTGATCGTTAATCTTCGGATCAGGGCCTATGATGAAAAGATCCAGTTAATGGATACGCAGATGAAATATTTTCAGATGCAGTTAAAACCCCATTTCTTTTTAAATGCCCTGACAACGATCTACAGTATGAGTTATCAGAAGCGGAATGAGGATATACGGACATATATTGACGCATTAACAAAAACGGTCCGTTATATGTTTAAAGGCGGTCTTCGTCTGGTCCTTCTTAAGGAAGAAACCCAGCATCTGGAAAATTATTTTGAAATGCAGCAGCTCCGGTATCCGGACTGTGTATTCTGGTATTTTGATATGGAAGAAGCTGCAATGTCGTGGAAGATCCCCCAGATGCTGTTACATACATTTGTGGAAAATGAATACAAATATGCAGTAAAAATTGACAGCGTCCTTTCGATACTGATACAGGCAAAAGTCCTTTTAAAAGAGGGGGAAGAAATGCTTTATATTCGTATGGAGGATGACGGCGTAGGTTTTCCTGAACAGGTTATGCAGTATATGAATTTTGAGAGCGAAGATCCTTCGAGGGAGGGACATCATGTAGGGCTGTGGAACATAAAAAGAACCATGGAAGTTTTGTATCAGAAAAGGGAATTGATCCACCTGTCAAATTTGGAAACAGGGGGATGTCTGATCGAGATATGGATCCCCAAAACAACAGCAGTGGGTGAGGAACAGGAGATAAAAAATGAACGTATTGATCGTGGATGATGACATGGCAACTGTAGATGTGATCTGCAAATCCGTGAACTGGAGCGCTTTGCACATTGATAAGGTCATGACCGCTTATAACATTGAAAAGGCAAAAGAGGTGTTAGCAGATATACCTGCGGATATTGTAGTTTGTGACATTGAAATGCCTATGGGAAATGGAACAGAACTGCTTAAGTGGGTCCGGGAAAATGATATGTCTTCGGAATTTCTGTTTCTCACCTGCCATACAGAATTTCAGTACGCGTCTGTGGCGATCCGCTATCAGGCGGCTGGTTATCTGGTAAAACCATTCCGTGTAGAGCAGGTAGAAGCAGAACTTTTGCGCCTGGTCCAGAGGATCATGGAGAAGCGGAAAATAGAAGAAGAAAGCCATTATGGAAAATGGATGAGAAATAATCAGGAGCAGCTGATGAATAATTTCTGGAGGGCTTTGACAGAGCGGGAATTAAGAGCAGAGCCGGAATTTATTGACCGTGAGATAAAAAAACGCCGTCTTCCTGTTTTGGCCGATCAGCCGGTATGCCTGATCGGAGTAAGAGTTGCCAGAGAGGAACAGGCCAAAGAAGCACTGGGAGAGAACCTGTTGGAATTTACTCTGGAAAAAATGGTTTCAGAGATTGTAGATGAGTCTGTTGAAAATACATCGGTTATAAAAAAGATCGTAAATGAGGCGTTGTTCTTTCTGGTGATCAACTGGAAACGGACACTGGAAGAAGTACTCATGGAAAGATGCCATATGCTGATAAAAACGGGACAGGATTATGTGGGCTGCTGCTTTACCTGTTGTATTGGAACTCCATGCAGCATGGAACAGCTTTCTGATAAAGCAGATGAGGTGGTCAATCTGTTGCTGCGAAATGTCTTGGAGTCTGACCAGGTATTTCGTGAAGGAGAAGCGGCAGTTACATCGGGGTTCAATACAAGGCTTCTTGATCTGAAGCAAATGGAAAATGATCTGCGAAACAAGGACCGGATGAAGATCTTAAATACGGTAAAAACCGTTTTGGGAAAGCTTTCCCGTGAAAAGAGCGTATCGGTAGAAACGTTACTGGTCATACAGCAGGAGATCCTGCAGCTGATCTATACCAATCTTTATCAAAATGGGATCCAGGCTGCGGAGTTATTCGGGGATGAAGTCTCCCGGAAAATCCAGCGGCAGTCGGTCCGCTCTGTGTTTGACATGATAAAATGGGTGAATTACGCAATATCACGTACTCTGGAGTACGAAGATGAGATCAACCGGTCCCTTTCTCTGGCAGATAAGATCGAAAGCTATGTGAAAGAACATTATAAAGAGGATATTTCCAGAGATACCATTGCAGATGTGTTCTTTCTGACTCCGGAATATCTTGCCAAGGTCTATAAAAGGCAGACAGGACATAATTTAAAGGATTATATCATCGGTTATCGCATTGAAATGGCAAAGCAGCTTCTGGCTGATGATATAAAGAGCATCAGTGACATTTCAGCAGAAGTGGGTTTTGACAATTTTTCTTATTTTTCTACTGTATTTAAAAAGTATACCGGGATCACACCGGGAGAATACCGCAGATCAAAAAAATCTTAAAATCAAAAAAATATCACTTATTTTTTAAAGAAATGTATCATGGACCTCCTTTATAATAAAGCCCAGAAAGGCAAAATAAAGGAGGTTACTTGATATGAAAAAAAGTATGAAAAACAGAGTTGCAGGCGCGGCGGCCGTTCTTCTTGCCGGTTCAATGGCATTTTCCATGACTGGATGCGGCAGCAGTTCGGATAATACAGCCGGTCAGCAGACTACCACAGATCAGAAAACGGAAGGAAATGAAGAATATACAAAGATCGTATATGCTTTTAAATCATTTAACAATATTCCTGAAGATCTGTCCGACGTAAATGAAGCAATCAGTGAGATCACAAGAGAGAAGATCGGTGTGGAAGTAGAATTAATGCCGATTGCTTCTTCTGCATATGGCCAGCAGGTAAGTCTTGCAATGCAGGGCGGGGAACAGCTGGACCTGTTCCATACAGGAAGCGGTCTGGAGTTATCTACCTGCCTTGCCAATCATCAGCTTTATGACATTACAGATATTGTAAAGGAACATGCTGCCGGTGCCATTGACGCGGTAGGTGAGGACTTTATGAAAACAGAAGTAGTAGACGGAAAGGTTTATGGTATTCCGGCCGATAAGGGTGTTGCTCTTGCGCCGACACTTCTGTACAGAGAAGATATCATGGAAGAGATCGGCGTAGATCCGGCAGACATTAAAAATATTAATGATCTGACTGATGTATACGCAAAGGTAAAAGAAGCTTATCCTGATATGATTCCGCTGGTACCGGTCAATCCAGGTGATTCAGGTATGATCAATACCATTTATGGATTTGATTATCTGGGAGACCGTTATTTATCTCCAACTGGAATTTTAAGTGGCGATGATATGCAGGTTGAAAATTTCTATGAAACAGATGAATTTAAGGATATCCTGACACTGGCAAGAGACTGGTATAACAAAGGCTATATTATGGGTGATGCAGCAACGACTACCAGTACATCTATTGAACTGTTAAGCGCAGGAAAAGGATTTTCTTACATCTCCAACTATGGTGGAAATGACGCCGCAACCCAGATCTCCACTCAGACAGGCCAGAAAATAGGGGCTCTTCGTTTGAGCCAGCCGTATCTTGGAACTTCTGATGTAAACAGAGTATCATGGGCAGTTGCATCTACCTGTAAAAACCCGGAAAAGGCATTGGAATTCCTGAATTTAACTTATACAGATAAAGATGTTATCAACCTGATTATTTACGGAATTGAAGGAAAAGATTATGTAAAGGTCAGCGACAATGTAGTGAAATACCCGGACGGTCAGGACGCAAGCACTGTTCCATATACAGCCCAGCTTAGCTGCGGCGTATGCGGAAGCCAGTTTAACCAGTATATCCTGGAAGGTGCCAGCGAAGATACACAGAAAGTTATGAAAGAGGATAATCAGAATGCGGGAAGATCAAAGGCATTTGGATTTACCTTTGACAGTTCAACTGTGAAAACACAGTATACAGCAGTAAATAACGTGATCAATCAGTATCTTCCAGGACTGCGCTGCGGAAGCCTTGATCCGGAAACTGAACTTCCAAAGTTCCAGCAGAGTTTAAAGGATGCCGGAATTGATGAGATCATTGCGGAAAAGCAGAAACAGCTGGATGCATGGGCTGCAGAAAACGCGAACTAGGTGAGCTATTATGACAGGGAGAAAAAGAAAGGGGCGGGGGACAAAAAACGTCCCCCTGCTATTGATCGCATTGCCAGGCCTTGCTTATCTTCTGATAAACAATTATATCCCAATGTTCGGGATCTTCCTGGCTTTTAAAAGTTATGATTTTTCAAAGGGAGTATTTGGGAGCCCCTGGTGCGGGTTCGATAATTTCAAGTTTCTGTTTAAGACAAAAGATGCGCTGATCATGACAAGAAATACGATCTTATATAATTTCGCTTTTATTGTGATTGGTACAGCTCTTGGTATTTTTGTGGCGATCCTGCTGACAGAGATCGTAAAAAGCGTCTGGGCAAAGTTTTATCAGTCAGCGCTGCTTTTACCATACCTGCTTTCCTGGGTGGTGATCTCCTACATGGTTTTTGCGTTTTTAAATTCAGATAGTGGATTTATCAACAATACTGTGTTGAAAGTGTTGGGAATGGCTCCGGTATCCTGGTATACAAAAAGTAATATCTGGCCGTTTATCCTGATTCTGGTATTTTTATGGCAGACAGTGGGCCATACGTCGATCATTTACATGGCCAGCATTGCAGGTATTGATAAAGGTATTTATGAAGCTGCCAAGATCGACGGGGCAGGTAAGATCAATCAGATCTTTTACATCACACTGCCACTCTTAAGGCCAACGATCACGATCATGGTTCTTATGGCGATCGGAAAGATATTCTTTTCTGATTTTGGACTGTTTTATCAGGTACCTATGAATTCAGGCGCTCTTTATGGTGTAACCCAGACCATTGATACCTTTGTATACAGAGGATTAATGGAATTAAATGATGTGGGAATGTCATCAGCAGCAGGATTGTTCCAGTCGTGTGTTGGATTTGTCCTGGTTATCACTGCTAATGCACTGGTCCGTAAGATGAACCCTGAAAATGCGCTGTTTTAATGGAAGGAGGCAATAAAATGAAAACGAGATTAGGCGGGGAACGCAACTTTCGCCGTTTTGCTCTGATAACATTAGGTATCATGACCATTTTATCATTGCTTCCGGTTATTCTGATCGTTATTGCGTCATTTACAGATGAAAACAGTCTGATCGCAAATGGATATTCTTATTTTCCTGCAAAATGGAGTCTGGATGCTTATTTTTATATGATAAAGCAGGCAAAACTGATCACAAGGGCTTATGGGATCTCCTTTTTTGTAACGATCACTGGAACGCTCTTAAGTGTGCTTTTTACTACCACACTGGCATATCCTATGTCCAGAAAGGATTTTAAATTTTCAAAGATTCTTACATTTCTGGTGTTCTTTACCATGCTGTTTAATGGCGGCGTTGTTCCGTCCTACATGATGTGGTCTCAGTTTTTTCACTTGAAGAACACGATCTGGGCGCTGATCCTGCCAAATTATCTGATCACAGCTTTTAACATTATGCTGGTTAAGAATTATTATCAGAACAGTATTCCAGATGCCTTGATCGAAGCTGCAGAAATTGACGGAGCTTCGGAACTTACGATCTTCTGGAAGATCGTCTTTCCATTATCTACGCCCGTGATCGCTACGATCAGTCTTTTTACAGCGCTGAAATACTGGAATGACTGGGTAAATGCTCTGTATTACATTACAAAACCGCAACTTTACGGAATTCAGAACCTGCTGCTTCGCATTATGGATAATATCCAGTTCTTAAAATCAGGAGGAGCCGGTGAAATTGCAGGCGCGGCTATGGTAGATCTTCCAGGCACCTCTGTGCGTATGGCAATGGCAGTTGTGGGAATTTTGCCAATCATTTTAATTTATCCATTTGTACAGAAATATTTTATCAAAGGTGTAGTTGTAGGCGCAGTAAAAGGCTAAAAAAGATTGGCGACTATTTGCAATGTTTATAGTTTGGGAGAAAAATGATGACAGGGAAGAAATTTGAGAGAACTACTCCGGAAGCAGTGGGAATTTCCAGTAAGAGCCTGGAACGTCTGATTGAAAATCTGGAGCAGGTAACAGAGATGCATGGCATTGTGGTCATGCGCCATGAAAAAATATGTGCAGAGGGCTGGTGGGCGCCTTATGCGCCGGGAATCCGACACAGTCTCCATTCTTTGAGCAAAACCTATTCTGCTACTGCAGTAGGAATTGCAGTAACGGAAGGAAAAGTTTCTTTAGATGAGAAGATTCTTTCTATTTTCTCAGAGAAGGCACCAGAGAATCCAGATGAATATCTGAAGCAGCTGACGGTAAAGGACATCCTCTGCATGGGAAGTGGAATGGAAAGGCTTCCTGAGGTGACAGAGAACTGGCTGCAGGATTATCTGGCAGTTCCCATTAAGCATCGTCCAGGAACCGCGTTTCAATACAACAGTGTGGGGTCCACTCTTCTTTGCGCCATCGTAGAGAGAAAAACGGGAATTCCTGCAGAGGAATATTTAAAAAGCAGGCTGTTTGATAAGATCGGTATTGACAGTGATAATTTTTTGTTTGAGCGTATGCCGGATGAGACAGTTTTTGGCGGCGGGGGATTTTATGCCACAACAGAGGATAATTTAAGGCTGATGAAGCTTTATAAAGACGGCGGAGTCTGGGATGGTGAGCGTATCTTATCCGAAGAATATGTAAAAATGGCAATATCAAAGCAGATCGATACTGCCACAGAAAAAAATGGCAATCCAGAGGCTACAGACAATTTCCTTGGCTATGGATTTCAAATCTGGGTGTGCCAGCCGGAAAATGTATACCGGGCTGACGGGGCAATGGGCCAGTTTTCCATTGTATTTCCAGATCAGGATATGATAATTTCCGTGAATGAAACGGCTTCTAATGCTCATTGGGCGCAGAACACATTGGATGAAATATGGAAGTTTGCCAGGGAAGTCCGGGAAGAAACACTGCCGGAGGATGAAGCTGCATCTACGCATCTGAAAGAGAAGCTGTCTCATTTATCCCTGGAAGCACCTTGTCGGCAGTGCAGTCGCAACAGAGAAAAAGAGTCTGAAATAAATGGAAAATGCTATTTTGTGTCAGAAGGGCGTATGGGCTTTGAAACAGAGATCCAGAATTCCCATGCAGGATTGAAACCACTTGAGGGAATAACAGAATTTACCATGAGATTTGTACCTGGAACCTGCGAAATGAAGTTTTGCCAGCAGGGAAAAGAACATGAAGTTCTGATTGCTACAGATGGATCATGGAGATGGAACCGGCTTAAACTAGATGGAAGGGTAAATAGTGAGCTGTGTTTAAGTGGATATTGGGAAGATAAAAACTGTTTTGTAGTCCATGCAAGATGGATAGAAACCTGCTATGAAAATGAACTGAAGTTCTGCTTTGAAAAAGATCAGGTGCATATGAGTAGAATGAATAAAGTAGGACGATATATGACATCGCAACCGCTTACAGCGACGGCGCAGAAAGCCTGAAAATAAAAAGGACAAAAAGAGGTGATTTCATAAATGCTGAATAAGATCATGCTGATCACATATCCTGATTCCATGGGACATGATTTAAAAGATCTGCATCATATTTTGAACCTGTATTTTAAAGATGCGGTAAAAATGGTGCATATCCTGCCGTTTTTTCCTTCCAGTGGGGACCGTGGTTTTGCCCCGTTAGGATATGAAAAGGTATCAGAAGAGTTCGGAGACTGGGAAGATATCCGTATGCTTTCCGAAGAATATCCATTGATGTTTGACTATATGATCAATCATATCTCCGCACACAGTCCTTATTATCAGGATTTTTTAGAGAAAAAGGATCAGTCGCCATACAGAGGATTGTTTATCCGCTATAAGGATTTTTGGGAAAATGGAATGCCAACCCAGGCAGAAACGGATGCTATTTATAAGCGGAAGCCCAGAGCACCTTATGTTATGGCAGAGTTTGGGAATCAGACCCAGGAGGCAGTCTGGTGTACTTTTGGAGAGGAACAGATCGACCTTAACATGGAGACAGAGGAAGGAAAGCGCTTTTTGGAAGAAAATCTTCGCTGGCTGGCCAGACACGGTGCATCGCTTATCCGCCTGGACGCTTTTGCTTATGCTGTGAAACGACCGGGAACTTCCTGCTTTTTTGTAGAACCGGACATCTGGGAACTTCTTGGAAGATGTGCGAAAATTGCAGCTGAAGAAGGTGCCCAGATCCTTCCGGAGATCCATGAACATTTTTCAATCCAGCAAAAACTGGCATGCCGGGATTATTATGTGTATGACTTTGCGCTGCCAATGCTGCTTTTACATGCCATTTATTTTAAAAACAGTGAATATCTGAAGCACTGGTTTGAAATATGTCCGAGAAAGCAGTTTACAACGCTGGATACCCATGACGGAATTGGCGTAGTAGATGTCCGGGGGCTTTTGCCAGACGAGGAGATTGAAGCTGCGAAAGAGCATTTGTTTGAGTATGGCGCTAATGTAAAGCGTGTTTACAATACGGAGAAATACAATAATCTGGATATTTATCAGATTAATTGCACCTATTATTCGGCTCTTGGGGATGATGATAATGCTTATCTTTTAGCCAGAGCGATCCAGTTCTTTGCGCCAGGTACGCCTCAGGTTTATTATGTGGGACTACTGGCTGGAAAAAATGATATTTCCCTTTTGGAGGAGACGAAGGAAGGACGAAATATCAATCGTCATTATTATACGGAAGAAGAGATTGGACGGGAAGTTGAACGCCCGGTAGTAAAGCAATTGTTGAAACTTATGGAACTCAGAAATACGCATCCTGCATTTGATGGTGAGTTTTATATGCTTCCATGTGAGAAGGAGCAGTTGATCCTTGGGTGGAAAAACGGAGGCAGCAGGATTGAGCTGCATGGAGATCTGGGGAAGAAATCCTTTGAAATTATTTAAAACCAAAGGAGCAGGGCTGATTTATTTGAATCAGTCCTGTTCCTTTTTAACGTGTTTGAAATTTTAAACTCCTCACATTTTTTCACACTCTTATCAAAAACTCCCGTTATAGTTTAGGTCAATGAAAGATAAGTAAAAAAATAGGCAAGAGAAAATGGAAGAGATTAAAGGAGAAATAAACAAAAGGAAAAGGATGTAAGTGCAGATATAAAGAACACATAAAAATACATAAAAGAATGCATGAATGGGCAAACGCCAGCGTTGTTTTCTTAACAGGAGAAAAAGATAAGAGAAAAATAAAAAAGCTAAATGCCCGTATATATTTGATACGGGTTGAAAGGAGCAATTCTATGAAACTTAAGGGTAAAATAAAAGAACTTACTGCACTTACTTCTGCGATCTGCATGCTGTCTGTACCGAATACAACGGTTTTGGCTGCTACTGGAACAAAAATAAACTCTGTTCCTCTTTCTATTGAGTCAGAAATCGAGGCTTGGGATACAGATAGCGATGTAACCGTTTCCACATCCTCTTCTGAATTTGATATAGATGATGTGGTGATCACCAATGAGCCAAGCGACGAGTGGGATGATGGCGACAAACCGAAATTCAAGATCACTTTATATGCAGATGATGATTATTATTTTGCTTCCGGATTTTCAAAAAGCAGTGTTAGCTTAAGCGGTTCTGACGGTACGGTTACATCAGTCAGCAGAAGCTCCAGTGATACTTTGGTCGTATATGTAACACTGGATGCCCTGGATGATGATGACAGTGATCATGATCTGGATGTAAGCGGGCTGGAATGGGATGAGTCAGACGGGACGGCTTCCTGGGAAGAAAGTGATGATGCAAAAAAGTATGAAGTACGGCTTTACCGGGGAAGCAGCGCAGTGACCAGCGTGCTGACGACTACCAGCACCAGTTATGATTTTTCAGGCTATATAACAAAAAGCGGTTACTATACATTTAAAGTAAGAGGCGTGTACAACACTTCTAATAAGGGAAGCTGGGAAGAATCGGATTCATGGTATGTTTCATCCAGCGAAGCACAGGAGATCAGTTCTTCAAGCAAAAGTACTCCTTCCAATAATACCGCCTCTTCCGGAACTGGCGCGTGGTTAAAAGATGATGCGGGCTGGTGGTACTGCAATGCAGACCGCAGTTATACTACAAACGGCTGGCAGTATATTGACAATCTTTGGTACTATTTTGATGAAAACGGTTACATGAAAACTGGTTGGATCTTATATAAAGATGCATGGTATTACTGTGGTGAAAGTGGTGCTATGTTGGTGAATGCAACGACACTGGATGGTTATTATGTAAATGGTGACGGCGTCTGGGTACAGTAAGGGAAAATAGATAGAAAATGATTTTAAAAGATGAAAGTTGAGGCAATGCGATTATGAGCAGATATAGAAGCAGAATGGGAAATGACAGAAAGGCCAGAAGAGAGATCGGAAGAAGGCTGCGAAAGGGCGGTGTGATGATGTGTATGATGATCACCAGTGCCATGTTGTTGTCAGCTTGCAGCGGCGGAAACAGCAGCAGCAAGAATACCACAGCAGCGCAGACCACAGAGGCAGCAGCAGAGGGCGGTGTACAGGACAGCCAGAATGAGGTAATGGGGCGTGTGAAGTTGGTTTCTGATACAGAGATCACAGTTGAGCAGGGACCTGGTGGAGCACCAGGCCAGAACAGTGACGGCCAACAGCCAGGCGGAGCACCAGGTCAGGACGGCGACAACCAGCAGCCAAGTGGAGCGCCAGACGGCCAGAACCAGCCACCACAGGGGGGAGTTCCAGAGGGAAAAGGCCAGCCACCCCAGGGCAAAACCACAACTTATAAGATCACAACATCCACAACCTTCACCGATGCAGATGGTGCATTAATCCAGGTTTCTGATATCAAGGACGGTGACTTTGTTAAGATCACTACAGACGGCAATGGAACTGCTGTACAGATATCTTTAGCTGATATGCCAGGCGGTCCGGATGGTCCTCAGGGTGGACCTGAAAATGGGGCACCGGGAACAGATGGTCCTGGAGGCGGGGCGCAGTCTGCACCCACATCTTATTCCTCTGTAAAGGAATTTACCAGTGATACAGAAGAGACCGGTCAGAGCTATATCTCAGAGGGTACGGATGAAAGCGCGGTTCTTGTATCTAACGGAGCTAATGTTACTCTAAAAGATTTTACCGTAAACAGAACCTCCGAAGACAGCAAAGGCGGCGACAGCTCCAGCTTTTACGGCGTAGGTGCATCAATCCTTGTAACAGACGGAACTGTTGATCTAAAGGGTGGAACGATTACTTCTGATGCAGATGGCGCTGCAGGTGCGTTTGCCTATGACAAAGGCACTGTAAATATCTTTGATACTGCCATTACCACAACTGGAAATACAGCAGGCGGTATCCACGCAGCAGGCGGCGGTACAGTCAATGCAGAAAACCTGACAGTTCACACTTCTGGTGAGTCTTCCGCGGCGATCCGAAGCGACAGAGGCGGCGGCACCATGCGTGTAAATGGTGGCAGTTATACTTCTTCAGGAACTGGCTCACCGGCAGTTTATTGTACAGCAGATATTGAGGTGAATGACGCAAAGCTGACAGCGGAAAATTCTGAAGCAGTGTGCATTGAAGGCTTAAATTCCCTGTCACTGACTAACTGTACTCTGTCCGGTCATATCCAGGAAAATGAGCAAAATGACTGTGACTGGACAGTGATCTTGTACCAGAGCATGTCCGGTGATTCTGAAGTGGGAAATGCTGTATTTAATATGACCGGCGGCAGCCTGGCTTCTGAAAATGGTGGTCTGTTTTACACTACAAATACAGAAAGCACTTTTTATTTAAACAATGTAAGTATTACCCCGTCTTCTAATAATGAATTTTTCTTAAAATGTACGGGAAATGCCAATAAGAGAGGCTGGGGACAGAGCGGTGCAAACGGAGCGGATTGTTCCTTTACAGCAGAAAACCAGAAAATGGAAGGAGATGTGATCTGGGACAGTATCAGCAACCTGAAATTTAAGATGACAGAGGGAAGCATCCTTACAGGCGGCTTCATCCAGGATGAGTCCTGCGCCGGAAATGGAGGCAGCGGAACGGCAGATCTGTCCATTGATGCCGAATCCACATGGATCGTCACAAAAGACAGCCGGTTATCAGGACTCACAAATAAAGGAACGATCAAAGATGCAGATGGTAAGGCTGTAACCATTAAGGGAAGTAACGGAACAGTGTATGTACAGGGAGACAGTGCTTATAC
>ULRN01011537.1_pt1 | contig 18588 bp, 14 predicted proteins | sample 1955461 | NCBI WGS metagenome assembly ULRN01 (sample SAMEA4835683, study PRJEB28245) | human gut metagenome | biome: gut microbiome; material: fecal sample | place: Denmark | collected 2008 | reverse complement strand
GGCCACTCTGAGAGACGTGCTTATTATCATGAGACTCCGGAGATCTTGAAGACGAAGGTTGAGTTGGCTTTGGCTAATGGTTTGACTCCTATCTTCTGTATCGGTGAGGTTTTGGAGGAGAGAGAAGCTGGCAAGCACTTCGAGGTAGTAGACGCTCAGATCGCTGGTTCTTTGTTCGATCTTTCCGCTGAGGATTTCGGTAAGATCGTCTTGGCTTACGAGCCGGTATGGGCTATCGGTACGGGTAAGACTGCTTCCGCTGAGCAAGCTGAGGAGATCCACGCTCACATCCGCGCTACTTTGGCCGCTAAATATGGCAATGAGGTAGCTGATAACTGCACGATCCTTTACGGTGGTAGCTGTAACGCCGGTAACGCTAAGGAATTGTTCGCTAAACCGAACGTAGACGGTGGTTTGATCGGTGGCGCTTCTTTGGCCGTTGACAAATTCATGCCGATTATCGAGGCTTTTTAATTAATTCATAATAAGAAGGTATCTTTCCCCTCAATGAATGGGGAAAGATACTCTTTTTAATATTCTATCTATGAAAAGAATTCCTTGTATCTTATTGCTATTTGCCTTTATGATGGCTGGTACTTCATCTTTATTCGCTCAGACGGCGTTGGAAGGTGAGCGTTCGACCATATTCGATGCGTTGCAGAGATCCGGTTTGGGAAAAGGCGAGGTCGTTATCAATCAATCCGCCGCTATCCGCGAGATGGTGGGTGAGCGTATGCGTGGAGCGAACGTGGAGACGACAGATAGCCTTACCTTCTTGAAGGTACAAGGGTATCGTACGCAGGTATTTTCCGGTAATAACCAACGGGTCTCGAAAGACGAGGCTTTTCGTAAGGAGAAGGAAATCAAGGAGCTTTTTCCAGAGATCCCGACGTATGTCACTTACAACGCCCCATTTTGGAAGTTGCGTGTGGGAGATTTCCGCTCGCATGAGGAGGCCTATCATATGATGCGCCTGTTGATGGGTGCTTTCCCGAAATACGGAAAGGAAATGTATATCGTACGAGAAGAGATAAAAATTCCCCTAAATTAAAGAGAATGTCAGAAGTAAACGAAGAGACGCTACGTGCCCGGGAAGCTTTGGCCGGCCATTATAAGGAAGTATTGGGTTTGCTGGGTGAGGACGTGGAGCGTGAGGGTCTGCTTAAAACGCCGGAACGTGTAGCGAAAGCGATGCAGTTTTTAACCAAGGGATATCATGAGGATCCGGAGGCGGTGCTCCGTTCCGCCATGTTTCAGGAAGAGGATTACAAACAGATGGTTATCGTGAAAGATATCGATTTCTTCTCCCTTTGTGAGCATCATATGTTGCCTTTCTTTGGCAAGGCCCACGTGGCTTATATCCCCAAGAAATATATTACGGGCTTAAGCAAGATCCCTAGGGTAGTGGATATCTTCGCCCGCCGCCTCCAGATACAGGAGCGTATGACGATGCAGATCAAGGATTGCATCCAGAGGACCTTGGACCCGTTGGGCGTGATGGTCGTGATCGAGGCGCAACATATGTGCATGCAAATGCGTGGCGTGGAGAAACAAAATTCCTTGACGACTACCTCTGATTTCACAGGCTTTTTCCAACAAGCCAAGACGCGCGAGGAGTTCATGAACTTGATCAAGCATAATCGCTGATCATCATCTCCCGTCATAGCTTACTCCAGTTTAGCCGTATAACTGATCCGCAGTGATACGGCTTTTATTATATCCCTACATTTCCATTCGTTGGGGCACAGTCGTGAAATATATAGGCGGGATGCAACTTTTACGGAGACCTATTCATCAATTAGATATAAGGACATTAAAAATATCAAGTTATGAAGACCAACAATTACCTATTCCTGTCGCTCTGTCTCTGCATACCTTTGTTTGCGTTGACTGGGTGTGACAATGATTCTTCTGAAGAACCTTTCGGAACCGATACTGAGCGATATGATATACCTTTGGATACTAAATCGCTAGAGGTAAACGCTAGAGGGCAGAAGTTCGCTTTTAATTTTTATAAGGAAATGGCTGGCAAGGAGGAGTCGAATTTTTGTATCTCTCCTTTAAGCGCCTCCTTTTGTTTGGGTATGGTATTGAATGGGGCGAATGGTAATACGTATACAGAGCTACAAGAAGCCTTAGGTTATGAGGGCTTAACCAACGAGGAGATAAACGCTTATGCCCAAATGATGCAGACGGAGCTTCCCAAGTTGGATGGTCGTACTGTTTTCATGAATGCGAATAGTATGTGGATCAAGGATGATTTCCAAATGCTGGAACCATTTGTAAAGACCAATCAAACGTATTATAATGCCGAGGTTTATAACGAGCCGTTCAATATGGAGACGGTGGACAAGATCAACCATTGGTGCGCCAATAAAACGAATGATTTGATCCCTAAGATGCTGGAGACAATCAGTCCCAATACATTGGCATGCCTGATCAACGCCATTTATTTCAAGGGAGTGTGGAAAATGGAGTTCGATAAGGGAGATACAAAGGACAAGCCGTTCCATCTAAAGGACGGATCAGAGATCAAAGTTCCTACCATGAAACAACAAGCTACAAATTATTATTATGGTGATGAGCAGGTATCTGTCGTGGAACTACCTTATGGAAACGGAGCGTTTAGTCTGGTTCTTTTTATGCCGTCCGATAAGAAGAAAACCTCGCTAGATGAGTTGATTGCGGACTTGGATGCGGATCGTTGGAACCAGTGGATGAGTAACCTGAGTTCTTATTCGTTCGACCTCTATTTGCCTCGCTTTACGATGGAATCAAGTATGGATTTAACAGATGTGATGAGGACATTGGGAGTCAAGGATGCCTTTAAGTCGGAGGCAGACTTCACGAATATATCAACCGAACAGCCTTTATTTATAGGCTTGATAAAACAAAATACCTTTATTAAGGTCGATGAGTCCGGCACGGAAGCCGCCGCTGTTACGATAGTAGATATGGATACAAGTGCGCTTCCTCCCGCTACCACTTTAAAGGAACTTCGTTTTGATCATCCCTTCGGCTATGTCTTAAAGGAGAATAGTACGGGTGCCATTTTATTCGCAGGCCGAGTGGATCATCCCAAGTCTTAAAATAAATCAGCGTGTGTACCGGTATCGGTCATGATCAAGACCAGTTCGGTATCGTTTTGTTGCCATATTAAGAGCCAGTCGCTTTTAATATGGCATTCCCATAAGCCCTCAAATTTACCGCTTAGTTTATGGGGGTGATATTGCATTGGGAGGGAACCGGTTTCTTGAAGAATGCCGATAACTTCCCATAGGAGTTCTGGATTGCAATTCCTTTTCAAGCATTTCTTGAAACTCTTATCAAATTGCTTGGTAGTCTGTACGTCGTACATGGTTTATTGATTTAGCAAATGCTTTTTTAGATCTTCTATATCTTTGGCCTTATAAACCCTTCCGGCCTTGATATCCTCCAGTCCCTTCTCTATACCGGACTTCTTCCTGCCGATATTCCAACCGAATTTCTTGGCCAGTTCTTTGAGCAAGGGCATGTCTACCTCCGGTAAGGTAATTTCTACTTTCTTGACTGTCACTTCCATATCTTGGGTTGTTTATAGATTGTATGTGACAAAAATACGTTTTTTTATTGAATTGATAATCATCTTTGAGAGATTTCGAGAAAGACGATCGAAGGATATGACAATTTGTTAGGATTGACAATTTGTAATCGGAAGTCCCGGAGAATCGGTTTTTCCGGGCTAAGGTACGTTTTGTGCTTGAATTTGAAAAAATAAATCAGCAATCGGTTCATTGATAGAGCAATGCCGAAAAATAGCCTTTTGTTCTAGCGAAAATAATTCATCGTAATTCATATCCGATGGAGCAAAAGGTGGGAAAAACGGTGTTACGATAGGGCTATAAGGAGGTAAGAATGCCCATTCACGACTACTTACAACCCTATTTGCGACTGCTTATAATGCCCAATGGCACTACTGGCGTTGCTTAACGCGACCGTATGTGTAGGCTTTTGTCGCCTAATGTGTATCGAAAACGGTCTTTTTCATTGGAAAAGTACTGTTTATTGTTATCTCCCCTCCTTTATCTTGTGATTCCTGTGAAAATGAGATGTCACGGAAAAACTCTAATACTACTCAAAAAGACAGAAAAGCCTCTTCGTGGATTTGAAATAAAAACGACATGAGCAGGAATCTTTTTATAATAGTTCTATTGATAATTACCCCTTTTTGTGGTTGGGGACAGGTCGATACGATAGTGGACCAGAAGTTACAGGAAGTGGTGATCATGGCTAAGCTCCCTACGGTAGAGATGAAACCGGGGAAGATGACTTATAGGCTGGATGCCTCTATCACCCAAAGCCAAGGGAATGTCTACGACGTGTTGACCAGTTTGCCGGGAGTCTTGATACAAAACGATGGTACGATTTTCCTGAATGGTCAAAACGGTGCGAATATCTTGATGGATGGTAAGCCTACCTATTTATCGGGGCAAGATCTTGTCAACCTCTTAAAATCGACTCCTGCCTCCATTACGGATAAAATCGATTTGATTACGCATCCATCGGCACGTTACGACGCTAGCGGAAACTCCGGTATTATCGATATACGTACGAAGAAGATATTGCGAAGAGGAATGAACCTTTCGGTAAACGGTAGTTATGACCAAGGTAAATATGGGGAGGGTTTCGCTTCTACTACCCTGAATCTGCGAACGAATAAGTTCAACTTCTATCTCTCTTATTCCTATTCCCGGAAGAATGATTACGATGATCTGTATGTGGAGAGAAGCTATCTGGAAAGCTGGCGGCCGGAAGGGGAGAGCGGGCTGATGACGCAATCTCCCTATCGAACAAGGTTGAGGGAGATATGAACTCATCCATTCCTAAGCGATCTCCACAAACCGGAGGTTCGCTTCGCACCTTGAACGATCAGAATCGTTCGCAGGATAATTTTACGGTTGTTTTAAGTTTAACACATACCTTTAACTCCGATGGTGGGGGCTTGGATGCCTCTATGGACTACTTGCGTTATCGATACGAGGAAGATCAATATTTGAATAGCCAAGATACCTTGTTTGGAGATATGGATGGAGGAATCCATTTATACTCCGGACAAGCGAATCTGGTGTGGCCTTTCTCGAAATCCTTCACGTTCCATGCGGGCGCTAAGACCTCTTTCGTCTCTATTGATAATAACGCTGATTATAATCGGTTACAAGGTGATTCTTGGCAACCGGACCATGACTTGAGTTGTGGTTTTCAGTATGACGAGAATATAAACGCAGGCTATGTACAGCTTGATGCCAAATTCTCTTCGGTAAGTCTGGAGGCAGGTCTTCGTCTGGAGAATACCCGCATAGAGGGCGAACAATCGGGTAACGCTTATCAAAGAGACTCCTCGTTTACCAATCATTATACGCACTTGTTTCCTACGCTTTCTGTTCAGTATGCCTTGAGGAATGGGAATAGTCTGTCGATAACTTATGGCAAACGGATTGTCCGTCCGAATTACCGGGACCTGAATCCGTTTGTATATATCCACGATGAGTATACGTATGATAAAGGTAACACCTTATTACGCCCGGAATTATCCGATAATCTGGAACTGGCCTATATACATGGCGATTTATTCCGGGTGGGGCTTGCTTTCAATTATACGAAGGATATAATTATCAAGAGCTATTTGGATCAAGGGAACTATGTCGTTTATGTCTCACCGGAAAATCTCTCTTCCCGCGTCAGCGTAGGTCCCCGGCTCAGTACCTCCCAATTACCGCTAACCTCATTTTGGAACGTGAACGTCAGCGCATCCTTGATCTATAACCGGTATCGTTTACCGGAGAATTATCAAGTAAAGGTGAATAAGAGATGGACACCGAATATCGGGATCTCGAATCAGTTTAACTTTGCCCGGACTTGGAGCGCTGAGCTTATCGGTTTCTATAATGGGAAAATGGCGGCGGGACAAGCTGCGATCTATCCGTTATGGCAAATAAATGCCGGTATCCAGAAAAAGATAATGAAAGGCAGGGGAACGATCCAGTTATTCGCACGGGATATTTTCCATTCGAATGTATCGAGAATGAGCGTGATGACTCCTACCCAGCACGCTTTTATAAAAGAGCGGATGAACCGGACGGTAGTCGGTATTTCATTGAGCTATCGTATAAATCGTGGTTTGGAGGTGAAAGAATCTCGCCGGAAGCATAGCGTAGATGAAAGTAAAAGAATAAATTTGTGAAACCTCTAGACAAATGGTTTATGAAAAAGATATATAAGTGGATATATACCTTGATTTTTGCGGTCTCTTTGTATTCTTGTATCCGCTGGGTAACGGATTATACGAAAGAAGGACACTATTGGACACAGTCCTTGGGGAATAGTATCCTAGAGATCGTGATCCTTGTCTTTGTCTCTTATTTGTTTTTTATTTATTTCAGATGCCAGATCGAGAAGAGCCGAAGAGCGAAAGAACCGAATAGGTGGAAATTTGTTTGGAGATCATATGGAATGCCTTTCTTATTTATTCTATTGGGTGTGAATGCTACGTTGGCAATAACCCGTATATTTACCGGTGATACTTTCCATATGGACGCTATAATAATCGCGAACGTGATAGGGGGATTGTTTGCGTTTATGGTCTATAATGTTCAGCGAGCTCAAGTATTGGATAAAGATTGCGCCGAGCAGCGTATCCAACTGGAAAAGATCAAGAATGATCAATTACAGACGGAATTGAAGTTCTTGAAATCCCAATATCATCCTCACTTCTTGTTTAATGCGCTCAATACCGTTTATTTCCAGATTGATGAAAGTAACAAGGCGCCTCGTCGCACGTTAGAGATGATATCCGAACTCTTGCGTTACCAACTGTATGGCGGTAATCAGAAGGTCAGTATCCTGCAAGAAATTGATTATTTGAAAACTTATATAGCTTTGCGTAAGCTTCGTATGAGTGAACGCCTGCGGTTGTGTGTAGAGTTTTCATCCGAATTGAATGAACTGGAGATTTATCCGTTGCTCTTCCTTCCGTTGGTAGAGAACGCCTTTAAATATGTGGGTGGCGATTATCAATTGGATATTATCATGAAATGGGAAAATAACCGGATCAGTTTGTTTATACGAAACTCCATCCCCGAGCTTTCAGCGGAGGACGAAGCGTTGCGTAAATCGGTGGATGAACGGCAACGTAAAGGCATCGGTCTGGTAAATTTACGCCGCCGATTATCTTTATTGTATCCCAATAAGCACCGTTTGGAAACCCGGAAAGAAGAGAATGAGTTCGTAGCGGAATTAATGATTGAAATAGAAGATATATGACAATAACCTGCGTGATAACAGATGATGAGCCGATGGCCCGTAAAGGATTGCAGTCGTATGTGGAGCGAGTGGATTTTCTCTCCTTGACCGGTGTATGTGAGGACGCTATCCAATTAAATACCCTGTTGAAAACTCAGCAGCCGGATTTACTTTTGTTGGATATCGAGATGCCTTATCTTTCCGGTTTGGATTTATTGGCGACCTTAAACCAGCCTCCCAAAGTGATCGTTACTTCCGCTTATGAGCAATATGCCTTGAAAGGGTATGAGCTGGATGTCGTGGATTATTTGCTGAAGCCTATTTCCTTTGAGCGTTTCTTAAAAGGCGTGAATAAGGTACACGACCTGTTAGCTCGGGAGAATACGCCGGATGCGGATGCCTCGTTCTTCGTGAAAAGCGAGAAGCAAATGCGTAAGATCTACCTAAGAGATATCTTATTTGTAGAGGCGTTGGAAAATTATGTTAGCATCTATACTACTTCCGGTAGAGTATTGACCCATTCAACCTTGAAGCGGATCGGGGAATCCCTACCCGATGATCAATTTCTCCAAACGCATAAATCGTATATAATTAATGCGGATCGTGTCGATCTGGTAGAAGGGAATAGATTACGTATCGAATCCTATCAAATCCCGATCGCCCGTAATCTCAGAGATGTTGTATTTAAGCGTATCCTTAAGAATACGTTGTAATTACATGACTGTAGCTAGGTCATAGAGACGCGGCACATGCCGCGTCTCTACAACTGGGTATTTTGTTATTTGAATAACATTGGGGCGAATTTTGTGAGGTAGATGCGCCAGTTTTTCCAGATATGGCCCCCGTCGCTCTCATAGTATTCGTATTTGTAGCCGTTATCGTCTAGTTTCTTACGATAGTCTACGTTATTCTTGTATAAGAAGTCGGTTTTACCGATGGCGATCCAGTATAATTTCGGGTGCTTGCCGAATTGTACTTTCAGCTTCTCATCCATATTCTGGTAGATGGGAGATTCGGAGCCTTCACGGGGGAGGATAGCGGCAGAGAATAATCCCACGTAATCGAACATATCCGGATATTGCTTAGATATATGCAAAGAATGGAAACCACCCATGGAAAGTCCGGCTATCGCACGGCTGGATTTCTTCTTTTCTACACGGTAATTGCTCTCGATAAACTTAATGACATCAGGGAAGCTGCTTTCCATGCTACCCTCCATGGTTTTAGGTAGTTGCATATTCGGCTTAACTAAACCTAGGCTGGATTCTCCCGGAGCGGCCTCTTGATCCGCGTTTCCGTTTGTCATAACCACGATCATCGGTTTTGCCTTACCTTGGGCGATCAAATTGTCTAAGATCTGGGCCGTACGTCCTAAGGCGATCCAAGCTTCCTCGTCGCCACCCATGCCATGTAAGAGGTAGAATACCGGATATTTTTTGCCACTTGTCTCATAGCCAGCCGGCGTATAAACGGTAATACGGCGGGTCTTGCCCAATGTCGGGCTCTCATACCAACGGCGAGCGACCGTTCCGTGAGGAACATCATTAACGCTGTATAAATCGCCCTGTCCACCCTTGATGATAAAGATATTCGTAACGGATGCCACGTCACGGTTCAGATAGACATTATTAGGATCTGTAGTCTTTAATCCATCGACAATAAAGGAATAGCTATATAATTCGGAGGGAAGCGGTTCCGGCGTAGTATATTCCCAAACGCCTTCTTTACCTTCCTTTAAATCAACGGTACCGGGTACATCCACTAAACCGAACTGAGTCTCCATCTTCTGTGTGGGAAGGAAATCTCCTGTTACCTGCACCTTGATCGCTTTGGGTGCCATGAACCGGAAGGTTACGGTGTTATCCGGATGAATCTCCGGAGAGATGATGTTCTGACTACCCCAAAGGGCTTGTTGGGCGAACGTAATCACGCTGATCAGCATGAATACGGCCAAGATTGATAATCTTTTCATAATGATAAATTTATTAATGGTATTACTAAGGTCTAAAGACTTTTACAAATGTAATGAATAATCTGTTACATGAGCAATAAATAGGCTCGATAATGTGTGTCTTTCGTGACGGGGCATAATGAGAGGTAACCTTCTTGAATCCTTCCATTCGCAAGGCGAAGTGGATAAGTCTCAGACATGAGGCGGTGTTTCTCGAGAGCTTCTCCGGCTTCCTTCTCGTAAGAAACCCGGTAATCGCCAACAGCCCTAGGCGCTACATAATGCTGGAATAGACGTAAAGCGACCATTCCCATCGTGTACCGCATATTGATCTCAATGCAGGGATGAATAGCGAAAGATCCATCCTTTTGTTTATAGACCAGCATATCCACACCTATACAGCCCGCGTAAGTAGATCCGTACACTTCTTGTAATACAGAGCGTACCGCCTCTTGGATGCGGGAATAGGTTTCTTCGCCCGTGAATCGGGTGATGCGAGAGAGCATGCTGGATTGTTCCTCTAGGATGTTGCCTGTATAGGAGCCTCGCTCCTCGGTATTGAAAACGGATAATCCCTCGTAACGGACAGTACCTTGCCCGTCGGAATAAAATTCCATGGCGAAATCCTGTACTTTGTCTAATCCGCTTTCGATGCTGATCATTCCTTGTTTGTTGAATGCGCCTTCTATCCAGTTTTTCGTTTTTGTATCCGGTTTTCGTTTCTCTACCCATAGCAATCCCCGTCCGGAAGAGGAATAGGGTGTTTTTAATACGAAAGGAGCGTTGCATAAGATCATGTATCTCTCCACCTCCCGGATTTTCGTGCAGAAACGAGGCGCTACCGGAATAGGGAGATCGGGTAGGAGGGCCTGTATCTTTTCCAGACATTCCGCCGCCGTTTGCCTACCGGTGAGGCGAAAATAATCCTCTTTCCAAGCCGGGACGGATAGCCGGACTTTTGCCTTGTCCCTCAACTGCTCGAATAAATGAAGACTATGCGGGGAAAGTCCCCACGGGGCCGCGTCCATAGGAGAGAGGTAGGGAGCGTTTTTCGCCAGCATCGCTTTTGTTACAGGTATAGGAGCCGGATGTAGGTCTTTGGGTAAATGGGAGAAAAACGGAGGGGTTGCCTTACTATCTTCCAGATAGACAAAATCATCCTCTTCCGCATACCAAACCGGCAGCAGCGCCAAGTCTTTTTGCATTTTACGGACATTTGTCGGTGCCGTGTAGTTCTGTGTCCCTAAAAGTACGGCCGTCTCGTGGCCGGGATTGAAATAATGTATCCGTGACATAAAAGCGTAAAAACAACAAAGCCGTCTTTTTAAAGGACGGCTTTGCTCGGGTTTATGAGATTATTATTCCAGATTCTCGTCGATGGCATCGATCTTCTTGACCGTTAAAGCCATATCCTCTTTCAGTTTTTCGATCTTGCGTTCCATTTCTTTCAGTAAACCGCCGCCACCCTTGGAGGAAATGCTTAGGAAGCCGATGTTGTTCTCGTAAGTCTGAAGCTCGTTCTTCATGCGCTCGTACATACGCATCAACTTATCACGTTCACTGAACAAACGACCTTTACCTCTTTCGCCGCTGGTCATCTCGTTTAGGTTGTTGCGGAACGACTGCATCTTGCGATCGTTCTGGTCTACCTTCAAGCGATCGAATTGTTGGTCAACCGTCTCGTGATATTCCTTGTAGATCTTATCTTTCTCCTTGAACGGAACGAAACCGATCGTGTTCCATTCCGCCATATAAGACTTCAAGGTCGCGATAGCCTCATCATGTCCAAGGCTCTCGTCCATGCCCTTAATCTTAGCGATCAACTCTTTCTTAGCGGCCAAGTTGGTCTGCTCTATGCTCTTTTGGGAAACAACGTTCTTATTCTTTTGCTCGAAGAAATAATCACAAGCCGAGATAAAACGTTTCCAGACAGCGTCGGAATGCTTACGGGCTACCGGTCCGATCGTCTTCCATTCTTTCTGCAAAGCGATCATCTTGTCCGTCGTATCCTTCCAGTCCGTACTATCCTTCAAAGCCTCGGCTTTCTCGCATAACGCACGTTTAGCGTCGAGGTTTTTCTCCATATCGCTCTTGATCGCCTTGTAGAACTCGCTCTTCTTCTCGAAGTAAACATCGCAAGCGGCACGGAAACGTTCGAATATCTTTACGTTATATTTTTTCGGAGCGAAACCAATCGTCTTCCATTTCTCTTGCAAGCCGATTACCTCCTTGTTCTTTTCTTCCCAATTCTTAAACGATTTCAATACGCTGAAATCAATCGCCTCGATTTGTTCGCAAATCACGGTCTTCGCGTCCAGATTCTCCTGCTCTTTCGCTTTCAGTTTCTCGAAGTGCTCTTGGTGACGCTTATTGATCACGGTTGAGGCAGCTTTGAAGCGAGCCCATAAGTCCTCACGTAACTCTTTCGCTACCGGCCCGATCTCACGCCATTGCTGGTGCAGCTTCTGAAGCTGGTGGAAAGCGGAGATAACATCCGGCTCGTTACCTAGTTTCTCTACGGTTTCGCACAAGGCGGTCTTCAATTCCAGATTCTTCTTGAAGTCGTAATCACGGAACTGATTGTTTATCTTGATAATATCATAGAATTTCTCGGTGTAGATCTGATAGTTCTTCCAAAGCTCGTTCACGTGCTCTTGGGGAACGGCCTTCACCTCTTTCCATCTTTGTTGGATGTCCTTGAAAGAGTTGTATAATTTATTGAAATCATCTTGGCTTTCGCAAAGCTCTTTCAACTGGTCGATTAACTGCAATTTCAAAGCGTAGTTAGCGGCCTTTACACGCTCTTCCTCGGCGAGGATAGCAGCTCTTTTCTCTTTATAAGAGGTGAGCAAATCCTTGATCTTGTTCTCGGTTTCGTCAGCGGGGGCTGTAAAATCCTTTTCTTCGCCACCATCAGCGATGAATACTTTCTTAAGCTCTTCCACCTCGTTACGACGGATCTTGTAGTAAGCCTGTTTCAAAGCCTCTACTTCTCCACGGGAAGTCTCTACGGAAGTCTCAACAAGTTCGGTTAACTTAGCGAGAATTTCTTCTTTGGTTAATTTACCTGCGGCAATAGCAGCATCAGCCTCCGCTGTGTCGTTGGCTTCAACGTCTGCGGTAGCATCGATTTCCGGCGTCTCAACCGGTTTTTTAGTTTCTTCCAATTTCCCGGCTTCTTCCGGCAAATTAGTCTCAAGAGTGTCCTTCATATATAATCGCTTTTAAGAAAAGGATAAATACATTCCTATATCAAGTCACAAATTAAACTAAATATTTTTGGATTACAGCATTTCGGGGAAATTATTTATCTAAAAAGTCATTTTGGATGCTAATAGATGTTAAGGCCGGCCTATTTCTCTTGATTCCGGTTGTAGAGACGGGGCATGCCCCGTCTCCCACCATCTACTCATACTATTTAATCTTATTTATCCCAAGAAGGAAATCAACACGCCGGCAGCTACTGCCGAGCCGATCACCCCCGAGATATTACTAGCCATGCAATATTGCAAGACATGGTTCTTCGGATCATATTGCAACGCGATCTCATTCGCCACACGAGAGGCCATGGGTACAGCACTTAAACCCGTGGCTCCGATAAGCGGATTGATTTTCTTCTTAGTGAACAAATTGAAAATCTTAACGAAGAAGATACCCCCGGCGATAGACAAGGCGAATGCCAAGAAACCGCCGATTACGATGCCGATCGTTGTCAGGTTCAAGAACGCCTCTGATGTCATGGTAGCTCCGACAGATAATCCAAGGAAGATCGTGGCTGCGTTCATGATGCTGTTGGAAGCGGCATCGAACAGACGGAATGTATTTGTCCCGATCTCCTTTATTAAGTTACCGAACATCAGCATACCGATCAATGGAACTGAGCTGGGGACGAATAAGGCGACTACCGTGGTTACCACGATCGGGAATATGATCTTCAATACACGCAAGTTCTTGATTTCCGTGTCGGAAGGAAATTTTTTCTCTTGCTCTTTCATGTTGATCCGTAACTCCTCCTTCGTACACAATAGTTTAACTACCAAAGGAATGATAACTGGAACTAAAGCCATGTAAGAATAAGCCGCGATAGCGATCGGGCCTAATAAATGAGGCGCCAACTTAATGGTCGTGAAGATAGCCGTCGGACCATCGGCACCTCCGATGATTCCAAGAGATCCGGCTTCTTTCGGTGTGAATCCCATCAAGATCGCTACCAAAAGTACCGTGAAGATTCCCAATTGGGCCGCGGCGCCGAAAATGGATAGGCGAAGGTTACGGAGCATCGGGCCGAAGTCGGTCAACGCACCGACACCCATGAAGATAATCGGCGGCAAGAAGCCCGTCTTGATCAACATATAATAGATGAAGTTCATCAAGCCAAGCTCGTGGGCGATATCATGCAACGGCATTTCCCAGATGTTCCTCATCACGCCGTGTACATTAATCAATCCATTCTCATCCGCTTGAATCACTCCCATATCGCCTCCGGGGAAATTGGCGAGCAATACGCCGAACGCGATAGGCACGAGCAATAGCGGCTCGTATTGTTTCTTGATACCGAGGTAGAGCAATACGAACGCTATGGCATACATGATCAAGAACTGCGGTTCAGCAATGATATTGCTGAACGCAGTCATCTCATATAAGTTTTGAAATATCTCGTTCATTATTGAATCGTCATTAATACATCATCCTCAGATACGGCATCACCGGAAGATAGGCAGATCGCCGTGATCGTTCCCCCGAACTCTGCACGTACGGCATTGTATGTTTTCATGGCCTCCACGTAGCAAAGGACATCACCTTCTTTCACTACGTCGCCCACCTTCACCGGAGTATCGGAAGCATTCTTTACTAGGAAGAATTTGCCTTCTAGCGGAGAAAGCACCTCTTTTCCTGCGCCTGCGGGAACGTTTGTTGACTCCGGGGCTGCCGGGGCGGGAGCCGCTGCCGGTTTAACTTCCGGAGTTGCGCTGTTGGTATCACCGAAAGCGACGGTCACACGGTAAGCCTGTCCGTTTACATCTACGGTCATGACTTGCGGAGTCGTTGGCATCGCTAATGTAGCGGCTGGTGCCGGAGCCGATGCGGCCGGAGTAACGGGTGCCGCCGGTTTGCCTGCATTCGCTTTCTCAGCCTTACGTTTTGCCACGTCTGCCTTAAACTCGACCTTGGCCTTTCCTGAGCGATATGCCTCGTATTGAGCGGGGTGCATAGCGTATTCGAAGAGTTCTTCCTCATCCTCGCCGACTTCCCATTGCTTCTCGTTCATCAACTTGCGGTACTTATCCAATGCGTCCGGATAATTGTCTTGAGGATTACCTTCGAAGAACTTACGTCCCTCGGCTTGCGCTTTCTCGATAATTTCGGGAGCCAACGGACCCGGAAGTCGTCCGGCTTTTCCGAGGATCATATCCCAGATATCATCGGCGATCATGCTCCAGCGAGCTTTCCCCTTCTCCATCTGCATGACGTTCATCAAAGCTAGGTTCTTCACGTATTGGCTGAATGGAGTTACCAATGGAGGATAACCGACACGTGGCCATACGTAAGCTACCTCGTCGAACAACTTGATCAATAACTGGTCTTGAGACATCAGCGGTTTGTTGTTCTTTATATTGCTCTTGTTGATCGTCTCTAGGTTCTTCTCAAGGTCCGCCATCAAGCTACCCATCATACCGCCCGGAAGTCCCGGTCCGATCAGCAAGGAATTCATCAACCGGTTCTTCGGGCTGATATACAATCCCAAGAAATCATCCATGAATTCTTGAACCAAGGCACGAACCTTCATATAAGCCTCCATATTGATCTCGGGCACCTTATAACCGGCGTCCTTCAACATCGCCTGTACGGTCAGCAAGTCCGCATGTCCTGTACCCCAAGAAAGCGGCTCCATACCTACGTCGATATAGTCGCAACCCGCGTTACAAACCTCCATGATGGAAGCTACGTTAAAGCCGGGACCGGCATGGCTATGATATTGGATCGGGATCTCTGGATATTTTTCCTTGATATTGGCTACGATACGGCCTAATGTGTACGGACGTCCGATACCGGCCATATCCTTGATACAAATCTCATCCGCTCCGAGCTCGATCAACTCGAATGCCATCTTGGTGTAATACTCAACCGTATGTACCGGAGAATGCGTGATACACAAGGAGCATTGTGAGATCATACCAGCCTCTTTTGCGTATTTAATAGATGGGGCGATATTCCGTACGTCGTTCAAACCGCAGAACGTGCGGGCGATATCCGTTCCCTGCGCTTTCTTTACCTTATAAAATAGCTGACGTACATCGTCGGGTACCGGGCTCATGCGAAGGCCGTTCAACGCACGGTCCAACATATGCGTCTGGATACCTGCCGCATGGAAAGGTTTTGTCCATTCACGGACCGCTTTATTAGGATTCTCGCCGAATAATAAGTTGACTTGTTCAAATCCTCCGCCATTCGTTTCCACCCGGGCGAAACAGCCCATCTCGATAATTGCCGGAGCGACTCTGGTTAGTTGGTCTACGGTCGGGACATACTTTCCGGCAGATTGCCACATGTCTCTGAAGACCAAACTGAATTTGATTTCTCTTTTCATGATATTAATATGTATTATTTATACTTTCTCAATTTTGATAACTTTCCCCTGTCCGCGGGTCACGGCGCTGATTGCCGATACGATGGCGGCAGTCTCCTGTCTGGAAAGGCTACCGATTGCGGTGGTTTGCGTTGGAGTGGCCGTTTGTACCCGAACGGCTGCCGCTACTGGTTTCTTCGCTATGATCTCTTCCGGTGCGTATTTATTCACCAAGACGATAAGTCCTTTTCCCAGATTGATAACGATCAAAAGGATAGCAAATACGGTGGTCATTCCAACTACCATTAACAAAAGTCCTGTCTCTATATTCTCCATATTCTATATTTGTGGCTAGCTTAAAAGGTCTCTGCAAAGGATTGAGCAACTTTCAGCCAAATTAAAAACAATCGCAAAATTATAAAATACTGGAAAACGATCTGTTACATTTTAATTAAAAAAATGAAAATAAATAAGCGAAACGGCCTTTTCGGTGAATGATTGTCAGTTTGAAAAAACACGTACGTGTTTTCCGAAAAACATGTACGACTTTTTCCAAAAACACGTACGTGTTTTTTCCGGCGCTTGTACGGCTGAAAATTCAAATATATTACCGTAACTTTGCGGTGGAATTCTAATAATGTAAAACTATAATAATTAAGGAATAAGACCATGGGAAATTTCTTTACATCTTTATTCTCTTCTTCCAAACCGGCCGAGGCGACGGAGGATAAGGCGAAGAACGAGCAGAAGAACTTTGATATCTTGAAATACGACGGCGTACGTGCCCAGAAGATGGGAAAACTTGTTTATGCGATCAAATGCTTTACGGAGGCACTGAATATACAGGAGGATTTTGAGACGATGAGCTATCTCGTCTCCGCTTATACGATGGCGAACGATCTAGGGAAAGCCGAGGACGTGCTGAACCGGATGGTTGAGATGGAGCCGGATCATATCGCTACCCGCTTGACTCGCGTTAACTTATTGTTTATGTCGGATAAAGACGCGGAGGTCATAACCGATTGTTTGCACGTGATCGGGCTAGAGCCTTCTAATCATGTCGCTTATTTCATGATGGCAAAAGCGAAGAAAGCGACGAACGACGTATTTGGCGCTATCGCCGACTTGACGAAATCGATCGCCGTGAAGGAGGACTTCGCGGATGCTTATTTATTGCGTGCGGAGATTCTTTTAGGACTGGGACAAGCTAAAGAGGCGCTGCCCGATGTGGAGAAAGCGATCGAGATCGTGCCGGAGGAGGAAAGTTCTTATTTATTGAGAGGACGTATTCATATGGCTTTAGGGGATATCGAGGCCGCGAATTCTGATTTCCAGCAAGTCCTAGATTTAAATCCGTTTAATGAGGATGCTTGTATCTTGTCCGGCCAATTGCTGATCGAGCAAAAGAAATACGACGAGGCGATCGCTTTCTTCGACGAGGCGATCGAGATGAATCCGTCTTTTGCCAAGGCTTATAGTGAGCGTGGGCGAGCCAAGAATCTGAAAGGTGATAAGACCGGTGCGTTCGAGGACTTGAAGAAATCTTTGGAACTGAATCCAGAAAGCGAGGAGGCCCAGAAGATGAACGGACAGCATTCGAATTTCGATAAGATGTATAAAGGGGGAATCTTTTGATTCCCCCTTTTTAAGTCTGCGCTAACAGTCCGCTATCTCTTCGGGAGAGAGCCCTGTGCAATTCGCTATGATCTCGATGGGAAGCCCTTGCTTTTTCAAGTTGGCGGCAATTTGACGTTTCTCTAGGTTCTGTCCTTCCGCGATACCTTCCGCTCGTCCATCCGCATGCCCTTCTATCCATCCGGTCTCGATGACGCTCTTTTGATATCGAAGGGCTTCCATGTGGGCGTAGTATTGGCCCTTCTCGGAAGGGCTGAGTTTATCGATCCGTAACTTCTCCCGTGCTTCCGGCAATCCTTTGGCGGTGGCATGTTCATCTATTTCTCCTGTTTTTAGGAAATAGATCCATTCGTCGAGGGGTGTTTTCGCCAGTTCGTCAAACTCGTTGACACGTAATACGTAATATTCAGGATAAATATCGCCGGCTTCTTGTTTGACGAATTGTTCCCGTTGGCGGGTGGATAGTTTCAATATATCGTCAAAATGAATACCTTTGAATCGGGTCTTCCCGTGATATACGTAATCCTTTCCCTGCCCAAGATCGAAATAGATAATGTTTACGGAGTAGATTTTCTTGATAGTACCGTATTTCTCTCCCTCATGAATATACTCGGTGACTGCCTTGGATGTGCCATATAGCATACGGTGAAAATAATCTAGCTCCCGGTTGTTTTGTACCTCGATGATTACCAGCTCGCCTTTACTGTTTTCTGCCAATACGTCTACGCGGTTGAACTTGTCCTCGCTATCCTCTTTGTTACCTTCGCTTTCAAGGATGCGCACGATCACCACGTCCTCTCCGAGAAGAGTGGATAAAAGACCTTCTAAGACTACGAAATTGGACTTCTGTCGAAGCAAACGCTTGATCGCCCAATCGAAACGTACTAACGATGATTTATTTTTCATAGTTATCTTGTTTATTTGTTTATACTTGCACAAAGATAATGAATTAAACGATTATCTTTGTTCCTATTCATAAAAAAGCAACCATGACGTATAATGTTTCTCTGGCAGCATGGGTATCTCTATCGAAATGATAGGATTCTCTATCGTTTATTTCAACAAACCTTAAATTGCTAGTTTTACCCCTTAAAGTTGAAAGTTCCGCCTATTCCATTCATTAATGTATCCATTTAATTTTGTCAGTGTAAAAAGC
>ULRN01045018.1_pt1 | contig 18609 bp, 19 predicted proteins | sample 1955461 | NCBI WGS metagenome assembly ULRN01 (sample SAMEA4835683, study PRJEB28245) | human gut metagenome | biome: gut microbiome; material: fecal sample | place: Denmark | collected 2008 | reverse complement strand
GGTTAGCCATAATGACCTTTCCTCCAGACAATTCCCGTATGCTTATCACATCGTCCTGCAAGTCCAAGTCTTTCAACTCGAATGTTTCATCCTTCAGCGAGTATTTCCATACCCGTCCTTTATTAGAGGTAAAATATACGTGTCCGTTAACGAATGCAGCCGAAAAAAAAGACTGGTTAGGCCGTCCGGATTCAGGATGCGTATTTACAAAAAAAGGAGTCTGCTTTCCATTATTACCTTCGATGCAAAGCAATCCATCTTTTGTAAGCAGCCACTCTCTGTTTTTCTTGTCTAAAAAAACAGTCTTGATAGCAGTACCTTTTTCTTTTGAAGCAGTAGACAAATAAACTTTCGAAGCAAGTGTTCCGGTTTTCCTGTCAGGCACCACTCTGATACCTCCGTTTTTATCAGTAAGCAGCCATACGGTCCCATTATCCAACGGCAAAATAGAAGTTATAACCAGGTCTTTTTCAGCCCCATTTGCTGCAACTTCGGTAAACGCTTCCATCCGCTTATCGAAACGGAATGCCTTCCCATCGTAAGTAATGCACCATACATCTCCATACTTGTCGACCTGCAAATGGTCTACACGATTGGAACTCCATCGCATATCGTTTTCCTTACGGGCCTTATAAACCTTAAAGTCGTAGCCATTGAAGCGATTGATTCCATCCCACGTTGCAAACCATATCATACCGTCGTGATCCTGTACCATATCCATTACCGAATTCTCAGACAGACCATTCTCCTGAGAATAATGAGTAAACGTACAGTTCATTTGTGCCTGAGCTAAAGCACTGACGAACAAAAGCAAAAGGATATAAAAAAATTTTCTCATACTAAATTTCTGCTATTCGGACAAAAATAGGAAAAATTAAATGATTCCGCAAACATGAAAATCGGAGGGAGTCTAAAATTGTTTAAAATATTTCCCTTACAGAGATTCACTAGCAACCCAACCGATACGAACAAAAAACGGAGTATCCGCCATTATGCGAATCTCCGTTTTCGAATATTATTTAAAACCGGCGATGGGGAGGACCACCAAATCCTCCATGACGTCCGCCAGGTCCGGGAGGCGCAAAGCCGGGACCTCCCTTACCAGCTCCCTTACCGCCGAACAGGTTCAGACGATAGATGAAGTGTACCATGCAATAGCTATAAATAGCATTATACTCAGTATCCTGACGCATAGCAGCCGTAATTACACGACTGATATTGCTCTGGTTTCTCAATATATCATAGAACTGAATACTTACGGTAGCAGCATTTCCCTTCAAAAAGTCCTGAGAAATCTGAGCGTTCCAGATCAGTTCATCGGTATTCATACTCGACTCGGCATATCCTCTGCGGGAGTTCTGCGACAAATCTGTAGAAATGGACATATTCCACGGCAAACGCACGTTGGTACTGGCTCCATAAGCAAACTGGTAAGTATCCAGATTGTTGCTTTCCTGATAACTGTTTCTCGAATGGGTATAATCGAGTGAGCCATTCAGTGAGAATTCCCACCAGTCATTACGGTACGTACCTCTTAAACGTTCACCCAGCGACAAGCGTTTGGTAATATTCTTGTCTGTATCAGAAACAAGATCCTTCTCGCTTATATAGCTCACCATATTCTGGTAATTTGCTCTGGTAAACGTATTGATGGTATATTTCTTGTTTCTCAAGGCAATGTTAGTTCCCACCATTCCGGTCAGGTTCCAGTTTCCGTTAATATTTTCAGGAGTAGTAACATATCCACCGGTTTCCGGATCGTAGACTTTGCGGTCGCTTATATTGTTCATGATGTTCTGGTAACGGAAAAATGAAAACATTCCCCGTTGTTTTTCCGTATTAAAGAAATTATATTCGGCACGCAATTCATTTGTAAATGTCGGCTTCAGTCCTGGATTACCATTCTGAATATTAAGCGGGTCTGTATTATCGGAGATAGGCAGCAAATCTACCATGTTCGGCTGAGAAGCCTGTCCGCGATAACGCAAGCGCAACTGACTGGTTTTTGAGAAATTATATCGGAAATCGAATGTCGGAGTAAAATTAAATACATTTCTGACAGTCGTTGTATCCAGATCACCTTTCTTATAAGAAAGATCCGACTTCTGAGGCTGGAAGCTGACTCCCGCATTCAAGCGCATCTTCTCACGTATCCAGCGGAAAGTAACATCCATCTGGTGATTATAATAATTATAGGCTGCACTCTTGCTCAAGTCGTTGTTGAGCACTCCCGGATTACTTTCATTCACTCCGTCACCAATCGTCCAGTTGTCACCCATATCGAATGTAGAATTATCTGTGGTAGAGTGTTTATACTGGAAATTGTAGCTGAACTGCAAAAATCCCCCGGTAAAAATCGGCTCACTGTACGTCAGACGCGCACTATAATCGTAGCTCTTTGTAGGAGTTGTAATATAGCGGTTCAATATTTCCATACGTTCTTCCGGAGTTTTCTGGAAATACTCTGTTTCCGATGTAGAAAACTGTTCACTGCTGCTATTGGTGTAATTATATTTTCCACGGAATGTAATATTCCGGCCAAGCTTGCCTAATCTCCGGTTCACGAGTACCGAACCTCCTACAGTCAGGTCATCACCTTTTTTCAGTGTATTCTTCAGCACCGTATTGATAATATCTTCTTCGGAAACCAGCGAAGTCAAGTCGTCCGTACCGAAAAGTTCATCAGTTGTATATCCAGGATCCTGACTGAATGTATAAGAGTTCTGTCCGTTGGTATTGTCGGTCTTACCATAGCTGAAACGAGGACGGAATACAAAAGTAGTCATGGTATCTGGTTTCCACTCGATAAAGGCATCTGCCACCAGCTTGGTAGTTTTATTGCGAGAATGGTCTAACGCGTTTTTAAAAGAACTGCTTTCCGATGATACAAAAGTTTCGGATGCCTGTTTACTGACGATATCAGCATCCTTATAATTAAAGTTGACACTTCCTTCAGTCTTCAACTTTTCTGTTTCAGTAGCAAAGTTCACACCTGCCATTTTCACAGCAGTCAGACCGTTTCCTCCCTTACGGAATCCTCCACCTCCACCGGGAAAAGCATTGTCATTTACGTTATTGACCGAACCGATGGCAGTCAGCTGGTTCTTATTGCGGAAATGATTGATCATCACCTTTCCGCTATAACGGTCTTTCGTACCGGCAGCCAGATCGGTATTACCAATCCATCCCTGATTCATTCCGGGCTTCACACTCAGGTCGAGCACCGTTTCCTCTTCTCCATCGTCCACACCAGTCATTCGTGCCATATCCGACTGTTTTTCATAGGCACGTATCTTATCGATGATATTAACCGGCAGGTTCTTCATGGCGATATTAGGATCATCGGCAAAAAACTCCTTGCCGTCGATCATAATTTTCTTTATTTCCTTTCCGTTGATCGTAATTTTACCGTCATCGTCAATTTCTGCTCCCGGCAATTTCTTAACCAGTTCTTCCAGTGCAGAACCCTCCGGAACACGATATGCAGAGCTATTGTATACCAATGTATCTTCAGCAGCAGTAACCTCTGGTGCCTGAGCTACAATGACAGCTCCTTCAAGCATAATTGCATCCGAGTGCAGGGAGATTGTTCCCAGATTAAGACGTGGTTTAGAACTCGTTAATGTAATAGGCTGAAAAGACGGCGAATATCCGACAAAGGAAACCTTCAACAGATATTTACCCGGACGAGCTGACAACGAAAAGCGTCCGTCCAAATCAGTCACATTACCAGCTACCATCGAACTATCTTTCAACGCAAGAATCTGTACCGTAGCCTGCATCACCGGGGAGTTATCATCTCCATCGACAACTGTACCCGAAACTAAACCTTTGCTACCTCTGCTTTGTCCAAAAGCGTATATCCCACAGGATAACAGTAGCAGCCCCATAACCCAGTTTTTCATTATTCCGATCTAATCAAATGTTTTAACGCTGGTTTGACATCAAAACATTTTAAAGGTTTAATATTGCAACCTTTTTTAAAACTTATTTTTTTCTGAACGTTTTTTCTATACGATGCTTCTGATACAAAAACTCCCAACAAATCACACAGATAATCAGATAAACTATTCCGACAGAATTGTCGGCCACCTGCAAATCCTGGTTTACAGCTCCCTTTATCAGCATCACGATGTAATACACTCCCCAGATATATAAGGCATATTTCATGGCTTTACTGCGCAGACATGCCGTCTCTTCGGCCTCATCCTTTACTTTAGAGAGAAAAATCATGAACAGCGACAGCCAGACAACCAACTTAATCCCCAATTTTACATAAATCAAATTCCCGTCGTGTACCTGACCAAACATATACATTAACAAAGGCACAAAAACAGATAAAATAAGTAATGCGTATCCTGCTATTCTACAGGCAACCGGTAATATTCCTTTCATAAATCAATTTATTGGTAAATTCAGCACAAAAATAATTAATTGTCAACGTACACACATGTACTTTTTACTTTTTTTCTATTTTTGCAGGAAAAACAATAGATTTATGAGTAAACAAGAAGTTGTAATCTGCCATAACCTGGAAGAAAACCTGCAAAAGGCAGTCACCAGCAAAACATACGATAAATTATTTATTCTGACCGACGAGCATACGCGCACGTATTGCCTTCCGATTATCGAAAAATATCCGTTTCTTGCACAGGCAGAACATATTTGCATCGGAGTGGAAGATATTCATAAGAATCTGGAAACTCTTGCCTACGTATGGAGCCAGCTTAGCAACAAGGGAGGTACACGCCACTCACTGATGATCAATCTGGGCGGAGGTATGATAACCGACCTGGGTGGTTTTGCTGCTGCTACTTTCAAACGAGGTATCGACATGGTTAACATTCCTACTACATTACTGGCCATGGTAGATGCTTCTGTAGGAGGAAAGACAGGCATCAACTTCAATGGGCTGAAAAATGAAATTGGAGTGTTCGCACCAGCCAATTATGTTCTGATAGACTGTGAATTTCTTAAATCACTCGATTATCCCAATATCTTGTCGGGATATGCGGAAATGCTGAAGCACGGACTTATCAGCAACACGGAGCACTGGAGCGAGCTTATCAAATTCGATATGGAGCACGTAGACTACAAGCATCTGCAACAACTTGTCGCTACTTCCATCGAGGTAAAAGAAAAAGTGGTAGAACAGGATCCTTTTGAGAAAAATATCCGCAAGGCCTTAAACTTCGGACATACCGTAGGTCATGCATTCGAAAGTTTTGCTCTGGAAACAGGAAATCCGGTATTGCATGGATATGCCGTAGCATGGGGAATGGTGTGCGAACTATATTATTCACATCTCAAGGTAGGTTTCCCAAAAGACAAGTTACGCCCTACCATACAGTTCATCAAGGAGCATTACGGGAAACTGGCATTCAGCTGTAAGGATTATGACCGTCTGTACGAGTTTATGAAACATGATAAGAAAAATTCCTCACTAGGCAATGTCAACTTTACCCTACTCGGTGAAATAGGTGATATCCATATCAACCAAAGTGCCACTCAAGATGAGGTATATGATATGTTCGACTTCTATTGCGAAACAATGGGCTAAAAGGCATTATTAAAGATATTACAGCGACAGCTTATTCTAAAAAAGCAGAAAAAAGCATATGAAATAATTTGCTAATTTAAAATAAAGCCTTACCTTTGCATCCGCAATTCGGGGTGTAGCTCAGCCCGGTTAGAGTACGCGTCTGGGGGGCGTGTGGTCGCTGGTTCGAATCCAGTCACCCCGACTGGTTGTAAGCATTGATAATCTGATGATTGTCGATGCTTTTTGTTTTTTATATAGCTCATATAGCTATAGCGGTTGACGCTGTGGTTGACGCGAAAAGTCAACCAAGAAGTCAACCGTATTTTTTATGAAAGCTGCAATTTCTATTATTTGCTACAAGCATAAAGTGCTTGCAAACGGAGAATCGCCATTAATGGTAAGAATAGCCAAAGATGGAAAACGTACAATGAAAAGTTTAGGCATATCCGTTAATCCTCAACACTGGGACTTTAGTAAGAACCAACCAAGAACAAATTGTCCCAATAGGAATCAAATCAAACAAATCATTCTGAAAACTGAAATGGAATATCAGTCTAAGGTACTTGATAAAGAACTCAAAAAGGAGGAATTCACGGCATCTTCCCTTATCAATGAACAGAAAAATTCAATCAAAGCAAAAACGGTTGAAGAATTCTACCTGTCACTAATCGAAGATTTAAAGCAGAAAGGTAGAATTGGTAATAGCTATGCTTACCTAAACTCATACAATACTTTACGCAATTTCAATAAAGGCAAAAAGTTGAATTATACTTTCAGCCATATAGATGTTCCTTTCTGTAGGAAATTCGAGGACTGGATGCGAAGCAAAGGAAATAAAGACACAACTTTAAGCTACCAGTTCCGTACTTTGAGAGCTGCATATAACAAAGCCATAGAAGCAAAGATAGTAGCACGTGAAAAGAATCCGTTTATTGAGTACAAGTTAAGCCACTTCAATACCAAAACTATTAAAAGAGCCTTGTCCAAGAATGATATTCTGAAAATTATAAATGCAGATTGTACAAATCAAAGTAAACTTAGACAACTTACTCACGATTTATTTTCTTTCTCCTATTTATGCGGGGGAATCTCGTTTGTGGATATTGCTAACTTGACGCGTCAAAACATTGTTGAGGATAGACTGATTTACCAAAGACAAAAAACACATGGCAATATCAATCTCCTATTATCAAAAGAAGCCTCAACAATAATCGTAAAATATTCCACTTATCAACAGGAAGCAGAATATCTGTTTCCCATTCTACATTGCAAACGACACATAACACCTATGCAAAAAAGTAACAGAGTACATAAAATCTGCCATCAAGTGAATACTGAACTAAGAACATTTGCCCAAGAATTAGGGATAACGGCAGAAGTAACCACATACGTTGCTCGGCATTCATTCGCTACCATATTAAAGAAATCTGGAGTAAACATTGGAATCATATCACAAGCATTAGGACATCAAGATATAAAAACTACCCAGATATATCTAAGTAAATTTGATAATGAACAAGTAGATGATGCAATGAAAAATCTACTATAAAATGGTTATCCCACTTGCAGATATTGTGAGTGGGATTTTCTTTTTTTAATTTTGCTCCAAACTAAAACATTATGGAAAAGTTAAAGGAAGATTACATAAACATTGACCCTCGTTTAGAATATATGGAACAAATAGCCACATTATATGTTCCAGATATAGACATAGACCCATCTACAGGTGAAAAATATATTTGTGGTACAGCTGCTTTGCCATTCTTTATAAATAGATATAATCAAAACGGATTATATGGTCACTTTACGTACGAAGATTATATAGGCAATGAGAGCATACAAGAAATGCTGAAAGGCTTGGGAATTGATATTGATAAATTCTGGTTTTTACTTCTATTTATCTTTGATTACACCTGTGGCACGTGTTTGGATGGAATAAAAGCTACAGGAGTTGGGGTAGAACAACTCACTAAGTTTGCTAAAGCCATAGCTGATAACCATAAAGAAGTTAATCAGTTTGGAGTAAGTTTTAAGAAGCCTATTACTATTTCTGTAAAAGTGGAGGGCAAACATCAGATAGTAATTGATAATGCCAATGCAATAGGCTATTTGGCTACTATTATTGCTAATAATTTAAAGGAGATAGAGGAACATCCTTGGATGCAAACACAACAGGTCAGAATGAACACACCCGCTGAAGAAAAGGAATCCATTCAAATATGGTTGTTCTATAAAATGTTTAATGATTTCTTCAATTTAGAACCATATAACAAGCTGTTTAATGTTAGACAAAAGAAAGGAAGTACCGTTTCACTTAGTAAGACATTACTAATATCAAAACTTATCTATTTCACCAAGCTATCTAAAAACAAGAATTTTTCAGAGGATGAATTTACTTTAAAAGGCTACATCAAGCAATATAAAAACAGAAAGGTTGAAACCATAAACAGCATATACTTCTAATAATAAACTGATAACCAATACAGTCCTGCTTCATATCATTAAAAGGGTACATGAAAGCAGGGCTTTTTTTCTCTCTTTTAATCCTTCTATTATTTCCCATCTTTGCATTGTCAAAATGACAGCAGACGAGCTGTTAAATTAAGAAGGGAAATGAAATCACTTGTTTTTTTCTCTCTTTTAATCAGCCCAGAAGCAAGTAGTTTTGCAACATAATCAGAAATAAAACGGTGCGCACCTTTTAATGATGATTATCTGACAGTTCCCTCAGAATGGGAATAAAGTAAAAACTAAAAAAAGAAGAATTATGGAGTTTAATATTAATGGAACAGTTATTCCACAAGTAGAAAAGTACGATAATCAAGGTGCGCACAATGCCATCAAGTCAATGATGCAGAGAAAAGAAACTCTAAGCATTAGATTATATACCGACAAGGAAAACTATCCTTGCATTTGGGTAGAATCTTATAATGTTGCAGGTTTCAAATACTATGTCAATCCAGCTTCTTTCAAATGGATATACACTTATCTGACAACTGGAGAAAGTGAAGATGGAGTAATAAAGCCAACTGAACTGAATCCATATAAAGCTGACGAAGATAACAACTTCCAGTTATCCATTTTGAAGCAGCTCATTGAATCTGGAAAACGTGTGCAGTTCGTACCGTTGTTTCGTGAGGTCAATAATTATATCAGTGCAACCAGCGCATTTCTCCGTGGCAAGATATTCTTCCGAGTGGAACGCACGGATGAACTTCTGAACTACCTGCGTGAAAAAGAAGCTATAATCTGATAATTATTAACCTGAAGAGTGGGAGCTAAAAACTCCCCTCTTCTAAAACGAAAACAAGATGAATACTACATATATCAATATTGAAAAGAAGAACGGAAAAACTCAATATCTAACAGAAGTCTTACCAGAAATTCCAACCAATACTATACTATATAAAAAACTGACAGGACTGGGAGCAACTTATGGCGAACTGAAAGCTGATAGAGATTCTATTATTTTAGAACCGAATGTTCCAGTAATCAAAGGCAAGTGCAAAGACCCGAAACACGCAAAGGACAATCTTATGGGAGTTTACGAGAATGTAACGGTAGATTCCATTGTAAAATACCTGCAAGCCTGTAAGGAAAAACATATAAAGCTATTATCCACTCCAGAAAGTTTTTCCAAGATTAAAGCTGCATTTGAAGAAATTGACAGGGACATTTATTCTACCTGCTATCTGTTGTTCGATGAATGCCACAAGATAGTAAAAGATGTAGACTATAGAGAAAACATAACATTACCCTTTGATGATTTCTTTATGTTTGAGAACAAAGGGCTTGTATCTGCTACTCCGCTGGATTTCACCGACCCAAGATTCTTTAAGCAGAAATTTCAGATAATGGAGATTCAACCCAACTTCGAATATGCCCAGCCATTAAACCTATACCATACCAATAATGTGCTACAGGAATTAAAGAAACGAATCGGCAATATAGAAAAACCGATATTTCTCTTTATCAACTCTACGGAAACTATTTATTCAATTATGGATAAACTGGATATTCTGGAACAATCTACAGTGTTCTGTGCATACAACAGTGTAAAGAATCTAAAGGATAAGAAGTTTAGTCAAGTCTATTCAGATTGGGATGCAGCCAAGATGAACAAATACAATTTTCTGACAAGCAGATTTTTTAATGCTCTGGATATTGAACTGGATTTCCAGCCAGAAGTTTTTATTGTAACCGATGTTACTATGGCTACCCAGAGCATAATAGACCCGTTTACCGATACCATACAGATAATTGGCAGATTCAGAAATGGGATAGCCTCAGCAAGCCATATAACGAATACGGACTATAAATTTCAAGTAAGGTCAAAAAACAATCTAAAATTTAGAATAAATGTGTTTGAAGAAACTTATAAAACTCTCAAAGCATATTATGACAATGCAACCAGCGATGAATTAAGGGATGCAGTCAAAGCCATACTTAATAATCATCCGCTCACTCCTTTATTAAACACAGATGGAACAAAGAACTGGTTTAAGATAGATAATTATCTGGCTGAAAATCTGGTACAGGGATATTATAACAGTTTTGATGAATTGGTAAAGAACTACAAGCAATGCAAATCCTTTAAATTGAATTATGAATCAATCTCCTATAAATTGAGTGATACCGAAAGGCTTAAACGAGAAAATAAATCACTAAGCATAAAAGCCAAACGTAGGGAAATAGTGGAACAACTGGAAATTCTGAAAGGGGATGAAACCAGCATAGCGATGGAGCACAAAAGAGAACTTATCCGAACTGACGCTTTTATAGTCCAAGCTTATGATGAGTTAGGTAAGGCAAAAATAGAGGAACTGAAATACTCCCAGTCCCCAATAAGAGAAGCCATGATACTTAAAAGGTACAATGATAAACGGACAGGTACAGAGTTCATTGAAATGGTGAAAAACAGGTTTAAGGCAGGTCAGTCTTATGAATTATCTCAGATTAATAAAATCAGGGATGAAATATACAGCTTATTAAATATGCCACCTATAAAGAAGAAACCAAAGGATTTTCTAAGTGATTTCTTTGAGCTAAGGGATTATTGGAAGAACAGACAAAGAGCCTTATTTCTGGAATATGAAAAAGTTTAGTCAATTACAACATTTTATCATAAAACCTCTTATTATAACCCCTTTTCTAAAAATGTTGTACTTACCCGAAATGAAAGTCCAGATTCAATTTATCTGGATTTTCTTTTAGGTTACAATACAGGAATACCAATTGTTTAAATTCAGAATATCCTCAAATTTGAATATCCAATGTGTGACCCTAAGATTAGTTCCCCATCTATAAAGTAACTATCTTTATACAACTTCAAACAGATAATCCCACTAACAAGATTCTCCATTTTACAAACTATTCAATATTTCTAAAATGCAGGAATTTACTTATGAGCAAATCAGAGAAAAAGCATTAAGACAAGGAGTTAAAGATAACAGAGTTCATATAGGATTATGGGCTAATATTAATAACTATCTAAAGACAAGGAGAAAGAAAAATGGAAAGGTTACTACCTATTATATCTCATTGTAGAAACTGGCTTATTAACTTACTAATACTTGAATTGATATGATAATTCATTTACCAACTGGAAAGAAGTTTAACAACCGAAAGGAAGCCAAGATTTATTTTGGCACAGCCTACTATTATAAGATGGAACGTGAAAAGAAAGATTTAATGTTTACCCATAATGTTCAATCAGCTACTAATGAATATGAAGATACCCCAAAGATACCTACAAAACAGAACAAGTAACATAAGGCAGGAATATGCCACCATTAATAAATCCATTTTGGACAAACTCAACCCATCCAATCTATATAGATTCTTCTGCTTGTCCTTATATAGAAATGACTATTATAAAGTCAGATGGAGAATAAAGGATTTAGCCAGACATACTGGAGAAAACGAGGACGCACTAAAGAACTTCAATAAAGACATAGAAGCCGTACTGGTTAGAAAGAGATATTCAGAGCCAATAAACCATCCTGTTTACAAATTCACGATGAGAAGCCTTTATTGCATACCCCCCATAGAGCAACCCAATTTTATAACCATATCCCATCTTTTTATGAATGTGAATTTGAGTGTAAAAGTGAAAGGATATTATATAAAGCTCTTATTGATAGCAGACGATAACAAAATTCTTCTTTCTTCTAACAAGCTGGCAAAAAAACTGGGAATGGGTAAAAAGAATATTGAAAGTTACAATCTGGATTTATATAATGCTGGACTATTAAAATTTTTATCCAATGGATTTGAACTTACACCTAAAAAGCTATTATTAAGCAATGATATTGCCAAACAACGCAAAGAGTGGAATCCAATCAACTCAAAAAATGTGGTTAAGTTAGCTTTCAAGTCTAAATAACAGGTGATTGGGATTCTTTATACTGGTTATTATTTATATTAATAAATGGTACAAAAAATCCCTATCCTACCTTAAATCCACTTTATAAGTGCATAAAGTCTGATTTTTAAGACAGATACAACATTTAAGGTGAAAAATGAGCTTTATAGCCCCAATTCTGAAAATGTTGTACGAGATACCCCTATCCCAATAAATCCCCCTCGTGGGTACTTTAAGAAAAAAGAATGCTTTAAAAACTTTCTCTGGTGGCTGACTGAAAAAAGAATGCTTATTAATAAGAAAACTGGCACGATGCACTATTACCATAGCTAATGGAATAATTTACTAAACTCCTCACTTCAAATAAAGTCTTTTTAGGGAAAAGCACAAGAATAGCCTAAGATACAAACGAAGAAATTCATTTGTGTTTTAGGCTCGTTCTTGTTTAATCCATTCAATCAATAATCATTTAATTCAATTACATTATGAGAGATTTAGTAATTATGCCATCTATGGCACAGAATCGTGAGAGAATGAATTTGAGTGAATATGCAGAAGAAGCTACCATTATCATGGACGAGCCAGTAAAGCCAGTCAATCATTTTATCGAAGCCAACACACAGGAAGTAACTTTGAATCATCTTAGACATGATTGCATTACTCCAGTGTTCTCTAAAGACAATGAGCTTACAATCAATCATGCTCAGTTTGTGGAAACAATACAGGATGCAGCACAATCTTTCTTTAGTGGTGAAAAGGTGGAACAGGCTACAATCAGAACAAGCCACATTATTAAAGGAAGAATCCCAGAAGCAATTCATAAGCCAGCCAATCAGCTTTTGGAATCTGACAAGACTATCTACTATGAAAGGGCAGCTTTCAGCATTGATATTCCCACCATATATGAAACAGTGGGAGGAAACAAGCTGAATCTTTCCATCGTAGGTGTGAGAGCTTACAACCAGATGAATTTATACAGCAAAAAAGTGCCAGAGTTGTTCCATCTTGCACTTGGATTCAAAAATACCGTATGCTGCAATTTGTGCATCTTTACAGATGGCTACAAAGATGATTTGAGGGTAAGTAACACTACAGAATTATATCGTGCAGCACTGGAACTTTTCAGTAACTACAACCCAGCCAAACATCTTTATCTGATGCAGCAATTAGGTAACACTTCAATGAGTGAACACCAGTTCTGTCAAATAATAGGTAGAATGCGACTTTATCAATGCCTGCCAACAGGCTACCAGAAAGCACTACCCAGAATGTTGCTTACTGATACACAGATAAACAGTGTGGCAAAAGCATACATTAATGATGAAAACTTTGGCAGCTTTGGAAGTGAGCTTAATATGTGGAAATTCTACAACCTATTGACTGGAGCTAACAAGTCAAGCTATATTGATTCATTCTTAGACCGTTCTCTTAATGCTACAGAAATGGCTTTAGGAATTAATTCAGCTTTACATGGTGATGAAAGATATAAATGGTTCATTGATTAAATGAGCTTTATTGATTGAGAGAGAAAAGGGCATTCTTAATGAGTGTCCTTTTCTTAAATATCCAATAATTAACCGTTTATATTTGTAAGTACGCAAATAAGTACATATCTTTGCACTATAACAAAGGAGGATTTATGAGAACAGCCAATTACACAGATTTAAGAGCCAACTTGAAAAGCTACATTGATGCGGTCATTGACGATTATGATACTGTAGTTGTCAATCGTGGCAATGGCAAAGGAGTAGTAATGATTTCTTTGGATGAATACAATTCTCTAAAGGAAACGGAATACATCATGTCGTCACCCGATACAATGGAAGCAATACATAAAGGTGAAGAGGATATTAAGAACGGTAATTCTATATCCCAGAATGAAGGTGAAAGCATAGAGGACTTCTTAAAACGTGTAGCATGTACAGAATAACATTATCAGAACAGGCTAGAAAAGAATACCTATACTTTACCCAAAGTGGGAACAAAGCAATATTGAATAAAATCAAAACTTTATTGGAAGATATTGCCGCACACCCATACACAGGAATAGGAAAACCAGAACCGCTTAAATATGAACTGGCAGGAAAATGGTCAAGAAGAATCAATGCAGAGCATAGAATTGTTTACTCCGTGCATGATGATATAATAGAGGTTTACATATTCTCTATGAGATACCATTATTCCAAGAAATAACACACATATTACTAATATTGAAGAAAGGACAGCTATTAAGTAGTTGTCCTTTTTTTATTTCTACCAACATCTAAAATTTACAATAATGGATAAACAGATAGATAAACTTATAAACCATATCAGAGATTTAGAAAACCGTTTAGGTGAAGTGGATAACAACCTTAGATATATAAAGGTAGTACAGGCATTGAAACATTCCTTAGATAAATTGGATGATATGCTTAGAAATAACCAAGAATTGCAGCGTGAATATCAAGCAATCTATCATAGATATTTCTATACAGGTTGCGGATTCTCTTTTTATGATAGAATCTGTAATTCTATACTGGATTATAAATATGGAAACAAACCTTTTTAAAATTGACATTATGAATATAGATTATAAAGTAGGAGAAGTGAAGCTGTCTTATAAACCCAAATTCAAGAATCAGCAAAAAGTAACATGTTCAGAGAATGCTTATAGATATATGCTTTCTACATATAAGAAAGGAACTATATGCTACAAGGAATATTTCAAAGTCTTGTTCCTAAATCAAGCCAACCAGATTTTAGGATATACTCTTATTTCAGAGGGAGGAATCACAGAAACTTGTGCTGATGTCAGATTAATTATGCAAGCTGCATTACTTACTAATTCCGTAGCTTTAATTCTGGCACATAATCACCCAAGTGGAAACTTAAAGCCAAGCCCAGAGGATATAAGACTTACTAAACAAGTAAGGGATGCAGCACAGCTCATGCGAATAAAAGTCTTAGACCATATCATTCTTACTGATGCAGAATACTACAGTTTTGCTGATGAAGGAATGCTGTAGCATAAACAAGGGCACTCAATATTTTAGTTGGGTGTCCTTTATTAATAATATTCACTTTGGATAAAAATAATTGTTTCCTTAGTAATCAGTGAGTTAGTAAATCCAACTCAAAATTAATATTCACTCCTATTCATTTACTTATAAAACAGAACATTATGTCACTTAAATATTCAAGTACAACAGCAGACTATCTTATTTGGTCAGATGCAATGAATCTTATTAGGAAACTGGCAAAAGATGATAATTATAAAATCTCACTTCTTATAGCTTTAGGGTGTTTTACAGGATTGAGAATTTCTGATATTCTGGCTTTAAGATGGAAGCAGATATTAGATACAGACGAATTTACTGTAATTGAGAAAAAGACAGGTAAGGTAAGAACCATAAGACTGAATCCCCAGCTACAGGAACATATCAGAGAATGTTACGAACATATAAAACCAGTAGGAATAAATGCACCCATCTTAGTAAGTCAGAAAGGTACAGTCTTTTCAGTCCAGAGAATAAATATCATTCTTAAAGAAGTGAAAAAGAAATACAAGCTAAAGATTAAGAACTTTTCCTGTCATTCGCTTAGAAAGACTTTTGGTAGACAGGTCTACAATATGAACAGTGAGAATTCAGAGCTTGCTTTAGTAAAACTGATGGAATTGTTCAATCATAGTTCTGTTGCTATTACTAAAAGATATTTAGGATTAAGACAGGAAGAAATATTGCAGACTTATGAATCTTTGAGCTTCTAAATTACAGGTAGGACAAATCAAGAATAAGGTTAGCTTTATAACCCCAAATCAAAGTTTGTCCTACCTAAATTTTAAACTCCAGATATATCTAAAGTCTGATTATTTATGTTTGGCATTTCAGCCTTATAGTAACAGGTCAAATCCACAAGTTTTTAAATTTTAGAATCACTTCTACTTTTATAATCCATATTGGAGATAGCTGTTTGTAAATAGCCAAAAATATGTTGGGATAAAGATGAATAATGTTTGATAGCAGAATATTTACTATTTATCCCTACATCGTATAGACTTATTTAAAACCTTTCGCTAAATTTGCGACAATTTCAGTGAGTTATAGTGTTAGCAAGCTGAAAGGACATAATTAACGACAAGGTGTTATTGAAATTATCTTCTATTCTCAAATTCTCGCAAAATTTGAAATGGCATGAAGATGATAGCAATAGCACCCACACTTGATATATACCTACCTTATGTTTGTAAGGTTTCTATATACTGTTTGGTGTGGGGCTATTGTTTTATCCATGCCAAGGCAATGCGAGAAGCCAGAGAATAGGGTAAAGCAAATAGTGTTCCCACACCTTTTTATTTTATAACAGCTTATCTATAGGGGACAGATGGGCATAATATCATTATCACATTATGAGATACTTGTTTTTCATTTCACTTATTATTGCATTTACCAGTTGTGGTAATTCCAACAAAACTGTCAATAGTGAAGATACTGAAACTGTCAATGGCTACAGATACGAAAAAGGAAGTGATGAAGCCTTTACAGGCACAGTTAAATTTAAGAATGGTACAACAAAGGAATATAAGGACGGTAAAGTTATATCAAGGACAATCTACCATGAGAATGGACAGCCCGCTTCTACTAAATATAAAGATGAAAATGGACGCTATTACAAGAAAGTCGAATATGACAAGTCTGGCAATAAGATTGATGAGAAACTTTATGAATAAACCTTATATAGTATATAGAAACAATGAAATTTATTAGACTATTGGCGACTTTATTATTGGTTGCCGTATGCGCAGGATTTAGTTCTTGTGAAGAAGATTTGGAAGAAGAGCCACCTACTATCCTCAAACCAGAAGGGGGTAATAATTCATCTGATTTAGAAAATACATACTCACAGTACATTGATGACTACAAAAATATGACTTGTAAAAGATTCAATGATAATGGTGATACTATCGAATTTACAGGAATTACAGCTAAAGGGTATCTAATGATAAACTTATTTCAAGAAGCAACTAAGAAAAAGGTCTTTGATTGGGTGGATAATGTAAAGATTGATACTATATGCAAGGTTTACAAAGGCTATGGAGAATATGAGGAAGTAACAGTAAAGTCTATCGGCTTATCTCATGCTCACGGTAATCCTCATATAGAATCCAACAAGAACTTTATTACACTGCTTGACTTCTTCGGAGGGGAATCTCCTTTCACGAGAATATTATTCGTAAATGGAGGAAATTCTAAAATGAGTAATATTATGCCTATTGGTTCTTGGAGCATAAATACATTCATTACTAATTGGTACAATAATGAATATTGTTTTATACACGACTGTTGCTATACTCTTGCTGGCGATACGGTTTACACCATCAAATATGGAGAATATGATTATAATATAGACCAATATGGAAGTAGAATTGCCACCAATGGTTATGGTTCTTTCCAATATCAATTTGAACGAGTGTCAGCAGAAGAAGCCGTAGGAATAGGAATTGATACAGATAATTTTAATGGTTCCTATCAACTAAGATTAGCACGAATCAACTATAAAACAGCCCAAAATATTTGGGGAAAAGAACAATATGTCGAATTGCCATTTGAATATGAAGCAAAAGCGAAATTATCGTCTTCAATCATTCAAAAATCTTCTGAAATCTGGACATATAATATTGACATAGTATATTATGATGGCACTGAAAAAGAAGCAAGCATTAATGTTGATATTAAAAATGGTTCGATTATAGAAGAAGAAATTCCTGTTACTTTAGCTAATCTTGAAGGAACTTGGGATATGGTAAAATGCTATGGTTGGGAATATAACGATAATTACGAAAAGGAAGATTGGGAAGAAGATGTTACAGGTGAATATATATTCTTTGAGGACGAAGATGGTAATGGTGGATATAATGATGGATATAAAACCTATTATTTTGCAAGTTCAGTAGAAGGAAATAAACTTGTTCTTAGAAACTCTGAATGGTTAAGTGGCAAAGAAGTTACTATCACCAAACTTACAACAAATGAGCTACATCTTAAAGCTACAGATTCTGTGTCAGAAGAGAATTATGAAATGAAACGTAGATAGATAATTGCTATCGTAATTTACAAAGAACAGCATTTGAGCCTAAAAACTCTTATGCTGTTTTTCTTTTATAGAGCTACTACATTTTAAGGAAATATCCAGATTATAAGCCCCAAGAAATAAAATGTTGTAGCATATCTAAAATAGAAAAATAGAGAGAAAATTGAAGAATACAAGAAAAGGTAATATCGTAGAACTATAAATCTCTAAATATCTACACGTTACGATTCATATTATAAGACTGCAAATTTGTTCTTCATTTAAAGAATGCCTATCTTTGTACAAAAGCTACTCGTACACAAGTAACTTAAAAAGAGATTTTTCACTTTATTACTAACCATTCTTGATTTTTGGCTATAAAAGTCAACCAGAAAGTCAACCAAGGAACAAGAAGGAAAGAGATGATATTGATTTTCAATGATATACAGACGTTAGAGTACGCGTCTGGGGGGCGTGTGGTCGCTGGTTCGAATCCAGTCACCCCGACTGGTGAAAATGAAGGAGTTAAGTAATAAACTTAGCTCCTTTTTCTTTTATAAACTGACGGATTATTGACGGTTAAAGTGGACAACAAACTATCAAACATAAAGTTTTTAGGGATATTCAGTAAATGTCCTTAAAATATATGATG
>ULRN01010039.1_pt1 | contig 18965 bp, 21 predicted proteins | sample 1955461 | NCBI WGS metagenome assembly ULRN01 (sample SAMEA4835683, study PRJEB28245) | human gut metagenome | biome: gut microbiome; material: fecal sample | place: Denmark | collected 2008 | reverse complement strand
CGCTATACTATGAATCAGCAGAAATTGAGCGCGTCAGCAGGCGCGCTCTTGAACTTTGGAACAGAAAATATGTCATAAAAAATCCACTGTATCTGATCTTTCAGCTACAGTGGATTTTAATTTGATCCATCCATTGGATTATCCTCCTTATTCACTTCTTATCTATCTGAAACTATTATCTCAAATAGTTTTTTCTATGTAAATTTCAATAATTATTATGCCATTGGTCTGCACCTCTTGATTTCATTGATTTGATATTGTATAAATTATCTTGCCATTGGTCTGTACCTCTTGCTTTCATCAGATTTATTCTGGTTTTAAATTATGTTCCTTTTGGTCCATACCTCTTACTTTCATTAGATTTGTTCTGGTTTTAAATTAAGTTTCCGGTGGTCTGTACCTCTTACTTTCATTAGATTTTGTTCTGGTTTTAAATTATGTTCCTTTTGGTCCGTACCTCTTACTTTCATTAGATTTGTCCGAGTTTTAAATTAAGTGTCCTTTGGTCCATACCTCTTACTTTCTTAGACTTTGGAGTTAAGATTAAGTTTCTGGTGGTCCGTCCTCCTTTTGTTTTGTTGATATTATAATATCTCATAAAATGCAAAATGTCAATAAAAATTCTGAAAAAAATAAAATAATTTTAAATATATGAAATAAATCAGGAATACATATAAAAATGGGAAAATATATACGATAAACCAAATAAATATACAGAAAAAACAGAAGGCGCAGTCCGAATTTCGACTACAGGAAATGAAATGACGATGTGGATATGCGGAATCCGCAGATCATCGAGACGGTATGGGGAGTCGGATACCGGTTTAACCGGTTGTAAAAACGATTGGTGTTATATAATATCTTTACGGATAAAATCCCAATTGTAAGTTCATGGTTGGCATGATAAGATGATACCATGAATTTACAAAGGAGAAGACTATGAATCACTATACTGGATATGAATTACTGTGGCTCTTTTTTATTTATTCTTTTGGTGGCTGGGTATTGGAAACGATATCGGCAACTTTGAAGCAGAGAAAGTTTGCTAACCGAGGCCTGGTAAATGGACCGTTCTGTGTTCTCTATGGTCTGACCGCAATTGCGATGACAGTGGGATTACAGGAACTTCGGGGAATCTGGCTATTTATCTTTGCAACGGTCTATGCAACAGTTGCAGAATGGGTCAGTGGACATCTGATCGAAAAAGCATTCAAGGCAAGATGGTGGGATTATTCAAATATCAAATGGAACCTGGATGGATATATTTGTCTTCCGGTTTCACTATTTTGGGGTGTGCTCGGTTATCTGGCAGTGAGATGGTGCAATGGGGTCACGTTGATTTTATTACATATTCTGCCGAAGCTTCTGATGCATATTGTGCTGCTGACACTGATCGGTGTACTTTTTGTGGATATCTTTGGTTCCTTTATGCTTCTTACCGGAAAGAGTAAGAAGCCGGAGCGCTGGATCGCAACGGATGCCGGGATGGATAAGATCAGCACAAAAATTGCGGGAAAGATTGCCGGAAGTCTGGAAAAGCGTCTGAAAAAAGCATATCCAAAGGCAAGAAAAATTGAAGAGGAAATCCGGGAAGAGAACGAAGAAAAGATATTTGCAAAAGGGTGCGGCTTTTATAAGATCGTGATGCTGTTTATGATCGGTGCTTTTCTGGGAGATATCACAGAAACGATTTTCTGTCGTGTGACGGCTGGAGTATGGATGAGCAGAAGCAGTGTGGTCTGGGGACCGTTCAGCATTGTCTGGGGGCTTGCAATTGCGCTTGTCACAGCACTTTTGTACAAATATAAGGATAAAGGGGATCGTTTCCTTTTCCTTACAGGAACATTGCTTGGTGGTGCTTATGAGTATTTCTGCAGTGTGTTTACGGAACTTGTATTTGGAAAAGTGTTCTGGGATTACAGTAAGATCCCGTTTAACCTGGGAGGTCGAATCAATCTGCTTTACTGCTTTTTCTGGGGAATTGCTGCGGTTGTGTGGTTTAAAATATTATTTCCACCTGTGGAAAAATGGATAGAAAAAATACCGGCAGTTGCAGGAAAGATTTTGACCTGGATTTTACTGGGATTTATGGTTTGCAACATTCTGGTATCCTGTGTGGCACTGGTAAGATATGATGAGAGAGGAAATGGTGTGCAGGCGACAAATGCCGTCCAGAAGTGGGCGGATGCACATTATGATGACGCAAAGATGAAGAAAATCTATCCAAATGCGAAGGGGATAAATTAGAAAAAAAGCGGGAACATATTGACAAAATTCTATATGAAGAGTAAGATGCAGTTAGAAAACCGGTGTGAGAAATAGAATGCACCGGTTAAAAAATGAAAAATATATAGAAATATTTATATATTTCTATGGGAAGGGAGAGAGAATGAAAATCATAAAAAACGGATGGGATTTCTTTCAGGACCAGATTCTTGGAATGCACTGGCTGAAAGATCTGATCGGAAAACTTCTTGTTAAAGCCGGATTGGGAGAGGGAAGGTTTCCAGGAGAATTTCTTCACTTTTTTCTGTATGATATCATAAAAATTTTTGTGCTGCTTGCGGTGCTGATCTTTGTGATATCCTATATTCAAAGCTATTTTCCACCGGAGAGAAGCAGGAAGATCATGGGAAGATTTCACGGAATCTGGGCGAATCTGATCGGGGCACTTCTGGGGACGGTGACACCGTTCTGCTCCTGCTCATCAATTCCGATTTTTATGGGATTCACCAGTGCGGGATTGCCGCTGGGAGTTACGTTCTCGTTTCTGATTTCATCTCCGATGGTGGATCTGGGATCTCTGGTTCTTCTGATGAGTGTCTTTGGAGGGAAGATCGCATTTGCTTATGTGATTGTTGGACTTGTCATAGCTGTTATAGGGGGAACAATCATTGAGTGGCTACATATGGAAGACCAGGTGGCAGATTTTATCCGGCAGGCGCCGAATGTGGAGGTAGCTTCGCCGTCGCTTACAATAGCAGACCGTATGGATTATGCAAAAAATCAGGTTGTGGCTACCGTCAAAAAGGTAGCTCCGTATATCGTTGTCGGAGTCATCATCGGGGCAGCTATCCACAATCTGATCCCAGAGCATATCGTCCGAAGCATTCTTGGAAAGCAGACCTGGTACGCCGTGCCACTGGCGACAGCAGTAGGCGTTCCCATGTATGCGGATATTTTCGGAACCATCCCAGTCGCAGAAAGCCTGCTTGCAAAAGGGGCAGGACTTGGAACGATTTTATCCTTTATGATGGGAGTGACTACACTTTCCCTTCCATCTATGGTAATGCTGTCCAAAGCGATTAAGAAAAAGTTACTCGGAACATTCATTGGAATCGTGTGTATCGGAATCATCATTGTGGGGTATGGGTTTAATGTGATAATATAGGGTAGCAAACTCATATGCCGTTCGTGCTTGCACGAAAAGGCATATGAATTTGCTACCCGCCGGACATGAGGAAGGAGCGATTTACGAAGGAAATCAGCGGATTCCGAATAGACGTAGGATTGCGGGAGCAGCAACGCTGCGGAGCAATCCGTAATATTATCAAAAGTAGTGGGGAAAATCCAAATATCATTCGTGCTTGCACGAAAAGGAAAAGATTTACATTACCCGAGGTGACAGAAAAATGCAGATAGATTATGAAAAATATGCCCGTATATTCAAAGTGATGTCGGATCCGAAACGCCTGAAGATCATCGACATGTTATCCGAAGGAGAATTATGTGCCTGTAAGATCCTGGAGGAATTTCACATCACACAGCCAACCTTATCACACGATATGAAGCTGATGTGCGATCTGGGAATCGTAAAGGCGCGCAAAGAAGGAAAATGGATGCAGTATTCTCTGGACATAGACGTAATGAATGAGGTTTACAAGACGGTTGGGCGGCTGATGATCCCGGGAGATTATGCAGGGCTTTTAAATTGCAATTGTAATACGGAAAAGGAGAAAATGAATCATGAGTAAAATTAAATTATATTTTCTGACAGGGTTCTTAGGAGCTGGGAAAACGACAATCTTGAGAAATCTGCTTGAAAACATGGAAGGAACAAAGGTTGGGGTAATCCAGAATGAACTGGGAAAGATCAGTATTGACGGAACGGTGCTTCAGAATAATGATATCCAGATGATAGAATTGAACAGAGGCTCTATTTTTTGCAGTTGCCTTCGTTTATCCTTTGTGGATGCACTGACGCAGATGGCACAGAAAGGTCTGGAATATGTGTTTGTGGAAAGCTCTGGATTCGGGGACCCGTCTAATGCAGAAGAAATTCTTGCAGCCACAGAAATAATGGCGCCTGGGGCATATGACTTCAGAGGATGCATCTGCCTGGTGGACTGTTATAATTTTTTGGATCAGATCGGGGATTCAGAGACAATAGACCGTCAACTTAAACACTGCAATCTTGCGGTTCTGACAAAGGTTGATCTGGTGGGCAGCGAGCAGATTGAACAGGTGAAAGACAAAGTGCGTGAGATTAATCCGGTCTGTCCGATCACGGAGAGTGCCAATGGAAATATTGACCGTTCGTTTTATGATATGGATCTGATGTTGTACAAATGGGCGGAATGTGAAGATACTACGAATTCATCGAAAAATAAACCGAAAACATTTTCCATGGATTTTACAGGAGAGATCCAGAAGGAAAAGTTGGAAGCTTTCCTTGCAAAGATTGAACCGGATGTTTTCCGTGTAAAGGGATTCTTTAAAGTAGAAAAAGAAGGATGGGAAAAAGTTGACGTAGTCGGAAAGAAACGGGATTATGCGCCTTACAAAGCCCAGCCGAAGTCTCAGCTTGTTTTTATTTCCAAAATCGGAATCGCACTGATCCGCGAAATCGCGGCAGCGTGGGAAGAATGTGTGGGACTTCCTATGAAACTGAATAATTAAATCTGGAGGTAGGATATGAATATAAAAGTAATCGGAAGTGGCTGTGAGAACTGTGATAAGACGAATGCAGTTGTGAAAGAATGTCTGGAGGAACTTGGAATCGATACGGAGATTGAAAGAGTTACAGATCTGGTTGAGATTGTAAAACTGGGTGTGATGACGGCTCCATCGGTTATGATTGATGGAAAACTGGTAGTTGCAGGGCAGGTTCCTTCAAAGAAACAGATGATGAAAATATTGAAAAATAGTTAATAGCTTGTTTTATTCACGGAATGAAACAGGTTTTACATTACTCAGCAGAACGCGGAAAGGTGTTACACTTACATCGGATGGAGAGACTGAAAAAGATAGAATAAAAAGGACAGAGATCTGTGGATGATGTGTTTCTCAAAAAAATGAGAGAAAGACATGACAGATTCTGTCCTTTTTATGATAGTTAGCGTGAATATTACGATACAACCGGCGTCAGGAACTCCTTGATGTAATAAAGTGCTGCGCCGATCGCCGGAGTATACTGTCCGTGATTCCCTACCAGAAGCTGGTCTTCGGTCATCTGAAAGAGAGAACCTTCATTGACTTTATTTAGAAGATACTGCATATCCGCATCCAGAAAATACGGTGCAAGATAGCCGCTGATGATCACCGGACTGTCAATCACAAGATTCAGGTTGCGGATTGCAAAAGCAAGATGATCCAGATAGTTCCGCCAGATCTGTATAAGGTTCGGAGCCTGTGTTTGATGCAGGAGATTAAAAAAATCTTTGATCGGCATACCGGCAGTAACTTTCAGAGCATTAGCGGAGCAATAAGTTTCCAGACATCCATGATTGCCACAGTAGCATTTTGGACCGTCCGGGTCGATGCAGATATGCTCGATCAGCCCGCTGCGCATATGATTTCCCTGATGGACTTCATGCCCGGTGATGATCGCACCGCCCAGGTTTGGATTCAGCAGAAAAACCAGTGCACTGTCAAGCTGCGGATGATTCCAGAGCTCCAGATCCGCCGCTGCTTTGGAGTCATGTTCCAGATGACACGGATACGGAAGTCTGGAGGAAAAATCCGAAAGCTGCATATTTGCATTTCCCATAATATCGCCGTAGGTTACGGCAGTTCCATCCGGTGAGATGATTCCCTGTGTGGCAATCGAAATTCCCTCAATTTTTTCAGGAGCGTAATGATTCTTCTGGATAAAGAGCTCTACATTTGCAGCAAGGGCAGTGTAGTAAGTATCGCTGTTCTCATATGGGAGTTCAATTGTCTCTGTTGCAACTGCATCTCCATATAAATTCACGGCTACAATATGAAACATATCTTTTAAAATCCCAAGTCCGATCGAAATACGGAAATCTTCAACAATTTTTATAATCTGGGCCTTTCGTCCGCCGGTTGATTCAAAATATCCATTCCGGCTGATCAGACCGTCATTTTCCAGCTCATTTAAATTCTGGCTGACAGTAGAAAGTCCCATCTGCAGATCCTGAACGATCTGGAGTTTGGATGTTTCTTTTTGCTGATAAATATATTGGTACACTTTTTCCCGATTGATTTTTTTCAGGGTAATCGTGGTCATTCCTTTTTCTTTCATGATATTCTCCTTTACTTATGCGTGAATCATACACACAAGATATGAACTTATTCTAATATAGATGTGCGGATAAAACAAGAGCTTTCTGATTCGCTTTGTGAAAAATAGATAAAAATAGAATTGTAAAATTGTATTTTTTGTCAATAGACAACTCACTTTTGTGGTTATATACTACACTTACAACTTAGATATAAGCGTAAGTCAAAAACATAACTAAAAAGAAAAAGTAAAACGGGAGGTAACAAAATGAAGTTAACAATCGAAGGAATCAAAGACCGTGCGGCATGGGAGAAGGCAGGAATTGCACTTCCGGGATATGATGTGGAGAAGATATCTGAAAAAGCAAAAGAAGAACCGGGATGGGTTCATTTTGGAATCGGTAATATTTTCCGTATTTTTATCGGTGGAATTGCAGACGGACTTCTGGAAGAAGGTGTACTGGACAGAGGAATCACCTGTGTAGAGACATTTGACTATGACGTAGTAGATAAAATTTATGATCCATATGACAATCTGGGACTGAGCGTAATTCTGCATGGGGACGGAACACGTGAATATAAAGTACTCGGATCCCTTGCAGAAGCAGTAAAAGCACAGTCTTCTGATTTGGCACAGTGGAACCGCCTGAAAGAGATCTTTACAAGCAAATCTCTTCAGATGGTATCCTTTACAATTACCGAAAAAGGATATGCTCTGCAGAAAGCAGACGGAACCTGGTTTCCATTCGTGGAAGCGGACATTAAGAACGGACCGGACAAAGCGACAGGAGCCATGGCAGTACTGGTAGCAATGCTTTATGAAAGATTCGAAGCAGGAAGATATCCAATTGCACTGGTATCTATGGATAACTGTTCCAAGAATGGTGCAAAACTCCGTGAATCTGTTCTTACAATGGCAGAAGAGTGGAAGAAGCAGGGATTTGTAGATGATGATTTCATTACATATGTAAGTGATGAAAAAGTCGTTGCCTTCCCATGGACCATGATCGACAAGATCACTCCACGTCCGAGCGAACAGATTGCAGATGATCTTGAAGCTCTCGGTGTGGAAAAAATGCAGCCAGTCATCACCGGAAAGAAGACTTACATTGCTCCATTTGTAAATGCAGAAAAACCGCAATATTTGGTCATTGAAGACAGTTTTCCGAACGGACGCCCGGCACTGGAAAAAGGATTTGGAGTTTATATGGCGGACAGAAATACAGTAAATCTTTCGGAACGAATGAAAGTAACGGTATGCTTAAATCCGGTTCATTCAGCCACAGGTCCGCTTGGTGTCGTACTTGGATATGATCTGTTCGCACATATGCTTAATACCAATGAAGATATGATGAAGATGGCAAGAATGGTTGCTTATGACGAAGGACTTCCGGTAGTGGCAGATCCTGGAATCCTTTCTCCACAGGAATTTGTGGATGAACTTTTTAATGACCGTTTTCCGAATGAATATCTGGGAGATACAAATCTCCGTCTTGCAGTTGATGTGTCACAGATGGTTGGTATCCGTTTTGGCGAGACGGTAAAAGCTTATGTGGCAAAATACGGAGATGCATCAAAACTGACAGCAATTCCGCTTGGTATTGCAGGCTGGCTTAGATATATGCTGGCAGTTGATGATGAAGGAAACAAATTCGAACTGGCACCGGATCCGATGAATGAAGAAATCGGAGAACAGCTTGGTGACATCGTAGTTGGAAAGCCGGAGACATTGAAAGACCAGCTGAAACCGATCCTGTCCAATGAACGTCTGTTCTTTACCGATCTTTACAAAGATGGTGTCGGTGAAAAGATTGAAGAAATGTTTCGTGAAATGATCGCAGGACCAGGTGCTGTAAAAGCAACGATCCACAAATATGTTCACTAATCAGGAAGAATACGGGAGGAAATGAAAATGTCAGAAACAGTATTTGCAGCAGATCCGACAAGACTGCTGATCGCTGCGGCAGCGGGAATCGTCTTATTATTACTGCTGATCATAAAATTTAAATTTCATCCGGTATTGTCTCTGTTGATTTCTGCTCTGTTGATCGGACTCGGAGCCGGGATGCCGGTTCCGACTCTGGTAAATACGGTAGAAAAAGGTGCAGGAGAAACCTTACAGGGAATTGTACTGCTGATCGGTCTGGGTTCCCTGTTCGGAGGTATACTGGAAGTGTCGGGTGGCGCACAGTGTGTTGCATAGACACTGGTTAACAGGTTTGGTGAAAAAAAAGCAGGGATTGCCCTTGGAATTACCGGACTTGTAGTTGGAACGACTGTTTTCTTTGAGGCAGGAGTTGTAATCTTAATTCCGCTTGCTTTCGGACTGGCAAAGAAAACAAAAAAATCAACTTTGTATTATGTGATTCCGCTTCTTGCAGGTCTTGCAACCGGATTTGCCTTTATCCCGCCGTCAGCTGGATCGGTTCTGGTTGCCAATATGCTTGGAGTAGATCTTGGAATTATGATCGCAGTTGGTGTGCCGATCGGAATTTTATCACTTATTTTTGCCGGAATTTTATGGTCAAAATTTATCGGGACCAAGATCCATACCGGACTTCCAACTACAGTTTCAGAAGTAAGGGAAGAGGAAGAAGCAAATCTTCCCAAATTTTCAACTGTCATTGCGATCATCCTTGTTCCGCTGGTACTCATTCTGTGCAGCACACTTTCGGAATATATTCCGGCACTTGATGGAATACGACCGGTACTGGAATTTGTGGGAACACCATTTGTAGCGCTGATCATTGCAGTTCTGTGTGCAATGTATTTTCTTGGAAAGAAGCAGGGATATGACGGGGAACAGCTGAAAAAGATCATGGACAGATCTCTCCGACCGACAGGACAGATCCTTCTGGTTATTACCGGAGGCGGAATCATTCGTTGGGTGCTTCAGGACTGCGGGATGGGAGACATCATCGGACCGGCACTGGAAAAGAGCGGTCTTCCGTTAATCTTAGTTGCATTTCTGATCGCAGCTCTGGTAAGAGCATCGGTTGGAGCGGCAGTGGTTGCGATGACGATGGCAGCCGGAATTATGGCATCCATGCCGGCGGTTGCAGGACTTTCGCCATTATACCTTGCAGCGATGGTCTGTGCGATTACCGGTGGTGCAACGGCATTCAGTCATGTGAATGATTCTGGTTTCTGGCTGGTAAGCTCCTTGCTGGAAATTGATGAAAAGACAACCTTAAAATCATGGACGATGATGGAGACGATTATCGGATTTACCGGTCTTATCTGTGCCCTGATTATCAGCATATTTGCTTAGGAGGAAAAAATGATTGCGAAAGTAATATTGGGAACCATGACAAATGCACGGAAACTGGTTAGCATTGCAGAGCGGATTTCCTGTGACGTAGAGCTTTGCAGTGGCAGATATGTGGTCAATGCGAAATCCATGCTCGGTGTTTTAAGTATGCCTGAATTTGAATACGGAGAACTGCATATCCACACGGACGAAGAAAATGAATGCAACCAGGTTCTGGAGAGACTGCTTGAAGAAGGACTTCTTGCAGATACCAATGATGCGGCAAAACGGTCGCTTTACGACATTACAACATTTGGTGAGATCCTGATCGATTTTACCTGGCAGGGAGTAAATGAAGACGGGCAGACACTATTTGCCCAGAATCCGGGTGGCGCTCCTGCAAATGTTGCAGTTGCGGTGGCAAAACTTGGTGGACATACCGCTTTTATCGGGAAGGCAGGAAAGGATATGCATGGAGAGTTTTTGAAATCTGTGCTGGAAAAAGAAAACGTGGAAACGGAAGGAATGCTTCTGGATGAAAAATATTTTACGACTCTTGCGTTTGTAAATATTGATGAGAATGGAGAGAGAACATTTTCTTTTGCAAGAAAACCGGGAGCAGATACCAGAATGGAAAAAGAAGAAATCGATGTTGATATTCTGGATAAGACACATATTTTTCATGTCGGTTCTCTGTCACTTACGGAACAGCCGGCAAGAGATACCACACATTATGCGATCCGGCGCGCAAAAGAAAAAGGAAGTATCATCTCGTATGATCCGAATTACAGAGCCTCTTTATGGAAGGATGAGGAGACTGCAAAGAAACAGATGAGAAGTCTGGTTCCTTACGTGGATATCATGAAAATTTCAGATGAAGAAACGAAGCTTCTGACAGACAAAGAAAGTCCGGAAGAAGCGACAGAAATTTTATTCCGGAAGGGTGTCAAGATCATTGCAGTCACGCTGGGAAGCGATGGAGCATATCTGTACTGCAAAGAAGGCGGTGTACATATTCCGGGATTTGTGAGCAAAGCGGTGGACACCAATGGGGCAGGAGATTCCTTCTGGGGAGGATTTTTATACTGTATCAGCAAAGCCGGAAAGAGACCGGAAGCATTTACCATGGATGAACTGAAAGAGTATGTACGGTTTGGCAACGCGGTGGCAAGCCTTTGTGTAGAGAGGAAAGGCGCGATCCCTGCAATGCCGGAACTTGCACAGGTTGAAGAAAGGATGGGACGTTAAGATGGATTTGAAAACATATACAACAGGGATTCAGCATATCGGGATTCCGACAAATGATATTGAAAAAATAATTGCTTTTTATCAGAAACTGGGATTTGAGATTGCACTTCAGACGGTGAATGAAGAAGCAGACGAAAAGGTTGCATTTCTGGAACTGGAAACGCTTGTGATCGAGACTTATGAAAATAAGGCTGCAAAGATGGAGAGCGGAGCAATTGATCATGTGGCGATCAATGTGAAAGATATCGAAGAAGTGTATCGGTATATTGAAGCCGAAAAAATGAACACAACGAAGGATACCATTCATTTCCTTCCGTTCTGGGATAACGGCGTGCGGGTTCTTTACGATTGAAGGACCGAATAAGGAGAAGGTAGAGTTCAGTCAGTATTTATAAAATTGTAGATTTTTCGATGGCTTATTATGAGCGGATGGATGAAGCAGTGAGATATGGACCGGTTTGCAGAAGAGATATCCGTCTTTATAGTGAACAGGAACAACAAATTTATAAATATGTATTGGAAAATGGCTTTATTACTACTGCTGAAACAGTAGAGATTTTAGGACAGATGTAAAACATCGTAGAGCCAGAGCTGTCTTGCTGAATATGGTTAAGGACGGTTATTTGAGAAAAGAGGGTGCGGCATGAAGCACTATTTATATAAAAAATACAGAAATGCTCGAAGTTGCGGAAACCTCTGCCAAGTCGTTTTAAATCTTTGATTTTTCTGTTAATAGATTCAATAGGTCCATTTGATAATCGGCTATCATAGATTCTTCCATTACCGATTTTTTCAACCATAATAAATGAGTTGATAATGGAAGATTTATATTTCTCTAAGAGAGAAGCGAATTCACGAAATATCTCATGTCTTGATTTCCGGTATGCTTCAATCAATTCCTCCAATTCAATTTGAGCCTGTGAAGGATTACCGCCATTTCTGGCATTGAATTGAAGATAAAGTTCTTTGAGATCTCTGAAAAAGAAGGAAAAAAATAAAATAGGATTGTGAGGAATGAACTCGGACAGATGAAAGTGGTACAGGTAAGACCATCTCATGTACGCCTGTTTTATTCCCGGCTGAGCAAACAGAAATATTCTCACAGTACCATCAAGTTTCTCCATAATATGATCTTACCGAGCTTTGAGGTGGCTGTAGATGATGATATCATCCGGAAGAATCCGGCCAAGAGAACGCTGGGAGATTATGGAGAACCGGAAAAGAAACGCACCGCCCTGTCCTTTGATCAGCAGAAAAATCTGTTGAACTATGTTAAGAACAGCGAGGTATTCCATATCTATCTGCCGCTTTTGCAGGTGATGATCGGAACCGGGCTCCGCTGTGGAGAGCTGATAGGACTCACCTGGAAGGACGTGGATCTGAAGACCCGGACTGTATACGTGAACCATCAGCTGATCTATAAGAATTATGGAGACGGGTGTGATTTTCATGTGACCATGCCGAAGACAGAAGCCGGAATCCGGGAGATTCCCATGAGCAAAATGGTGGCAAAAGCCTTTGAGACCCAGAGACGGCTGAATTTTCAGATGGGGATTCCCAGGGATGTGAAAATCGAAGGGCTTTCGAATTTCGTGTTTATGAGCAGGAGCGGACGTCCTATGATGCCCACTACCGTGAACTTTATTCTCCGGGATATTGTAAAGGCTTATAACGAGGAAGAAAATGAGCGGGCAAAGCGGGAGAGGAGAAAGCCGGAAGAGCTGCCGCACATCTCCGCCCACATTCTCAGACATACAGCCTGTACTAGAATGGCAGAGACAGATCTGGATATGAAGGTCGTTCAGTATGTGATGGGACATGCGAACATCAGTGTCACGATGGAAGTTTATAACCACATCACAGACCGGTCCAGGATTGAAAAAGAGATTGCGAAGATGGATTTGGTTCAGATCATGTGACGGGATTTTCAGTCTCCAAATCAGAGATATTTGATCGTCTTGGAGTGAAAATTGTGAAAATAATCGGATTTTTCTGCTTTTGATGGTGTAGTAAATTAACTCAGATTTTCTTGAATTTACAGGGGATTTTGGAGGTCCCCGATTCTGAAATTGGTGTAGAAATGGTGTAAAAATGGTGTAAAAATGGTGTAGTAAGCCATTTTTTGAAAAAATTAAAAATTTGGAAAGCCCGAAAAAGCCCGTAAAATCAAGCTTTTTTGAGGTTTTCCAAAAAAATTATTTAAAAAATTAGCACTCACCTCTTGACAGTGCTAACAATAAGTGTTATATTACAGCTAGAACAAAGGAAGGGGAACAAAAAGAGATGATAAAGATTCCACCGACCGGTGTTTGAGATGACAACAACACTTCAGAGTAAATCCGAATGTGCTAAATAAATTAATAAATGTCTTTTGAAAGGAGATATGACTTATGTTAATGCCTAGTATTTTTGGAGAGAACTTATTGGATGATTTCTTTGGAGAACCATTTGGAGGATATGATTACAGTGAATCCGGACTTATGACAACGGATGTAAAAGATACCGATAAAGGCTATGAAGTAACGATGAACATGCCTGGAGTTAAAAAAGAAGATGTAAAAGCAGAACTGAAAGATGGTTATCTGACAGTCAGTGCTGAGACGAACACGAAGAAAGATGAAAAAGCTGAAGATGGCAAGTACATCCGCCGTGAACGTTACAGTGGATCCTGCAGCAGAAGCTTTTATGTAGGCGACGGTGTCAAACAGGAAGACATCAAAGCCAAATTTGAAGACGGTACATTGAAACTGTTCGTACCGAAAGAAGCAGCAAAGCCTGCTGTAGAACAGAAGAAATACATTTCCATTGAGGGATAATGAAGAATGCGGATTGTAAGCGTCCGGTTACAAGGCTGCCAGATGAGGCAGTCGCTTAAAAAGAAAGTTAGCTAAATTCAGATAGATTTATAAGGAGGAACGACTTATGTTAATGCCTAGTATTTTTAATGATAACTTATTTGATGATTTCTTTGATTTTCCATTTTATGATGATAAAGCAGATCGTAAGATCCAGAGAAAACTGTATGGACATCATGCAGGCAATCTGATGAAGACAGATATCAAAGAGAAAAAAGATGGTTATGAACTGGAGATCGATCTTCCGGGATTCAAGAAAGATGAAGTTACAGCAGAACTGAATGACGGATATCTGACAGTCAGCGCTGCCAAAGGACTGGATCAGGATGAGCAGGAGAAAGAAACTGGTAAGTACATCCGTCGTGAACGTTACGCAGGAGCCTGCCAGAGAAGTTATTATGTAGGTGAAGATATCACGGAAGAAGATATCAAGGCTGAGTTTAAGCATGGTATCCTGAAACTCTTTGTCCCGAAGAAAGAAGTAAAACCGGCAGTAGAAGAGAAGAAATATATCAGTATCGAAGGATAATGACAACACGTTAAAAACTTTCAAATACACCATATGATGAGGGCAGCATACAGGAGCAAAATCCTGTATGCTGCCCTTTTTGCCATCTATATAAATGGAAATTTGAGAAAGTCTGGATAGTATAATGAAATTAGGATTTGATCTGTATTTCGAGATGTGGAAAAAGGGAGAAATATCCATCAGAAAAGTTGTGTAGTAGTGGTGAATCGAAAAATAAAATCTGAGAGAGTTTTCGAATGTGGGAATCGGAGAATTACAGATAATGAAAAATCAACCATGGGAAAGGGAATGTTTAGTGTTATGGCATGGACATTCCCTTTTCTGGACATAAGGATAATAAGAGGAACAGCTTGCTGGCATCGGCAAGCTGTATTATAGAAAAAGCCCTGCTTTATGCAAGGCTTTTGAAGTATGAGAAAGATTTTCATTTACCAGATTCCAAGCACATGCTGCATGGAAAGACTGGCGATCGTGATACCGATCCAACAGCAGAAACCAAGAGCGAGTGGTTTGCCGCCGGTTTTGATCAGCTTGATGATATTCGTATTCAGACCGACTGCACTCATGGCGAGGACGATGAAGAACTTGCTGAGTGTCTTCAGCGGAGTAAATACATCTGCGGATACGCCGGCTGAAGTTGCGATCGTTGTGATCACGGAAGCGAGAACAAAGTAGAGGATGAACATCGGGAAAATCTTTTTAAATTCCACTTTCTTTCCTTCGGCTTTGGAGTTGCGTGTCCGGATAAATGCGAGAACCAGTGTGATCGGGATGATCGCGAGCGTTCTGGTAAGTTTGACCGTAACTGCCTTATCCAGTGTGGCAGAACCGAGGGCGTAGAGCGAATCCCAGGTGGAAGCCGCTGCAGTTACGGAAGAGGTATCGTTGATCGCAGTTCCGGCAAAGATACCGAAGGCTTCCCCGCTTTTGGTTGAGAATCCAAGCAGTGCACCAAGTGACGGGAAGAACAGTGCGGCGAGCATGTTGAAAAAGAAGATAACAGAGATTGCCTGTGCAACTTCTTCATCATCCGCATCAATGACCGGTGCTGTTGCGGCAATTGCAGAGCCTCCGCAGATGGAAGATCCGACACCGACCAGTGTGGAAATATTTCCCGGTACATGCATAACTTTATGTAACAGATATGCAATGATCAGGGACGTTGAAATTGTCGTTACGATAATTGGCAGTGACTGTTTTCCGGTTTCCAGAATCACGGAGAGATTCAGTCCGAAACCGAGAAGGATTACAGCGTACTGAAGAACCTTCTTTGACACAAAAGTAATACCGTCCTGAAACATGGATTTGTCTTTTAATAATAAAGTAATGATCATTCCGGCAAGGATACCGAATACCGGTCCGCCGATGATTGGAAATGTCTGTCCGAGGAACCAGCATGGAACGGCGATGACCAGACAAAGTAAGATGCCTTTCCAGCTTTTTGTTATAAAATTCATAGAAATACCCCTTTCAAGTGAAATAAATAAGTTACTCTCATAACAATCTGTCCTATCATAGCATAAAAACAGCAGAATAAAAAGATGAAGGAAGGAAAATTCCCAAAGTAATTTGAGAATAAGGTGGAAATAACGAAAGATTCCAGATATAATAATATGTGATTTTGGGGACAAGGAGGTAAAGTGTGATAAAACGGGGAATCCGGACATTGCACAAAAGAAAGTGATGCATACACTGAAAAAATTTGTAAAATATTATGCGCCGTACAGGACAGTATTCTTTCTGGATCTGATCTGTGCGGCGATCATCAGTCTGGTGGATCTTGCATTTCCACAGATTTTAAGATCACTGACAAAGACTTTATTTACAGAGGATCCGTCACAGATCCTTGGAGCACTTCTGCCGATCGGACTGGCTTTGCTTGTGATGTATATCATACAGACATTTTGTAAATATTATGTCAGTTATCAGGGTCATATGATGGGGGCACATATGGAACGGGATATGCGCCAGAAGTTATTTGATCATTATGAGAGACTTTCTTTTTCTTATTATGACCAGAATAATTCCGGACAGATGATGAGCAAGCTGGTGTCGGATCTGTTTGATATTTCCGAGTTTGCGCACCATGGACCGGAGAATTTATTTATATCCGTAATTAAAATCGTTGGTTCGTTTACATTTTTGTTTCTTATTAACTGGAGACTGGCGATTCCGCTGCTTGTGATGGTTGTATTTATGCTGATCTTTTCTTATAAGCAGAACCGTCAGATGCAGGAGACTTTTATGGACAACCGGAGAAAGATCGGGGATGTCAATTCCAGTCTGCAGGATACACTTGCGGGAATCCGTGTGGTGCAGTCTTTTGCAAATGAAAAGATTGAACGGGAGAAATTCGAGAAAAGCAATGAAGGATTTCTGGTATCCAAGGATGCAAACTATCATTGTATGGGAAGCTTTATGAGTGGCAATCTTTTCTTCCAGGGAATGATGTATCTGATCACATTAGTGTTCGGCGGATGGCTGATCGCACATGGGAAAATGGAAGCTGCCGATCTTGCCATGTATGCGCTTTATATCGGAATTTTTATCAGCCCGATCCAGATTCTTGTGGAGCTTACCGAGATGATGCAGAAAGGTCTTTCCGGTTTCCGGCGTTTTCTGGATGTTGTGGAGACGGAGCCGGAGATTGTAAATGCACCGGATGCGGAGCCACTTGAAAATGTAAAGGGTGAAGTGGAATATAAAAATGTTTCTTTCCATTACAGCGATGATGATACGCCGGTACTGGATCGGGTATCTTTTAAGATCCCGGCTGGCAGATCCATTGCCCTTGTGGGACCGTCGGGAAGTGGAAAGACGACGATCTGTTCCCTGCTTCCAAGATTTTACGATGTGACCGGAGGTGTGATCACGATCGACGGGCAGGATGTAAGAAAGCTGACACTGGAAAGTCTGAGAAGCCAGATCGGACTGGTACAGCAGGATGTCTATCTGTTCTGTGGATCGATCAGGGAAAATATTGCTTATGGAAAACCGGGGGCATCGATGGAAGAAATTATCGATGCGGCGAAGAAGGCAAATATCCATGAATTTATCATGTCCCTGCCGGATGGATATGACAGCTTTGTAGGAGAACGAGGAACCCGTCTGTCGGGTGGACAGAAGCAGAGAATTTCGATTGCAAGAGTATTTCTTAAGAACCCGCCGATATTGATTTTGGACGAGGCGACCAGTGCGCTTGACAATGAGAGTGAGCGCTGGATCCAGCAGAGCCTGGAAGAGCTTGCGAAGAACCGGACCACGATCACGATCGCACACCGGCTTTCTACGATCCGCAATGCGGATGAGATTCTTGTGGTTGCAAATAATGGAATCGCTGAACGGGGAAATCATGATGAATTGCTTGAGCAGGGTGGAATTTATGCACATTATTATGAGATGTCATAATAGTAAGTGAGAAAATCAAAATAAGTAAACAAAAAAGCTTCTTTTCAGAAAAACAGGAGGGCCGTTTCTGAAAAAGAAGCTTTTTATATCGTAAAATTGTAAGCAGTGTGTGCTGGTCTATATTTGCAAAACATTACACAGCTTAATCACACATATGGCAGGCTGCGCATGCAGACGGTGTCGTTGCGCATCCGCCGAGAGCTGTCTCCCGAAGCTCTGCCGGAAGACGCTTTCCTACAGTGTACACCGCTTCCAGCATTTCATCGAATGGAATCAGCTGTCGTACTCCGGAAAGGGCGATTTCTGCAGCAATCGTTGCATTTGCCACACCGGCAGCATTACGGTTCTGGCAAGGATATTCGACCAGCCCGCCGACCGGATCGCAGACCAGACCGAGCATATTCATAAGAACAGTGGATGCTGCGGCAAGGGATTGTTCCGGGGATCCGCCCATCAGTTCAACGGTTGCAGATGCCGCCATTGCAGATGCGATTCCGACTTCTGCCTGACATCCACCGACTGCTCCGGCGACAGTTGCATTGCGCATAGCAAGATAACCGATCGCGCTGGCATTATAAAGTCCCTGCTTGATCTGTTCATCGGAAAGATCATAGGTTTCCTGGAGGGCAAGCAGAAGTCCCGGAACGATACCGGCAGATCCGGCAGTCGGGGAAGCTACGATCACACCCATGGAAGCATTGGTTTCCAGAGTTGCCATCGCGTAAATGACAGCTCTTTCCAGAAGATCTCCGCAAAGACCTTTTCCGGTATCTTTGTGATCTGAGATCTTTTTTGCTTCGCCACCGATCAGTCCACCCATGGATTTGACCGGGGTATGGATCGGAGTAGAAGCGGCTGATTTCATGATCTCAAGAACACGATCCATTTTGCGGTCTGTCTCTTCCGGATCCTGTTCTCCCTCTGTGAGCTCTCTCTGAAGCATCACAGCAGAAATTGAAAGGCCTTGTTCCTGACAGACTTTTAATAATTCTTTTGCATTTCTAAAATCCATAATCTGTATTCTCCTTCCAATTACATCTGAACAACCATAACGTTGTATACATTTTTGTTTCTTCTGATTGTATCTGCGATATCTTCCGGTACCAGATCATCGGATTCTACGATGGTATAAGCGGTATTTCCTTTGGATTCGCGGAACAGACGCATGAATGCGATATTGATTCCAAGTTCACTGAGGCATTTGGTAATG
>ULRN01000346.1_pt1 | contig 19035 bp, 10 predicted proteins | sample 1955461 | NCBI WGS metagenome assembly ULRN01 (sample SAMEA4835683, study PRJEB28245) | human gut metagenome | biome: gut microbiome; material: fecal sample | place: Denmark | collected 2008 | reverse complement strand
CCGCGAGCGTCTCCAGGGCCTTCTGCTCCCATGTCTTGGTGTCATACGCCACATAGTATACGGTAGTGCCGAACCATGCCGACGTCTCGTAGCTCACTCCGTGGAACGTGTTGTCGTATACTGTTCCTCCACCGTTTATATATAGATATCCGTCAACGTCCGAAAGGATTGAAGGGGTGATGGACTGAGTGGCCTTGAATGAGTAGAAGCCGTATGGCACGGTTCCGCCCTCGTCGTAGATGTCGTCCCATGAGTCGGCATACACAAGGCTTCCCCATAGGGTCAGCGGGCGTGCGCCGGCCTTCATCATCGTGTTTTCCTGCAGAGCCGGCTTGCGCCTTAGTCTGTCGGGCATCTGATGGATGGGCGACTTCTTCATCACTTTCATCGGCTGCGGTATTCCGAGGTCATTGGCCTTCGGGTCACCGATTTTCGCCTTCAGCCTCTCGATTCCCGTCAGCTGCCTTTCCTGCAACGGCATATTGCCGCTGATGTTGGTCTGCGCAATGAGCTGCAATGGCAACATCAGGAGAATCAGGGATACTAATTTTGCATAGATGTGTTTTACCATAATCTTACATCATTTGATAGTTAATTGTCTTATTCGGCAGCAAATATACATAAAATTAATGTACCCGACATAAAAACGCCTGATTTTTTACTTTAAATCCCTGCATTTCGTCCTTTCTTTGGGTATTTTTATACATTTCGCAAGTATTATTTGCATGATACTAAAAAAAAGTAATATATTTGCAGAGATTTAAATAGTTATCGACAATAATATCTAATAATAACTAAAAAATGGTTGCTTATGAAAAAAGTGTATTTTTTTCTCAGCCTGTTTCTCCTGTCGCTTGTAAGCTATACGGCAGGTGCAAAAACAGTTAGCCCATACTCCTTGGATTTTGATGACCCTCTGGAGACGGCAGACCACAATTTCGCTCCCGTTGGTTGGGGTCACATCGTTGATTATTACGCAGCCTATGGTGAGGTGGAATATGTGAAGTATAAATGGGAAGCCGCTACGGGAATCGACGACAGTGGCGCTCTCTACATCGGATCGCAGGAACTGGAAATCTACGACTACGATGACGAGCCGGAATACAAGACCTGTAAGGACATGCTCGTTACGCCGGCGATAACCGGAACGTCGAGCATCTGGGTAAAGAAGCACGTCGGTTCCAGCTACATCAAATTCTACACCATCGTCGAGGAAAACGGCAAGCTCAAGGCGGGTACGATGATTAACGTGACCGTGCCTACGCTGAACGCAGCAACCTACGTGCAGGTGAACATCCCGCAGCAGCCCGACGGTAGCCGTATCGGTATTTTGGGAAACAATGTATATATCGACAACTTCTCCGCTGCAAGCGCCGAAATCGACCAGAAGACCGAGATAAAGGTGTCTTCCGTAACGAGCAATATGCCGGAGAACCAGGACGCCGACGAGAACGGCAAGTTCAATGTGGCATTCAAGGTGAACGTGAGAAACACCGGTAATGTGGACATCCCGAAGGACACGGAGAACTTCTCCATCTCCCTCATCAACGCAACTCTCAATGACAGCGTGATGGCTACCGTAGCCATTCCGCAGGACCTGGCGGCTGGCGAACTGTCTGCCGATATCGATATCTCCGCCGAAATGGACGTGAACAAGTTCCCTCTTGAATATCAATATAAGATACGCGAGAATCTCGGCGGCAGTTCCGTAGACGGACTGAAGTTCAAGATCACGCCACACGTGCCGACCATCGCCTTCATGAATTCCGACCAGAAGAAGGAATACGAAAGCGGTGCGGTGCTTGACTTCGGCATCAACAAGAAGGAGGCGACAGGCACATTCGTATTGAAGAACGACGGCGGTGCCGACCTCAACATAACAGAACTCACCGCACCGGAAGGCTACGTATTGAACAAGGCAGCCGCCTTCACCGTGGCTCCACATGATACGGCACAGGTAATCATGACCATGACCGCCGGCACGGTGGGTAAGAAGGGCGGAGAACTCGTGCTCAAGTCAAACGCCGGCAACCTGACCTTCGCCGTGAAGGGCGAGACAGCCGACGAATTCACATACTTCGTAGACTTTGAGGACGGCGTCCCCAACGACTGCTACAACGACTGGAGTACCGATTCAAACCCTAAGGACATAAACATGATAGGCAACACCAAGGCAGGCTACGCCACATCATACAGTGACGAACCCAAGAGACTCGTCACTCCGCTGCTTGAGGTCAAGGCTGGCGAGACCATGCGCTTCATCGCTGCTAAAAAGGACGACAAATCCACACTCGACATCCTTTACTCTACCGACAGAAGGAACTGGACAGCCGTGCGCAGCATCTCCACAACAGCCGAGAACGACGCCGACAAACTGTCTGACGAAGTCGTGGTAGAGGGCTATTGGAGCAACTATTACGGATACAAGGAGTTTACCCTTGACAACATCCCTGCCGGAAAGGTATACATAGCATTCGACGGCAAGAGCGTATACGTGGACAACATCTACGGATTCCAGAAGACCGCCGTTGACCACGACGTATTCTTCACATCCACAAGCATGAATGACGTGGGCACCGTGAACACCCCAATCACCGCACATGCAAACATCATGAGCATGAGAGACGACGCCGAGGAGCCGGAGGAATACACCCTCGGACTCTATGTTGACGACATTCTCGCCGCCAGCATCGAGAGCGTGAAGCTTCCGCAGAACAAGGAAGTGGAACTCACCGCACAATTCATCCCTCACACTACGGGCAAGCACATCGTGACATTCAAGTTCGACGCCGGTGACTACGTGGTAGTGTCTGCCCCGACCGAAATCACAATCTCCGAGGAAACCTCAGTGAGCGAGAAAGCCGTGGGCAACAGAACCAGCACATCTTATACCGACGGACCGGTTTACACCTATGAGAAGGAAAGCCAGACCGAAATAATCTACAAGCCTTCAGACATAAACCTGCCGGTGGGCACCAAGATAACCAAGATGCTGTTCCGCGGCTTCGTAGGCTACGGAAGCCTCGATGCCAGCGTCAGAGTATACATGAACAGCACCGACCAGACCAAGTTTGAGGAAAACAAGGTGGATGCTGACTCAACGAGCATGACAAAGATATTCGACAATGCCGTGCACTTCGAGCAGGGCGGAAAAGCCGACGAACCGGTAGTACAGCTCGAGCTCAACTTCGCCGAGCCTATCGTCTACGACGGAAAGGGAATGCACCTGCTGTTCGTACATAAGGCAGACACATACAAGAGCGTGAACTTCGAGTTTGACGGAAGTATCACCGACCAGGCAAAGCACAGCTATAACGAATGGGGTACGGTAAAGAACGAATTCATCAAGCTGCCGGTGGCATACTTCTGCTACGCCGTGGATCCTCACAAACTGAGCGGAAAGGTGACCGACAAGGCTACGGGCGCCGCACTGAAAGACGCCGAGGTGATACTATCGAACGACGGAGTGGAATACTACGCCACAACCGACGCCGAGGGCAAGTATGACATGACGATATTCAAGTATGACCGCAAGTACAGCGTGAGCGCATGGAAATTGGGCTATTATCTCGAGCCAATGGATTCCGTGGCCGTAAGCGCCGACAAGGAAACTTCTCTCAACATCGCCATGACAGAGGCGAAGAACCTGATTGTGGCCAACGCCATCGCTCCGAAGGAGGGCATGGTGAACTACGAATACCAGATGAGCGTTGACGTGTTCAACTATACCACTGCCGACAAGAAGGCAGCCGACTACACATTGAAGCTGAAGAGAAACGGCCAGGAAATAGCCACCGCCAAGACCGTGGACATCGCCGCAGGCGACAAGGCTACTCTGCTGCTCAGCTATACACCACACGAGGCGGGCACGGACAAGATTACTGCCGAGCTGACCGAAGGCGAGAAGGTGACAAGCGGAGACGAAGTTGAAGTGACTGTAGGTGAAGAGCTCTCGATAATCAAGAAGCAGGTGGGCGACGCCCTTAGCGATGCGAAGGACGCTCCGTTGAACCCATACTGGAAGCACAGCGAGACTCAGGCCATCTATCCTGCAAAGATGCTCAAGATGAAGAAGGGAATGAAGATCACCCGCATAGAATACCGCGGATGGACTCCTGGTGGCATCGACCTCAAGGCTAAGCTATGGATTGAGAATACAGCTGACAGCAATGAGAATGGCGTGGCATTGGGCGACACCACGAAGATGCAGCTCATCTTTGACGATGAAATCAAGTTTGCCGACGGCATACAGGTGGGCAGTCCTACCGAGCCGGCAACTCTCTTCACCGTCGACATCCCGGAAGGATTCGTATATACTGGCGAGAACATCAGGATAGCCGGTCGCGGAGACGTGCTGAGCAACGGTTCCACATCCATCAACTACGTGGTGGACAACAACGAGATCAGGACCACATTCTTCCGCTCGTCCGACAACCAGGTGGAGGAGAAGGACTGGTCGAGGGTATACAACACCACAGTATTGTATCTCACAGCTGAGTTCAAGTACAACATCTCCGGAACAGTGACGAACAAGGAATACAAGACTCCTGTCGGGAACGCCACGGTATCGATGGTAAGCGACGACGTGGTTTACGCCACGACAACCGCTGCCGACGGCAAATACAGCATCGACATCCTGCAGCCTTCAAAGGTTTACAAGATGACGGTGACGGCCGACAAGTACTACGACTACATGCAGACAGGCATCTCGTCTGAGGAAGATATGGTAATCGACGTTCCGCTTGAGGCGGTTCCGGTCTCAGCAATCAGCGGCGTGGCATTCTCTGCCGACAGCGACGTGAGCATCTACTCTCTCGACGGTGCGCTCATCGCCAAGGGCAAGAACGCAGTTGCCAAGGTTGCCAACGGTACCTACATCATCAAGGACAACGCAACGAACCAGACCAAGAAGCTTATCAAGAAGTAAAAGGTAAAAAGTTAATACATCATCGTATAGAGGTGGGCAGGCCGGCGGGCATTGTCTGCCTCTATTTTTTTTGAATACTGCCTGACGGCAGGCAGTAATAAGCCGACACAATGAACATTCTGATGACCGATAGGGACTAAATGCATAGAGAGAAACAGGCTTGTTCAAGTTCCGTCTGCCTTCGACATGCTGTCAATAAGCCGGTAGGCAAGTGGAGAAGCTATTAAGTAAATAAAAAGAAAAAACGGTACCAGAGAAGTGTAGCATTCTGGTACCAAAGGTGCAGCATAGCTGTACCAACAGTGCAACATAGCTACACTGACAGTATACCATAGCTATACTGCCGGTAAACAGCTGCTTTATTCGCGCCCTGCCTATTGAAGATGGGGCAACTCGTACCTTGTCTACTCGTCTACTATTATAGACTTGCATCCTTTTATAATTGCATTACAGGGAAGAAAATCGAGAAAAATGTTCGTGATAATGTAGTTTTTGTTACATTTGTGGCGTATATAGAGTAAGACGTATAACATTATAATACCAATTATTATGAAAAAGACTTCAATCATGCTTTTTCTGCTCGTTGCACCGATGCTGGCGATGGCAGACCATATATCCGAAAGGCAGGCACGCGAAGCGGCACTCGGTTTTGTAGCCAACAGATTCTCCGTCTCTGCGCGCTCGGTTCAGGGAAAGGCGGCAAACATGAAGCTCGCGGCGAGGAATGATTACCACTATATATATAATGTGGGCGAGAAAGGCGGCTACGTGATAGTTGCCGCCGATGATGCCGTGGGCGGCGACCTGGTGCTGGGCTATGCCGAGAGCGGACGTTTTGATGCCGACTCCATTCCGCCGGCGCTGAGATGGTGGATAGGGGAGTATGACCGCCAGATGGACTATCTGCGCCGGAACGGTATGCGTATTTCCGCCGCTCCGCAGCAGAATACGGACGAGAATCAGATGCTGGAGATCAAACCGATGCTCACTTCGAAGTGGGGACAGGTTGACCCGTTTAACAGGAAATGCCCGAAGGAGGGCGACGACTATTGTCCTACGGGATGCCTCTCCACCGCATTGGCGCAGATTCTCTACTACAACAGATGGCCGGAGAAGGGCTATGGCTTCGTGGACGGAACCGATTTGTCCGCCCATACCTATAGGTGGGATGAGATGACGGATACGTATGACGCTGGCAGTTCGAAGGCTTCGATAGATGCCGTGGCTACGCTCATGGCCGATCTGGGCAAGGCCAGCAAGACAAAGTATTCGATGGCGGGGAGCGGTGCGTATCCGTATAACGGGATGATTGCGCTGCGGCGGAATTTCGGATACAAGTATGTGGAAAACGTATCGCGCGCGGACAACATGACGCCTTCGGAATGGATGCAGACGATATATGAAGAGCTGGAAGCCGGACGGCCCGTGATGTATTCGGGCTTTGCGCCGGGCGGAGGCCATTCCTTCGTGGCCGACGGATATAAGGACGGATTCCTGCATATTAACTGGGGATGGTATGGCAACTGCGACGGCTATTACAAGCCGGACGCATTCAACCCGACAAATCCGGAGACGGGGTTCAACTTCTCGCAGGCCGTAATCATCGGAATCGGTAAGGAGAACACGTCGGCAGACCCCGGTACGCAGCAGTCGGGAACCGTAAGGATAAGCAGTGACGGCACGTTCGGCTGTAAGGAGACGCTGCTGGAATGTGGTTCCGAGCAGACTATGACGGGACACTTCGATGTGAGCTGCTCCGTGCCGATGCCGGTGCAGTTCGGGGTGGAAATGCTGGCCCCCGACGGCAGGATGTACCGGATGAGAGGAGAGAAGAAAGAGATGAATGAAGAGGGGCTGGTGGAGGAATACACCGTAGGCATGAACGGATTCCCCGATACCGACGGTGCGTATATCCTGACTCCAGCGGCATGGAATGGCAAATCAAGGGCGAGAATAAAGATAAAGTATGACGGAGTGGAGAAGAGACAGGTGGTTGTGGCATACAAGAAGGGCGGCAATCTGCGGTTCCTCGTTCCGGACAATTCCGACAACGTGAGGCTGAGCAACTTCAATGTGGTGAATCTGAAAGACAAAGAGGGGAAACTCGGCGTGAGCGCCACGATAAGCTGCCTCGGTATGTATTACGGCGAGACGCTGTATCTGGGCATACTCGACGGAGAGGACAATGTGTTGTCCTATGTATACGGTTCGGCTGTAAGTCTGGTTGAGGGCGGGTCTGTCGATATCTACGGCGAACTGGATGCTCCGGCTGCAAACGGCGAATACACGGTGGTCGTAATGTATCGCGACGATTCGGGATTCAAGGTGTTGAAGGATTTCTCCAAGAAGTTCTATTATGAGGATGAGAGCAAGCCGAAGGAAGATGTTCTGCAGGCTTTCATGTTAGACGGGATAAGTGATCTCAGTCCCAGAGAGGCTGACCACAATATGAAACTGATGGTGGAACTCTATAGTGTCATATCCGCAAAGGAGAAAAGAAGCGTAAGGATAGGGCTGAAAGTGATTGATATGGAAGGGAATGCCACATATCTGAAGTCGGAAGAGGTTTTCGACATTACGAATGGCTCCGGTATCAATAACTTCGAGGTGGATCTCAAGGATTTCCCCACTGCCGACGGCAACTATTATGTGTCCCTGTATGCAGTGGACCTTGAGACGGACGAGTGGGTGCCCTTCATGTCGTTATACAATGTTGGCACAAGGAGTTTCCTGGCGACGGTGGAGTCGGGCAAGATAAAATTCCCGTATGGAGCCAAACTCTCGGAAAGGTTGAATATAGAATGTGAGAAAACGCCTGAGGCATACACTGACCAGCCCTTCAATCTGAAACTGAAGGCAACCTGCACGGCGTATGACATCTGTACTAAGATTTACGTAGGACTCTGCGACAAGGATGGCAATGTGCATCTCTATAAGGATGAGTTCGTTAAGCCGAGCCTGGACTATGGGGAGAGCACGATAATCAGTCTGAAACCCAATTTCACCTCTGCTGAAGGATTCACTGCGGGTGTGTATAAGATGGGGCTGTTCATATATCGTGGCAAGAACTATCTCGTGAGCAATCTCATTGATATTGAAATCAAGAATCCCGTGGCAGACCTGAGACTGGAGGAAGTCTACGTGTATGACAAGGAAGTGGCGAGCAAGGATATGTTCCGCGTGGCGGTTACGGTCAACAACTACAACTGTCCGATAGACCGGAAGATTGCTGCATTTGTCTTCGAAGCCGATGGCAGTGTGCCGGTTGACTCCATTTCGCAGGACCTTAGTATGCCGAGGGACAACACGAAGCTGGTGTATTTTGCATGGAAACTCAATGGAGTGGAGGAAGGAAAGACCTATCTCTTGAAGATTTATACGACGGACGATAGCGGCATTTGGCTGCCCCTGCCGGAGGAAATGGGCTGTATGAACGGCGAGACATTCTCCATCGCCAGTCCGTCGGGGATAAGTGGCGTAGGCAGATTGCCGGACGGCACGACGGAGATATATACGGCCACCGGCATGAAAGTGGGCGGATATGAGGGCACCGCACCGCTGCCCAAGGGCATGTATATCCTGCGCCGGGGAGGAAAGACGGTAAAGGTGTGTATGGAGAAATGACATAATATGACGGGATGATTGATGATTTTGATTGCAAAATATGCCGAATTGTCGTTTGTTTCTGACAAAATGACATGAACAGGGTGTTGGTATAAGCTTTGTCTGCATGTTCATGTAAATCATAAAAACGGAAAAAACAGAAAGGAGATAAAATATGACATTCGACAAATTTACAATCAAAGCGCAGGAGGTTGTGCAGGAAGCAATCAACACCGCACAGGCCAACGGTCAGCAGACCATTGAGCCGGTTCACTTGCTGAAGGGCATAATGCTGAAGGCGAAGGACGTGGCGAACTTCATTTTCCAGAAGCTCGGAGTCAACGCCGGTCAGATAGACATGCTCGTGGGTCAGGAACTGCAGCATCTGCCGAGAGTGCAGGGCGGACAGCCGTATCTCTCCAACGATACAAACACGGTGCTGAACAAGGCTGTGGAGCGTTCGCAGCAGATGGGCGATGAGTTCGTCAGCGTGGAGCCGATACTCCTGGCATTGCTCACGGAGAACTCCACGGCAAGCCGCATACTGAAGGACGCCGGATGCACGGAGAACGGAATGCTCAAGGCCATACAGGAGCTGCGCCAGGGACAGAAGGTGCAGAGCCAGAGCGGCGACGAGAACTACCAGAGTCTTGACAAATACGCCAAGAACCTCGTGGAACAGGCCCGGCAGGGAAAGCTCGACCCGGTGATAGGGCGTGACGAGGAAATCCGCCGTGTGCTTCAGATACTGTCGCGCCGTACGAAGAACAACCCTATATTAATAGGTGAACCGGGAACGGGTAAGACGGCTATCGTGGAGGGACTCGCCGAACGTATCGTCAGAGGCGACGTGCCGGAGAACCTGAAAGACAAGCAGCTCTACTCGCTTGATATGGGAGCACTGGTGGCTGGAGCGAAATACAAGGGAGAGTTTGAGGAGAGACTGAAGAGCGTCATCAACGAAGTGACCAAGAGCGACGGAAGGATTATACTCTTCATCGATGAAATCCATACCCTTGTGGGTGCCGGAGGCGGCGAGGGCGCAATGGATGCCGCAAACATTCTGAAGCCGGCGCTGGCGAGAGGCGAACTGAGGGCTATCGGTGCGACGACGCTCAATGAATACCAGAAATACTTCGAGAAGGACAAGGCTTTGGAGCGTAGGTTCCAGACCGTAATGGTGGACGAGCCGGACGAGCTGAGCGCCATCTCAATCCTGCGTGGACTGAAGGAGCGCTACGAGAACCACCACAAGGTGCGTATACAGGACGATGCCTGTATCGCCGCCGTGAAACTTTCCGAGAGGTATATCAGCGACCGTTTCCTGCCGGACAAGGCAATCGACCTGATGGACGAGGCTGCAGCAAAGTTGCGTATGGAGCGCGACTCCGTGCCGGAGGAACTCGACGAGATAACGCGAAGGCTGAAGCAGCTCGAGATTGAGCGCGAGGCTATCAAGCGCGAGAACGACCAGCCGAAGATAGAACAGCTCGACAAGGATATCGCCGACCTGAAGGAGCAGGAGAAGCAGTACCGGGCTAAATGGGAAGGCGAGAAATCCCTCGTGAACAAGATTCAGGAGGACAAGCAGCAGATGGAGAACCTGAAACTTGAAGCCGAGCGCGCTGAGAGGGAAGGCAACTATGAGCGCGTGGCCGAGATCAGATACAGTCGGCTGAAGGCACTGGAGGACGACATAAAGAGAATCCAGGAACAGCTGAAGAACACGCAGGGCGCCGAGGCTATGGTGCGCGAGGAGGTGACGGCCGACGATATCGCCGAAGTGGTGAGCCGTTGGACGGGAATCCCAGTGACGCGTATGCTGCAGAGCGAGCGCGAGAAGCTGCTCCATCTGGAAGAGGAACTCCACAAGAGGGTAATCGGACAGGATGAGGCTATCGATGCCGTGAGCGATGCCGTGCGCCGCAGCCGTGCAGGATTGCAGGACCCGAAGCGTCCTATCGCATCATTCATCTTCCTCGGAACAACCGGTGTGGGAAAGACGGAGCTTGCGAAGGCGCTTGCCGAATACCTCTTCAACGACGAGACGATGATGACGCGTATCGACATGAGTGAGTATCAGGAAAAGTTCAGCGTCTCCCGTCTTATCGGAGCGCCTCCAGGATACGTGGGATACGACGAGGGCGGACAGCTCACGGAGGCCGTAAGGCGCAAGCCGTATTCTGTGGTGCTCTTTGATGAGATAGAGAAGGCGCATCCGGATGTGTTCAATATCCTGCTGCAGGTATTGGACGACGGGCGTCTGACTGACAACAAGGGCCGCACCGTGAACTTCAAGAACACCATCATCATCATGACCTCAAACCTCGGAAGCCAGTACATACAGCAGGAATTCGAGAAGCTTACGCCGCAGAACCACGATGCCATCGTCGGCGAAACGAAGCAGAAGGTGATGGAGATGCTGAAGAAGACCATCCGTCCGGAGTTCCTCAACCGTATCGACGAAACCATCATGTTCCTGCCTCTCACCAAAGACGAGATAGCACAGGTGGTAAGTCTGCAGATGAACGCCGTGAAGAAGATGCTTGAGCCGCAGGGCTTCACGCTCAACGTGACGGATGCCGCCATCCGCTATCTGGCAGATGCCGGTTATGATCCGGAGTTCGGTGCCCGTCCTGTAAAGAGGGCAATCCAGCGTCTTGTCCTCAACGACCTCTCCAAGAAGATCCTCGCCGAGGAAGTCTCCCGCGAGAAGCCTATCGTGATAGACGCCAATGGCGCAGGTCTGCAATTCAGGAACTGATTGGAATGGACAGATTGCGCAGGTCTCGCAATTCAGGAATTTATTGACCTGAACAGATTAATATAAATTAAAGCCCTGGCTGTTTGGAAGCAAGCAGCCAGGGCTTTTTGGCATTTATGCAGAATCATGTGGCGGTTGCATCCGACAATCCAGTTTTCTCTCAAAGCCTTTCTCTGCTCAGCTTCTTTTTTTCTGAGAACATCCGCAAAATCATCTTCTGCCTCTCGGTCAAGTTTATTGGGTCATTTATTGGGTCATTTATTGGGTCATTTACAGAATCTGCTGTAACTTTATTCTTGATAAGTATAGTAAGTTTCACTTGCATCAATTCTGGTTGCTCTTGTAATTCATGCTTCTTTCGCTTGACTATATCCATGAGGCAACGACTTATGCAGAATCATGTGGCGGTGTCGGTTCGCCAGGCTCTGGTTGGGGACGTGACAAGGATGTAGACGATGATCATTGGTGGCGCAGGTGCATTGCAGTATCGGCTGCGATGATGCGACCTGCAAAGTATCGGATACGGCGTGGCAGATAATATAAACAAGTGATTCTTCAGATAAAATGTCATTACAATTTTATCTGAAGAATCACTTGTAAAGAACGACCGCAACGACTGCAAAAACGACCGAAAATAGCCGAGAACGACCGTAAGAATGACTTAAAACGACCGAAAATAGCCAAGAACGACCGTAAGAATGACTTAAAACGACCGAAAATAGCCGAACAGATTTATGCTCCAAGTTCAGATTCGCCCTTTTCGGTGATATTCCATTTTTTCCCCTTATCGGTTTTGCAAATCAAATTTTCTTTAGCCATGGTGCCCAAAAGGCGACCAATCTTTCTCAATTTCTCGTCACGTGTTAGACTTGATGGGAAAACATGTTGGAGCCCTTCAAAAACATCGTGTCGTTTAAATCCCATACTACCTGCGTTATGCGCTAATTGAAGCAGCAGCTTTTGAATGCTGTTTTCAGCAAGTCCTTTCTCCTTGGTATAATGACCTATTTGGTTTGTCAACTTGGCAACTTTTAGAGATATGGTGTAATGTGGCGCACGGCCTTCTATCAATCCTTTTTCATAAAGATGCTTTGCTGCTTCCTTGGTAATGGGGTGGTGTTTCTGTACCGCATCTAACCAAAGGCACTCTTTCAGAGACAAAGAGCTATTTGTTTTCAAAAGATTGGTATATTTCTCGTCAATCATCTTGCCATAGATAGTGACTCCTACAGTACGATGCTCATTGTCAATATCGTAATCAGGCATGGGGAAGAAACGATTGCGTTGTTCTGTGTAAATCTTCTTGATGCCACGTCCTACGGTATCAATCATGTTGAAGTTGACCATGCCTCGGCATAAGCATTCGTTGCGATAGTGAAACTGAGGACCTTTATGCTCCAAAGCATTCTCTATGGTGCCGGGAATAAAGCTACCGCCATTGCCATAGTATAAGGTGCTTGGACCTTCTACGAAAACTATGCGCTGTTGCAAGGTGTAATCTTGATGGGCGATGGCATTATGTAGAGCCTCACGTATGGTATATTCATCATACTGCTTCATCGTATCAGGAAAGAGGGTTCCGCCTGGCAGTTCGCGCATGGTTTTGTTGCGTATTTTGCCCAACACCTTATCAACAGTCAAGATGAAAGGAATGGAGAAGTGTTCATAATCTTGCACAATACCTTCTTCATCTTCCCAAGTCCAAGTGATTTGTGCAACGGCAGGATGAATCTTTTGGATAGAAAGCGGCTTGCCTAATAACAGTATTGCAGCACGAGTGATTTGGCCGTCTCGCATCATCATGCTATTAGCTAAGAACTCTTCTGTTGTCCATGAATCAATTTCTTCGGCAGGAATACTTGAAGAGTGTACTTTCTTGAACATGACTTTAGCTGTAGCCACAGCCAACTCATCCAAATCATTTATGGTCGCATTGGGTACGAGTTGGGCTGTCCAATCAGGTATTGGTGGTTGTTGGCGGATAGCATCTTGCTTAGCTTGGTTCAATGGTTTTAGACTTTCACCATCACGACCATAAGCCACACCTTTCCAGTGCATCACGATATTGCGTGGCGATGCAGGAACTTGGAACAACAAAACACGCTTGCCTTCAACCTCAATAGGTACAATATCCCTAAAAATAAGGTTGTCTGTAGTGTGTTGAGACATGTCTTGCTTCAAACGATTCAAGGCTACTTCACCATCTTTGAAACTGGTGCCAATGATTTGGTGTTTCTTGTCCCAAACACCGAAGACTATCCAAGCGAACTCATGTTCTCGTAAGTTTGCTTCATTGCTGAGGGCGGAGAAGTACTTTCCCAACTCGTCAATATCAAAGTTGGTCTCTGCTTTCTTAAACTCTACGACCTCATTTTCAGAGTGGTCCCAGAGTTCTTTGAATATATCTATGAATTCAATATTGTTCATGATGTTTATAATCGATTTCTGTAAGGAATAGCCGATATGATTACTTCTGTATCAAAACACTTTGTCCATAAGAATGATTTTATTCTCATGACAACTTCAGACGAGGATTGACATGGTCCTACAATGATTCTTTTTAGACATTCAATGGGGATGTTAATTTTGATGTATGGTACAAGTTTGTTGTCTGCAAGACGATATTGTGGCATTATTTGATGTTTTATGATGCGATATTCGCCCTCTGCTTCATATTTTTTATTTTTATAGATAGGAGCATAAGCATTGTTTATTATAGCCTGTTTTACATCTGTCCACTCATCTTTATTGAAAATGTTTTTTAATGTCTTATTGCAGGCTTCTTCTGCAATCTTGATGTTATTTGTATCAACATACTCACATTTTTTTATTTCATCATAAAGTAAATATGTAGGCTCACTTTTACTCCAATATTTACGTTCTTTGCAATCAGCTCCATACATAGGTAAAGTTGATGGAAGCTTGGAGAAATCGAAACCTAAACTTATGCCATCTCCATTTTGTCCATATCCACGCCACATTGTTAAATCATCTTCCTGCTTAGAGAACGAAATCGTAAATATGTTCAGATTATACTGGGGGTGTTGTGTGAGTTCCTTTTCTTTGTCGTTAAGTGCAATGTTGTTCTTTTTAGTATAATCAAGTACACCGGCTTTTAATCCTTCAAAGAACAACTGACATTCTGTTGGATCGTTTTGAAAGGCGTAATGTGTTGCCCACATTGTTATATATTTGGGATGTATATCGCCTTCCTCATACCACAATGAATGTTCTATCATATTATAGAACGTATTCATTGTGGTATAGTGATATAATATAATATTATCTTCTTTAGTCATACTTATCTCTTTTTAATTGTCAAATCCAAATTTGTTCCAGGCTTCGAGGACGAGGCGTTTGGTGCGGTATTCTCCGTACTGGCGCAGCTCGTTGTCTTACTTCACATAGTAGCATGTTATAGATTACGTAATAGAGTCTATTTGTGAAATAAAAGTGTAGAAACTTCTTTCGCTCTCAGCTTGCAGTATTCGTAGTCGCTAATGACAGAAGTCAAATCTTGTTCACTTTTTATTGGGAAACAGTTTGGGTGACTCAGATGATTATACCATTGGGAAATTGTTATTCCCATATGGTAGATTCCACCACACGAAATGTTCATGTTGCATTCTCCTTTTGTCGTGAATTCTCCACCATTAGGAATTACTTTCTGAAGTTCTAAAAACTTTTTGTAATTATTCTTGTAAGCCTTGATATAATTATCTACATCATTTCCTTGTATGGTTACAAATTCACCATTATATCTCAAATCTGGACCATTAAAATAATACTGTATATACCAACCATTTTCTGTGACATTAAGTTCGCCACCTGATGCCAAGGCTTCTGTATATTTTGCTTTATTCATAACTTCTATTGTTTTTTGCAAATATACGATTAAAAAAATAAATCTTTGCATAGAATACAATCAATGCGACTTTAAAACATAAAAAAGTGTATTTTAGTATTATATATTGATGTCCTTTCTAATCTGTATTATACAAGAATAGGGGGCTGTGGGAAATACGAAAAGTCAAACCGTATGAACGTGGTATTGGCTGAAAGATAACGGACAAACAATTGGCTTGTAAAAAAATGGATAAATAAATTTGTATTAAAATATTGTCGTTTAATAGCAAGATGTCGTGTGAAAGAATGTAAAAAGAACATGTTTTTGGTGACCTCTACAATTTAGCCTTGGAATCCGTTGCCAATCCGTTGCCAAAAATATAAAAGCAAAAATCCTAACTGCTCATATTCAAGCAGTTAGGATTTTGTATGGTGCGCCTGATAGGACTCGAACCTACACGTCGCAAAACACCAGATCCTAAGTCTGGCGCGTCTACCAATTTCGCCACAGGCGCTTTTTTGCGGGTGCAAAGGTAGTTATATTTTTTCGTTCTGCAAAATAATATCAGATGAAGTTTTAGGGATCAGGCGAAATTTCAAGAATGGATAATGAGCGGGATAGGTCGGATTTGCCGGTATTGGTTTTGCCGGTATTGGTTTTGCCGGTATTGGATTTGGCGGTATCGGTTTTGCCGGTATTGTCTTTTTGTGTTTTGTCTATGGCCTCTTCGTATCCGGTCAGGGCGGAGAAAGGGGCGAATTGGGCGGCACGGTTGGACATGGACATCCGTGGATGCCGTCTGGATATATGGTGCGGGCGATGCATGATTGATTCATAGTCTTTCTTGTTCTTCATATCCTGATCCTTTTCTTTTACTTTGTTTTTTATCCTTTACTTTCCATTCTTCATTGGCTTTCCCTTCGGCCACCGAACGTTGTTTCTTCATTCTTCATTCACTCATTCTTCATTCACTCATGATGTCCTCCGATTTGCTGGTTCCTTTCCCGCATCGTGGCACCCTCTTCAAAGTCGAGGGCTTTGAGTATGGTGTTCTTTCCGAATGATTTCTTGATTTTCAATACGGCTTCCTGCATGCGTCGTTCCTTGGCGAGGACTTTGCTTTCCGCTTCCTGTTGGCGGTGCAGGGCGTCGTAGTCGGTGAAGAGGTCGAGCTGTTCGGGCTTGCTGGTGGGTATGGTATCCTCGGATACGATGTTGCCGGCAGTGATATTGATGCGCCGGATGAGCAGACTGGGGTCTACGATGCGGTCGAACAGGCTTACCGCGGCATTGACGATGATTCTCGTGGAGGAAGTGGGGCGGTGGAGCTTGACGCCTCCGCTTGCCGGCTTGGGCACGATCTTGCCGTAGTAGTTGAGTGCCACTTCGCTTATCGGCGTGTGGGCGGCCTCGTGTGAGGTGAGGCTCTCGGCGTCATATCCTATATATATGCCTATGCTGTGGGCGATGAGCCGCTTGTCCACGAGGTCGAGCGCCAGAGCTTCCGCCATTTCCTTCATCACGATGAGGGCTTTCTTGTACTGGTATGGACATTGCAACACCTGTCCCTGGCTGAGCGAGCTTACCGCCGGCTTGTACCTTTTGATCATCTCCATCGTGCATGGCTCCCATCCCCAAGCATGGTCGATGAGCAGTTCGGCGTTTACGCCAAAGAGGCGGTAGAGGAGTTCCTCGTTGTGCTCCGACTGCAGTGCGATGTCGCCCATCGTGTATATGCCGTAAGTCTCCAGCCGCTTCGCTATGCCTCTGCCTACGCGCCAGAAATCCGTTATCGGCCGGTGTGACCAGAGCTTTTCGCGATACGTCATCTCGTCGAGCTCCGCAATCCTCACTCCGTCCTTGTCGGCAGGCATGTGCTTCGCCACTATGTCCATCGCCACCTTGCAGAGATACATGTTGGTTCCGATGCCGGCGGTTGCCGTGATTCCGGTGGTCTTGAGCACGTCCTGTATGATAGTCATGGCGAACTCGTGCGGAGTCATCTTCATGTGCTTCATATACGGAGTGATGTCCATGAACACCTCGTCGATGGAATACACGTGGATGTCTTCCGGTGCGATGTATTTCAGGTAAATGCCGTAAATCCGTGCGCTCACTTCGATGTATTTAGCCATTCTCGGCCTTGCGGCGATGAAGTCCAGTTCCCAGTCGGGATGCACCTTCAGGTCGGGGTCGTGGCATGATTTTCCGGAGAATCTCCCTCCACATTCCATCCTGCGCTCGTTGTTTATCCGCCTCACTCGCTGCACCACTTCAAACAGCCTTGCCCTTCCGCCGATGCCATACGCCTTCAGCGAGGGCGACACGGCGAGACAGATGGTCTTCTCCGTGCGGCTCACGTCTGCCACCACGAGGTTGGTGGCAAGCGGGTCGAGCCCGCGTTCCACGCATTCCACCGAGGCGTAGAATGACTTCAGGTCGATGGCTATGTATGTCCTTTCCGGTTGTTGCTCCATATCTCTGTCTTTTATTGCCGTGTGATGGTGTAAGCGCCCTTTTTATGGGCTTTCCCCATTTACTTTGCAGTAGTTTGACAAAGGTACTCATTATTTTTTTGATTATATTTGGCGAGTGTCTGAATTTAGTATATCTTTGCATTGATGTTTGAAGGAGGATCGTTGCTATGCACGATTTGTTCCTGTTATAATATATATACCTTTAATAGTAAATCAAACGAAAAAACAAACAGCGATGAACAAGAGTTTATCATTAACGAGTTTCAAGATGGACCACCAGCAGGTCAAGGACCTTCTGTTCATATTCCTTGGCGTCCTTTCTTATGCTTTCGGCTATACGGCTTTCGTCTTGCCTGAGAAAGTCGTAATGGGCGGTGTGTCGGGTCTTTCGGCACTTATCTACTATGCCACAGGTTTCCCTCCAGGCTATTCAATCTGGCTCCTTAACTTCCTGATGCTCGGCATTGCCATAAAAACACTGTCGCGCACGTTTATCTACCGAACCTGTATCGGCGTTACGATGCTGGCATTTGTAGTGGCCGTCTTCCAGCCGTTCTTTGCAGCCCATCCCATCATCACCCCGGGCGAAGACAAGTTCATGCACGTACTTATCGGAGGTCTGCTGGGCGGTATTGGCCTCGGACTGATATATGCCCACAACGGTTCTACGGGAGGAACCGACATCATCATCGCACTGCTCAACAAGTATTTCCGCATGAGCTTCGGCCGTGCGATGCAGTTTATCGACTTCACAATCATCACGTCATCATATCTGCTCTTCCATAGCGTGGAGCTTATAGTATACGGTGCGGTGTTCACGCTCGTGGCGAGCTACATGACCGACTATGTCGTCAACGGCTCGCGCAAGACGGTGCAGTTCATCATCATCTCAAGGAACTATAAGGACATAGCCGATGTGATAAACAAGAACATCCACCGCGGCGTCACCGTAATAGAAGGCAAGGGATGGTATTCACAGAAGGAAGTGGACATCCTCATCGTTATGGCGCGCCACTATGAATCGCAGGACATCTTCCGGTTTATCAAGAAGATAGACCCGACGGCACTCGTCTCCCAGACCAACTGCCAGGGAGTCTTCGGCGAGGGCTTCGACAGCTTCAAATAACCGGTGGCCTGCCCCGTAAAAACAAGAAAACAACAAACAAAAATAATGAAAACAATGGAACAGAGACTAATCATTTACAATACTCTGACAAGGAGAAAAGAACCGTTCGTTCCGCTTCACGCCCCAAACGTGGGGATGTACGTCTGCGGACCTACCGTGTATGGCGACCCGCATCTGGGACACGCCCGTCCGGCAATCACGTTCGACCTCGTGTTCCGCTATCTGAAGCATCTGGGCTACAAGGTGCGCTACGTCAGGAACATCACCGACGTAGGCCATCTGGAGCATGAT
>ULRN01008047.1_pt1 | contig 19219 bp, 15 predicted proteins | sample 1955461 | NCBI WGS metagenome assembly ULRN01 (sample SAMEA4835683, study PRJEB28245) | human gut metagenome | biome: gut microbiome; material: fecal sample | place: Denmark | collected 2008 | reverse complement strand
TTATTATAAGTATACGAATTATCGTTTTTATATGTTATAATGAAATACTCTACGAATTTTTACTCTTGAAATGCGTCCAATCAAAAGTTTGGACTATATTAAAAAGGTCTTTATACTGTTCTTTATTTTTGTCATTGTAAGAAACTGTTATTAAAACGGCTTCATCAGTATGTTGAAGATAATAATTATGAACTGTTACTGGACCTTCTGTTTCTGTGACTCCAACTCTTTGATAACATATATCAATCGCCATGTTTGTTTTGTTTGTCAAAAATGCGTTTCTGCGTCTAATTTTTATGAGTTTTCCTGAGCCAAGTGTAGTTTTAAGGAGCAGATTGCAGAATGTTTTGAAATCATCTTTGGTAATATCGATATAATCTAAGTTGTCAAGAAAATCGCCATTGTTCGCTTTTGTATATTGAATGAATATTCTTGCATAACTGTTATGTATACTATCATGTCTTGCACTGAATGTCATAAATGCCGTTTGCCCAGAAGATAGGGGAGACTCTGACAATGTGTTCTTTTGCGCAGACATAAAATTTTCGTCTCCTTTCTCAAGTTTACCTCTATCTATGACAGTTTCATAGGAATTTTCTTTCATATAGGGAGGTATTTCTATTTTGAAAGCGGCTGCATAAGTATAGGTAATCCAATCTGCTGGAGTTTCAAAATCATTATCAGTTTCCCAAAACTCCAAAGGTGTATCAGTTCTTGAAGAATTTGCACATGATGGAAACAATACTATTACAGTTGCGATAAAGAATAAAATTGGTCTATATGCTAAGATAGACCTCTTATGCATAGTAGTTGGCATAATTGATTTAAGTTGTTATGTTTCAAGTAAGTCAACGACTCCCGGATTGGCAGTTAATATTAGATTTGGTATGCATATAAATGAAAAGCGTGGAGCCAGTCCTGTCACTCGTTCCACAGTGTAAAGGCCTTCGCATTGCCCGGATTGTCGAAACGAGCAACGCTGAAAGCCCCACGATGATGTATAGATATAATTATCCCACATGGCAATGGATAAAGGTTTACCAAAAGCCAGTGAGGGCTGTATATAATACATCCCATAGGACGTTCCCGTTGCTTTGTTCTTGACAATCCGTATAGAGTTTGCGAAGTTCTTACACTGTCAAAACCAAAGCGTACAGTTACGCCTTTATTTATATGTATGTCTGTCCCACCTCAACCCATTCGGGCCTTCGGCAATGGGATAGACATTGCAAATTTAGTATAATATTGTGTTATTGCAAAACTTTAGGAAGAAAAAGATGTAAATTTCTTTTTGCAGCAATGTTGTCTAACTCGTTAACGATTAGTGCTTTGCTGAATTTAAATGGAAATCACCGGAACTCTCTGTTTGCCTTTCCTTTGTTGTAAATGTTTGGAAAGGGTTGGAGGATTCCGGTGATTTGGTTGGAGTAGGGTAGGCCGCTTGTCTATCCCCTCACGTAGTGCGGCATGTCGGCAGGGGTGATCATTGATATCTCAACGATGCCTGCAACCTTGCCGTCCTTCTTCCATGCCGTCTGGTATATTACCTTGTGAACGCCCTGTTTCTCAATGGTATAGGCGTTGCTGCCGCCCGTTTCGAGAAGGTGGCGGATAATCTCCTTAGACCTTTCGGAGTGGCAGGCGTAGAGGTTCTTGCCGATGAGGTCGCCCTCCTTCTTGTAGGTCTCGCGCGACTTGTCGTTCATGTAAATGATGGTGCCTTCGGCGTCGCATACCGTAACGGCACAGTTCATGGCTTTCGCCCATTCGTAGTTTTCCATAATGTAAAATTTTTAATCCTGACTATACTCTGACACCCACCCTAACCCTCCCAAGGGGAGGGAATGAGATTACCTGATAGTATATTATTATGAGTAGGTGTCGTAGTCTTTTTTGATTGATACTATTGTTATTATTAAATATATTTTCCGCCTTTATCACCCTTTTACTTTTTCATATCCAGGGTAACTCCATTCCCTCCCTTTGGGAGGGTCAGGGTGGGTTTTCATTCCCTCCCTTTGGGAGAGTTAGGTTGGGTGTTTCATATCAATGTGCTTCGAGCCAGTTCTTTCCCCATCCGCTGTCGGCAACGAGGGGAACCTGCATCTCGAAGGCATTCTGCATCTCCTCCATAACGATGCGTTCCACCTTTTCGTGCTCCTCGGGCACGACGCTGAAGTTCAATTCGTCGTGTACCTGCAGAATCATTTTCGACAGGATTCCCTCAGCCTTGAAGCGACGGTGGATGCGTATCATCGCCACCTTTATTATATCGGCTGCCGTGCCCTGAATCGGTGCGTTTATGGCGTTGCGCTCTGCAAAGCCACGCACCGTGGCGTTATGGGAATTGATGTCGGCAAGATAGCGTCGGCGATGGAACAGTGTTTCGGCATAGCCCATTGCACGTGCCCTCTGGATGCTCTCGTCCATATATTCCTTCACCTTGGGGAAGGTCTCGAAGTAACCGGAAATCAGCTGTTTAGCTTCTTCGCGGCTTATCTCCAGACGCTCTGCCAATCCGAATACGGTGATGCCGTAGATGATGCCGAAGTTGGCGCGCTTTGCCTTTGTTCGCTGGTCGCGCGATACGTCGTTGATGTCCTCTTTGTATATATTTGCAGCCGTGGCAGCATGGATGTCATAGCCTTCGCGGAAAGCCTCGATCATGTTCTCGTCGCCACTGAGATGAGCCATCACGCGAAGCTCAATCTGACTGTAGTCGGCAGAGAAGAACTCGCATCCCGGCTCCGGGATGAAAGCCTTGCGGATTTCTTTTCCGTCCTCGCCGCGCACGGGAATATTCTGCAGGTTAGGGTCGCTCGAAGAAAGTCGTCCCGTAGCCGTAACCGTCTGGTTGAAAGACGTATGGATATGTCCAGTGCGTGGGTTTATCAGCTTCGGCAGGGCGTCAACATAAGTGCCGAGCAGCTTCTTCAACCCTCTGTGTTCCAGTATGTCAGCCACGATTTCATGCTTGTGCTTCAAGGACTGCAGCACTTCCTCGTTTGTCACGTATTGTCCCGTCTTCGTCTTCTTCGCCTTCTCCACAATCTTCAGCTTGTCAAACAACACTTCGCCCACCTGTTTCGGTGATGCGATGTTGAATTCCATGCCGGCAAGTTCGTAGATGCGGCTTTCGATTTCCTTCATCCTTGAAGTCAGCACGCCGGAAGTCTCCTTCAGCGAATCCGTGTCAATCCTCACTCCGTTCATCTCCATCTCGGCGAGCACGGGCATGAGTGGCATCTCTATATTATAGAAAAGGTCTTCTGCTCCATACTTCTTCAGTTCTGGCTCCAGCTTGTTTTTCAGTTGCAGAGTGATGTCGGCATCTTCGGCAGCATATTCGTATATCTGCTCCGGCGTGAGGTCGCGCATGTTTTTCTGTCCCTTGCCCTTCGGTCCGATGAGTTCTTCGATGTGTATGGTCTGATAGCCCAGGTATATCTCGGCCATGTAGTCCATGTTGTGACGCAGTTCGGGCTGGATGAGATAATGGGCAATCATCGTGTCAAACATTTTTCCTCTTACCTCGATGCCGTAGTTTCCCAGCACCTCGATGTCGTACTTCATGTTTTGTCCGATTTTAAGAATCTCCTCACTTTCGTACAGCGGTTTGAAAATATTTACAATCTTCTCCGCTTCCTGTCTCTCAGCCGGCACGGGAACGTAGAAAGCTTGTTTTTCTTCCACACAGAAGCTCAAACCCACCAATTCGGCGTTGATTGCCTCGGTGGAAGTGGTTTCCGTGTCAAAACTGACAAATCCTTTTGTAATTAAAAAATCATACAGTTTCTGTATATCTTCTTCTTTATCAACCAGTTGGTAGTCGTGAACCACTGTTTTTATGCTCTGAGAAGGCCCGTTTTTTATTTCTTCCGCTCCGTCGGTCGGGATTTCGCCGAACAAATCGAGTTGACTTGAAACCTTTTTTTGCTGTTGTTTAGGTTTGTTAAGGAATCGCTCCGTGAAGGTCTTGAACTCTAAATCATTGAAGATTTCTATTATTCTTTTCTCGTCCGGAGCTTTGACGGTGAGTTCGTCAAGGTTCAAGTCGATAGGCACGTCAGTTTTTATCGTGGCGAGGAATTTCGAGAATTCAATCTGCTCCTTGTTTTCCTCCACTTTCTTTTTGAGTGCACCTTTCAGTTCGTCGGTGCGGTGGAGTAGGGCGTCGATGCTTCCGAACTGCGTGATGAGTTTCACGGCGGTCTTCTCTCCCACACCGGGGCAGCCCGGAATATTGTCGGCCGAGTCGCCCATGAGTCCCAGCAGGTCTATAACCTGTTCTGGCGAACTGATGCCGTATTTCTCCTTTATGCCTTCGGCGTCGAGCGTTTCGTATCCGCCGCCGTGGCGCGGGCGAAACATCTTCACGTTGCCCCCCACGAGCTGTCCGTAGTCTTTGTCGGGCGTGAGCATATACGTGTCGATGCCTTCCGTGCCGGCCTTCCTGGCGAGCGTACCGATTACGTCATCCGCCTCATATCCAGCCACTTCGAGCACGGGGATGTGCATAGCCCCGAGAATATCCTTGATGATAGGCACCGCTTTGCGGATGTCTTCCGGTGTCTCCTCGCGCTGCGCCTTGTATTGTTCGTAGGCTTCGTTGCGGAAGGTGGGTCCGTGCGGGTCGAAAGCCACGCCGAGGTACTTGGGCTGCTCCTTTTGCAACACCTCGTGCAGCGTATTGCAGAATCCCATCACTGCCGAAGTGTTCAGTCCCTTGGAGTTTATTCTCGGGTTTTTTATGAATGCGTAATACGACCTGTAAATCAGGGCGTAGGCATCAAAGAGGAAAAGTTTGTCCATCTATATATATTGTCTTTTTATATTTACTTAATTTTAGTGTCCTGTCTTCACAGGATTGGCGCCTTGCTTTTGCAGAAATGAAGTTCAATCCCTGCCGGGCAATGCTTCCTTCCTCCCCCCAAAAAGCCTCGTATGAAAGGGTAAACAGGAGGAATTTCAGTCCTTTGCATGTGAATATCGTGTAAAATTAGTGTTTTTTTCTGATTAATCGGAGAAAAAATGTAATTTTGTAACAAATTTCATTCAATGGACTATTTATCACGCATAAAGCAACCGATCGAGAGCGAACTCTCGGACTTCAATGATCTGTTCACGCAGGCGCTGTCGCATACCGACGGACTCCTGTCGCAGGCGCTTGCATATATCCGTCAGCGCACGGGGAAGCGTATGCGCCCGATGCTCATACTGCTTATGGCGCGCAACTATGGCAAGGTGTCTGCCGTGACGCAGAATGCCGCCGTGGGACTGGAGCTGCTGCATACGGCGAGTCTGGTGCACGATGATGTGGTGGACGAGAGCGAGGAGAGACGCGGACAGGCATCGGTAAACGCTACATACGACAACAAGGTGGCGGTGCTCGTGGGCGACTATCTGCTGTCCACGGCATTGCTCCACGTGGCATATACGCAGAATACGGAGATAGTGCGCTATCTTGCCGAACTGGGCCGGACTCTGGCCAGCGGAGAGATATTGCAGCTGTCGAACATATCAAACGAGAAGATTTCGGAAGACGTTTATTATCAGGTGATCAGCCAGAAGACCGCTGCCCTCTTCGAGGCGTGCTGCGCCATCGGAGCCTTATCGGCAGGAGCTTCGCCGGAGGAGATAGAAAAGGCGAAACAATATGGGCGTAACCTCGGTATTATCTTCCAGATACGTGATGACATCTTCGACTATTACGAGTCGAAGGAGATAGGCAAACCCACCGGCAACGACATGGCCGAAGGCAAGCTTACACTGCCCGTAATCCATGCCCTCAACTCCACGGGCGACGGGCGGATGATGCAGCTCGCCTACAAGGTGAAGGCACGCACCGCCACGGCAGACGAGATTGCCAGCCTCGTGGCCTTTGCCAAGGAGAACGGCGGAATAGATTATGCCGAGAAGCGCATGTGGGATTTCCATCGCCTCGCCACGGATTTCATCTGCTCGGAGGTGAGGCTCCCCGAACTGAAGGAGAGCCTTTCGGCTTATCTTGATTTCGTGATACAGAGAGACAACTAACCGGCACAATGGGCTGGACTTATTTAATTCATATAGTTTAAAAAAAATTCCATCGTCTTCTTCAGGAGGGCGATGTTTTTTTATGGGTTCAGCATCGGTATACCTGCCGTATAGCTATGTGATACTGTTGGTGCAGCTATGCCGCACCTTTGTTGCACCTATGTCGCACCTTTGGTGCCAGAATGCTTTACTCTTCTGGCACTGCCAGTATTTCCAATATTTCATATAGAAGTATTGGCAAAAACAAATAAACTTTTAACCCGTTTTTATCGGGACTTTTAAGCCCTGATAGCCGATTTGGGTTAAATGAAGAAGCGCCAGAACCATGATGTAGGAAGCCGCAAATATGTTTCGTATAAATGCTTCCTGCCGTGGAACTGGCGCCTTGTCTGTGTTCTGGTTCCCCACATGGGGAATCCGCCCGGAGATGCTTATTTCATCACCTTTATCGTGCGGTCGGCGTTTTTGATGATATAAACGCCTTTCTCGCCGCCCTGTGGGAGTTTGTCCATCCTTACTCCGTTAATGCCGTATACGGCGTTTATTTCGCTCGTAGAGGTATTCTTGTGGATGCTTCCGATACCTGTGGTACCGGTCAGATAGTCGGTATATAGGTCGTATGTCACCTTTGCCGTAGGCTTCATCTCGTTCGTCTTCTTGTCGAGAACGTTTGTCACCATGCTGCTCTTCAGCACCTTGTTGTCCGATAGGGTAGTGTACTCGTAGTCGAAGGTCATGGTCTGGTTCAGGTCGAGGTCGGTGTCCTCCTCATCGGCAAACGGCAGGCCTTCGGCTGTCGTACCCTCCGAAACAGTCTTGATGCAGTCGCCGTGCTCGTTGTTGGTGTTTGTGATGGTAGACGACATCACGTTCTGGCCCATCATATCCATAGTCATTTCGGTTTTGTTGCTGCCGTAGCTGTCGGTGATTGTCATGGTGGTCTTCATGCTCATCTGCATCAGCGGAATGCTGAAGTTGATTGTGCTTGATGTCTCCGTGTATTCGCCCTTGATGGTACCGGCGACTGGGATATTCTGAATGGTCATGCTGAGAGTGGCCGACTCTATCAGATTGTCTGAGCCGAACATTGCGCTTGGGTCCATATCGTCGAGTGGGAGAGTGAAGAGCTTGTCGGGGTTGTAGCTGTGCCATTTCAGGATGGTCAGCGTCACGGGTATCGTCATGTCGTTTCCCGTTTCGTCCTCGGTCGTCATTGTCATCTTCATGGAGTTCATCTGTCCGCTTATCAGGGCGTAGCCGAACTCTATTTCAGTCTCTTTCTCCAGCGTCTTGGTGTCCTCGTCGTATGCGTAGACGGTCTCCTTCGTCACGCGGCCCTTGTCGTCGCGCGTCAGCTCCGTCTTGGCCATTACCGTAGGGTTCTCCCATGCCGCTGTAGTGGCGTTCCATGAGTAGCTTGTGGCCTGCGTGATGCAGCCCTCCAGTTTGTCGTCGTATGTGTATACCATTCTTGTCTTTCCCTCTTCGCCCATGGTCTCGGTGGCTGTAGTGTTGCCCTTGGTGTCGTATTCCATCTTGTCTGTAGTCAGATGGATCCAGCTGCCGTTGGCATAGGCGTAGGTGGTGGTCTGTGCCGGCTTCACTGACGAGAGGTCTGCTGCTTCGGCGCCAGCCATAGGCATAGCGGCTCTGAAAGCCCTGCCGGAGAAGATTTCATTGATGATTTTGTTTGCCTTGAGCATCGTCTTGGGCGTTTGTGCCTGTGTTGTGGTTGCGGACAGACAAAGTGCTGCTGCCGCGATGAAAGTGGAATACTTCATAATCGTTCCTTTATATTAAAATGTTTGACATAAAGAGGTATGGGCTCCAGATTGTCTTCCTCGTGGAGCATTCTGAAGCCCATGATAATCCTTTGGTATTGTTTAGAAGAACTTGATTTCCTGTCCTTCAATCTCGCTCAGCAGCATGTTGGCAAGACGGCTTGTGCCCAGACGGAACCATTTGTTGGTGAGCCATTTCTCGCCCAGCACCTCCTTCACGATGGTGTAGTAGATAAGTGCGTCCATCACGCTGTTGATGCCTCCTGCGGGCTTGAAGCCTATCTGTATGCCGGTCTCGTCGTAGTATTCCTTGATTGCCTGGCACATCACGTAGGCTGCCTCCGGTGTGGCGGCAGGCTCCAGCTTTCCGGTGGAAGTCTTGATGTAGTCGGCTCCTGCATACATGGCGATAATTGATGCCTTCTTGATGTTCGAGGCTGTCTTCAGGCAACCTGTCTCCAGGATTACCTTCATGTCGTGTCCGCCGCAGGCTTCTTTCATCTCGCTGATGTCGTCTGCCACTCCCTCGTAGTCGCCGCTGAGGAACTTGCCCACCGGCATCACGATGTCAATCTCTGTGGCGCCATCTTTTATTGCCAATGCTGTCTCGGCCACCTTTACCTCGATGAGTGCCTGAGATGAAGGGAAACTGCCAGATACGCAGGCTATCTCCACGCCGTCCACTTCGAGCGTTTCGCTCACCACCTTTGCGAAGCACGGGTATACGCAGATGGTTGCCACGTGGGGCAGGTCGCCGTATGCCTCGTCGAACTGGTTTACGCGCTCCGTGAATGCGAGCACGCTCTCCTCCGAATCGGTAGTCTTCAGCGTGGTCAGCTCGATGCTTCCCATAAGGAATTTCTTTACGTCGAGGTTGTCGTTCTCATGCACCTTCTCGGTGATGATTTTCTTCACCGCCTCACGCACTTCGTTGTCGTCGAGGTCGGTGTTATACTTGCTCAGTGCCTCTTCGTATTTGTTTGTCTTCGGCTCTGCCTTCTGTGCGGCGGCGCCTTTCAGATTTTCTTTTTCAGTCATCATTGTTGTATTGTTTTTTTATTTGGTTAATGATCTGTTTTGTCCGTTTCCCCGTCGGCTGAGGGTTGGATTCCTGTCGTCCGGCGGTCGTCGTGGGGTGGGGTGGCTGCGCCTGTCAGCTTGGGGTTGTTCAGATGTCTATCCTTGTCCCTGCTGGTCTTCTTGTCGATGCTTTTCTGCAGCTCTTCGGTTAGGTCGGTGCCGGTCTGGTTTGCCAGACAGATGAGCACCCACAATACGTCTGCCATCTCCTCGCCCAGGTTGGGCTTCTCGCCCGGCTTGAAGCTCTGGTCGCCGTAGGTGCGGGCTATGACCCTTGCCAGCTCGCCCACTTCTTCCGTCAGGCAAGCCATATTCGTCAGTTCTGAGAAATAGCGCACGCCGTAGGTCTTTATCCATGTGTCCACCGCCTCTTGTGCTTCCTTTATCGTCATCTTAGATATGCTGATATGTCATTAATTAAAATGATAATTGTACAGATGCCAAGGATTAAATCGATAGTCAACACCCATGGGCTTTTCCCCTCTCTATTATTCACTGTAGCTATAAAATAGATACAGAGGAATGCCCATGATATTGTGCTTAGATATTCTTCTTTGTACCATAATTTGTTTATGGTGCCTATAAGAATGAATAAGGCAAATGATCCTTGCTCTATTCTTGACAATACTTTCTTCTTTTCCATAATCCTATTCCTTATGCTTGGTGTCCATGCATATTGTCACCGGACCGTCGTTGAGCAGCTCCACCTTCATGTCGGCGCCGAATTCGCCTGTGCCTACGGGTTTGCCGAGTGCTGTGCTGAGGTCGCGGCAGAACTTCTCGTAGAGCGGAACGGAAATCTCGTGGGGTGCGGCGTGTATCCACGACGGGCGGTTGCCCTTCTTCGTGGATGCCATGAGCGTGAACTGGCTTACCACTATTATATCGCCGCCGTCGTCGAGTATGGAACGGTTCATGATGCCGTTCTCGTCATCGAAAACGCGCAGGTTTACGGTCTTCTTCACCAGCCAGTCGATGTCCTCCTGTGTGTCTTCCGAGCCTATGCCCAGCAGTATCAGGAATCCTTTGCCGATGGCTGATTTCTCCGTGCCGTCTATCGTCACCGAAGCGTGGCTTACGCGCTGTATCACTGTTTTCATTCTTTTCTCTTTTTTCTGCTTACAAAGTTAGGATTTTATTGCTGTCCGTGCAAGCTATTCCGCCATTTATTGGTGTTTTATTTCGTTTCTTCCTGACGGAAATGGCTTGCCACGAGCTCTGCTTTCTGCCTGCCCACTACTGCCGCCAGCTCCTCCGTGCTGCTCTCGCGTATCTTCTTCGCCGTCTTGAACGCCTTGAGCAGCGCCTCCTTGCTCTTCGGACCGATGCCCCTGATGTCGTCTATCTCCGAATGTAGGGCGTGTTTGGAGCGTTTGTCGCGGTGGAAGGTGATGGCAAAGCGGTGTACCTCGTCCTGTATGTGGGTGAGCATGTGGAACAGCTCGCTGTCGGCCTTCATCCCCACCACCATAGGCGGGAAGCCGTAGAGCAGTTCGTTCGTACGGTGGCGGTCGTCCTTGGCCAGTCCGGCGATGGGGATGTCGAGGTGCAGTTCGTCTTCTACCACCTCTCTCACCACTTCCATCTGACCCTTTCCACCGTCCGTTATGATAAGGTCGGGCAGTGGCTGCCCTTCTTCCACGAGACGTGTGTAGCGGCGTCTTACCACCTCCTTCATCGAGGCATAGTCGTCGGGACCCACCACGGTCTTTATATTGTATCTGCGGTAGTCCTTCTTGCTCGGCTTCATCTTCTTGAACACCACGCAGGCAGCCACAGCATCCGTTCCGCTTATGTTCGAGTTGTCGAAACACTCTATCTGATAGGGCATCTTGGGCAGTTTCAGCGCTGTCTGTATCTCCTTCATCAGTCGCACGGCCTTCTGTTCGGGATTGAGCTTCTCGACCTGTTTCAGTCGGTCGAAACGGTATTGCTTGCCGTTCATTTCGGACAATTCCAGCAGTGTTCTCTTGTCGCCGCGCTGCGGAATGGTGAGCGTTACGCCCTCCAAGGGCAGTTCTATCTCGTATGGCACCACTATTTCCCTCGACGTACTGCCCAGTTTCTCCCTTATCTGCACTATTGCGAGGGGCAGCAGTTCGGTGTCTGTTTCGTCCAGTTTCTTCTTGAATTCAAAGGTGAATGCCTGGTTTATGTTGCCGTTCGTCACGTGGATATAGTTTACGAAAGCCAGATTGTCGCTGTCTGTCACGGAGAATACGTCCACATTATTTATAGTATGGCTCACCACCTCACTCTTGGAGCAGAAATCCTTCAGGAGCAGATAGCGTTTCTTTACCTCTTCCGCCTCCTCGAATTTCAGTTCGGCGGCGAGCTGCTGCATCTCCTCAAAGAGGATTCTCTCCACCTCTCGCGTGTTTCCTTTCAGTATCTCTCGCGCTTGGCTTATATTCTTCATATATTCCTCGTGCGTCTGTTTGGCGATGCAGGCGCCGCCGCAGTTCTTTATGTGGTAGTCCAGACAGGGACGGTATTTGCCTTGGCGTATGCCCTCTTCTGTGAGAGGCAGGCGACAGGTGCGGGGCTTGTACAGCTTCTTTATCACGTCGAGCAGCGCATACATCGTGCCTATATGACTGTAGGGGCCGTAGAAGGTGCCGAATTTCTTGTTTATCACCCTCGTCTTGAATATTCTCGGATAAAACTCCTTGGTGATGCAGATAGATGGATATGTCTTGCCGTCCTTGAGCAGAATGTTGTATTTCGGCTGGTATTTCTTTATAAGGTTGTTTTCGAGCAGCAGCGCATCCTCCTCGGTGTTTACCACGGTGTATGTGATGTCCCATATCTTGCTCACGAGCACCTTTGTCTTGTAGCGGTCCACTTCCTTATGGAAATACGATGACACACGGTTCTTCAGGTTTTTTGCCTTGCCCACATAGATTATCGTACCCTCGCGGTCGTAGTATTGGTAGCTGCCGGGCTTGCTCGGGAGATTGCTCACGATACCCCTCAGATGTTCCAGTCTCTTTTCGTTCTCTTCTTTTGTCATTTTCTCTAAGTGCTTGTTTTAAAGAACTTTTCTGTTTTAATGTTTCACGTGAAACTTTAATGCACAAAACCCCTTGCTGCATTGGGGGTCCGGGATTCTGCCCTTTCGGGTGGGTGTGGTTTGTCGATGGCGGTCGGAGTACTGTTCCATATTTCCTTGCTCGTGCTTTGGTTTGTCCTTGCTTGTGCTTTGGCTTGTCCTTGCTCGTGCTCCGCATCCCATTGCTTGTACTCCGCATATTCTATTTGATTTCCCTGTCCGGAGTTGGCAGAAGTTTTGGCAAAGATAGTAAATCTAAAACACATTCGGACTATGGCGGGAGAATATTTTTCTCTTTCTTCTTGCATTTCTTTTGGTGTGATCCTTCCTTTCTGATAAATGTTAGAATGGTTGGACGTTTGTCTGTAGTTGCGTGCTGTTGTACTCGCGTCTTTTTCGGGGCGAGAGAGATTTTTGAAATGGCTCCCGGAATTGTTCTGAATTTCTTGTTTCGTTTTTAAAGTTTTAGACGTTTTGTTTTATAATGTTCCCTGCAATTTGTATTTTTGTGGAAAATACTTGTTGAATTTGTGTCTTGTGGCTAAAGGAAAAGAAAAGGGCGGTATAAGCCGATGATGCTATACCGCCCTTGTGTAGGGTTTGTTCGGGATGCTTCTCCCGATAATGCCGCTGTTCTATACCTTCAGCAGGGAAGTGATGTCCGTGTCTTCGTTGAAGTTGCTGCGACCGTTGAGATTCTCGTGAACCAGTTCGATGATGAAATTCACGTATGTTTTCTTCGGGTGGAACTTCTGTACGAGATTGTATGCCGCACGCATCGTACCGCCCGTAGCCAGCAAATCATCGTGGAGCAGAACCACGTCGTTTTCCGTTATCGCGTCCTTGTGGATTTCGATGGTATCGGTGCCATACTCCTTCGTGTAGCTCTCCTGCACCGTTTCTGCGGGTAGTTTGCCTGGTTTGCGACAAAGTACCACTCCTGCGCCCAGTCTGATGGCGAGGGCAGAGGAAAGCACAAAGCCGCGGCTTTCGATGCCTACAATCTTTGTCACACCCTTGTCCTTGTAAAGTTCGTACAATTCATCGACCATTATCTTCAGACACTCCGGGTCTTTGAATAGGGTAGTGACGTCTCTGAAATTGATTCCCTTTTGCGGAAAATCCGGTATGCAACGCAGATTCTCCAAAAGCTTCTTGTTGTTCATTTTGCTTGTATTATATTTATATCATTATTTACTATGTTGTCCGTTGCCGCCTCTGTGTGCTTTCGCTTCTAAAGAGGTTGGCTTTGTTGTCTGTCTTTAATGCTATGTCGGCTCGAATCCATCGTTGTGTGACGGATAAAAACCATCGGTTTCACGCTGTCATTTTACTTTTGCTGTTTTTTGTAAGTACTTATAAATTAAGCTTTTTATCGTGATTTGTTTCACGTGAAACATTAAACCGCTTATCTTCCCAACAGTACGAGCATCACGTTGATGTCGCTCGGCGATACACCCGGGATGCGGCTCGCTTGGGCAAGAGTATCGGGATTGATTTTTTCGAGCTTCTGCCGCGCCTCTGTAGAGAGCTGCTGCATCTTGGCGTACTTGAAGCGGCCCTTGATTTTGATGTCCTCCAGACGGTGCATCTTGTCGGCAATCATTCGTTCGCGCTCAATGTAGCCCTTGTATTTCATTTTTATCTCGGCGGCCTCTGCAATCTCCTCTTTGCGGTTGGCAGGAGCATCGAGCACGACTTTCAGTTCCGGAGCAATTTCCGAAAGGTTCTGGAGATTTATCTGCGGACGAGCGATGAGGTCGATGAGTTTCGTACCTTCGCGGAGTGGGGTAGTACCGAAAGCTTCGAGTTTGCCGTTCACATCCTTCGGTTTTACCGATGTGTTTTTGCAGAATTCGATGATTCTTCCGATTCCCTGCTTCTTCTCCATCCACCAGTCGTAACGGTCTTTCTTCGCCACGCCAATGCTGTATGCCTTCTCCGTGAGCCTTGCGTCGGCATCGTCCTGTCGCAGAAGGATTCTGTATTCGGCGCGGCTCGTGAACATACGGTATGGTTCGTCCACGCCTTTCGTCACGAGGTCGTCGATAAGCACACCGATATATGCTTCGTCGCGTTGGAGAATGAGCGGACTGCCGCCACTGCATTTCAGTGCGGCGTTGATGCCGGCCATCATTCCCTGGCCTCCGGCTTCCTCGTAGCCCGTCGTGCCGTTCACCTGTCCGGCGAAGAACAGACCGTCCACAATCTTTGATTCCAGCGAGTGGTTGAGCTGCGTCGGGTCGAAGAAATCATATTCTATGGCGTAGCCGGGGCGGTACACCTTTACGTCTCTCAGTGCCGGAATCTTCTTCAGAGCCTCAATCTGTACCTCCATCGGCATGCTCGAAGAGAATCCGTTGAGATACATCTCGTTTGTCGTTTCGCCCTCGGGTTCGAGAAACAGCGGATGCTGCTCCTTGTCGGGGAACGTCATCAGCTTTGTCTCCACCGAAGGGCAGTAGCGCGGACCGATGCTCTGAATCTGTCCATTATATAAAGGAGAGTCCGGCAGACCCTTCATCAGCGTCTCGTGGGCCTCCTTGTTTGTGAAGCATGTCCAGCACGGCAACTGCTCCAGCACGCGGTGCTCGCCCATGAAGCTGAACTGGTGGAAGTCGCTCTCGCCCTCCTGTATCTCCATGTCCTCGAAATGCACCGAACGCTTGTCGATGCGCACGGGCGTTCCTGTCTTCATCCTTGCCGAGCGTATGCCGTGGCGCGTGATGCTCTCGGTGAAGCCGGTCACGGCAGGTTCGGCTATGCGCCCGCCGGGCAGCTTGTGGCGCCCGATGTGCATCAGTCCGTTGAGGAAGGTTCCGGCGGTCACCACCACGCATCTCGCGCGCAGCTCCACGCCCCATACAGTCTTTACTCCAACGGCAGCTCCGTTTTCCACGATCAGCTCGCTTGCCTGATCCTGCCAGATGTCGAGGTTGGGGGTATTGTCGAGCACTGTGCGCCACTGCCAGATGAACTTGCCGCGGTCGCACTGTGCACGTGGGCTCCATACAGCGGGTCCCTTCGAACGGTTGAGCATGCGGAACTGGATTGCCGTGGCGTCGGTGATGTGTCCCATCTCGCCGCCCATGGCGTCAATCTCGCGCACGATCTGTCCCTTGGCTATTCCGCCCACTGCCGGGTTGCAGCTCATCTGTCCTATCTTGTTCATGTCCATGGTGATGAGACAAGTCTTCGCCCCCATGTTCGCCGAGGCTACAGCCGCCTCGCAACCGGCGTGTCCGCCGCCGACAACCAGTACGTCGTAATTGAAATTCATAAATCCTAATACATTATAGTTTTCTCAAACAGCCGCAAATTTAAGAATTAAAATTGAAATTTTACGCATTTACTTTGATTTATCGCTAAATTGGAGTATATTTGCAAGCGAGTTTGGTGTCGGCAATACCTATCATAAAGTATTGCGGAGTGTCGGACTGTGGTTTTTCTCCGCCTGAGTGAGGGTCGGAGGAGGGCCGCAAATAAAATTTAATACTAATTAATTTAAACATTTAATACTTAAATTTCATTCAATTTATGTGGTTATGTAATTCATCTATTGGAAGGAAAGTCGTGATGTCTGTAACAGGTGTTGCGCTTATCCTGTTCTTGACGTTCCACATGTCAATGAACATCGCAGCTCTCTTCTCGGGAGAAGCCTACAACATGATTTGCGAGTTCCTCGGTGCCAACTGGTATGCACTGGTTGCCACTCTCGGTCTTGCAGCTCTTGCAGTGATTCACATCATCTACGCCTTCTGGCTGACGATGCAGAACAGGAAGGCTCGCGGAAATGAGCGCTACGCCGTGACTACACGTCCGGCCGGAGTGGAGTGGTCTTCACAGAACATGCTCGTTCTGGGTATCATCATCATCCTGGGACTCCTGCTCCACCTCTTCAACTTCTGGTACAACATGATGTTTGCCGAGCTCACAGGCATCACCGTGGCCCACGACCCGGCTGACGGCTACGCCTACATCGTGGACACATTCGCTTGTCCGGTTTACGTGGTGCTCTACATCGTGTGGGTCGTTGCCCTCTGGTTCCACCTCACTCACGGATTCTGGAGCGCAATGCAGACATTCGGCTGGAGCGGCAAGACATGGTTCTGCCGTTGGAAGGTAATCGGAATCGTTTACTCTACGCTCCTCTGCCTCGGATTCCTCGTGGTAGTGCTGTGGTTTGCGGCTAAAGGACTCTGCGGCTGCTGCTAATTCATCAATTAATTCATAATTAATATTTCATAATTCATAATTATGGCTAAGACAATAGATTCAAGAATTCCAGAAGGCCCAGTGGCTGAAAAATGGACCAACTATAAAGCTCACCAGCGCTTGGTGAACCCGAAGAACAAACTGAAGCTCGATGTCATCGTGGTAGGTACAGGTCTGGCTGGAGCCAGTGCTGCCGCCAGCCTTGGCGAGATGGGCTTCAACGTCTACAATTTCTGCATCCAGGATTCTCCACGCCGTGCTCACTCAATCGCAGCACAGGGAGGTATCAACGCAGCAAAGAACTACCAGAACGACGGTGACTCCGTTTACCGCCTGTTCTATGATACAGTAAAGGGTGGTGACTATCGTGCACGCGAGGCAAACGTTTACCGTCTTGCAGAGGTCAGCAACAATATCATCGACCAGTGCGTAGCCCAGGGTGTTCCTTTCGCTCGCGAGTACGGTGGTATGCTTGCAAACCGCTCGTTCGGTGGAGCACAGGTGTCACGTACATTCTATGCTAAGGGACAGACCGGTCAGCAGCTTCTGCTCGGCGCATACTCTTCATTGAGCGCTCAGGTTCACTCCGGCCGTGTGAAGCTCTATACACGCTACGAGATGGAAGACGTGGTAATCGTTGACGGCCGCGCACGCGGTATCATCGCCAAGAACCTCGTTACAGGCAAACTGGAGCGCTTCTCTGCAAACGCAGTGGTAATCGCTACCGGTGGATACGGAAACGCTTACTTCCTTTCTACAAACGCTATGGGATGTAACTGTACGGCTGCCGTTCAGTGCTATCGTAAGGGAGCATACTTCGCTAACCCTTCATACGTGCAGATCCATCCTACATGTATCCCTGTACACGGCGACAAGCAGTCCAAGCTTACTCTTATGTCTGAGTCTCTGCGTAATGACGGACGTATCTGGGTTCCTAAGAAGCTCGAAGATGCAAAGGCATTGCAGGCAGGAACAAAGAAGGGTTCCGACATTCCGGAGGAAGACCGCGACTACTATCTGGAGCGTCGCTATCCGGCATTCGGTAACCTCGTTCCTCGTGACGTTGCTTCCCGTGCTGCCAAGGAGCGTTGCGACAAGGGCTTCGGCGTAAACAATACCGGTCTTGCCGTATTCCTCGACTTCTCAGAGAGTATCGAGCGCCTCGGACTCGACGTGGTTCGCCAGCGCTACGGTAACCTCTTCGACATGTATGAGGAAATCACCGACGTGAACCCAGGTGAGCTGGCAAACGAGATAAACGGAGTTAAGTATTACAACCCGATGATGATCTATCCTGCAATCCACTACACTATGGGTGGTATCTGGGTAGACTATGAGCTGATGACATCCGTAACGGGTCTCTTCGCCATCGGCGAGTGTAACTTCTCCGACCACGGAGCCAACCGTCTCGGTGCTTCTGCCCTCATGCAGGGTCTTGCCGACGGATACTTCGTGCTGCCATACACAATCCAGAACTATCTGGCAGACCAGGCCATCTGGCCGCACATCCCGACAGACCGTCCTGAGTTTGACGAGGCAGAGAAGGGAGTACAGGCAGAAATCGACCGTCTGATGAACATCCACGGAAAGCGTTCTGTAGACTCTATCCACAAGGAGCTCGGCCACATCATGTGGGAGCACGTAGGTATGGGCCGTACAGCAGAAGGCTTGAAGGAAGGTCTCGAACTCATCAAGAAGCTCCGCAAGGAGTTCAACACCAACCTCTTCATCCCAGGAAGCAAGGAAGGTCTCAACGTGGAGCTCGACAAGGCCATCCACCTGCGCGACTTCCTCGTAATGGGCGAATTGGTGGCTTACGACGCACTCTCTCGTAACGAGTCTTGTGGTGGTCACTTCCGTGAGGAGTACCAGACCGAGGAAGGTGAGGCTAAGCGTGACGACGAGAACTTCTTCTACGTAGGCTGCTGGGAGTATCAGAACAATGACGAGACTGCTCCTGAGCTTATCAAGGAACCTCTCCACTATGAGGCAATCAAGGTTCAGACACGTAACTATAAGAATTAATACAGTAGACGAGTAAACGAGTAGGATACAACTCGTCAACTTGTCAACTCGTCAACTAAAAAAAACAACAACAATGGAAAAAAATATATCATTCACACTGAAATTCTGGCGTCAGAACGGTCCTCAGGCAGAGGGCCACTTTGACACACGTGAGATGAAGGACATTCCTACTGATACCTCATTCCTTGAAATGCTCGACATCCTTAACGAGCAGCTTATCGATGAGGGACAGGAGCCTTTCGTATTCGACCACGACTGCCGTGAGGGTATCTGCGGTATGTGCTCACTCTACATCAACGGTCATCCACACGGACCAAACACTGGTGCCACAACCTGCCAGCTCTATATGCGTAAGTTCAACGACGGCGACGTAATCACCGTTGAACCATGGCGTTCGGCCGCATTCCCAATCATCAAGGACTGTATGGTAGACCGCGGCGCATTCGACAAGATCATGCAGGCAGGAGGCTACGTAAGCGTGCGCACAGGACAGGCTCAGGACGCAAATGCCATCCTTATCTCAAAGGAGGCAGCCGACGAAGCAATGGACTGCGCCACATGTATCGGTTGCGGTGCATGCGTAGCAGCTTGTAAAAACGGCTCTGCAATGCTTTTCGTAAGCTCTAAGGTAAGTCAGTTCGCCCTCCTGCCGCAAGGCCGTCCAGAGGCTGCAAAACGCGCCAAGGCGATGGTTATGAAGATGGAGGAGCTCGGCTTCGGTAACTGTACCAACACACGTGCCTGCGAGGCAGAGTGTCCTAAGCACGAGTCAATCTCTAATATCGCCCGCCTGAACCGTGAGTTCATCAAGGCCAAATTGGCTGACTAATTGATCCTGCACCCTGTCCCCTCCCTCGGAAAAGAGATTGGGAGACAGGCAAAAGATAAAGAAAATCGTCCGCTTCCTTCCACAAGGAATCCGGGCGATTTTTTTACTTGTCAATTTCCCGGAAAAGACGAATCTCCTTGTCAACTCGTATCTTGTCAACTCGTCTACTTAAAAAAACTTTTTTCTTTTTTTACCCTCACA
>ULRN01056461.1_pt1 | contig 19254 bp, 17 predicted proteins | sample 1955461 | NCBI WGS metagenome assembly ULRN01 (sample SAMEA4835683, study PRJEB28245) | human gut metagenome | biome: gut microbiome; material: fecal sample | place: Denmark | collected 2008 | reverse complement strand
TTGCTTTTTCTCCCTACTCCCTTTCTTATTACTACCGCCTCGCTGAATAGCCAGCCATTCCAGCCGCTGCGCATAGGTGCGAACTGTGTACGTGGTACTTTTACTAAATCGCCCGCCTGCAATTTGTTAAAATCTACTTTTTTCATGCTCCTTACCTCTCTTTTGTTTTTCTGGTTTATAATGCCTGCTGCCCCGCTGCTGCCGTGTAGGTTTTCAATGTAAGCCCGCAGCGTTTGAACTCTCTATAAATTGTGTCCCTATGTGTTCCCAGCGCCTCTGCAATATCGCTTACGCTGCTGCCCTGTTTACTCATAGCCTCTATGGTCTGCCTGTCCTCGTAGTGCAGACGCTTATACTTTCGTTTTGCCATGTTCTATGCTCCTTTCCGTCCTCATTTGCTTTTTATGGTAAAAAAATAAGCGTGTCAGAGTTTTTACGCTCTGCACGCTCTTCTTTTCTGCTGTTTCCTATAAAAAAAGAAAATCGGCAGAGGCTTTATAACCTCTTGTCGATTTTCATTCTAAAACTTATCAATTTTTTTCAATTTCTTTTTTTGATCAGACTTTCTGCTAATATCAGATCTTCTGGCGTTGTAATCTTTATATTCTCATACGAACCTTCTACCAACTTTACTGCACAGTTTTCCATACTCTCTACAACCATCGCATCGTCTGTTATCCCTGTTTCATTTTCTTCATTTTCCATCAATTTAAAATATGCATGACGAATCAATGCAGTCTCAAATACCTGCGGAGTCTGAATACACCACACAAATCTTCGTTCCGGTGTATTTACTGCGAAATCATTCTCATCTACAATCTTTACCGTATCTTTCGATGGCATTCCTGCCACACATGCCCGGTATTCTTTTACTGCCTGGTAAGTTCGTTCTATGATCGATTCATCAACAAACGGACGTGCTCCATCATGAATAAAGACATAACCTTCCGGTTCTATTTCTCTTAGTGCTTTATATACAGATTCATACCGTTCTTTTCCACCAACCACAATTTTATTAACTTTTGTGATTCCATAAGCTTCTATAATATTTTTCCGGCAATAATCAGTCTTACCTTCTCCTGTCACAAGAACAATTTCATCAATAATCGGAGATGCTGCAAATGCAGCAAGAGAATAGTAAAGTACAGGCTTTCCGCATATTTCCAGATACTGCTTCTGTATTTTTGTACCCATCCGGCTTCCTTTTCCTGCTGCCAGGACTACTGCTGTACATTTTTCCCTGTTCATATTATTCTCTCCTTTTTACCTGCATTTCGTGGTTCGCCCACTCTATCTTTCGCCAAGTTTCAGATTCGGAACTGCATTCAGATCCCATCCATGTCTGGTTCCATTTATGTATTCATAATAAGCCGCCACACCGATCATTGCTGCATTATCTGTACAGAAAATCGGTGACGGATAGTAAAATTCTATTTCATTCTTTTCACATGCCTGTTTCATTGCTGCACGAAGACTACTGTTTGACGCCACGCCTCCCGCAATTGCAAACTTATTAAGTCCATATTCTTTTACTGCATGCATTGCATTGTCTACCAGCACATCAGTAACTGCTTTCTGGAAGGATGCAGCAATATCAGCACGGTTGTATTCAATCCCTTTCATCTTGCAGCCGTTAATATAGTTTAAAACTGCTGACTTCACGCCACTGAAGCTGAAATCATATGGGGAATCTTCGATATGCGCGCGTGGAAATGGGATTGCATCTGGATCCCCCTCTTTTGAAAGCTTATCAATCTTCGGTCCTCCCGGATATCCCAGGCCAATTGCTCTAGCCACTTTATCAAAAGCCTCTCCTGCCGCATCATCTCTGGTTCTTCCAAGAATCTCATAAGTTCCATAATCCTTGACGCATACGAGATGCGTATGTCCCCCAGACACAACAAGACACAAGAACGATGGTTCCAGTTCCAGATTCTCAATATAATTTGCAGAAATGTGCCCTTCAATATGATGAACTCCAACAAGTGGTAACTTTTTCGCATATGCGATTGCTTTTGCTTCTGCCACACCGACAAGAAGCGCACCAACAAGCCCCGGACCGTAAGTTACACCGATTGCATCAATATCATCCAGTGTAACCTCTGCATTTTCCAGAGCCTCTTCTATTACCTGATTAATCTTTTCAATATGCTTTCTCGATGCGATTTCCGGAACCACACCACCATATAATTTATGTAGATCTATCTGTGATGAGATCACATTTGACAACACCTGTCGTCCGTTCTTTACAACGGCTGCTGCCGTTTCATCACAGGAACTTTCAATTGCCAGTATTAATATATCCTTTTTCTCTGTATCCATATTTTTCCTTCTCTCTACTGCTTTGCTTATTCCGGGAAATCCAGTTCTGTTGTCATACGGTCTTTTCCTGCGATCGCATGTGGAAAGATTGCCCGCACTTCATCCATATATTCTTCCGGGTGGCGCAGGGACGGGCTGTAATGCGTAAGCCACATTTCTCCTACCTCCGCCTCTTTTGCCAGGTTTGCTGCCTCATAAAAGGTCATATGCTTATATTCTACTGCCTTTGCCGCTTTTTCTTTTTCTCCGTACATTCCTTCGCAGATAAACAGGTCTGAACCTTTTGCATTCTTCCGGATAGAATCCGTCGGTCTTGTATCTGTACAATAGGTAAGCTTAATTCCTCTTCGAGGTGGTCCAAGGACCATCTCCGGCGTCAGTATTCTTCCGTCAAGCTCTACTGTCTCACCTTTTTGAAGATGTTTCCAGTATTCCTTCGGAATTTTCTGTTCTGTTGCCCTCTGCACATCAAATTTGCCGGCACGGTCGATCTCAATCGTATAACCGTAACAGATCACATTATGTTTTACACGAAATGCTTTCAGACGATATCCATCCATCTCAAAAATCTGTTCTGGCTCTGTAATTTCTCTATAGTGGATTTCAAATGGCAGTTCCGGCGCGATCACTCGCAGAGAACTCACCACTCTCTCCAGACCTTTCGGTCCAATCAGAGTAAGCGGTTCCTTTCTGTCCGCATTTCCCATTGTAAGAAGAAGTCCCGGAAGTCCGCTGATATGATCTCCATGATAATGTGTAAAACAAATTACATCGATCGGTTTAAAACTCCATCCCTTCTCTTTTAACGCAATCTGTGTGCCTTCACCACAGTCAATCAGCAGCTGGCTGCCGTTATATCTTGTCATAAGCGCGGTCAGCCATCGATAAGGAAGCGGCATCATTCCACCGCTTCCAAGCAAACATACATCTAACATTCTAACTCCTGTTCTCCATATACCGGAATCTGGAAAGATGCTATCCAGGTATCATAACATTCCTCACAGATATCAAATCGATGGAGTTCTCCGTCTTTGTGCGAAAAATATCCCCATCTTTTTTCAACTGTAAGCATCTCTTCCTCCGGTATTCCATTTTTTATTGTGATTTCTTTTTTACATTTATTGCACACAATCTTTGTGACTGTATTTTTTTCTGTCTGAATTTTTTTATAATTACGCATCTTACTTCCTCCTGAGTATCTTTGCAAAAAAAGAATGCCATTTCATTTTTCAGCTCTTTCTATGTTCAGGTACATTATAACGTCACAAACTGACGCCTTCCAGTGGGAAGTCTTGTATATTCTTGCGATTTCTTCCATTTTCTAAACCATGCGGCTCATCAGGATTGCATCTTCCGGATTTTTCCCTCCGTAATAGAACTTTCGCTCTCCATCGATTCCAAATTTGTTTTTTTCATAAAAAGCAATCGCTGTCTGATTACTCTTACGGACATCAAGAAGCATTCTTTTCAGTTGCTTTTCATGGCAGATCTGTTCCATAAATCCAAACAGCATCTGTCCAATTCCTCTGCGTCTTTCAGATTCAGCAACTGCAATTCTTGCAATCTCGCATTCATCCAGAACATAATAACACAGAAAATATCCCAGCAGGGTATCCCCTTCCATTGCTGCCGCACAAAAAGTATGCTTCTGTCTGACAGTTGATCTCACTTCATGATAACTCCACGGATCCGGAAATACGTCTGTTTCCATCTGCGCCACCTGTTCCATTCGTTCTCTGTCATTTTCTGTTATCAAAGTAATTTCTATGTTATCTCTATTACTCATGTGTTTTTTCTGCTTTCAGACGTTCTTCTCTTTCCCGTTCTGCCTGTGATACACGCAGATAATCCGGTTTGTGTTCCATTGCGGTTTCTGTTTTTCCTTCTTTATAATACTGAATTCCAAGCATACCGACTGCTGCCGCTCTCTGCTGGTTCATATGTGCCGGTGCAAATGCAATATCATGATTCGTCATCAATTCCTTCTCCAGCCTGTCTTTATGCACCGGTACACCGTCTCCAAGAAAGATCACTGGTTTTCCATAAGTACAAAGTTTTTTGGCAAGTTCATCGATTTCGACTGCCATCTGTGCTTCCAAAACCTGCAGTTTATCACCGTCCATCTGATAAATACCGGTATATACCTGATTTCTTCTTGCATCCATGATCGGACAAATGATCCTGTCTGTATAACACAGATTATAAGCAAGTCCGTCTACTGTCGGAATGTGAATCAAAGGCTTCTTCAGTGCCAGTCCCAGTCCCTTTGCAGTTGCTGAACCAATTCTGAGTCCGGTAAATGATCCCGGCCCTCCTGCTACCGCAATCGCATCAATCGTATCCAGATTCATATCCGTCATCTTCACGATTTCATCCAACATCGGTAATAAGGTCTGTGAATGTGTCTTTTTATAATTGATCGTATACTCTGCAATCGTTTTGGAAATTTCGTTTTCTTCTTCAACTACTGCGACAGTTGCAACAAGTCCCGAACTGTCTATTGCTAAAATGCGCATATTATTCTCCTCTTTTCTCTACCGTAATCCGGCGGAAATCAAATCCCTGTTCCAGATCTTTTTCTATCGTGATCTCTGTCCGGTTCGCCGGAAGAATCTCATCGATCAGGTTCGCCCATTCGATCAGGCTTACACCGTCTCCATATACATAGTCTTCAAAACCAATCTCGTCCATCTCTTCAATGTCACCAATCCGATACACATCAAAATGATAGAACGGAAGTCTTCCGTCATCATATACCTGGACTATTGTAAAGGTTGGACTGCTGATCGGTTCTTCAATCCCCAGTCCTTTTGCCAGTCCCTGGGTAAATACGGTCTTTCCGACGCCGAGATCTCCTACCAGTGTATAGACTTCTCCTGCTTTTGCATGACTCCCGATCTTCTTACCGAGATCATAGGTTTCTTTGGCACTTTTTGTTTCAATTATCATCTTCTGGTCTGCCTCCTAATTTGCACTGACGTGTCTGATATTGACTTTCTTGGCTGGCATATGTGTAGAAATCATCTGCACTGCTGCCGCATACTGTTCTCCCATGGATTCTCTTGGAAAAATCAGTGCTCTTACCTTTGTTACATATATAATTACAGACTGACCGGTTGAAACTGCCTTTCGGAAATCTCCCCATTCATTAAGCACACTTTGTTCATCCTGTGAAATGCGGATTCCTTCTTCGTTAAGTTCATAACTAATCGGTTTCTGAAACATCGGGGAGCGCATTACCTGTTCTGCCGCACGTGCTTTTAAATGAAGTGGGTTTCCGATCAGAAAAATTGCGGCAAACAAAAAGAACGTTGCAGCTGTACTGTAGCTTCCAAACATACATTGTCTGATTCCCAGCACCAGTGTTACACCACCGAAAATCACACCGATGATTCCACTAAGGCTTGTATAGGAAGTATAGAGCATAAAATCAAACATGGCTTTTTTTGTCATTTTTACTTCAAACTTTATATTCATTCATTTTCCTCCATATCAGATTAAGTCACACCGATTATATCATACCGAATCTTTGGAAACAAGTCGTTACTGCTCACTCCAGGTTTAGAAAAACACTGTCTTTTCTTAACTTGTACTTGTATTTTATATACGCCTGCGCTATAATGTGTTCAAATGAACAAGGAAATTCTTCGGGGTAGGGTGACTTCTTATCGCTATAGTATAAGCAGAATTCCCAACCGGCGGTTACAGTCCGCGACCTGTCAGATTTCTGACAGCTGATTTGGTGCAATTCCAAAACCGACAGTAAAGTCTGGATGAGAGAAGAAAAAGTGATTTTGCAAATAATCCCCCCGACGTATTACGTCGGGGATTTTTTTGCATAGGCTTTCGAAGATTTTCCTCCTCAATTCATCTGATTATGTCAAGAGAAAAGGAGAGAAAAAATGAGTACAGATGTAATGACAAACCCAAAAACAACAACGAAAGAAAAAAAACGTATCAGCACAAAGGTAATTGCACAGATTGGTGTGCTCGGAGCAATCGCTATGGTTCTGATGTTATTTGATATTCCACTTCCATTTGCACCAACCTTTTACAAAATTGATTTCAGTGAAGTTCCGGTCCTTATCGGAGCATTTACCATGGGACCTGTAGCCGGCGCTTTGATCGAACTGGTCAAAATCCTGTTGAACCTCCTGATCAGAGGTACATCAACAGCTGGTGTTGGAGACCTCGGAAACTTCCTGATCGGATGTGCAATGTGTATTCCAGCTTCCCTGATTTATCAGAAGTTACATTCTCGCAAGGGTGCGATCATCGGTATGGTAACAGGAACTGTTTTTATGACAATTGTCGGATGTTTTATCAATGCATACCTTCTGCTTCCGGCATACGCTGCTGCATTCCATATGCCGATCGACGCACTGGTTGCCATGGGAACCGCAGTCAACAGTCATATCAACAGTCTTCTGACTTTTGTTTTACTTTCTGTTGCACCTTTCAATCTGCTGAAAGGTTTCCTGGTATCATTGATCGTATTCCTGATCTACAAAAAGATCAGCCCGATTTTACAAATGGGACGCGAATAGATTATAATTTTACAAAGCAGCAAAAGGGGTTCGTTATGAACCTCTTTTTTTATGAAACCCAAAAACAGAGAGAAGTCTGCCCACGCCGGCATTCTTCTCTCTGTTGAATTTCTTTTGATTATATTATAAAGTATCGTTTCTTCTTACATATCCTGGTTTTTCCGGATCTGCAATCAATTCCTTTGCATGGACAATCCTTGCACTCTTGTCCACTACCTGCGCTTCAATCCGTGCATCCTCTCCAATTACAACTCCCGGAAGGATAACACTGTCTTTGACAACTGCACCTTTCTTAATTACGCATCCACGTCCGATTACCGAATTCTCAACAGTACCCTCGATCAGGCATCCATTGGAAATTACTGACCTCTTGACACTTGCTCCTTCATAATACTTTGTTGGGCATGAATCATTTGTTCTTGTGTAAATCGGCCAGTTCTTATCAAACAAAGTCACTGCATTCTTCATATCGATCAGTGATAAGTTTGCATTATAGTAGCTCGTAAAATCTGTGATAGATGCAAAGAATCCTCGATGTGACACTCCACGTACATCCAGTTCACTGCATGCCATATTCACAATATCATTAAGTGTGAACATGGAAGAAATTTTTCTTCCCTTTTTAACCAGTTCCATAAACAGATCTTTGCGCATTACATAAGTGTCCATGAAAATATTACGGTTTTTCGCGTTACCATGGTTCGGTTCCAATGAAAGAACACCCTTCTGCTTGTTCAGATTAAGTGTTGAACAGTTCAGATAGTATTCTTTTGCATTATCCACACTGTGATATAACAGGGTAATATCTGCACCAGATTCAATATGTGTCTTAAGTAATTCATCATAATTCTGTGTATAAATCATATAACTTGGTGCAATAACTACATATGGATATTTTACAGCTTCAATACACTCCATATTTTCTTCATATGCCGCCAGGTCATTATTGTATACACTCCATTCTGCATTTGCAAAATCAGAATAAAGAATATGAAGACGGCCACTCTTTGAGTTGATATTGTAATGACGGCCTGTTCCAAGATGTTCTGTAAGAGAACGCGGTTTTCTTCTTACATAAACCTGAATATGTTCGATTTCACTGTTGCTCATATTAGAGATTGGGAAATCGATAACTCTGTATCTTCCAAGGAATGAAACAGCACCAACCGGACGGTAATTCTGCATCTCTCCTACCCGGATATTGTTGCCGGCAAAACTTACGATTCCAAATGCCTGTGCCATATTACTCATCCCCCTTAACACGTTTTGATACTAATTCAATATGTTCACTGTCTGCTGATCCGACAACTGCATTTTTGCCAATCTTTACGCCATCAGCCACAAGCGCTCTTGTTACAACTGCACCTTCTTCTACTTCAACGCCCGGCATCAGTACACTGTCAATAATCTGTGCACCTTCGCCGACTCTTGCACCTGTAAACAATACAGAATTTTTAACTTTTCCATTGATCACACATCCCTGGTTGATAAATGCTCTTTCAATCTCTGCTGTCGAGCCAACATACTGAGGAAGCACAGTTGTATCCTCTGTGTAAATCTTCCATGAATCATCATTCAGATCAAGTTCATTTTTACTATTGATCAGATCCATATTTGCTTCCCACAGGGAATCAATTGTTCCGACATCTTTCCAATATCCTTTGAACTTGTATGCATAGAGCTTTCTTCCATCATTCAGCATAGTCGGAATGATATCTTTTCCGAAATCATGATTGGAATCCTGATTTTTCATATCTGCAAGGAGCATCTTTCTTAAAAGCTTCCAGTTGAATATGTAAATACCCATGGATGCCAGATTGCTCTTTGGATTCTCCGGTTTCTCTTCAAACTCTACAATTCTTCCCTCATCGTCCGTATTCATAATACCGAAACGGCTTGCTTCCTTCATCGGAACCTCAATGACCGCGATTGTTGCATCTGCTCCAGTCTCTTTATGATAATCAAGCATATTATCATAATTCATCTTATAAATATGGTCACCGGAAAGAATCAGTACATATTCTGGTGCAAACATGTCCACAAAATCAATGTTCTGTGAAATTGCATCTGCTGTTCCTCTGTATACATCCAGATCCGCATCCGCTTTTTCACGCGGTGAAAGTACATAGACTCCGCTGTTCTGGGCATCTAACCCCCATCTGCGGCCTGCCGCTACATAACTGTTAAGTAAAATAGACTCATACTGTGTCAGGACTCCTACATTATCAATTCCGCTGTTGGCACAGTTGCTAAGTGGAAAATCAATGATTCTGTATTTCCCACCATATGAAACCGCAGGTTTGGCTACTTTATTTGTAAGCTCGTGAAGACGACTTCCTCGTCCGCCCGCCAAGATCATAGCAAGCATATTATTCTGCTTCATAAGTGAATCCTCTCTTTCCTATTTGTTCTGTCTTATATTATACAATTTTTCTGTTAAATTTTCCACTTTTTTGTGCAAAAAATACATAAAATTTATATTTTTATTATTATGATGTGTTCGAGGATTATGGGAATTGCGTAGCAATAGAACAATCCGGTTACATCAGTGAGCAGCAAAATTTACTTTCGACACTCACATCATCATTATTGTATTATATATGCTTTAAAATCCGAATTTATGTCTATTTTCTTTCCAGATTTTCCCCATTGCATATTCATATGTCTTATCAAAGACAAAAAGTATAAATTGTCCGAATACAACAGACATAAGCATTATTCCTTTTGCGGTCTTTTTTTCAGATAACATACTCCAGAAATATATTAAACCCGGAATATAAAGTACATTAAATACCAGATATTTCATGAGCCAGAAAAAGTTACGGCTTCTGATCCATCCGGAAGCTCTTCCAGAAAAATGCCATATTGTTTCTATAATTAGAATATAAAATCCCATAAATGCATAGGAAACCACATATAATTTATTCGGAGACAGAAGGATTGCCAGCAAAATTCCAGCCAGTAAAAAGCCTGCCCCGCTTTTCAATCCAAATTCCTGAATCACAATCCCGACAAAGAAGGACGCCGCCGCCAGTAAAAAAAGAGTATTCGTTTCGATCACACTGCCAAGCGCAATCCCCACTTCTGTCAGTGCAAGCATAACGCCTGCAAATGCAATCTTTTTTGTATTTAGATGCATGGACACAGATCTCCTCCCATACATTCACATAATGAATCTGCGATCCACAGATCACAGCACATATTTCCAGTTCCACACGGAGAGGAATTACGATTGCCATATCCCTGACCAAACGGATTACTATTATATCTCTGTGCTCCCCAGTTCAGCTGGTTCATCAGCTCTCTGTACTGCGGGTTATTCGGGTCCATATTCACTGCCTGCGCAGCATAATCCCTTGCCAGCACATTGTTGCCTACGCCGGCGTTGGCCATGGAACTTGCATAATACCATTGTGCAGTCCGGTCATTCATACGGTTCAACACATTGATCGCGTCCTGATATCTACGGTTATTGATAAAATTGAATGCCGCCTGCATCTCCGGATTCATATTATTGTACTGCTGATATCTGCCATTGCCATAAGATTGATTCCCATAGGAATTATTACCATAAGAATAGTTCCCTGAACCCGCGCCATATCCGTAATTATATCCTCCATTCGCCCGCTCTTTCATAATTTCATCATAAGCTTCCTGTACTTCTTTGAACTTTTCTTCAGCAAGATCCCGAAGCGGATTATCCACATTGGCATCCGGATGATATTTCCGGCTCAGTTCTCTGTACGCCTTTTTTATCTCCTCTTCCGACGCATTTGGTGATACGCCAAGCACCTCATAAGGATTCTTTGTCATCTTCCTTTTCCTCGCTTTTCTTTTCTTGTATCTTTCTGTAATGTTTCCATACGCCATCATACAGGATATTCCGCAGGATATCCACGTCCAGTACACATGGCAGAATTTCAAAATTTCTTGCGCATTCGCCGATCATCATGCACAGAATGTCTCTGCATCTTTCTTCATATCCGGCTTCTTCATGCATCTTTTTTAATGGATTATAAGTTCCTTTTTCCAGGTCCTTATCCAGATCTTCGTAAGCATCCATAATGTAAATATATTTGCCCAGATAGAAACCGATCCCTCGAAGCTGCTGTTCCCAGCAGTCTTCTTTATATACCATCATCTCTTCCATCAGCCGGCCAAAACAGCCTGCCGGATAGTCAACTTCCTGTATACCCTGACTTTCATATTCCGAAAGCTTTGCCATTTCTTCTCTGATCACACGACTCTGCCTTGGATATTTCCAAATTGCTTTTTCTACTTTTCGCTTCAAAGCCATACTCCCGAGAAGCCCTGCTACTTTCTTCTCATCCTTCCAATCATCTTCCAGATGATAATACGCCATGATCAGATTCATATCGGCCGCATACTCTGTGATCTCATTTTCCAGCATTGGCTGTGGCTTTAACGGATGCATCTTACAGCGATGGCTTTCTGCCTTTGTTTCACTTTCATATAAAGAAGTAAGTAAAATGATCACAAATGTCATATCATAGGCAAGCGTAAGCTGACCTGCGCTGCCATACTGTCTCTTCAGTGACTGACAAAGGCCACAGTAATACGCTTTATATTTATGATAATCTTTTACTTTTAATTCCGGCTCATTCGCCGTCACATATCCGAACATGTATTACTGAATTCCTCTCATTGTAAGCTGGATCCGCTTCTTCTGTAAATCAACGCTCATCACCTTTACATCTACAACATCTCCTACGCTGACTGCTTCCAGTGGATGCTTGATAAAACGATCCGTGATCTGGGAAATGTGCACCAATCCGTCCTGATGCACTCCAATATCGACAAATACACCAAAGTCAATGACATTTCGCACGGTTCCTTTCAGAATCATTCCTTCCTTCAGATCCTTCATATCAAGGACATCCGTCCTGAGAATTGGTTTCGGCATCTCATCTCGTGGATCACGCGCCGGTTTTTCCAGCTCTTTGACAATATCCCGAAGGGTGATCTCTCCTATTCCAAGTTCTTCAGCGAGCTTTTTGTAATCTTTGATGGTAAGAGACAGACCTGCAAGTTTGCCGCCTGCAATATCTTCCGGCTTGAAGCCCTGCTTTTCAAGAAGCTTTCCTGCCGCCTCGTAAGACTCCGGATGTACACTGGTTCCGTCAAGTGGATTGGTTCCGCCCTGGATCCTCATAAACCCGGCACACTGCTCAAATGCTTTTGGTCCAAGTTTTGGTACTTTGAGAAGTTCTTTTCTATTCTCAAATTTTCCATTTCCTTCCCTGTAGGCAACAATATTTTTCGCAAGGGTTCCGGAAATACCGGAAATATAAGAAAGCAGCGGAGCCGATGCAGTATTTAGGTCCACACCGACTTTATTTACACAGTCTTCTACCACACCGCCAAGTGCTTCTCCTAATTTTTTCTGGTTCATATCATGCTGATACTGCCCGACACCGATCGACTGCGGATCGATCTTTACCAGTTCGGCAAGCGGATCCTGAAGACGTCTTGCGATGGATGTCGCGCTTCTCTGCCCGACATCAAATTTTGGGAATTCTTCTGTAGCAAGTTTACTTGCTGAGTACACAGATGCTCCCGCTTCATTTACGATCACATACTGCACTTTTTCCGGAATCTCTTTTAACAGTTCTACAATAAACTGTTCTGATTCTCTGGATGCTGTTCCATTTCCCAGGGAAATCAAAGAGATGTGATACTTTGGAATAATCTTTTTCAGCAGATCTTTTGCTGCCTGGATCTTCTTCGGAGTCGTAGGCGCTGTCGGATAAATTACAGTCGTGCCGATTACTTTCCCGGTCGGATCTACCACAGCAAGCTTGCATCCGGTACGGAATGCAGGATCCCATCCAAGCACAACCTGTCCGACGATCGGCGGCTGCATCAGAAGCTGCTCCAGATTCTTTCCAAACACAAGGATTGCGCCATCTTCTGCTTTTTCCGTCAGTTCGTTTCTCAGTTCACGCTCGATCGCCGGTGCGATCAGCCTCTGATAGCTGTCGGCCACAACCTCTTTCAAAACCGGTGTTGTGTATGGATTATCCCTGCGGATCACTTTCTTTTCCAGATAACGGAGAATTTCCTCTTCCGGTGCTTCAATCTTAACACTCAGGAATTTTTCTTTTTCTCCACGGTTGAGTGCCAGCACACGGTGTCCGGCTACTTTGCTGACCGCTTCTGTAAAATCATAATACATCTCGTATACAGATTCTGCTTTTTCGTCTTTTGCAACAGAAACCAGCGTACCCTTTTTGAACGTCAGATCGCGGATCCTCTTTCTGTAATCTGCCTCATCTGAAATATTTTCTGCAAGAATATCTTTCGCACCGTCAATCGCTTCCTGCACATTTTTCACGCCCTTTTCTTCAGAAACATATTTTTCTGCCTCTTTTTCCAGGGGCTCCTTACTATTCTGAAGAGAGATCAGAACCGCCAGTGATTCCAGACCTTTTTCTTTTGCAATTGCCGCACGGGTCCGGCGTTTTGGTCTGTACGGACGATAAAGATCGTCCACCAGAACCTGCGTCTCTGCTGCCACGATCTGTGCTTTCAGCTCAGGTGTTAACTTGCCCTGTTCTTCAATACTTGCAAGAACCTGTTCTTTTTTCTCTTCCAGGTTCCGCAGATAGGTCAGTCGTTCATATAATTTACGAAGCTGTTCATCATCCAGTGTACCGTGTGCTTCTTTTCTGTAACGCGCAATAAACGGAATGGTATTTCCTTCATCGATCAGCTTTACAGCCGCATCTACCTGCCACTTTTTTACGCCCAGTTCTTCTGTTATTTTCTGGTTAATATCCATTGATATCCAATCCTCTCTTTTTGTTCGCTATGGATTTAATGATACCATGTCATCTCTTATTTTTCAATTCCCGTTAAAATTACAGAGTTCGCTCGGTTTTCTTGTCTTTTTCTATTAAATATGCTATACTACAGCTAATCTGACTGAAAAATTTTAAGAAAGGATTAACCAAATGTCAAGCGATATTGAAAAAGAGCCACTGTCCAGACAACAGAAAAAATCAAAAGAAACCAAAGCACGTATCTTTCATGCAGCCAAGACAATTCTGCAGAAGCAGGGATACGATCAGCTTTCCATAAAAAATATCTGTGATGAAGCAGGTGTCTCCAACGGCAGCTTCTATCATCATTTTAAAACCAAAGATGATCTTTTATCTTATTATATTGAAGAACAGCCAAGCATCAATCCGGATCTTCTGGATATGCCGGAAGATGCAGATGAGGCAAAGATCGGTATCATCCACGTTTATCTGAATTACGCACAGTACTGCCGGGAACTCGGAGTAGAATTCATGTCCAACTACTACACACCGCGCAACCAGGCACTGAACCCAACGATCCGTACCGAGCGACCGTACCCGATCCTTACCGTAGAGAATTATCTTCGCAAAGCGATTGATGCCGGCATCATTGCGCCAAAGATTTCCCTGGATGAAATCTGCACTGATATCCGTATGCTGGTTATCGGAAATGTATTTGAATGGTGTCTGCATAACGGAGAGACTGATTTTGAAGGTAATATCCGCCGTTCGATCGGGCATTATCTGGATGGCATTTTCTGATTTCACAGATATACCACAGCGTAAAATGAATTTTTCATATTCCTTCGCTGATTTTTTACAGCACATATTTTCAAAAAAGGTGTCATGGATTTTTATGTCCATGGCACCTTTTCGGCTTATCTGTTGTTATATAAACTTGTACATCGTTGTTGTTTCGTAAGTTTCGCCCTTCTCGCATACCGGCCCGGCAAAATTCTCTTTATGGATTGCATCCGGGAAGAACTGTGTCTCGAAGCAGGCTGCCTGGCGTTTGTGGTAATGCGCCCCGCCTTTTCCTTTGGCATCAACAATAAAGTTGCCTGTATAAAGCTGCATTCCCGGAAGATCTGTATAAACTTCCATAGTGATTCCGCTCTCTTCCGAGGACATCTCTGCCACTTTCGCAAATTCTCCTTTATTGTTCAGAACCCAGTTATGATCATATCCTTTCCCGAAATTCAGTGCTTCATAATCTGTCTCGATTTCTTTGCCAATTGCTTTCTTTGTGCGGAAATCCATCGGTGTTCCTTCTACCGGTGTGATCTCGCCTGTCGGAATAGACTCGGCATCGGCTCTGGTAAATGCATCTGCATCAATCCATACTTCCTGATCCAGTACATCTCCTGATGCATGTCCATCCATATTAAAATAGCTGTGATTTGTCATGTTGATCAGAGTATCTGCATCCGGAACTGCATGGTAAGCGATCTTCACTGCATTGTCTTCTGTCAGAGTATATGTTACCTCAATATGTACAGCTCCCGGATATCCCTGATCACCATCCGGGCTGTCCAGTTCAAATGTAATATGATCATCTGCGGTTTCTTTTACCTTCCACATTCTCTGGTTATAAAAATCCATTCCGCTGTGGAGATTATTGCCATTATCATTCTTTTCAAGCTGATAGGTCACTCCGTTCAGTTCAAAGGATGCTCCTCCGATACGGTTTGCACTTCTCCCGACAATTGCGCCGAAGAACAGATCTCCTTCTTCATATCCTGCTGCCTCATCATATCCAAGCACAACATCACACGGCTTGCCTTCTTTGTCCGGTACGATCACCTGTACCAGCGTTGCACCGTAATCGGATACTGCAATCTCCATTCCGTTTTTATTTGTGAGCGTATATAATTTTGTCTCGTCACCTTTAACTGTTGCACCAAAATCTGTTACTTTCATTTTTCCTCTTCCGCCCTTTCTGTTAATTGTGCCTGTAAAACAGACATCTCTTTTACAGGTGTTATTGTAACATAATTTTTTTATTTTTTGCACCCTTTATCGTTGTTCTGCCATTTTGTACATATTGCTGATATTTTTTATCATTTTGTGACAAAATTAACTTATTTGTCTATTTATTAACTTTGCTTGCAAGATTGTACTAAAATGCATACAATATCATTATAAGTGTGTCCATAGAGTTAATCTATAGTATTCAGATGTTTTCCCTATGATTTTCTTCATCTGTCCTGTAGATTAGCAAAAAAAGTTAAAGGAGAAAAAAGCTATGAGTAGACTTGAAATCACTGCACCAGACAAAGCCCAGCTGGTTATCGAAGGGCTCTACAAAGATCTGGAGCGAAGAATCGAATCCAGTCCTCCGGGACTATGTCCTGTTGACATGACTCGTGCTTTCCTGGAGATGTGTCATACACATACCTGTGGAAAATGTGTGCCGTGCCGTGTTGGTCTGTGGCAACTGAAAAACCTGCTGACCGACGTTATGAACGGAGACGCAACTATGGAAACATTAGACCTGATGGAAGAACTCTCTGTATCAATCATGGAAGGAGCTGACTGTGCGATCGGGTATGAAGCAGCTCACATGGTTTACAAGAGTTTGATGGGATGTCGGGAAGACTATGAAGAACATGTGCGCCAGGGAAGATGTACCTGCCAGTACACACAGCCTGTTCCTTGTGTATCTTTGTGCCCGGCACATGTAGATATTCCGGGATATATCGCTCTTGTCGGAGAAGGACGTTACGCAGATGCGATCCGCCTGATCCGTAAGGACAATCCATTCCCGACCACCTGTGGTTTTATCTGCGAACATCCTTGTGAGGCACGCTGCCGTCGTAACATCGTAGACGATGCAGTCAATATCCGCGGTCTTAAGAGAATGGCTGCTGATTATGCCGGAAAAGTTCCACCGCCGCCATGCGCTCCATCTACCGGAAAGCGCATTGCCGTTGTTGGTGGTGGTCCTGGTGGATTAAGTGCAGCTTACTATCTGCAGCTGATGGGACACCAGACAACCGTATTTGAGATGCTGCCGGAACTTGGCGGTATGCTCCGCTATGGTATCCCGAACTACCGTCTGCCGAAAGACCGTCTGAACGATGATATCAATGCCATCCTTGAGACCGGTGTCAAAGTTGAATTTGGCAAACGGATTGGAAAAGATATGACAATCCAGAGTCTGCGTGAAGAATACGACGCAGTTCTTATTACAATCGGTGCAAGTACCGATAAGAAACTTGGTATCGAAGGCGAACACTCAGAAGGTGTCCTTTCTGCTGTTCAGTTCCTTCGTGATGTAGGAAAGAACCAGAACCCGGATCTTACCGGACAGGAAGTAGCCGTTATCGGTGGTGGTAACGTATCTATGGATGCTGTCCGTACCGCAAAACGTCTGGGTGCTAAAAAAGTCAGCATCGTTTACCGCCGCCGCGTGGCAGATATGACTGCCCTTCCGGCAGAGATTGAAGGTGCTGTTGCAGAAGGAATCGAAGTACAGACTCTGATGGCTCCTTCCCGCATCGAAACAGATGAAAACGGTCATGTAAAAGGAATCTACGTTACACCACAGATGATCAGTAAGATCAAAGACGGTCGTGCAAGTGTACGTCCGACAGGTGCTCCTGACGTATTTATTCCATGCCAGACACTGATCGTTGCAATCGGACAGGATATTGAATACCAGCACTTTGAAGAAGCCGGTGTTCCTGTACAGAGAGGTAAGATCTTAACCGAAAAATACGGCGGATTCGATAACATTCCGGGTGTATTTGCCGGCGGAGACTGTGCTTCCGGTCCTGCATCCGTAATCAAAGCTATTGCTGCTGCAAAAGTAGTAGCTGCTAACATAGACGAATACCTGGGATATCACCACATTATCAGCTGTGACGTTGAGATTCCTGAAGCGCGTCTTGATGACCGCCCGCCGTGCGGAAGAGTAAACATGACCGAGCGTGAAGCCTGCGAACGTGTCTGTGACTTTAACGGTGTAGAAAACTGCATGTCCGAGGCAGAAGCGAAACAGGAAGCCAGCAGATGTCTGCGTTGCGACCACTTCGGCTACGGCATTTTCAAAGGAGGTCGTGAAACATTATGGTAAATCTTACAATTGATAATATAAACGTATCTGTCCCGGAAGGTACTACTATCATGGATGCTGCCAAAATGGCGGATATCCCGATTCCAAAGCTCTGCTATCTGAAAGATATCAACGAGATCGCAGCCTGTCGTGTCTGTGTTGTTGAACTCGAGGGAATGGAACGGCTGGTAACTTCCTGCAACAACGTAGTAAAAGAAGGTATGGTAATCCATACAAACAGCCCAAAGGTTCGTACAGCCAGAAGACAGACTGTACAGCTTATCCTTTCCCAGCACGACTGCAAATGTGCTACCTGTGTCAGAAGCGGTAACTGTACTCTGCAGAGTCTTGCAAATGACCTGAACATCATCGAAATACCATTTAAGCAGCGTCTGGAAGAATTCCCTTGGGATAAAGAATTTCCGCTGATCAGAGACTCACAGAAATGCATCAAATGTATGCGCTGTATCCAGGTCTGTGACAAGATCCAGGATTTACATATCTGGGATGTGACAAGTACTGGTTCCCGTACTACCATTAATGTAACCGGCAACCATAAGATCTCCGAGGTTTCCTGTTCTCTGTGCGGTCAGTGTATTACTCACTGCCCGGTCGGCGCTCTGCGCGAACGTGATGATACAGAGAAAGTATGGGATGCAATCGCTGATGACAAGAAAGTCGTTGTTGCACAGGTTGCTCCTGCTGTACGTGCTGCATGGGGTGAAGCTCTTGGTCTTTCCCGTGAAGAAGCAACTGTCGGCAAGATCATGGATGCTCTGAAGAAAATGGGTATTGACTATGTATTCGATACCTCCTTCACAGCAGACCTTACTATTATGGAAGAAGGAAATGAATTCCTGCAGAGATTTACAAAAGGCGAATTAAATCTTCGTCCGATGTTTACCTCCTGCTGCCCTGGATGGGTACGCTTCCTTAAATCACAGTACCCACATCTGGTGCCACAGCTTTCAACAGCCAAATCACCACAGCAGATGTTCGGTTCTGTTATGAAGAGCTATTTTGCAGAATCCATCGGTGTGAAACCGGAAAATATGTTTACTGTATCTATCATGCCATGTGTTGCCAAAAAAGGCGAAAGTAACATGGAACTGTTCTATGGTGAATATGCCGGACACGAGACAGACGTTGTACTTACAACTCGTGAATTGACACGCATGATCCGTTCTGCACATATTGATCCTGCTTCTTTGGTTGATCGTGAATGCGATCCTCTGATGAAAGAATGGACCGGTGCCGGTGTTATCTTCGGAACAACAGGTGGTGTTATGGAAGCAGCACTTCGTTCTGCTCACTACCTTGTAACCGGACGTAACCCTGATCCGGATGCATTCAAGATTGTCCGCAATCCTGGTGGACAGCCAGGTGTTGTAGAAGCTGAGATCCAGCTTGGAGATGCTACTGTTCGTGCTGCTGTTGTCAGCGGACTCGGAAACACACGTAAACTGATCGAAGCAATCGAACATGGTGAAGTACATTATGATTTTGT
>ULRN01009596.1_pt1 | contig 19282 bp, 18 predicted proteins | sample 1955461 | NCBI WGS metagenome assembly ULRN01 (sample SAMEA4835683, study PRJEB28245) | human gut metagenome | biome: gut microbiome; material: fecal sample | place: Denmark | collected 2008 | reverse complement strand
TTAATTAATAATCAATAAGTTATATAATACAAAGAAGTAAAGAAGAAGGACAAACTAAAGATGCATACCCACTCAAAATTAATTGGAACAACTGGAACGCAGCCCCAGGAAAATCCCCTTTTCTCTAGAAGGTAAGCCCAATCCATTTGCTTTTCATCTTAGGAACAGAAAATCATAGGAAAAACATTAATTTTCCTTAAACAAGCCGTTTTCCTGGATTATTTCGAAGTATAGTTAGAAATATTTTCGTATTTTTGCAAAGTATACTTTAAAATATTTCTGTATAGACTAGCAAATTATTAGAAATATCATCATAGACTGTAGATAAATGCAGAGGATAACGCATAAGAGAATCAGAATTTCCTGGCTGCTGCTATTGGTTTACTTGCCTTTGCTGCTGGCCGTTACGTTTCACCATCATGGTGAAGCGAAGGGAACTCATACTGATTTCTATTGTGCCGATTGTGCCCATCATGTTCATCACGACGGCCATCTGACAGCCCTGCAGAATACCATGCACGACTGTGTGCTTTGCCAATTGCAAAGCACTCCTTATCTGGCTCCATCCCTCGTGGTTTGGGTTGCCATCGCCGTGCTCCATCTCTCCCCTCGCCGTGCCTTCTGCTCTCCTTGTCTGTGCAGGGCGAAGGGGGTAAAATCTACCCGTGCTCCACCTTATTCTCTGTTTTTATAAATAACTGAATATTAACAGAATAAGGCAACAAATAACATAATGAGAACAATATTGAAATCAATATTGCTGATGAGTCTGTGCTCATCGGCAACAGCCCCTGCTATGGCTATAAACAGAGCAAATCATGATAAGAAGGAAGCAAACATTCATGAAGAGGAAGCAAGCGATTCTACCAGACACCAGCCGCTGACGGAATCGAGCGTGAAACTGAACGAAGTGGTGGTAACAGGCTTGACGGGCAGCCAGAAACTGAAGCAATCGCCGGCACCTATCTCCTTCGTTTCAGCCCGCCAGCTCGAAATGCAACCTTCTACCAACATCATCGACGCCATCGCCCACCAGCCAGGCGTTTCGCAGATTACCACGGGAAGCGGAATTTCAAAGCCCGTAATCCGTGGCCTGGGCTATAACCGCGTGGTAGTGGTAAACGATGGAATCAGACAGGAAGGACAGCAATGGGGCGATGAACACGGAATAGAAATCGCCCCCGCTTCGGTTCATTCCGTAGAGATTCTGAAAGGTCCGGCAAGCCTCATGTATGGCTCAGATGCGATGGCAGGCGTCCTCATCTTCCACTCCGCTCCTACCCTTGCCAAGGGCGACATGAGAGCAAATTTCTCAACGGGTTATCAAACCAACAACGGACTTTTTGATTATTCGCTCAACTTTGCCGGCAACCAGGGCGGATTTGTATGGAACACCCGCTACAGCGGAAAGATGGCGCATGCCTACAAGAATAAATACGATGGTTATGTATTCGGTTCATCACTCAGAGAGCAGGCATTCTCGCAGCTTCTAGGCTGGAACTACCGCCAGGGGCATTCGCATCTCACACTCGATTATTATCATCTCACTCCGGGCATCGTAGAGGGAGAAAGAGATGAGAAAACGGGCGAACTGGAAATTCCGGAAGGCTACGATGCCAAGAGTTACGGCAAGCCGATGCCTTATCAGCAGATTCATCATTACAAGGCTGTACTTGATAATTCCTGGTTCCTGGGCGACGGCAATCTGAAGTTCCTCCTGGGTTATCAGCAGAACCGCCGTCAGGAGTTTGAGGAGGAAGAGAATCCGAAGGAATGCGGACTCGATTTCATGCTCCATACCATGAATTACGACCTGCATTATCTCTCGCCGGAAATGAATGGCTGGAAGTTCTCTACGGGCATCAACGGTATGTGGCAGCAGTCGATTAATAAAGGCTCTGAATTTCTGATTCCAGCCTATCATCTCTTCGATTATGGTGTATTTGCCACGGTGAGCAAGGAGATAGGCAAACTGAACCTGAGCGGCGGCATCAGATACGATCATCGCCATCTGCACAGCGAGGCGGATTCTTTCCGCTTCCAGGCCTTTAAGCGCAGCTTTGAAGGAGTAACCGGAAGCATAGGATTGGCTTATGAAATCCTGCCCGATTTCAATCTGAAGCTGAACCTGGCAAGAGGATTCCGTGCTCCAAACATCAGCGAATTATCATCGAATGGTGTGCACGAGGGAACCCAGCGATACGAATTGGGAAATACCAGTCTGAAGACGGAAAACAGCTGGCAATTCGACCTTGGTCTGGATTATTCTTCGCCTATCATTTCGGCAGAGCTCTCGCTGTTTGCCAATCGCATCAACCATTACATCTACAGCGAGAAGTTGGCAGATGAGAACAATCAGCCTGTCCTCATCGACGACACGCCAGCCTATCAGTTTACTTCGGGCGACGCCCGCATTCTGGGTGGTGAGGCGAGCATCGACATCCATCCTGTAGAGCATCTGCATATCGGCAACACCTTCTCGTATGTCAACTCGGTTCAGTTGCATCAGCCATCCGAATCAAAGTATCTGCCATTCACCCCAGCCCCTCGCTGGGTTTCGGATGTAAGGTATGAGTTTGTCTGCGACGGCAAGACTTTCGACCATCTCTTCGTAAAGCTACAGATGGATTGCAATCTCCGCCAGAACCATTATTTCGCAGCCAACGATACGGAGACCGCCACGCCATCGTACACCTTATTAAATATGTATGCTGGTACCGACGTGAAGCTCCATGGCAAGCGCCTTCTCTCGCTCTATCTTTCGGGCGAGAACCTTACCAACCGTGCTTACCAGAACCACCTGAGCCGTCTGAAGTATCTTGACGTAAACCAGGTTACAGGCAGAAGAGGCGTTTACAATATGGGCCGTAACTTCAGTATAAAGATAGTGGTTCCGATAGAGCTGTAACTCCCCTTTATAGGATAAGTAATTCCCCTTTTAGGATAAGCAATTCCTCATCAGGAATCAGAATTTTGAATAAACAAGTGCCGATAAGGATGCCAAAAGCTGCCGGAAAAGCAACTTTTGGCGCCATTATCGGCATTTTTTCGTCTAATTATTAGACAAACATTACTACTTTTCTATGATATTTCGTAACTTTGCACCATGATTAAGAAACAAGGAACGATATTGATTGTTGATGACAACCGCAACATTCTTACTACGGTAAGGATGCTGCTGGAACCCATATTCGATGGCATCATCACCATCGCCAACCCTAACTCCATCCCAGCCAAACTGAGAGAGGAGCGCCCCGACGTGGTGCTGCTCGACATGAACTTCTCCAGCGGAATCAATTCGGGAAACGAGGGATTGTACTGGCTCAGGGAAATCAAGAGCCTCAGCCCGAAAACCGAGGTAGTACTCTTTACCGCCTACGCCGACATCCAACTTGCCGTAACAGGCATCAAGGAAGGTGCCGCCGACTTCATCGTGAAGCCTTTTGAAAACGAGAAGATGATCCGTACGCTGGTAGAGGCTAGGGATAAGAACAAGGCTGTGGATAATGTTATTAACAGGAATGATGGAAAACCTGGTGGAAAAGATGCACAAAGCGCTATGTATTGGGGAGATAGCGAAGTTATGAACAATTTGAGAAGTATTGTGGAAAAAGTTGCCGCAACCGATGCAAACATCCTCATTACAGGCGAAAACGGAACAGGTAAAGAGGTGTTAGCCAACGAGATACATCGTTTATCCACAAGATGTGGAAAGAAAATGCTGCCTGTGGATATGGGAGCCATTACGGAAACCCTTTTCGAGAGCGAACTTTTCGGTCATGTAAAGGGTGCCTTTACCGATGCCAAGGTGGATAAACCGGGCAAGTTTGAGCTTGCCGACGGCAGCACCATCTTCCTGGATGAGATAGGAAACTTATCCTACAGTCTTCAGGCAAAACTCCTTACCGCCCTGCAACGCAGAAGCATCGTAAGAGTGGGCGGAAGTAAGCAGATTCCCATCAACGTACGACTGGTTTGCGCCACCAACCGCAACCTGCAGCAGATGGTAAACGATGGCGAATTCAGAGAGGATCTGCTCTATCGCATCAATACCATCCATCTGGAATTGCCTGCCCTGAGACAGAGAAAATCAGACATCGTTCCGCTGGCAGAAAGATTCCTCCATCAATATGGCGATTTATATAATAAGTTGAATCTCCGTTTTTCGGAAGAAGCTGAGAAAAAACTTACCAGTTTGCCATGGTACGGAAACATCCGTGAACTCCAGCACGCCATCGAGAAAGCCGTGATTCTGTCTGATGGCGGAATGATTTCTGCCGAAGATATTGACGGCGGAAACCAGCAGAGAAAAGAGAAGCCTCTGGAAGAGGTTCAGACGCTCGACGAGATGGAAAGCCGAATGATAGAGAAAACCATCAGGGAATGTGAAGGAAATCTGTCGGTGGTAGCCGCAAGACTGGGCATTTCCCGCCAGACGCTTTACAATAAGATTAAGCGATACGGGTTATGAATTTAGGCACGGATTACACAGATTACACGGATTTTTAGTTATCAGATGAATAATCAGTTAGCAATCATCGTTTTATTGGTGATTTTGGTAGTTTTAGTAGCAGTCAACATCTGGCTCTACCGCCACTATCGCCGGAACATCAAGAAGGTAACCTTCCTTTTTGATGCGATAGATAATGGGGATTTTTCCTTCAGTTTTCCTACGGAGAAGAGGTTTAAGGAGGATAAAATTCTACACCAGTCCCTCAACCGCATCAAGCTTTTCCTGCAACATACGAGAGAGGAGCAGATGGATCGGGAGAAATATTACGAGCAGATTCTGAATGCGGTGGATACGGGCATCCTGGTGGTGGATGGCCACGACAACATCCTGCAACATAATCAGGCAGCCCTCCGGTTGCTTGATACGGATGTGCTTACCCACATGAACCAGGTAAAAGGGAAACTGAAGGATGAACACCTGGCAAAGCATGAGACGCAAGCCATGCTGAAAGACAAGCACGTGCGCATCATCGCCCTGAGCGACGTGAGCCACGAGTTGAGCAACCAGGAGGTGGATTCTTGGATCAAGCTGATTCGTGTGCTGACCCATGAAATCATGAATACCATCACGCCGGTTACTTCGTTGAGCGAAACTCTGCTTACCCGGGTTACAGAGGATAAAGACCTGAAGCAAGGCTTGGAAACCATCCACAAAACAGGAACCGAACTGTTGGCTTTCGTCAACAACTATCGCCGTTTCACCCATGTTCCCCAGCCTCAGCCTGCCCTCTTCTATGTGGAACCATTCCTGGAAAGAATGGCGTTGCTCTGCAACCACGAAGTAGAGATAGAAGTTTCTCCCAAGGATTTGCTGGTTTACGCCGACGAGAGCCTCCTCTCTCACGTAGTAACGAATCTTCTGAAGAATGCCGTAGAAGCTTTCAAGGAAAAGGAAAGAGAAGACAAGCAGGAATGCCGCTCCGCAGATTTGCAATCCGCGGCAAGCAAGAAGGCATTTATCCGTCTCCAAGCCTACGCCAATGCCCAGGAATCCATCATCATCGACGTGAGCAACAACGCCGGTCTCATCCCCGAAGATGTAGCCTCCCACATTTTCATCCCGTTCTTCACCACGAAGCCGGAAGGAAGCGGAATCGGTCTCTCCCTCTCCCGCCAGATCATGCGAGTAAGCGGCGGCAGCCTCTCGCTCCATCAGGACAAGGCACAGGGAATCACCACCTTCCGCATCATCATCCCATAACATAAGCACATTTTTTGAAAGAAAAGTTTGGTGTTTATCCATAAAAATCGTATCTTTGTCCCCACAAATACAGAAGATTATGGCATTCGAAAAGGAAATCAAGGAATACGAGGATTTGAGACGCAAATATCAAACCCTTATCATCAATAAAATGGATAGAGAAGAGTACATCAAATATAACGAAGTACTCTTCTCTACCCATTCGTGCGCCATTGAAGGCAACTCTTTCTCCGTAGATGATACCCGGGAACTGAAGGAGAAAGGATTAGGGATGATTCCTGCCGGAAAGACTCTTTTCGAGGCTTTCGAAATGCTTGACCACTTCGAAGCCTTCGAGTACATGATGCAAAACACGCAGCATCCACTCGACGAGAATCTTCTGAAAGAAATCAACAGGCGGGTTACCAGCCATACGCTTTCCTATCGTTCTCCAGAAGCTATTCCGGGCGAATACACCACCACGGACATGGCTGCAGGCGACACGGTATTTGGCGACCACGAAGAACTCATCGCCAGAATTCCCAAACTGTTGGAATCTACCGAAAAAGCTATCGTTTCAGCAGCCGTTCATCCCATGATTCTTGCCGCCCGCTTCCATGGCTTCTACGAATATCTTCATCCCTTCCGTGATGGGAATGGAAGAACAGGACGACTCATCAGCAACTACATTCTCTTAAGATTGAATCATCCTCTCCTCATCATCCCATCCGAAGCCCGACAGGAATACATTTCTGTCCTCCGTATGATTCGTACGGAAGCAACCGACGAGCACCTCATCTGTTTCTTCTTCAAGATGGCAATACAGAGAATGGAAGAAGAGCTGAAGCAGAAAGAGGCTAACACCAAGCGATTTATGACATTCCTCTTCTAATGAAGCATAGCGTCATACGCTCAGAAGTGACAGAAGCACTAAAGCTGATTGCCCTCCGTTTCCACAATCTGTCCATCAAACAGGCGGATGGTGCGATGGGCTATCTTGGCATCATGCTCATTATGCGTTACCATGACGATGGTGGTGCCCTCGTGGTTCAGCTCAGTAAGCAGATGCATCACCTCGGCTCCATTCTTGGAGTCAAGGTTACCCGTAGGCTCATCGGCTAGGATGAGCTTGGGACCGAAGACCACAGCACGGGCGATGGCTACTCGCTGCTGCTGACCACCAGAAAGCTGGTGAGGGAAATGCTTGGCACGATGGCTGATGGCCATTCGCTTCATAATCGCCTGCACCTTTGCCTTGCGCTCCGCCTTCGGAATGTTGAGGTAAGCAAGAGGAAGCTCGATGTTCTCCTCTACATTCAATTCATCTATCAGGTTGAAGCTCTGGAACACAAATCCGATTTCTCCCTTTCTCACATCCGTACGCTCCTTTTCCTTCAGGTTTGCCACCTCGTGATGACCCAGGAAATATTTTCCCGAAGTTGGGTTATCGAGCAAACCGAGGATGTTGAGCAAGGTGGATTTGCCACAACCTGATGGTCCCATAATGGCGACAAACTCGCCGTCTTCTACTGTGAAAGATACATTATTTAAAGCAATCGTCTCCACATCTTCTGTGCGGAAAGACTTGCAAAGATTCTCTACTTTTATCATTTCTTCTAATGTTTAATGTTTAATTTGGGCATACGCCCTTAAATCTGTGTCATCTGTGAAAATCTGTGGGAGACTTATTCATCCTTGAGATACTTCACAGGATTACTATTCGCCACCTTGTAGCAGTTGATGATGACGGAAAGCCCGATGATGACGAGCAAGATGATGGTAACGCCGATAAACAGCAAAGGCGTCATCGTAATCTTCTCGCTGAACGACATCAGCCATTGTCTGGCTATCAGCCAAGCCCCCAAGTCGCCCACGATGATGCAAGGCAAGGCAATCTTCATAATGTCCTTCAGGAAGATGCGAAGAATATCCTTCACCTTCGCCCCGTTCACCTTTCTGATCGCAATCTCCTTGCGACGGCGGTTCACCTCATCACTCGTATAGCCCACCAATCCGAAGAGGGCGATAATCATCGTTACGATGCCGGCTACCAGGATTCCGTTGCGGAAATTGAGCTGGGAAGCATACTGTGCCTTGAACTCGGATTCATAATCACAAACGGTCACTTCATTATTCGGATACAGCGACTGCACCTCGTTCTTTAAGTCAGAGAGACTCTTTTCCGTCAAGTCATTAAACTTGACGAGCATACACCGATTAGCCCGACCATAGAAATAGACAAAAGGAGTAGCTTTCGTATCAGCATTCGACGTGCTAATCGTTCCATACCTCACATTCTTGACCACGCCACAAATCGTCATCGTTTCATCCTCATCACAATGAGAAGATACCCAAACCCTCTTACCTACGGCTCCATCTTTCCAATGTCCAAGTTTTACGAGCTTGTTAGCCAAGTTCTCGTCAATAATAATTTGTCGAGAACTATCATTACGCTCTGTGAAGAAAGATCCTTCTACAAACTCAACGTCCATCATCTTGAAGTAATTGTCATCCACTCCACCTGCATCATGAATGAATTGGATAGTACGCTTGTCGCCAGGCAAAGAAAGATTATTACCATTAAAGCTATAACTTTGCAAAGGAACACTATAGCAAGATGCCACCATATTGACATCAGGCATTCGCTTAATTTCCGATAGACATTGCGCTCGTTGGTCTTTCTCTAGTCCTTCTACAAAAACGAATGCCATCTTATCATACTTGTAACCAGGATTCAAGTTTACCATCATATTATATTGATTATTGACCACAAAGAGCAAGCTGAACAATAGCCCCGAAATGATAAACTGAACACCCAGCAAGATGAGCTTCCATTTCTTACGGTTCTCACTATACCCCCTGAAAGCAATCGCTACAGGTATCTTGCAGTAAAGCCAACCAGGCATCCATCCACCCACTAAAAGCACTAAGAGACAAATTGCTACCAATATCCAGCAACCTCGATTGAGCACCAAGACACTAACTGGGGCTGAAAGGAAATTCTCTACCGTTCCCTTGCTGAGAAATACTAAAATAGCTGCAAGAACAATCGACAAGCCAACATGTACCAATGCCTCGGAGAAGACAATGGCATGGATGTTCTTGGGGTCCGCTCCATAACATTTACGCACAGCCATCTCACGAGAACGCGTTACGAGATTACCCACGATGATGAGCAGGTAATTCATCACGGAAGTGAAAAGCAATACAAAAGCGATGATACCCATGATCCATCCCATCTTCTTGATGTAAGGGCTTTGCGTGTACATTTCGCTGAGAACGGTAAAGTCGTAATCTAATGAAATACCCGCTTTCTTCCATTCTTTCAACGGGAAGTGGTCTTGCTTCATCTTGTTGATATATGGATGAAGTTCACTTGGCTTATGCCCTTTTGACAATCGGATAAAAGACTGATAACAATCATTTCCAATCCATTGCTGCCTTCCATCATAACCAAACATATCCCCGATACTACCCAATGACACCAACACTTGAAGAGAATGCCAAGAGGATCCCCATGGGAAACTCTCAAATACACCTCCGATAGTAAAGGTATGTCCAGGATAACTTGCCATCGTGAAATGCTTACCCACGACATTGCCGCCCATCTTCGCCGCTGTCTCTGAGTCTATCATGCAATAGAATGGACGAGAAAGGACTTCTTTTGCCTTGCCAATCGTTACCTTTTGGGGAAAGACATCAAAAAAACAGCTATCCGCCAATGCTATTTTACAAGAGATTGCATTTTGGTCTTCCATATTACATTGGAAATCTCCAATAAAAACAAGTCGTGTAGCAGCCTCCACAAATGGAGCATACTGTTTGATGCCCGGAGCTGTAGCTCCTGAGGTTTGGGCGAAATTGAAAGACTTATTGCCATCGTCTCCCGGCATCGTTCCCACTTCTGAAATCTGATACGTCCTTTCCCATCCTGGGAAATACGTATCGTAAGTCTGCTCGAAATAAATCTCGGCAATAATTACCGAACTGATTGCCAATCCGAGCGCCAGACACAAGATCTTCACGAAATTGTGCTGACCTCTTCGAGGCAGATTCTTGAATGCGTTAATAATATGATTCATATCAATATCCTGTTTCAAGGGCGTTAGCCCAATTTATCACTAATCACTACTAGTTAATCATTACTAACTAATCACTACTAATTAAAAACTAATACATCATTGTCCTTATAGGCTTCATAGCCGCTAACGATAACCTGCTCACCTGGCTCCAAGCCTTCAATCACCTCATAATACTGAGGATTCTGGCGACCGATGGTGATCTTTCGGCGATAAGCCTTCTTGCCACTCTTGTCTAAAACAAAAATCCATTGACCGCCCGTTACACTATAAAACGTGCCTTTAGGGATAATTATTGCCTGCTTCGACTGACCGAGCTGCAAATCTACATAATAAGTCTGACCGGTTCGGATGTTGCCAGGGCGAACACCCTTGAAGATGAAGTCGATGCGGAACCTGCCATCTCTTACCTCGGGATAAACCTTGCGGACCTGCAGGAGATAATGCTTACCATTCTGGTCGAAGGTAGCAGTAAGCCCCGGTTTTACCCGGTCGATGTAATGCTCATCCACCTGCGCCTGCACCTTGAAATCGCTGAGGTCGTTGATGACTCCTATCTTCTGTCCGGCAGAAATGCTCTGTCCCAGTTCCACATCGAGCAAGCCGATTTCGCCCGAAATGGTGCTGCGGATATTCAGTTTCTCCTTGCGCTGGCGAACCAGCTGCACATTCTTCTGCATGGCTTCCAGATTATCGCCCATCTGATCCATCTGCGAACGGCGGAGCTGTGCATCCTTCTTCAATCGCTTGCTAATGAGCGCATGCTTCTTGACGGCAAGGTCGTAATCTTCCTTTGCCTTGAGATACTCCTCGCGCGAATTGAGTTCTTCCTTGTGCAACGCTGCCTGATGCTGATAGGAACGGCGCTTTGTAATAACATCCTGCGAAAGCGACAGTTCCTCGTTGCTATTGTTCAGGCGGTCCTGCTCCATCGAAATCTGGGTGTTGCGAAGCATGTCCTGCTTTTCGGCAAGTTCGCTCTCGGCATTCAGAATCTCCAGATCGAGATTCGAATTGCTCAGTTTCACGATTACATCGCCCTTGTTTACGTGGGCACCTTCATCCACCACTTTCTCCAGAACAATACCGCCTTCCTCGGAACTGATCTGTACCACGGAGATAGGAACCACCTGTCCATCCACCGAAACATAATCGTTGAACTGCGCCTTCTCTACGGTTCCGATGCTCAATCCCTTCCTGTCCACCTTCAGGGTGGAAGAGAAATTGCCCAATCCCAACCAAATGAGGACTGCGATCAAAACCGCTCCTCCGCCAATCCATGCCCAGTACTTGCGAGGCACGAGATATTTTTTCTTTTCTATCTTTATATCCATAATTTATCTTATTAAATTTTCTCCCTGATAATAAGCAACCAATCTCTGTTTGATAATGAGCAGCATCTGCATCTGGAGTTCCTTGATTCTGCTTTCCAGAAGCGTCTGGGCTGCGGTATGAAGATCGAAGGTGGAAAGCATTCCTTCTTCAAACTTCCGGCTCGACATGTGATAGGCGAGCGAATCTGAGACCACCTTCTTCTGCATCTGATGCAACTCCTTGGCGTAACCCTCTGCATCCATTACCGCCTGGGCTATCTGGTCGTGAAGCTTGCGACGGGTTTCCTCCAGGTTCACCTGTGCCAGTTGCCAGTCGTTGCGTGCCTTCTTCACGCTGTGCCATCGGTCGCTATTATAAATAGGTATGGAAAGGGTCAATGCGAGGTATTCGCCCTGGTTGTTGTGAAACTGCGAGGCAAACCCATCGTATTGCCCTTTCTGAGAGAGATTCTTATAATAGTTGGTAGAAATGCCACCACCGAGAGAGAGTGATGGCAGCAATCTGCCTTTTGCAATCTTGTAATCATACCGTGCCCGCTCTACTTCGTATTCTGCCGACTTCAAATCGGGAGAAATATGCTGGAAGGCCTGGTAAACGGTTTCGTAGTTTACTCCAGATTCAGAAACCTCTTTATTATCAGACGTTAACTTCAAATTCTGCTCCTCTTTAATCAGAATTTTCAGCTCTTCATCCACCGGAAAATTCATCGCGGATTTCAAGGCGAGCAGACTCTGTTTTGCCACATTCTCCTGATGCGTAAGATTGTATTCATCTTCTGCCACCTGCGATTCCATCTGCACCACATCCGGGCGTCCCTTCTCGCCCAGTTCATACAGACGCTTCATCTTCGCCAGCATCCGCTTGCTTTCGTTCAGTTTCTCGCTTGCTATCTGAATGCTAGCCTCAGCATAGGCAGCATCCACATATTTCTGCATCACGTCGATGGCTCGGTCGTCCTGAATCTTCTGCATCGCCGTGGCTGAATAATCCCGGCTCAATTTAGCCTGCTTCAAGGCGTTGATGGTGGCGAAACCGTCGAAGACATTCAGTTCGGCATAAAGCTGATAATAGTTGTTGAATGTCGTTACATTATTATAAGTATTGGTTTCCGGGTCGATGTTTCGTCCCCAGGCGTACTGTCCCTGCACGCCGCCCGTAACGGTAGGCAGGAATCCTGCCACAGCATGCTGGTAATCCTGCTTGCGCTGGCGGGCATTCACCACCTCCCGCTTCACCTCCGTAGCGTGCTCCACGGCGTATTTCATACAGTCGTCAAGGCTCCAGCTCTGTGCCGAGGCGCCAGCCGTCCAGACCAGCCATCCTATTAATATTCCTGTTCTTTTCATAATCTTCTTCATTTTGGCATGATAAGGACAAGAGCCGTGCCAAAACAGCATTTCTCCTGATAATCAATCCCTTAGATAAAAAGCCTCATTAAACAAACTGTCCAACAATTAGACACCGGCGTCTAATTGTTGGACAGAAACCTCATTATTTATCGGCTTTCGTAAGTACTTGCATCAGTCTTCGAAGCTATTTATGTTAAAACAGGAATCTAATAATCCTCCATATAACCCTTGGTAAACATATCGTAGGACAGGGCTTCCAGTTCTGAGAGCGTCATCTGCTCTACCGAATGCTCAATCTTACGTATCAGTTCGTCTCGCTTGAAATCGTCGTCATCGCTCAGACGCGATGTAAATCTGTTACTCATTTTTTTGAATGTTAAGTGTTGAATGTTAAATGTTGAATTGGGCATACGCCACTAAATCTGTGTCATCTGTGAATTGAAAATCGCTGGCCGAAGGGAAAAGCAAATCTATGAGAAGATTACATCCGCTCGTAGGTGTTGATAACATTTCCATCATACGCCTCGTGGCTGATTAACCGGACGTTATGAGGAAGCATAGGCGCTGGCGTTCCAGAAGTTACGGAGTTTTCCACAGATGTGGACAACAACGTTTCTACCCTGATTTCATCCCAAAGTCCAGCATCGAGGAATGCCTGATGGGTGATGGCGCCTCCCTCTACTATCAGCGACTGCACCTTATTATTATATAAGTACTGCATGATTTGCTGCAACACTTCCGTCTTGCCCCGTGAGAAATCCAGACCTTCGAAACAAGGATGATGGCGGTCGATGACCAGGCGCATCGGGTCCTTGCCGCTCCAATCTCTAACGTTGAGCTGACTGTGGTCGCGCTCATCGGTTACGCGGCCTATGAGGATGGCATCGTTCTCAGCACGCAACTTGTGGGAGAGCATCTTGGTGAAAGGCGAGGAAATAGCCATACCCCTACCCCCGTTGTCAAGAAAGCCATTCGCGGTCTGCGCCCATTTCAGGATGATGTAAGGACGCTGATGGGTGTTAAAGGTGATGAAGCGCTTGTTGAGTTCGAGACATTCCGCCTCCAGAACGCCTACAGTTACTTCAATGCCTGCCTCGCGAATCTTGCGGATACCGCGGCCCTGAACCTTGGCAAAGGGATCTACGCAGCCGCAAACGCATCGCTTTATTCCTTTTCTTACTATCAAATCGGCGCAAGGCGGCGTCTTGCCGTAATGAGAGCAGGGTTCGAGACTCACATAGATGGTAGCTTGGCTTAATAGATGCTCATCCTCGGGCTTAACAGATGCAAAGGCGTTGACTTCAGCATGCCCTTCTCCGCATCTTACATGATAGCCTTCGCCGATGATTCTACCATCCCCACTCACGATAACGGCTCCCACCATCGGATTGGGTTTGGCATTCTCTCTTCCGTTTTTCGCCAGCTGCAGACAGCGGCGCATAAACATTTCGTCTATTTCCTTTTGCGACAACGGTTCGCCCGTCTTCACATTCTGAAAAGAAACATTATTTTGTTCCATATCTAAAACTTTTCTTCGTTTTTTACTTACTTTTCGATAAAATGTCGTACCTTTGCTCTCAAATCATAATATACGATTTAGAGATGAAAACGTATCAACAACTTTGGCAATCCATTACCCCTCTATATGAGGCGGGCGAAGCACAGGCTATCGTCCGCACCGTGCTCGATGTGAAGTACGGAATGACGCTGACCGACATAATCTGCGGCAAAGTTAATGAATTATCTGCAGATGAAGAAAGAAAACTGGAAGAAATTATCAGAAGATTGCAAAAAAGCGAACCTGTACAGTATGTTCTGGGCGAAGCTGACTTTTCAGGAAGAACCTTCCATGTAGAGCCGGGCGTGCTGATTCCGAGACCCGAAACGGCGGAACTCTGCGAGTGGATAAAAAAAGATGCTACAGAAAACAAAGGGATTACGGAAGGAGAGAAGGAAGAAAATACCATCCGCATCCTGGACATCTGTACGGGTTCGGGCTGCATCGCCATTACGCTGGGACTGGACATCGGCGGCTCGGAGGTTACGGGTTGGGATATTTCGGAAAATGCCTTGAAGATAGCACAGGGAAATATTGCGCTTCTGGATGCCGGTAACGTAAAAATAGAATATCAAGATGCCCTGAAATTGGCGGAAACATCGGATACCGGAAGATGGAACATCATCGTGAGCAATCCCCCGTATATCTGCGAAAAGGAGAAAGCGGATATGGAGAAGAATGTGTTGGAACACGAACCCGGAATCGCCCTCTTCGTGCCCGATGAAGAGCCTCTGAAGTTCTATAGGGCCATCGCCGAATATGCCTCTTCCGCCCTCAAATCCGGAGGTGCATTATACTTCGAAATCAATCCTATCTACGAAAAAGAAACAAGGGAAATGCTGGAAGGATTGGGTTTTAAAGCTATTGATACAAAGGAAGATGCCTTCGGAAAGCAGAGAATGATGCGAGCCGGCAAATCATAAAGTTCAATGTTCAAATCTCAAAGTTCAAAGTAAAATTATCATGTTCAAATCTCAAAGTTCAAAGTATAAAAAGCCGATGACCGAGCAGCAGGCGCTCCTGAAGCTCACCACCCTCTGCACCCAAGCCGAACATTGCTCGCAAGAGATGATTGACAAGATGAAGAAGTGGGAACTGCCCGAAGATGCCATCGCCAGAAACATGGAATTCCTGACCGAGAAGAAATTCATCGACGACGAACGTTTCGCACGCTTCTTTATCAACGACAAGATAAAATACAACAAGTGGGGACGCCGGAAGGTGGAACAGGCGCTGTGGATGAAACATATTCCGAAGGACATCTCCAACCCTATCTTCGAAGAGATTGAAGACAACCTGTATATGGAAACCCTCCTGCCCCTGATGAAAAACAAATATAAAACCATCAAGGCAAAGAACGACTATGAACGCTCGATGAAACTCATCCGCTTTGCCCTGGGAAGAGGATACAGCATGGAGGTTATCCACAAATGCATCGACCGGATGAAGGAAGAAGATCTGGGAGACATCGATTTCGAAGAGGAATTCTAAAGCAAAGCATCAAGTTCAATATCCAAACCTCAAAATTAAGAGTAAAGCCATGCGTACCAGCCTGTTAAGAGACATATTAGATTTATTCTTCCCCCGAACCTGCGCCATCTGCGGAAATGTGCTCGCTGGCGGGGAGGAGATGATATGCATAAAATGTCTGTTCCGCATGCCGAGAACCGATACCTGGAAACAGCCCTACGACAACGAGATGGCAAAACTCTTCTGGCACCTGATTCCCATCGAACGCTGCTGCGCTCTCTTCCATCACATCAGCCATGCCACATCGGCTAGAGCCGTCTACCAACTGAAATACATGCATCATCCTGAAATGGGAATCTATCTGGGCAGAATGCTGGCAAAGAAGGGGTTAGGCATTCAGTTCTTCGACGGAATAGACGCCATCATCCCCATCCCGCTCACCCGAAAACGAGAAAAAGAACGCGGCTATAACCAGAGTCTTCTCATCGCCAAAGGTATCCAGCAACTCACCCATCTGACCATCATCAAGGATGCCATAAGAAGGAAAAAGTTTAGCGAAAGCCAAACCCACAAGAACCGGCAGGAAAGACAGGAAAACGTGAGCCAGGTTTTTGAAGCCGCAGCAACCTATCATGACGGGCAGGGCGAGCACCCCATCACGCAACTTGAGGGCAAACATATCCTCATCATCGACGACGTATGCACCACCGGATCCACCATCATCTCCTGTGCGGAAACCCTGATAAAAGCAGCCGGAAAGATGAAGATAAGCGTGCTGACTGTAGGTTTCGCACACGACTAAAGGCCCTTTTTGCCGAGAGTTAAAACATTTTAACCCTAAATATAGCCGCCGTGTGCAAAAATCATTGTACCTTTGCAAAATAATTAATAATAATTTAATCCTTTAAAGATTATGGACAAACTGAAGAAAGAATTCGCATCTAAGTTATTGAAAGTAAAGGCAATCAAGTTGCAGCCTAATGATCCATTCACATGGGCTTCTGGCTGGAAGTCACCATTCTATTGCGATAACCGCAAGACTCTCTCATTCCCAGAACTCCGCAATTATGTAAAGCTTGAGCTCGTTCACGCTATCCTGGAGCAGTTCCCTGAGGCTGATGCTGTAGCCGGAGTAGCTACTGGTGCCATCGCGCAGGGTGCTTTGGTTGCTGACGAACTGAACATGCCTTTCGTATACGTTCGTTCTAAACCAAAGGATCACGGTATGCAGAACCTCATCGAAGGTCAGCTCGACCCTAAGGCTAAGGTTGTGGTAGTAGAAGACTTGATTTCTACCGGCGGCAGCTCTCTCAAGGCAGTAGAGGCTCTCCGCAAGAACGGCAACGAGATTGTGGGCATGGTAGCTAGCTACACCTATGGTTTCCCTATCGCCGAGAAGGCTTTTGCTGATGCTAACGTAAAGCTGGTTACTTTGACCGACTATGAGCACATAGTGGCAGAGGCTCTGGAGACTGGCTATATCAAGCAGGAAGACGTAGAGCTGCTCCACGAGTGGCGCAAGGACCCAGCTAACTGGAAGAAGTAATCAAGCTGACCCATCAATAATGAGTACAAGTACATTCGAAAGTAATATCAAACAGATTCCTCACAAACAGGAATCTGTTTACCGTACATTGAGCGATCTGAACAACCTGCAGATGCTCAAAGACCGATTCGAGCAGGTGAAAGACCAGATTCCTGAAGACAAGAGAAAGGAAATGGAAAAGCTGAAGGACCTCAAGTTTGATAGCGACAGCATCTCTATCACAGCACCTATGGTGGGTGAAATCAAGATGCGCATCATCGACCGCGAGGAGCCTAAAACCATCAAGTTTGAAACAGAAAACAGCCCTGTTCCTTTCAACTTCTGGATTCAGCTGCTCCCTACAGGCGAGTTCTCATGCAAAATGAAACTCACCATCAAGGCAGAACTTAACATGTTTATCAAGGGTATGGTGAAGAAGCCATTGCAGGAAGGCATCGAAAAAATTGCTGATGCGCTTGCGATGATTCCTTACCAGGATTAATAAATAAAGAAATTATGGCACATAAACTTTGGGAAAAGAACTTCGAAGTAAACAAGGAAATTGAAAGATTCACCGTAGGAAGAGACCGCGAACTCGACCTCTATCTCGCCAAGTATGACGTGCTGGGCAGTATGGCACACATCACCATGCTCGAAAGCATCGGACTCCTGGAGAAAGATGAACTCACCCAGCTCCTTGCCGAACTGAAAAACATCTACGCCATCGCCGACAAGGGCGAATTCGTAATAGAAGACGGCGTGGAAGACGTTCATTCCCAGGTAGAACTGATGCTCACCCAGAAACTGGGCGACATGGGCAAGAAGATTCATTCGGGTAGATCACGCAACGACCAGGTTCTCGTAGACCTCAAACTCTTCACCCGTCATGAATTGAAGGAGATTGTGGACGCCGTGAAGATTCTCTTCGACGAGCTGATTCAGAAGAGCAACCAGTATAAGGACGTGCTGATGCCGGGCTACACCCATCTGCAGGTGGCTATGCCTTCATCATTCGGTCTCTGGTTTGGCGCTTATGCTGAAGGACTTGCCGATGACATGCTCTTCCTTCAGGCTGCTTACCGCATGACCAACCGCAACCCATTGGGTAGCGCTGCCGGCTATGGAAGTTCATTCCCATTGAACCGCACCATGACCACCGAACTTCTCGGTTTCGACAGCATGGACTATAATGTGGTTTATACACAAATGGGCAGAGGAAAGATGGAGCGCAACGTGGCTTTCGCCATGGCTACCGTGGCAGGAACTTTGGCAAAGATGGCTTTCGACGCCTGTATGTTCAACTGTCAGAACTTCGGTTTCGTGAAATTGCCTAAGGAGTGCACCACCGGTTCGAGCATCATGCCACACAAGAAGAATCCAGACGTATTCGAGTTGATTCGCGCCAAGAGCAACAAGCTCCAGAGCCTTCCACAGCAGGTAATGCTCATCATGAACAACCTGCCAGTAGGCTATTTCCGCGATCTCCAGATTATCAAGGAAGTGTTCCTCCCTGCCTTCGACGAGTTGAAAGACTGTCTGCAGATGGCTGCCTACATCATCAACAAGATGGAGGTGAACGAGCATATTCTTGACGATCCTCGCTACGACCCTATGTTCTCAGTAGAAGAAGTGAACCAGCTTGCAGCCAACGGAATGCCATTCCGCGATGCTTACAAGAAGGTTGGACTGGAAATCGAGGCTGGCGAATTCAAGCCAAACAAGGATATTCATCATACTCACGAAGGCAGCATCGGCAATCTCTGCAACGACAAGATTCAGGCGCTGATGGAGCAGACCCTCTCTGAATTCCACTTCGAGCGCATGGAGAATGCCGAGAAGAATCTTCTGAAATAAAGACAGAAAGGTTTCTGCATGAAGAATAGCATATATAATAAGGTATATATATATAATAAGGTGAAGAGCATGGCTGTAATAGCTATGCTCTTACTTTGTTCGTGCGATGCAGAAAACAGCATCAGCACCAAATATCCCTGCCAGTTCTATTTCAAGTCACAATACCATCCGGGCACAAGTCTGGAAACAGCCCTCAACGGAACGGGCGTCTACACGATGGTTAGCGCCAAAAAGGTGAAAGGAGCCTGGAATATCTATTCTACATTAAACGATGGGAAAAACCAGACGGAAACCATCATCCTCTCTACAGCCAAGGAGAATTATGCCAACTATACCTATTTGGGAGCGGGAAACGACCCTAAAGATGCCAGGAAGAATGGCTTCATCATGGGACTTACAAACTTCAGCGGACCTGTAGCC
>ULRN01055445.1_pt1 | contig 19344 bp, 17 predicted proteins | sample 1955461 | NCBI WGS metagenome assembly ULRN01 (sample SAMEA4835683, study PRJEB28245) | human gut metagenome | biome: gut microbiome; material: fecal sample | place: Denmark | collected 2008 | reverse complement strand
ATCTCGGGGTCGTTGGTTCGAATCCGACAAGAGGCTCGAAATAAAAGGACAATTGACAATTGACAATTAAGAAAGATATCTAATTGCGATTGTCAATTGTCTTTTTTTATGTTCAATTGTTAATTATCTGTTAATCGTTCGTTAATTGTCAATTGCCGATTGTCAATTGTCAATTCTAAGCATTGTATATTCTCGTAAAAGGAGTAATTTTGCTGATGAGAACATTAAAAACAGCGTTATCATGGAAGAGAATAAAGGTTTACTGCTGAAATGTGCGATGTCTTATGGCCTGGCTATGGGGATCTATTGGGTAATAAAATATCTGTTCCTCATCTTCGGGTACTCCATTCCCTCGCTTATCCTTATTTATGAAGGCTTGAGCCTTGCCGTTCCTTTCATCGCCTACTACCTGACCAAACGTTACCGGCAGGACATAGGAGGAAGCATCAGTTTCTTCCACGCATGGCGATTCGGCATCATGCTGTACTTCTTCGCTGCCCTGATCGTTTCGATCGAGCATTTCATATTCTTCCAGTTTATCGCTCCGCCCGATTTCCTGAGCAACACGATGACACAGGCTATAGCTATGCTGAAAGAGGCTGACTTCAACAGCGAAATGATCGAAGCCATCAGCCGGACCAACATCACCCCCATCCACATGGCTATTCAAGGTATTTTCAATAATATATTTTACGGGATCATATTATCCATACCGGTAGCAGCACTGATTTGCCGCAAACAAACAGCAAACCCGGTGTCCGAAGAAAAATAAGAAGAATATAAAAAACAAATAATGGACATATCAGTAGTTATACCATTGTACAATGAAGCCGAATCTCTTCCAGAACTGTTTGCATGGATAGAGCGGGTGATGAAAGAACATAACTTCAGTTACGAAGTAATCTTTATCAACGACGGGAGCACGGACAACTCATGGGAGGTGATCGAAGCGCTTAAAAGCAAAAATCCGGAAGTGGTACACGCAGTCAAGTTCCGCCGTAACTACGGTAAATCCCCCGGTCTGAACTGCGGTTTCCAACGGGCAAAAGGAGATGTGGTCATCACAATGGACGCCGACCTTCAAGACAGCCCCGACGAAATTCCCGAACTGTATAGGATGATCACCGAAGACGGCTACGACCTGGTGTCGGGCTGGAAGAAAAAACGCTACGACCCGTTGTCGAAAACCATCCCGACCAAGTTGTTCAACGCTACGGCACGAAAGTTCTCCGGCATCACAAACCTGCACGATTTCAACTGTGGACTCAAAGCCTACAAGAATATCGTCATCAAGAATATAGAAATCTATAACGACATGCACCGCTACATCCCCTACCTTGCCAAAATCGCAGGATTCAACAAGATCGGTGAAAAAGTGGTGCATCACCAAGCACGCAAATATGGAACGACCAAGTTCGGGCTGAACCGTTTCGTGAACGGTTATCTGGACTTGATCACCCTCTGGTTCACCTCCAAATTCGGCAAGAAACCGATGCATTTCTTCGGATTATGGGGAAGCGTGATGTTTTTTATCGGTTTCATAGCACTGGTCATCGTACTGGGCGCGAAACTGATTTCTATCTGTACAGGAGATTTGCGGCCATTGGTCACCAACTCGCCCTATTTTTATGTTTCGCTGACAGCCATGATCCTCGGAACACAAATGTTCCTCGCAGGATTCATCGGAGAATTGATTTCGAGGGATTCACCCAATCGAAACAAATATAAAATCGAAACAGAATTATAAACCTGCTGAAACAGGTGTACAGAAGCGTTGTTAGACGCGCAAGCACGCATCCCCCAAAAAAGAAGGAAAGGTATAGGAGATGATCATCAAGGAAGAAATATTTTAATATAATATGTCATTTATAGAAATAGTGTTACTGGCTGTGGGGCTGTCGATGGACAGTCTCGCGGTTTCTGTCGCAGGCGGAGCCCTCATTCAAAACTACAAACATCACCACATGCTGAAGATCGGTTGCGTAATGGGAGGATTCCAGGCCGGGATGACCATAGCCGGTTATCTGGCAGGGCTGAGTTTCAAGAAATATATCACAGCATTCGATCACTGGATCGCCTTCCTGCTGCTGCTTTACCTCGGAGGTAAAATGATATACGAAAGCACAAAGGAAGAAAAAGAAAAAAATTGCAAGACGAACCCGCTGTGCTACAAGACACTTTGCGGCCTGGGCATTGCGACAAGCATCGACGCTCTGGCAGTCGGCATATCGCTCGCCTGCATCGAAACAGGCATTGCACTGGAAGCCCTGACAATAGGAATCGTCACATTCTTGTTCTCAGCATTCGGAGTCTACTTCGGAAACCACTTCAGCCGCAAGATAGATCTCAAATTAGACCTGATCGGCGGCTTAATCCTAATCTTCATCGGAACCAAAATCCTGATCGAACATATCTATTTCAACGGATAAAATTTGCCATTCTCACATCCAAGCCCCTCAAACAACCATAAAAACAGCTGTTTGATATGGGCTTTGTGAAGGAGTGAAGGTAAATTCTTTCTTTTAATAGGACACAAGTAAAATGAAATGACAAATTATCCCAATTTTACTCCAATAAAATATTTTTCGTAGCTGTAAAAAGATACATTTTTTTTCTATCTTTACAACACGTTAATTCGAGACTTCATAGAAGTCAACCCAAGATAATCATTATATGGAAAAGAAGACATTACACTTAATATACGCTATAATAGCCTTATCCTCAACCATTGCATGCAAAGACACAGAAGATAATCTTTCCATATCAACTTTGCGCAGTGATATAAATGATTACTCATACACAATCAACAACAATGAAGCAACCCGACGTTTGGATTCGATCATGTACAACAAAACAGACACTAACAATATATACGAACGTTTTAAGATTGTTCATATATCTGATCCACATATATCAGCAGTATCTACTAATAACAATTATACAAATCCCACAAATCTAAAACAATCTGTAGCATTTGCCAACCAACCCAAACTTAAAATCAACGCCTTGATAGCAACGGGTGATTTCATTTCCAATTCCAGTCGGAAAGATGCTATTCTTTTCATGGAATCATTTACTAAACATTTCTACGAGGGGAATCATATCCCTTCTTTTATATGTACAGGCAATCACGATTGCAATATGATAGAGAGCATTCCCAAAAATTATCTCAGCAAAGAAAAAATTCATTCCATTCTATTTCAAAAACAGACCCAGACAAATCAAAATTATTTCTATTCCGATATAGCTAATCCACAAGGAGGAACTATTCGAATCATTTCATTAGACATGTTAGATCAACCAGCCTGCGAATATAACACACTTTTTTATGCCTACTTTTCACAAGAGCAAATCAATTGGTTAGGCAATATCGCATTAAAAAAAGGAATAACTGATCAACATAGTATAATCATCCTAACCCATTACCCTTTCCAGGCTTATTCTTCAAATGCAAAAACCTATCTCTGCGATGGTGATTTTATTTATCCATGGTCTATGATCCCAGAAATAGTAGAAGCTTATCGTTCTCGTTCCAGTATATCAAAAACATATTCCAACAAATTAAAAAGAGACAGTAGTATTTCTGTCAATTTTAACTTTCATGATAGCAAAGGAGAATTTATTTGCTATTTAGGAGGGCATGACCATTTTACAACAAACTTTGATATACACGATTTTGAGAATGAGAATAAAAACATATCTCCACAAAAAATGCTTCTTTGTACCAACCAAGCCCCCAGTGAAATAGGGATTGTCTATAATCGTGTCATACGAGAGACAGACAGTCCCAGTAGCAATAGTTTTTGTATATATGCCATAGATACCAAAGAAAAGAATATTTACATAACATTTTTCGGAGCCTACAAACCAACTAACCAAACAGAGTATCCTGAAATTCAAACTGTCTCATATCAATAAAGAAGATTAACCTTAATCTTAGTTTAATCAGAGACATTGGAATTTCAACCACATTTATTTCCTTTATATGAGTAAAGAGACTATCTTTGGATACAATAAAGTCAAATGCATACCGTTACACAAAAAACAATTAACATTATATGATACAAGATTTTATCAACAAACAGTTTTTCACACTATTTATCTTTACTCTCATATTCGGTTTACTTCTATATGGTACTATCGGATTTGACTTTATCGACGAAATATGCGCGACCTTACTATTTATATTATTCGGATATTCACTATTCAAATCACCAGAGTGGTTAATGAATAAAGCCTTTTTAACCACTATTGGAGTATTTCTGTTTTATTTATGCTATTCCCTTTGTATCAATAGTAACACTAAAGCTGCTATTATCACAGATTTTATTATTCAATTCAAACCATACTTAGCCTTATTCTGCGTATACTCTCTTAAACCTCATTTTTCAAAAAATCAAAAGAAAATACTAAGAATAATTTGTGTGTTTTTTTGGTTTCTTCTACTTATATTAGCTTGCATGGAGATATTCAAACCTCATACACTATCTAATGTAATGGGCCATTCAACTTATTTCGCAGCAGGAGTCATAGCGACATCTCTTTGTTTTCTATATACAGGAGATTTTTCAAAAAAAGATAGGATTCTCTTTATTCTAATGCTTTCCATAGGCCTCATATCCGGACGTTCCAAGTTCTATGGATTTTTCACATTATCCGTAATAGTTATTATTTACTTTTCCAATATAAACCATTTCAAATTAAATATAAAGACTATTATCCTCCTTATTATTACATTAATATGTATATTCATAGTTTCATGGAAAAAAATATCTTTTTATTTTATAGAAGGTATTACAGGAGATGCAGAAGAAGATACAATTGCACGTTTTGTCCTTTATACAACGTCCATTAAAATTTTAATCGACTACTTCCCTTTTGGAAGCGGATTCGGAAGCTTTGCTACTTATGCTTCAGGGTTGTACTATTCCCACATATACAATCAATATGGAATCGAGAATGTTTGGGGAATTAGCAAAAACTTTTATAGCTTCATTGCTGATACCTATTATCCTTCATTGGCACAATTCGGATTTATAGGAATCATACTTTATATTACTTTTTGGATATATGTTTTCAAAAAAGCACTCACATTCTTCCAAAAAACAAAACAAGCAAAATTAATGATCATCGTACTATTGCTGATTTGCTTTTTCGGTATAGAGGGGACATCTGATTCAACCATAACAACTCATAGAGGATTATTCATGATGATGGTGATTGGTTTAATGCTTAGTGAAATGAAAAATAAAATCGCAAATTCAAAATCATGAAGATACTACAACTCAACAAATATTTTTATCAAAAGGGAGGGGCTGAGACTGTTTTTTTCAACACAATCTCAACCTTGGAAAACAGAGGACATCAAGTAATACCTTTTGCTCTGAAAAACACAAAAAATAAGTTTTCAGAATTTGAATCTTATTTTGTAGAGTATCCAGAATTATCAGAGTCTAACATTTGGACTAAAATAATAAATACACCTGCATTCATTTATAATCGACAAGCAGCCAAACAATTAGAACGGTTAATTTTGGCAGAAAAACCAGATATTGCTCATATTCATTTACTATTCAACAGCCTATCTGTTTCTATATTGCCTGTTTTAAAAAAATATAAGATACCGACAGTCATGACTGTTCACGATTATCGGCTTATTTGTCCTGCCTATACATTAACAAACGGGAAAGGGGAAATTTGTGAATTATGTAAAGATCGACATTTTATCCACTGTACATTAAACAAGTGTTCCAATGGTAATTTAACAAATAGTATGTTACTTTCATTGGAAAACAGCTTCAGATCTTGCTTTTACGAGCCACTTAATTATATTGACAAATTCATATTTGTCAGTAAGTTTGCCCAAAAAAAACATATCGAATTCAATCCGATATATGCACAAAAGGCAGTCCAACTATATAACTTCACCCCCGATATACCTACAAGTATCAATAAAAAGATAAATCATAGATATCTACTTTATTTTGGTAGATTATCTCACGAAAAAGGTATTAATTGTTTGTTGGAAGCGATACAACATATACCTGAAATCGATTTAAAAATTATCGGCAGGGGTCCACTTTTAAAAGAGATAGGAAACAATTATCCCAAAAATGTTTCTTTTTTAGGTTTTAAAGAAGGCCAAGAATTAAAGGAATACGTAAAAAATGCACTTTTTACAATTGTTCCTTCTGAATGGTATGAAAACAATCCTTTAAGTATTATTGAATCACTATCTTTAGGAACTCCTGTCATAGGTAGTAATGTCGGAGGTATTCCTGAACTTATACAAGATGGGGAAACAGGATTCACATTCACAATGGGAAGTCCGACCGATTTAACAAAAGTAATTCGAAAAGCGATAGCAATGCCAGAAGAAAAGCTTTATGAAATGTCCATAGCCTGCAATAAATTTGCCCAACAGAATTTTTCAGCAGATAAACATTTCAACTATCTTATTTCTATTTACCAATCAATATTAAAAACTTCAAAATGAAAATCATAGTAACAGGATTAAGAGGTTTTCCTAATATACAAGGTGGCGTAGAAACTCATTGCGAAAAATTATATCCACGCCTCAGCAAGTTAGGAGTAAATGTAACAGTCGTCAGAAGATCATGCTTTGTAAAGGAAAATCCTCCTTTAACAAGTTATCAAGGTGTTTTTTTCAAGGATCTCCCGGCTCCCAGAATAAAAGGATTTGAAAGTGCTATCCATACCATATTCGGAGTTTGGTATGCCTATAAACAGAAAGCAGACATAGTCCACATACACGCTATTGGGCCATCAATTGCCATTCCTTTTGCAAAACTACTCGGACTGAAAGTGGTTGTTACCCATCACGGTCCAGACTATGATCGTAAAAATTGGAATTCCTTCGCAAAACTCATATTAAAGACTGGTGAATTTTTTGCAGCCAAATGGGCAGACGAAATAATCGTCATCTCTACAGTTATTGATAACATACTAAAAACAAAGTATAAGAGAAACAACGCTATATTAATCTATAATGGTGTTGATATTTACCAGCCAACTCAAACCGATCAATATATCACATCATTAGGACTCAGTCACAGAAAATACGTTTTAGCTGTTGGTCGATTTGTAAAAGAAAAAGAATTCGACAAACTAATCATAGCTTTCTCTGATCTAAACTTGCAGGATTATCATTTAGTTATCGCAGGAGATTCCGACCATGAGACTTCTTATTCATCTTTTCTAAAAGATTTAGCACGAAAAAAGCAAGTTATATTGACCGGAATGGTAAAAGGAGAATCATTAAAAGAACTTTATTCACACGCAGGATTGTTCGTTTTACCCTCTTCTCACGAAGGTTTACCTATCACACTATTAGAAGCCATGAGTTACAATCTCGACACATTAGTTAGCGATATTCCTGCCAATTTAGCTGTAGGACTATCAAAAGAACACTATTTCAAACTAAATCATATAGATAGCTTAAAGCAACAACTAAAATATAAGATACATCAAAACAAGTATCCTGTCTACTATGATTTAAAAGCATACAATTGGGATCATATAGCCCAGCAAACATTTAATATATACAAGAATTTACTAAACGTGTAATTCTTCAGGAATGACACCTCCTAATACTGCGGCATAATAAGAAAAGACAGTGTTATACATTTCAGGAGCTAATATCCTAATTACACGACATGCTTTTGAGATAGCATAAAAATCTACAAATGTTTTCATTATGACTTCATGACTATCTTTTGTAAAGGATATATGCCCGACTTTTCCATCCAATACTTTTACAGGCAGAACTTTCACACGCTCAAGAAAGACTTTACTATCCGAAAAGACTACAATCTGCTTATTTTCATTTTGGTCTATAATCTGCTTAATACCTTTTAAACAACGTTGTATTAAATTTTCCTGTTCATCTTCCGTTAGAGTATTAAACTGATCTTTCTCAAAATTTTCTAAAGCGTTTACAAATCGTAAATGGACAGCTATATAACCAGAGTCATTTAGATTGCAACAATTCAAACATTCATTCAATGCTTGAGAAGGCTTGAATAATTCTAAAAACAAATTTCTCCACACAGATTCAGCATTTAAGATATGATTTGAAGATATAATATCATACCCTATATAGCAGTAAACATGATACTGTTTAATGGTTTTATGCAACTTAGGTATTTTTCCACTACCATTATATGGTATAAGTCGAACATTCTGCAAACTATAACTCAATTTGGATTGATTAGCAATCCAATTATACTTATTCACAGATAAATACTCTTCCAAATCAAATGGATGATTAAAAATTATCTTAAAATCAAATCCATTTACTTTTGCCACATAAAACAATCCAACAATTGCTTTAAACCGATCGACTAATCCTGGATGTTTGATATCTGGATCAATAATAAAATAAAGAGTATTACCCGATACTTCACGATCTTTTTTTAAAGAATACTTCTGCCAATAGTAATGCAAATTCCTAAAATAATACCTTATACTATTGACTGTTGTCTGAAAGTATTTACGATAATATCGGCTACCTCTAAGAATATATTTTATTTTTTCCAAGCAATCCATTATAAATCAAATTATATATTTGAATACAAACTCTTCAATTTTATTTCATTTGCATACCAAAGCCTATTTTTAAATACATAATCTTTTATTATAGCAGAGGCATTTACCTTGTTCTCTTTATAAGAATGAATCTTCATATCCAACTCATCCACCACTTCAGATGGAATATTCTCAATCTCATCCAAAATCATACCGTAACCACTATCTTCAACAAGAGTTTGAGCATCTCCAGAATATTTCGTTGCAATAACCATAGCCCCTACAGCCATATACTCTGCTATTTTAGTCGGAGATGCATTTATATTCACCAAACTATTATGTCTTAAAACAAAACCCGCATCAATAATAGATAAATATAAGGGGACCTGTTCATACTGTAAACTCATACAAAGACAGTCATTCCCCAACAAATCTATTTTTGGGGTAAAAGGAGTCAAATCATCATTTGTATATATACAAAAGAAGTATCTATTGTCTTTCTCTTTTAAACGTAAAAAAAGATCTAATGTTTCTTCCACACATTGCCACTTTTGTAGTCCTCCTAAATAACATAAAACAATACGATCTTTCAAATTCATTTTCTCACGCAAAGCAAGGGTTTGAGCTGAATCTATCCGAAATTTTCCACCATTAAAACTACAAGGCAAAATAGAAAATGAACAATCATAAGAATAATATTTTTTAAGATTATTTGCTAAATTATTCGACACTACAATTATTTGTTGCGACCGAGACAAAGCATAACAAATATCTTTCTCTGCACGTTCTATTGACGATTTCGACCTTCCATTCATTTGTAATTCAGGTACAGGATCTGCATGAAAATCAGTTATAACAAAAATGTCTTTCTTCAAATATCTGACACATGAAGCAGAAAGTGATGTTTCTAATTGAATTAACTCTATGTGGTTAAGCTTTACAATAACCCAAGTTATTACAGCACGAAACCATGCTGCTATCCCTCCTAATCCCCAACGATCAGGTAATGTAAATACAAAATAAGATTTTATATTCAAGGGTATATTTTTTCTGTTTACACTTACAAGAGAAAAATTTTTCTTATAAAAAGCCAAAAAACAGACATCAAACCCAATAGAATCCAAGGACTGAAGCATATTTAGTGTTCTGATTTTATCCCCTCCGTCACCATACAAAGGATATCCATTATGAATAACTAATATTTTTCTTTTCATAAAAGACCGATTTATAACAAAATATTTACAATCGACTGACAAGTTTTCCCATCTCCATACGGATTTAGAGCTCTTGACATTTGCCGATATAAATCTTTACTTTCTAATAAATCAGAAACATTATCTACTATTGAATTATAGTCAGTTCCCACCAATTTCACAGTCCCTGCTTCCAACGCTTCAGGACGTTCGGTCGTATCACGCATAACCAACACAGGTTTTCCTAACCCTGGAGCTTCCTCCTGTATTCCACCACTATCAGTCAAAACAATTGTAGAATGATTCATCAAATAAACAAAAGGAAGATAATCCAACGGTTCTATAAGAAATACATTCGCTAGAGGTTCTTTATGGCTTTCCCCTAATATTTCAGCAATCGGCTTCCGTACATTTGGATTCAAATGCATGGGATACACAAAATCAACAGTTGAATATTTTTCAGCCAATGTCTTTATTGCCTTACAAATATGAACGAACCCTTCACCGAAGTTTTCTCTTCGATGTCCTGTTATCAAGACCATTTTCCGCTCTCCTCTTTTCCACAAAGGCAATAAAGAAAGAGGGATACCTGCCTGCTCTAATACAAATTGAATATTTTTCTCTATATCTTTTCTTGACTTAATTTGTTCTAACACTAAATGCAAGGCATCAATAACAGTATTACCAACAACATAAATATTATCGTCTACAACCCCTTCTCTTTGTAGATTTCTCCGGCTCAATTCTGTAGGTGCAAAATGAAAAACAGCAATACGACTTGTTATCTGCCGATTCATTTCTTCTGGCCAAGGACTATAAATATTATGAGTTCTCAATCCAGCTTCTACATGCCCTACAGGTATCTGCTGATAGAAAGCGGCCAATGCCGCTGCAGTAGAAGTCGTTGTATCCCCATGTACTAATACGATATCTGGCAATTCTTTCTTTAACACATCACGTAAGCCTAATAAAACACGAGATGTTATATCATATAAATCCTGTCCTTGCTTCATTACATTCAAATCATACTCAGGTTTGATATCAAAAACCTGTAAAACTTGATCCAGCATTTCCCGATGCTGAGCAGTAACACAAACAACAGTCTTAAAATTTATCGTATCTTTTTGAAACTCTTTTACTAATGGACACATTTTAATTGCTTCCGGACGAGTTCCAAAAATAAGCATCACCTTTTTCATTTTCAATTATATTATTCTTTTATATCCACATTTTGTACATGATAAGTTATTTTACTCAAATCTGGCAATACCATATAATCACCATATAAATGGGATAAATAACTATCAACATTAGTAGGAGCTGGAAAACTTTTTCCTTCAAAAGAAATCTCTCTCAATGGAAAAATATCTTTCAACAACCTTACACCCAAAAAACCAGATCCTAATCCCAATCGATACTCTTTTGTCGGGAATAGTTTTACAATCATTCGAATACAGGGATAAAGTATGTTTGTTAACAACAACAAACTTCTCATTATTCCTTTTTTTACTCCTAATCGGTCATTTTTCAAATAAGAAAGTCTATAAATATATCCATGGTATTTAGATGCAATCCATGCCATCTGATAATTAACTGGCTCTATGTAAAAAATATCAATATAGACCCCATTATATTTGTAATTTTTACCGATATTATTCACTTCTGATATATAAGAATCCGTTTCTCTTAATTTTGCATAAGGAGCAACATAATTACTATCTGTATACATTGTTTGAAGTACCAGATTAGAGGGTAATTCAAGAGGCAAGACTTCCATCAATCTTTTATAATCCCGATGCAACATTTCTATATCCAAATCATCATCCCAAGGTATAAACCCTCCATGACGAACAGCTCCTAACAATGTTCCCGAGCTAAGCCAATAGCGTATACCATGTTTCCTACAAACTTTATCAACAAACTCTAAAATGCGAAGCATCTTCATCTGATGAAGTCTCAGCACTGAACCTTCCGGATTAAAACGATTAAACCCGTCCATAAAGCATAATTAATTTATAACGGTTACAATAATACAACCTATATATAGCTATTACAAATTCTGCAAAACCTAAGGCAAACGCAAAATTAATAATAGAGAATGTGTTTGTAAAATATAGTACTACATAAATTGCTATTAAAACAAAAGTCGAAAGAACTACACTTCGATTAAAAGGCTTGGAATAACCAAAAGAGACTAGCACCGGCGACCCTGTGAAGGAAGTTATGCCTCCACTAAAAATGAATAAACTAAAAACATGTAATATATCAACAGATTCTGGCAACTTACCATCCGATAAAACAAGAACAGCGAATGGAGCAAGAATATATACAATTACAATGATACAACCTATAACCAATAAGACCAAATAAAAACACTTATTAACAAATTTCCGATCAAGTGTTTTTGCTATATGAGGAAATAATGCTTGATTCAACATTTGTAAAGGGACAAGTGCAGTCATCGCGATCTTCTGAGCCAAATCAAAAGCTGCAACCTCATGCATTGAAAAGAAAATTCCACAAATTGTCTTTGCCATACTTGCATTAATCACTACTGATACACGAGATACAAAAAACGGAATACTCTCTTTAAAATACTGTTTTATCGATTTTATAGTTGGTATAAATAAGGAAACCTTCTCTACTCGAATCAACATAAAAAAGGAAACAACTCCAGATAAAAGCCACCCCAAAGACTGAAGTAATGGTATCAATAAATAATCACTTTCGTTTTTAATAAAAATAAATACTGTAACAGTATAAAAGAAAATAGAAGTAAAACGAATCAAAGTGATATATTTCATCTTTTCCACTCCTTGATAAAACCAAACAGGAAATAAGATTTCTGAAAGACAAGATAAAAAAGACAATAAAAATAAAACACAATTATCCCTAAATTGTCTCACACATAATAACAAAAATCCCAATGCAAAAAAAGAGAGTATAAAAAGAATAGTTTTAATGATCAAGACAGAAGATACAACTTCCGACAGTTTCTCCTTGTCAGAACGATTTACAGATACATTCTTTACAGCTGAAACATCCAGACCAAAATTGACGAATATAATAAAATAAGAAATAATAGCCTGCGCAAAAACGACCAAACCGTATTTATCCGCACCAACTGTAGATATCAAATAAGGTAATGCTATAAAAGGCATTACCATCTTTAATATCTCAAGTACAGATAAATACGTCGTATTATGAACTATTACTTTGTATTTATTATCTTGACCGAACTTCATTGCTATTCCTAACTAATTCATACCCAAAACTTCTCATTTAATTTATTCGAAGAAATATCAGGCAATGAATCTTTAACCTTGTCGTATATCTGAGAAGCAAAATAAATATCATGTAAAGCAATGCCAATATTATAAACCAAAATACGCTCCTGTTCTGAAGTTCGACCCGGATTCTGCTTTAACAATATACGGGCAAACTCATCAAATTGCTTAAATTGATTAAAATATTTAAACCCTTCTACATGAGCGACATCATCCGCAAATACTTTATCAAAAAATAAGTCGCAATTCTGAAATCCACGCGTATGTACCGGAACAACCAGCACTCCTGGTTTAAAACAAGCATCTGATGCAAACAAACCATGTGCAACAGTCACACAAGACACAACCACATCTGCTTCTGCGATCAAATCTTCCACATTTTCATATACAGAAAAACTTAATCGAGAATATTCTTTAAAGCGATTCATGAAATCCAATTCTTGCCCTTTATAAGACAAAAGACGGATGTTCAATGGTCCTTCCAGTACGGCCATCAAACACAACAATGTAGCCCGAGCCGTATTTCCCAACCCCATAAATGCATATTCTTTAGCTGAAGAAGCTTTCAAATGTTGTATAGACAATGCTGCAACAGCACCAGTACGCATCGCGGTAATCCAGCATCCATCCATCAGCGCCAAAAAATCACCATTTGTCGCATCGTACAGCAGAATATCACTAACCAAAGCAGGTTCACGTTTCGGAAAACGGGAAACAACTTTAACCCCAAAACGTCCACAAGAAGGCAAATAAGAGGGCATCGTATTAAAAAACACATCCGGCTCTATTGTCATACTAATTTTATGAGGCAAGCAACTATCGTATTTCATTCTCAATGCTGCTTCTACCCACCTTACACAATCGGCTGAAGATATGGAAAGATTTCGTATCGTTTCAAAGTTTATTATTTTCATTGCCCCCTTTTTAATAATTACAATTCTTTTAAAGCTTCTATTAAACGTTGGTTGTCTGAAGTTGAACGTACGGCTATCCGTATATATTCACTATCCAGGAACACCTTCTTCGTTCCGCAATCTTTTATTAAGATATTATATTCATTCAAAAGTAATTCCGTCAATTCTTTGGAAGAATATTTACTGATTACCTCACACAAAAAATAGTTCGCCTGTGAAGGTATGACACGAAGATAATCTATCTGCTGCAAATCCACATAAAAACGATCTCGTTCATGGATAAACAAGCGACATGCCTGCTTATAATCCTGTTCATATTTATTAAATATTTGCATATAAAACTCTGCAAATGAATTAATATTCCATATTGGAACATTTTTGCGTACACGATCGATCAAATGTAAATTAGATGAAGCCAAAACACCTAACCGTAACCCTGGTACTCCATAAGACTTGGATATACTTTTCACAACCACCAAATTGGGATTTTCCTCAAGTATTTCATTAATCAACAAAGTATTATCCACTGATTGTTCAGAAAAATCGACAAACGATTCATCAACAACCAATGTCACCTTCCTATCCTTACACCATTCGGCTAAACGAATTACATCTGCTTTCGGAATAAAATTTCCAGAAGGATTATCCGGATTAATCAACAAAATAGTAGCAACTTCACGTACTGCAAAAAATGCAATCAAATCATCAGCCGTATAAGAAAAATCTTTATTCTGTGGAACATAAGCAACTACCTTATCCTCCTGCATACGGTTTGGATATTCCTCAAAAGTCGGATAAACAACACCTAAACAGCCAGTTAATTCATCCACCAAATACTTAATCAATTCTGCTGCACCATTTCCCGGACAAACATATTGTTGTGCCAATCCGAAATATTTTGCAACCAATAGAGAATTTACATTCAGTCCTGAAGGGTACTCACTCAATAAAATATCAAAATTAGCTCGCATTTCCTTCTTCATCTTCAAAGAAGGAAAGAAAGGATTAACCAAATAACAAAAATCCAACAAAGAAGGAAATCTCCAATAACCTCCAAATCTCTTTTGATAACAAATCAACTGATTTTCCTTTTCGGCAAAAATAGTTTCTGCATTACTTAAGTCTTGGATATCGTCAATTTCATACCACTTCTCACCGTGAAGCGGCAACGCCTTTAAACCCGGCTTATCCAACAATGCAATTACCCGCAATACCTGCTCGTAATATTCATTATTTCCTAATGCATTGATATATGCATCCAAAAATGGAACATAATGAGTTCTTGAGAATTCTTTACTGAATTTATAGATATTGACTGTCTTATAGTAAAATTCTTTATGATCAAAATTAAATGCCTTTTTTACAACAAAGTTTAGGATATTATTGTCATTATCCAACATCACAACAGTACCGTCCATCCAACTTTCATATTTAGCTACCAATGCAATATTGGGAAATGGATCTGATAAAATTTTATCCAATACTTTATCTTCAAAAATAAGATCAGATTCAATAAGCAATGTGTCATCCTGCTGTAACTGCTCTTTCGCTAAAGACAATGAATAGATATTATTTGTTTTGTCATAAATCGGATTTGTAATGTATTCAATCGGTAAACCTTTATATGAATTACCAATAAAACTACGGAGTTCCTCCCCCTTATAGCCGATTACCATAATAACCTTATTCAATTTCAATTTGGAGAATTGAGTCAATGCACGCTCAATTAAAGTGACACCGTTTATCCGAATCATACATTTCGTATTATTCTGAGTAAGTTCACCCAAACGCTTCCCCATCCCTGCGGCTAATATAATAACTTGCATATAATTCTCACTTTCTTTTATAAATATCAATCAAATCCTGCAATTGCTGCTTTGCAAACAAATATCCAATCGGAACTATAATTGTTAAAATGAGAAAACCCAAAACAGCAAAAAGTTTTCTTGGAGCGACAGGACGATATTTAGCAATTGCAGCATCTACAATAAATCCCCTATCACGTTCTTGCCCCAAAGATAAAGCGACTTCTTCTCTTTTCTGCAAAAGTATTAAATACACTCCTTGAAGAATTTCCTGCTGTCGTTTATAATCAAGATATTCTCTTTCATATGTAGGAACATAGTCCATCTTATCCATAATTGCTTTTTCTTGAGATTTAAGATCATTCAACACAAACTGAGAACTTTTTCGTGCATTATCAATAGCCAACACAACTCCATCTCTCAATTTATCCATCTGCGAGTCAGCTATTTCAGATAAAGGATTCACAGAATTTGCAGATTTTGTTATCTTATCTCTTTCCATTAAAGCCTCATTATAAGCAGATATTGCTCCACCTTTTTCTCCATCAGCGGACAACATGGCAGGAATTATGCTATACTTGTTTTTAGGATCCTTAACATAAGCATCCAACAAATTAATAATATGAGTCTGTGCTTCAAATTCAATGATTTTTTCTCGGATATTTTTCACTGCGTCTGCATAAAATTGAACATCATATTCTATATCCGTCAATTTATTCTTAATTTTATAAGTTTCAATAGTACGCTCAATGCCATTAAGATCCTGTAGAACGCCATTAATACGAACATCTAAAAAAGTCATTGCTTTACGTCCTTCTTCCTTTTTTACAGACTCTGAACTGTTATTATACTCTTCCATTAAAGTATTCAACAAATCCTTACCTCGCTTTTTTGAATAATCCGAATACAAGAGTTCCAATGTATTCGCATTTTTAGAAAACTCATCTACAGTTATTGCTTCTGCCAAATCTTCAGCCATCCAACCTGCCGGAGATATAGATATGTTCAAAGAGATAGGTTTTTCTACTTTACTCTTCACATCCCCTTCTGTTCTATATAATATATCAAACACTCCTTCCGGAATTCGGAGCTGAGCAGGCAATGAGGTAAAAGAATATTCTTCACCTGTTTCTTTCATTTTTATTAAAACAGCCCCATTTTTACTTACTTCTATTTTAAATGAAACAAAACAATCCAAATTTTCTTGAGTCAAAGAATCCGGAATAATTAATAAAGGAGAATCTTCATATAAAGAAATCAATGAATATTGTTTCTTATATGTTACATTTAACCCCAAACGAATAACAACTTTTTTTAATAAATCATTGGAAGATATTATAGCTATTTCATCATCAATATTGACAGTTCCCCCCGAAATGCTCCCCAAACCAAATGATTTCATTAATCCAGCAGCTTCTCCAAATCCCATACTACCTCCACTGCCTATACTTTTATCTTCCTGAATCTTAATTCGAGCCAGGAATTCATAAGTTTGAGGATAAAGTACCATATATAGTATTGCACAAACTAATGAAATACAAGCTGCAACTAAAAAGACTCTCCAGTGATATAAATAATCTACTATTATTTTTTTCAGACTTATAGTCTCACTATCTTTTCGTATATTTTCCATATTACTTATTTGTTAAGCTTAACACCATCGCAACAATTACAGATAAAGAACTGACCACTGTCGAAAATAAAGATATTGTAAATTGACGATCCGAACTGGTGCGTGCACGTTGTTTTGTTTCTATAGGTTCTACATATACTATATCATTTTGCTTTAAATAAAAATATGGAGATTCAAATATGTTAGGATTTGTAATATCCAAACGGCATGTTTCTTTTAATCCATCATTATCTCGTATCACCAATATATTTTTTCTATTTGCAGTAAGAGGTAAATCCCCTGCCATACCTATAGCATCAAGAACCGAAACCCTATCTCTTTTTACCGAATATGAGCCAGGACGTGAAAACTCCCCCATTAGAACTATTCTAAAATTAAGAAGTTGAACATTTACTAAAGGATCTTTTACATATTCAGAAATCTTTGTTTCCAATTTTTTAGAAATTTCTTGACGAGTCAATCCTGCCACATGCACTTTTCCTATAATTGGAAAGTTTATGTTCCCTTCTTCATCAACTAAATAGGTATACATCGATTCAGAAGCGATTAAAGGCTGTTCGCCCTGTGATGAATATGCAAATACTGGAGGATTAAATGGTGTAACAGCAACAGGGTCCCAAGCTGTTACATTAATTGACAAAAGATCATCCTTCTCTATTTTAACGGTATATGTTTGGCTCATCTCACTCAACTTTTCAGGGGTCAAATCATCTATTCCCTGAAAATAAATCACATCTTTTGGTGCCGAACATGCACACATCAATCCACAGAAAATGGCAAACAAATAATATTTCAATCTCATGCTATTATATAAGTATTTCAAAATTAGAACTACAAAGATACAACTTTCAAAGGAACCATCCCTTTAAAAACTCCTTATAAAAACTATTACTACTATAACGATGCAAATTTTGTTATATTGCTGCTTGAGAAATAAAAAATATAGGATATTAGGCTATTTTCCCGTACTTTTGCCTTAAAATAAATAGGAGAATGGTTGAAATAGGGAAATATAACACATTAAAGATCGTAAAGGATCTGGACTTTGGAGTTTATCTGGATGGGGGAGATGGAGTGGAGATACTTTTGCCTGCCCGTTATGTACCCAAGAATGTAAAACCGGGAGATGAAGTCGAAGTTTTTATTTACCACGACAATGAAGGAAGGTTGATTGCAACGACGGCCAAACCACTTGCCCAAGTAGGAGAATTTCAGTTTATGGAAGTGAAATCTGTCAATAATACCGGAGCTTTTCTGGAATGGGGATTAATGAAGGATTTATTGGTTCCTTTTAAGGAACAAAAAATGCCCATGCGGGAAGGGAAATGGTACTTGGTATATGTGCATGTAGATCATGTTACCGGACGCATTGTTGCCTCTGCAAGAGTTGATAAATATTTGGATAATGTAATACCGGATTATTCCTTTAATCAGGAAGTCGATTTGCTAGTTGCTGAAGAAACTGAAATAGGATATAAAGTAATTATAAACAACACTCATTGGGGACTGGTTTATCATAGCGAGGTTTTTCAACGTCTAGAAAAAGGGGAACATGTAAAAGGATACATCAAAGAAGTTAGGGAAGATGAAAAAATTGATGTCAGTCTCACTCCCTTAGGATATCAAAAGGTCGAAGGCATTTCCAAGATAATTCTGGATTCACTCAAAGCCCAAGGTGGATATATAGCCGTTCATGACAAAAGTGAACCTGAACTGATCTATTCTCTATTTCGCTGCAGCAAAAAAGCTTTCAAACAGGCCATCGGAGCTCTTTACAAACAAAAGATAATAAATCTCGAAACTGAAGGAATCCGATTAATCAATAAAGACAATAATATCCAATGAACATCTATTAGGGGGAGAGCCTCCAATCTCCCCCTATAAATGGGGGAGCCGTCATAGTTTATCGGGGGGGAGCCTGATCCGTAATCACCCGAACAAATTATAGTATAGTAATACGAAAAA
>ULRN01031848.1_pt1 | contig 19448 bp, 10 predicted proteins | sample 1955461 | NCBI WGS metagenome assembly ULRN01 (sample SAMEA4835683, study PRJEB28245) | human gut metagenome | biome: gut microbiome; material: fecal sample | place: Denmark | collected 2008 | reverse complement strand
CGGCCGACGCCTGGATGTTCAGCCGTCTGGCCAAGGCCGTGAAGATGGTCACCGAGGGTATTGAGAACTACACCTTTGGCGATATGGCCCGCGGCGTGCAGCAGTTCTTCTGGAACGAGGTCTGCGACTGGTACGTCGAGGTCACCAAGGCCCGCCTGAAGGGCGAGGGCCGTCTGCAGGCGCAGCGCAACCTGATCTTTGTGCTCGATACCTCCATTCGCCTGATGCACCCGCTCATGCCGTTTGTCACCGAGGAGATTTGGGACAACATGCCGGCGAGCGTGCTCGACCTGGATGCCGAGGGCAACGTTGATCGCGCCGAGGCGCTCATGATCGCCAAGTGGCCCGAGCCTGCCGACTACGCCAAGTATGTCGACGAGGACGCCGAGCGCGCGTTTGAGCTGTGCCGCGCCGTCGTTTCCGCCGCCCGCGCCACGCGTTCGCGTTATCGCTTGAGCCCCAAGGCCGAGCTCGACGTGCTCGTGCGCGCCGGTGCCGAGGACATCGAGAAGCTCGAGAGCCTGCGCTCGACCATCGAGCCGCTGGCAAACACTGCCTCGCTGGTCATGGGTACCGACGTCGAGAAGCCGGCCGCGAGCATCGCCGTGGTCGATAGCGGCGTCGAGGTCTTTGTGGTGCTCGAGGGCAAGGTTGATCTTTCGGCCGAGAAGGCGCGCCTGGAGAAGGAGATTGCCGCGGCCCAGAAGGAGCTCGCCGGCTGCGAGAAGACGCTCGCCAACGAGGGCTTTGTGGCTAAGGCCGCGCCTGCGGTGGTCCAGAAGAAGAGGGACCGTGCAGCTGAGCTCAAGGAGATCCTGGCGGCGCTGACTGCTCAGGTTGCTGACTTCTCGTAGGCGTTACTGAGGGGCGCGTCCCGATGCTTTGCTCTCCGCTGCGGACAGTCCTGCGCAAGACGGACAGCACATTAAGTGCTGTCCTTTGCGTGCGGAACTTGCGGCGAGCAAAGCATCGGGCCGCTCCTAGTTCGTTTACGTGGTTGTTTGCAACTGGTAGGTTAGGGCCACTTGGTTGTGGCCTTGTTCTCGCTGCAATCGGGTAAAGGCTGATATTGTCAACGCGAGGGGCTCATTCTTATTGGTGGGCCTCTTTTTCTGTTATGGGAGACTTTGGGTTATGGCTAAGCGTTCTGGGTTGTATTCGGTGCCGTTTGAGGTTCCGGAGCTTTCTTTTGATGAGGCTGTTGCACTTGCGGCCGATACGGGCAAGATTGCGCGTTATTCCACGCCGCTGCTCGAGACCGTCGTCGAGATGCTCGATGAGCTTGGTCGTCCTGACGAGTTCTATGATTGCGTTCAGATAGCGGGTACCAATGGAAAGACCTCGACGACGCGATTCTCGGCTGCCATTCTTCGTGGTGAGGGCCTTAAGACGGCGCTTTTTACGTCTCCACATCTGGTGCGTTATCCCGAGCGTATGGAGATTGACGGAAAGGTCGTCTCAGACGAGGTCTTTGCCCATGGTGTCTCTGCGGCGTATGAGGCGGGTCGTCGTCTCAACGCACGTCGTGAGGCGGCGGGCGAGGAGCTCCGTTCTATTACGCCCTTCGATCTTTTGTCCATGGCTGGTTTGACTATGTTTGCCGAGGCTTGCGTGGACGTGGCCGTGCTTGAGGTTGGCATGGGCGGACGCTGGGATGCTACGAGTGCGACCGATCCCGTGGCCGTCGCCATTACGGGCATTGGACTCGACCATACGAAGGTCCTTGGCGATACGCTCGAAGCCATTGCTGGGGAGAAGGCTGCGGTTATTAAGCCTGGGCGCTTGGTTGTGCTTGGCGAGGGCACGCACGAGGCGAGCGTTCAGCGCGTGATGGATGCCCGTTGCCGCGCGTGCGGCGTCGTGCCACTCGTGGTGAGCCACGCCACGACGAAGGTGCCGGCGCATGTGGGAGATACGGTTGAGTTTAGCTGCACCACGCCGCGTGCGATCTATACGTCGAGCATGGTCAAGCCGGCCTATCAGCCGCAGAATGCCGCGTGCGCGATTATGCTGTGCGAGGGCTATCTGGGTCGCGAGCTCGACCATGAGGCGCTCGACGCTTCTCTTATGGGCTGCCCCACGCCGGGTCGCTTTGATGTGCTGGGAACCGATCCGCTCAAGTTGATCGATTCCTGCCATAACCCCCAGAGCTGCGAGAACTTTGTGAGCGCACTTGACGAGATCGATCCGTGCGTAGAAAATCGCCCCACGCTGCTGTGTGCTGCGCTGGCCGACAAGGACGTGGCGGGCATCGTCGATGTGCTGATTCCGGCCTTCCCGCGCGTGGTCGTGACCCAGACCGATTCCGATCGCGCCCTGCCGGCAGATGAGCTCGCTGCCCTGGTGGACGCCGATAAGCTCGCGGGTGTGTATCCCAGCGTATCCGAAGCCCTCGCGGCCCTCGATGCCGCTGGCGAGCCCTTCGTAGCAGCCGGCACTATCACCCTAGCCGGCGAAGTGGCGGGCTTGTTGCGCTAACCCATCCCCTCATCAGTTGCGGTGAAATAGTTCCTGTTTTTGGGTTCGAGCAGCCCATCCAGGAACTATTCCACCGCAACTCAAAAACAGTCAAGTACTTGTAAAGTGTCCTCCCGCTTACGAAATCATTTATGCCGCTTGACCTATCTCATATTGCGTTGCCAAGTTGGGGAGGGGTACGCTCAGCCTAACTTGCAATCCGGACCAGTGCTGCGGTCCGTTGAGCCAGTCGGGAGGAACTATGAATAGAAGGCATGTCAACGCGGCAATCACCGCGGGCCTAGCCCTTACCATGACGGTCGGTTCGGTGCCACCGCAGGCGTTCGCCGAGATGATGCAGGGCGATACTACCCAGGTCGTCGCCGAGCAAAGCGATGCGACGGGAACTGCCGCCACATCCGCGGACACCGGCCAGGCAACCTCGGAAGATCAGGCGGTCGACAAGATCACCTCGCTTGCGGACCTGACCGACCTGCATGTTGCCGAGGGCTCCGACGCCACGCTACCTCAAACCGTGGCGGCGACCTACGAGAGCGGCGCCACAAAGCAGGAAAACGTTACCTGGAAGCTGAACGGCGCCGATGCTCCGGCAACCTTGGCGCAGCTACCTGCCGGCTCGTATGAGTTTGAGGGCACCGTCGATGGCGCCACCCAGACGGTCAAGCAGCGTGTGATCGTCGAGGCCGCGGCGGCTGATCCGGCCGCGGTTAACGCTGCAAGCGCCGCCGTGCCGTCCAGCGAAAGTGGCATCACGGTTGTCTCGATCGAATCCAACCCCATTATCGAGAAGTACGTCGGCTTCGATAACGGCGACTTTGTGCCGACCCCTGCATTGAAGGTTAAACTGTCTGACGGCACCGAGGGCTCTGCCTATGTGCAGTGGGATGAAAAGTCAAAGGCGACCTTTGCCTCTGCAACTGAAGAGTCCGAAATCGCCATCACGGGCCAGATTTTCGGTGCGTCCGCTAACGGTCAATGGTGCTCGCTCGCTGAGCCGTTCGATGTGACCGGTGTTCTTAAAGTCTACGCTCCCCGCACCACGGGCGGCACTCAGTGGTCCACTTGGACCGCAGCGGGTTTTGCGCCCACACTGGCTTCGAACGTGTCCGTTTTCTACTCCAACGGTGAGTCCCGGATGTGCCCGGTTGTGTGGAATAATATTTCCGAGGACCAGTACCAGAAAGCTGGCACGTTTATTGTTGAGGGCCATATAAAGGACTGTCCCTCCATGCTCGTGCACTGCACCGTGAATGTTCGCGCCGTCAAAAGCGTTGAGACCGAGCTTACGTGCACTACGATTGCCGGCGAATGGCCGGGTCTGCCGTATTCTGCTCAGGTTACCTTCGAGAACGGTGTCGTTGAGTCAATTCCTATTACTTGGGACAACGTGGAGAGCTCCCAGTACTCAAAGCCCGGCACGTTTGTGGTCAATGGCAAGCTCAACGGTTTCGACAACCGAGATATTACCTGCACGGTGACGGTAAAAGATGCCAAGGATGTATTGGACCTTAATTCGGTGACGTACGAGCGCATTGCGGGAGACACCACGCCGCTTAGCAACTATGCTAATTTCCTGATGACCCAGACAGGCACAGGCTCGTATTATCGAAGCTACCAGGTTGACTGGGACAACGCCGATGCGTCTCAGTTCCAGAAGGCCGGCACGTATACCGTTACCGGTACGCTTCGGTCTAATAGCGCGTCTTCCGTTAACGGCCTTAAGGTAAGTGCAAAGGTCTTAGTTAAAGAGGTCGCATCCATCGAGAAAATTGCTCCGGTGAATACGCCCGTCAACGTTCGTCCGACTGCGGAGAGCGGCCTTCCTGGCATTGTCATGGTTACGTTTACCGACGGCACCAAGCAGCCTTGCTCCGTTAACTGGGATACCATTCTGGATTCCCAGGTTGCCCGCGAGGGTACCTTTACGGTATCTGGTTCACTGTCATATTGGGCCAATACCTCATCTTCGTCGTCTAGTCAGGTGGAACTGGGTGACAGCAACCGAGCCACGGCGACCATCTCCGTCCGCGCCCTTCAGATGCCTTCTTCGACATCGACAAGCACGCTTATCGGTTGCCAGCCCAATATGCCGGGTTCAATCGAGGCTACGATGTGGAATGGTTCGCGAGGCAGTTTCCCCGTACAATGGTCGACAATTAGTCAGGACGCCCTAAAGAACCTTGGCCAGATTACTGTCAACGGATACTTCACTGGTTCCAACATTCCGGTCACGGCGACGGTCAACGTCTGCGATCTCAAGGACAGCAACATTGGCAAGATCGCTTATGTTCCCGGCGTCGGGCTCTTGGCTCCGCGCTATCTGTCCGATCTGTATTTGTCTGACGGCAGCTCCTTCTACCCCAGGTATTCCTCGGGACAGCCTTATAGCTGGGATGAGTTTCCTCAAGAGCTGCTGGACGGCAAACCGGGCGAGTACGAAATTACCGGTACGGTCTCCGGCTCGCTGGCAAAGATCCATGCGACTGCGGTGTGCGGCGAGGTCAAGGGTGTCAACAACTACAGCGATAACGGCGTGACGCTTGGACGCTCGTACGAGGACTGGCGTGTCATCTACCCCGGTGAGGAAGTCAATCTGGACTATCTCACTGTTTCTGGCGCATTGCAGGACGGAACGACTTTTGACAGTCTCGGCGTCAACTGGGATGCCTACGATAGGTGCCCCCAGAAGGACTGCACGATAACTGGAACGGTCGTCGGAACGAATATCCCCGTGAAGGTCCATGTCATCGTGACTAAAAACTGGGAGGCTCAGCCGCAAACCATTACGGTGCTCAAGGGCAGCGACGGCACCGCCATGCTTCCCAGCCATGTCGAACTTGTAAGCCCCGATGCGACTGATCAACCGGGGTATTCGAACAAATACGCCGAGGCCAAGTGGAACACGAAGGGCTTCGATTGGACCCAGGGCGGCGTGGTCCGCGGCACTGCAACAATTAGCTTTGGCACGGGGAACGGCATGCAGACGGTCGACGTTCCGATTACTGCCACCGTTAAGATTGCGAGCAAGGCGACCTCGGTGCAGAGCGGAACCATATGGACCGTTCCCGGCACCAGGCCGATGCTGCCGGAATACCTTGAGGTTCGATACGACAACGATGTGTCTTCTGAGCCCCAGCGCGAAAAGGTCACATGGGACCGCGTTGCCGAAGACGCTTATGCCAAGGACGGTTCGTTTAAGGTGAAGGGCAAGCTCCAAGGTGGTGCCGAGGCGACAATCACTGTAGACGTCTGCTCTGTCACCTCTATTGCCGTTCCTGAGCGCATTACCACGGCCAATGGCGTCGTTCCCGAGCTGCCGTGGAATGTTTCGGTTGCCACGAGTGATGGCAAAACGCACAATGCCCACGTTGAGTGGGGTGACATTCGCCCCTCGGTTTATACCGGAGAGCCGGGTCAGGTCACGACAGTGTCTGGCGCGCTGTCTACAAGCGACCTCAACGGATACGGCGTCGGCATCAACACCGGTCTCACTGTTCAGACCAAGATCGTTATCCAAGGCGTTGAGAAGGCAATCGATAACGGCGAGACCGCAGTGACCACCAAGGCCGGTACCGCTCCGACCATGCCGTCCAAGATGGCGGTCGAGATGAGCGACGGCTCCGTTTCGACAGCGGCTATTGATTGGGACCCGATTGCGCCCGAGAAGTACGAGCAGCCTGGTACGTTCTATGCGACGGGCCACGTGGTCGGTTTTGATGCCGCTGCTGTTATGGCGCTGCTTGACGATGACGGCCAAAAGGTCGGCGTGGATGAGAACGGCAACGTTACTGCTAAGGTGACGGTTGCCGACAAAAAGGCGAAGAAGGTTGCGTTGCAGCCTGAGGCCGTTGTAGTCAACACCACGGTCGGATCAATGCTGGAGCTGCCCGAGTGCGTGAATATTAATTACTCCGACGGCACCTTTACGGCGCATAGCCAATACGGTGGCACCGAAATCGAAAAGTGGACCGATACCGACGGCCTCGATCTTTCCAAGCCGCTCGCCAAGAAGGGTACGTACAAACTCGTCGGCAAGCTCAAGGATGTCGACAACGTCAACGCTATCGTGTACGTCAACGTCTCCGAGGCGCCGCGGACCATTACCAAGCTCGAGGCTAAGTCGTTTAGCGTGGCCAAGGGTACGCCCAAGCAGGACCTGTACCAGCAGATGCCCAAGCAGGTTGTGGCGACCTATTCCGATGGCTCGACCGACTTGCTTGACATTGACACCTGGGACCTTTCCAACGTCACGGACGAGGTGCTCGGCGGAACCGGTACCGTGAAGATTACCGGCACGGTTAAGCTTAATGGCGCTAAGGTGACCTGCAATGTGACTGTGGTGGACCAGGATGCCGAGACGCCCGACCACGTTGAGCCGGTTGCCGACATTCATATTGCGGACAATGCCAAGGTTGCGGACCTGATGGCCATGCTGCCGTCCACGGTGACGGTGGTCATGAAGGACGGCAAGACTAAGAACGAGACGCCCGTTAGGTGGTCTCAGGTCGATAGCCTGGGCCGCGCCGGCAACGAGTTTGAGGTCACGGGCCTGACGGACAACGGCATGACCGTAAAGGTGAAGGTCAAGGTAACCGCGCATATCGTGAGCCTTGACGCAGCTGATGATATTGAAGTCGAGCGCGACACGAAGGCATCGGATGCTCTGAAAAAGCTGCCTGCGAAGGTCACTGCGTTTTACTCCGATGGCTCCGATGCCGCGGTCGACGTGACGTGGGACATCAAGGGTCTCTCCGACAAGGACTTTGCCAAGGAGGGCAAGGTCACGGTTAAGGGCACGGTCGCCGGCACGGACCAGAAGGCGGAGTGCACCATTAAGGTTGTTAAGCCGCTGCGCGAGATTCCCGACCATCTGGCCGGTTCCGTTGACGCCGTGACGGTCGACGACGGCGCGAAGCCTGACGCGGTTGTGGCGGCGCTGCCCAAGACCGTTAAGGTTGCCATGAAGGACGGCTCCGAGGTCGATTCAAAGATTGACTGGACCGCTCCCAAAGAGGCCCTCACCATTAAGAAGGACGGCACGAGCGTTGTCGTTACGGGTAAGACCGAGATCGGTAACTTTGAGGTTAATGCCACGGTTAACCTGGTGCCGGTTGTTGAGAGCATTGCCGACGTTAAGCTTTCGGTTGCCCGCAACACGGCTGCTGCTGACATCGCACTGCCTGCCCACGTGACCCTCAACATGTCCGACGCCTCGACGAAGACTGCCGCCGTTACGTGGGATAAGGCCCCTCTCACAACGGATGCCCTGGGCAAGCTGGGTGACATCACGCTTGAGGGCACGGTCGAGGGCACTTCGGTCAAGGCCAAGTGCACGTTGACGGTTGTAAAGAGCGATGCTGAGATTCCGGCGTCCGTTGAGCCTGTCGCGGGTGTTAGCGTGCCCGAGGGCTCGTCCGCCGATGTCGTGCGTGATGCGCTCAAGGGCGTGAAGGCCACCGTTCGCATGAAGGACGGCAAGACCACGGCGGTGTCTGAGATTACGTGGACCGAGATCCCTGCCGCGGCCGACACGTACGGCAACAGCGTCGTCGCCAAGGGCGTGACGGTGAACGGCAACCTGCCTGTCGAAGTTGTCGTCACCTCCACGACGACGATCAATAAGGTGGCCGAGGTGCCGCAGATTACGGTTGAGCGCGATGCCAAGGCCGATACCGTGACGGGGCAGCTGCCCAAGAAGGTCACCGTGACCTATTCCGATGGTCACACGGACGAGGCCGCGGTCACGTGGAATACGGATGGCCTGGACAAGCAGCTTGCCGCTGTCGGCGAGCACACGCTCGAGGGCTCCGTCGAGGGCACGACGCTCAAGGCGACCTGCAAGCTGGTCGTCGAGACGCCGGCAAGCGAGATTCCCGTGAGGCCTGCGACGTTCGCTCCCGTTGAGGTGTTTGAGGCAAGCTCTGCCGCCGATGTGCTGAAGGCGCTGCCCAAGAAGGTTTCCGTGATGATGAAGGACGACAGTCAGGAGGACTACGACGTCGATTGGGAGAATGTTCCCGCACTGGATTGGGGTGCCGATGATGTGACCGTGGGCGGTAAGGTTCGCGGTACGGAGCTTACAGTCAGCTGCATGGTACGCGTTAAGCCGCGCCCGGCGGCCAAGGGCCTCGTTATCGTTGACCAAAACGGCAAGGCCACGACTGCCGAAACCGTGCTCAAGGTAGAGCGCGGCAAGGAAATTGACCTTGCTGCCGCGGCGAGCAATGCGGCCGATGGCGCGCTGCTGCGTGGTGCCGTGACGTGGGTCTCGTCCGACCCGACGATCGCTACGGTCGAGAACGGTAAGGTCAAGGCCCTCAAGAACGGAACCGTCGTCATTACCGCGACGATGCCCGTTGACGGTAGCACTGCGGCGATTGCGACGCTTGCCGAGGATGACGCTGCGGAGACGCCGGCGCCTCAGCAGCTCACTGCTTCGGTAATCGTCGAGGTTGTTGAGCCTGTTGTTGTACAGGAACCGACAGGCGGCAAGGATAACGGTGCCAAGCCCGATGCCAAGGATCCTTCGGGCAAGAAGAATGGCAAGAAGGCCGCTAAGGGAAGCCTGGCCGAGACGGGCGACAACACTGCCGTGGCCGTTGCAGCGCTTGGCGGAACCGGCCTGCTGGCGCTGATTGCCGCAGCGATTGAAAAACTGCGCCATCGCGCTGAGTAAGGCTGCGAGCTTAGAGCTTTAGGACTCTAGGACACAAGAAGGCCTCTCGGTTCTCTTCGGGGAATCGGGAGGCCTTTCGTTTGACCGTAGGGCAGCTAATTTGGGACGGGCTTTGTCTTGAGTGGACTGCTCGCCACGAAATGGGCCTATCTACTACGTATTACCGACTACCCTCGACCACACGAAACATCGCGAAATTAAAACCGCAGGTAGAAGGCTTGCCAGTTTTCAAAAAAGACCCGTATGGTCGACCCATGCGGGTTAAACGTAGTAGATGGCCCGTTTTCGTGGCGCGGCGTTAGCGGAATGTGACAAAGGGGCTGTCCCTTTGTCACATTGACTAGTCTAGGCGGACTGGGTCGTGGGGGTAGGCGTTGAGGATCTCGACGCCGGACTCGGTGACCAGGGCAAGGTCCTCGATGCGGACGCCGGTGCGGCCGGGGAGGTAGATGCCCGGCTCGATGGAGAACGTCATGCCCGGCTCTACGACCTGCTCGTTGACGAGTGAGACGTCGCCCGGCTCGTGGTCCTGCAGGCCGATCGAGTGTCCCAGACGGTGTGTAAAGTACTGCCCATAGCCCGCCTCCTCAATTACGTCGCGCGCGGCGCGGTCCAGATCGCACATGCGCACACCCGGTGCGATGAGTGCCTCGGCGGCCTCGTTGGCGCGGCGCACGATATCGTAGATGCGCGCCGTTTCCTCGTCCGACTCGCCCCAAAAGAACGTGCGCGTCATGTCCGAGCAGTAGTTGCAGCGGCGTCCGCCAATGTCGAACAGCACCACGTCGCCGCGCTTGAGCACGGTGTCGTCGGGTTCATGATGCGGGTCGCCGGCGTTGGCGCCAAAGCTCACGATGGGCGGAAAGCTAAAGCCCTCGCAGCCGTGCTTGCGATACAGGCTGAGCATCTGGTCGGCAATTTCGCGCTCCGTTACGCCCTCGTGGACGAGCTTGATGGCGTCGGCCATCACGGCGTCGTTAGCGGCCGAGGACGCGCGCATCAGCTCCTGCTCGGCGGCATCCTTGTAGGTGCGCGCGGCGGTGACGGCAAAGTCGCCCAGGAAAAACTCGCTCGCGGCGTGGCGCTCCATGAGCGGCATCAAAAAGCCGGAGCGCATAACGGTGTCGATGCCGAGTGGTTTGGTCGGATTGACCTCGCGAGCGATGGCGTCGGTCACGACGTCGGTATCGGTGTGATAGGCGACGCGGGCATTGTCATAATCGGGCAGCTTATGCAGGGAGTTGACCAAGATCACGGGCTCGCAATCACGCGCGAGCAGCACGCCACAAAAACGCTCGAACATATCGGCATAAAAGCCGGTTAGGTAATAAATCGACTACGGGTCGTTTACGAGCAGCTGCGCGCCGGGGTGCTGGGCCTCGAGCGCATCGAGCACGCGCGCCACGCGCTGGTCATCGACATGTGCCATATATCGTCCTTTCGCTAGGTTGCCACCATGGTATCCCATACGCCCCCACATAAGTTGCGGTGGAATAGTTCCTGGATGCCGGGGTTTTGGCGGAAATCAGGAACTATTTCACCGCAATTGAGGAGGGGCGGGGTGGATGGCGGGGTAGCTAAAAGAGCCCTGTCCCAAATGAGCTACCTAGGCAGGGTCGATGTCCATGCTGGCGATGAGGTCGATGTTGGTGTTGAGGAGGTTCTCCAGCACGACGTCGCTCATGCGGATGGGGGCGTCGACGACTAGGCCGCGGATGAGGTCCATGGCTTGGGCGTGAAGTGGCAGTGGGATGGCTTCGGCCGTGCGCACGGGCAGCAGCGCCTCGTCGCCGCCGGATACGGCCACGGTGGTGGTGAGCACGCGCATGGGGCAGGTGAGCTCCTGATGTGCGAACGTATCACCGCGCGGGCAGCTGTTGCCGGTTATGGAGCGTACCTCTACCACGGTGCCGTCTGCGCTGCGCTCGACCTCCACGGTCAGGAGGCACTCGGATGGGCAGGTGGTGCAGTTGAACTGCAGTGTCTCGATCGTGTTTGTGCTCATGGCCCTACGCCTCCTCAATAGGGTCAACGGACAGGACAATCTCGCTGGCACCCAGGTCGAGTGCGCGCTGAATCACCTTTGCGGGCAGCGGGAAGCTTTCCATGACGCTCGGTTTAAACGGGCGGACCTTGCCTGTAAACATTTCCTCGTCGCCTGCCAGAATGCGCACGCGGGCGGCGTCGACCGGTCGGCGTACGCGGAAGTTGAGTTTGGTGAGCGCCACAGCCGTAATGCGGCCCGGCAGTGCGTAGCCTGCGATGCCGGTGGGGGGAGACCGTGAGCTCGCAGCTCGTGTCTGCCACTCTCGCCGCGGTGCCGACAGCCCCCAACGCCCACGCCGCTGCAGCCGCGCCGGCACGCTCGGACTCCGTCGTCACATTGTCTGCCAGGTCGTGCACGTGCAGAACGTTGCCGCAGGCAAAAATGCCCGGCACGCCCGTCTGCAGACTCTGGTCCACTACGGCGCCGCGCGTGCGTGGGTCAAGTTCAACGCCTGCGGCAACCGAAAGCTCGTTCTCGGGAATCAGGCCCACCGAAAGCAGCAGCGTGTCGCACGGAACAACTCGCTCGGTCCCCGGAATGGGTGCCAGGCACTCATCGACCCGACTCACCTCGACGGCCTCCACGCGGTCGTGCCCGATCACGCGCGTGACGGTGGTGGACAGGTGCAGCGGAATGCCAAAGTCGTCCAGGCAGTTTTTCACATTGCGGCGCAGGCCGTTGGCGTACGGCATGAGCTCGTACACGCCCTCGACCGAAATCCCCTCGAGCGTGCAGCGGCGCGCCATGATGAGCCCGATGTCGCCCGAGCCTAAAATGACGGCGCGCGAGCCGGGTTTGAGGTTCTCGATATTGATGTATCGCTGCGCCAGGCCGGCCGTAAACACGCCGGCGGGTCGGCTGCCGGGAATCTTGATCTCACTGCGGGTGCGCTCGCGGCAACCCATGGCAAGGACGACCGCGCGTCCGGTGAGCTGCAGCATACCGGAGGGGCTCATGAGCGTGACGGTGTGGAGTGTGGCGTCTTCCGTGGACGCGCCCGAATCAATCTCAAGCACCATGCTGTCCAAGAACAGCGCAATGTTGGTCGCGCGCACCTGGTCGATAAAGCGCTGCGCATACTCGGGGCCGGTGAGCTCCTGCTTAAAGTGCGACAACCCAAAGCCGGGGTGAATGCACTGGCGCAGGATGCCGCCCAAGTGTTGCTCACGCTCCACGATAGCCACGCGCGCGTCGGCCTTATACGCGGCAAGCGCGGCCGCCATGCCGGCAGGTCCGCCTCCTATGACGACCACGTCGAAGGCCTGCTTAGGTACTGCCTCAACGGCATCGCTATCAATTGCGATCGATTTGAATTCCGCCATCCTAGCGCACCCCCTTCAGCGGTCCCTCAACCAACCAAGATCCGGTATCCTCCAACAGCACCTCGCTGGGGTCGCAGCCCAGCTCGCGCGCGAGGATCGCCACCACGCGGCTCTGGCAAAAGCCGCTCTGGCACCGACCCATGCCGGCGCGGCAGCGGCGTTTGACGCCCTCGACCGAAACCGCACCCGGGCGGCGTCGAATCGCGGCAACAATCTCGGCCTCGGGCACCGTCTCGCAGCGGCAGACGATCTGCCCCCACGCGGGGTCGGACTCAATGAGCTCTTCCTTGCGCGCAAGCGGGGCGCGGTCAAAGTCGTCCGGCGCATGGCGAATCGGGTTCCAGTCGCCGCGCTCGTGCAGGACCACGCCGGCATTGTGCAGTACCTGCTCCATGCGCTCGGCAATGGCCGGCGCGCTTGCCACGCCCGGCGACTGAATGCCCGCGGCTTGGAACAGTCCCGACACCACGGCTGACTGCCCAATAAAGAAGTCGTTCGTCCCCTTAATGACCGGACGCCCGCCGGCAAACGCGCGCACTACGCGGCGCGTGTCCAGATCGGGAACCAGCTTGCGCGCGCCGGTCAGGAGCGCGTTGACATCGGTCGCGTATGTTTGTGTGTCGCCCGGCTCGCGCACGGTAGCGGTCGCGGTGATCACGGTGTTGCCGTGCACGGTGCCCGTGACGATAACGCCCTTGGACACCGGCGTGGGAACGGGGTAGAGCGGCATGAGCGCGCGCGGCTCCTTGTCCAGCACCACAATGTTTCCCTGGCGCCAAACCATCTGGAACTCCTCGGCGCCGGTCATATGCGAGATGTCCGCGGCGCCGTTGCCCGCGGCGTTGATCAAGTAGCGGCAGCGCACATCGCCGGCGGGCGTCACCAGCGTAAAGCGCGTGCGGCCCTTGCCGTCGGCAGCAGCGTCCTCGCTTTGCGAGCTAGCAACCTCAATCGCTTCCACCGGTGCGGAGCGCATAAACGTCACGCCGTTGGCAACGGCGTTCTCCAGCGCGGCGATAGCGACCTCAAAAGGGTCGACGTAACCGGTCGAAGGGCACCACAACGCGCACGTCGCCTTAGCACTCGCGCGCGGTTCCAGCTCGCGGATGTGGTCGGGGCCGATAATCGACAACTCGGGTACGCCGTTGGCCAGGCCATTCTGGCGCAGCTTCTCCAAGTGTGCGCGGTCTTCGTCGTTAAACCCCAGTACCATCGACCCGGTACGGCGGAACAAAAAGCCTAGCTCCTGGGCCCACGTGCCATATAGCTCGCAACCACGGGCGTTGACCTGCGCCTTGACCGTGCCCGGAGCTGGATCGTAGCCTGCGTGCACCAGGCCGCCGTTGGCCTTCGAGGCGCCCAGCGCGATGTCGTTGGCCGCCTCGACCACGCAAATAGACAGGTCATAGCGCGCGAGCTGCCGCGCGATGGCGCATCCCGTGATGCCCGCGCCCACAATCGCGATATCAAACGTTTCTGTCACAGTGCCTCCCAGACAAGTTGACAGGCTGTCAATAGGACTATCCTACGGTCTGCACGCCCCCAGCGCAGCGGCAATGCGGTGAACAGCCCCGCAACACCCGCCAACGGCAGGCGAGGGGAGACTCGGCAACGTCGACAACCTCGTCTGCCGACGACTACGGCAACCGTTCGTCTCGACTTGTAACAGTTAGACGAGGATTTGGGTTCCTGATGTTACAGATTGAGACATTCGGTTTGGAAGGTTTTCTTTGTCTCGATCTGTAACTGTTAGAGGAGAAAATCGGTTCCATGTGTTACAGATTGAGATTTAAAGTCGGGGAAAGATCTTCTGTCTCGATCTGTAACATCTCGGGACCGTTTTGGGGTCTAGATGTTACAGATTTAGATGAACCTATCAGTCGGTTTCGAATGTCTAAATCTGTAACGGTAAGACCTGTATTTACCGAGCTGTTGTTACAGATTGAGATATTGAGATTGGACGTTTTCCTTTGTTTTGATCTGTAACAGATGGAAGGGTTTCTGACCCCTAGTTGTTACAGTTCGAGACATTTGACTTGCGGTCTGTCCGTTCGTCTTGATCTGTAACAGTAAGAGGGGAAATTTGACCCAAGATGTTACAGATCGAGACGTTTGCCAGGCGGCACACCCGTTTGTCTAATTCTGTAACATCTAGACCCGGATTCCGCTTCCACCTGTTACAGATTGAGATGTTTGTGTCCGCGCCCGCCCCGTACCCAACCGTAGTCCCATATAAACAAACCCCGTGGTAAACTTTACCAGACTGTAAATATTCCGAAAGGTACACCTCAATGTCCAAGTACATCTCTGAGCTCATGTCGCCGCAGCTTATGGGCGTCATCTATGCCTTTGTTGGCTTTATCATCGCCCTGTACGTGCTGTCGGTCGTCTATGTGTTCATCGACGCTCGTCGCCGCGGCGCCAGCGCCTACGTGGCATGGGGCATCATTGCCCTCATCCCGTTTGTGGGTCTCATCGCCTATCTGGTCCTGCGTCCGCACTCCTACGCGGCCGACCGCGAGGAGCAGGAGCTGGACATGGCCCTGCGCGAGCGCCAGCTTGCCCAGTACGGCACCTGCCCGCAGTGCGGCGCCCCCATCGAGAAGGACTTTGTGGTCTGCCCCGTGTGCGACACCCAGGTTCGTAACGTGTGCCCCAGCTGCCATCGCCCGCTCGACGCGCACTGGAAGGTCTGCCCCTACTGCCGAACTCGCATCCAGTAACGCATCCATCGCCGGGCCGGTCGCAAGCCACGGGTCCCGCGCGTCACGCGCAAGCCGCACGCTCGCCCCGTAGCCCTGCCCCACGCGATGAAGCATGCGTAGAAAATCGCCCGCCGTGCCATTAAGGTGCGGCGGGCGCTTGTATACCAAGGCAACCTGCCTATAATGATGCAAGTCAAAAACGCCGAGCGCATCGCACGCACTTGCATCAGGCATCCGAGAGGAGAAAACATACCCATGAAGGCACTCTACAATGACGGTTCGGTGGCCGAGCTCCCGCAGGACGAGGTCACGCACGTCATCCGCCACTCTGCCGCGCACATCATGGCGCAGGCCATCAAGCGTCTCTATCCCGAGGCCGACTTTGCCTACGGTCCCGCGACCGACAACGGTTTTTACTACGACGTCGACCTGCCCGAGGGCGTCAAGATCAGCGAGGACGACTTCCCCGCGATCGAGGCCGAGATGAAGAAGATCGTCAAGGAGAACCTCAAGTTCACCGTGTACGAGAAGCCCCGCGCCGAGGCCATCGCCCTTATGGAGGAGCGCGGCGAGAAGTACAAGGTCGAGCACATCGGCGACCTGGACGACGACGCCCGCATCACCTTCTACCAGCAGGGCGACTACATTGACATGTGCGTCGGCCCCCACATTTGCTATACCAAGGCCCTCAAGGCCTTTAAGCTCACCGGCGTCTCGGGCGCTTACTGGAAGGGCGACAAGGACAACAAGATGCTCACCCGCATCAACGGCGTCGCCTTTGCCACCAAGGAGGAGCTCGACGAGCACATGCACATGCTGGAGGAGGCCAAGAAGCGCGACCACCGCAAGATCGGCCGCGAGATGGACCTCTTTATGATGCGCGACGAGGCTCCCGGCTTCCCGTTCTTCCTGCCCAACGGCATGATCCTTAAGAACACGCTGCTGGACTACTGGCGCGAGATCCACCACAAGGCCGGCTACGTGGAGATCTCCACGCCGCTCATCATGAACAAGCAGCTGTGGAAGACCTCGGGCCACTGGGACCACTACAAGGACAACATGTACTCCACCGTCATCGACGACGAAGAGTACTGCATTAAGCCCATGAACTGCCCGGGCGGCGTGCTGGTGTACGCCTCTAAGCCGCACTCCTATCGCGAGTTGCCCATTCGCGCCGGCGAGATTGGCCTGGTACACCGTCACGAGCTGCGCGGCGCCCTGCACGGCCTGTTCCGCGTACGCTGCTTTAACCAGGACGACGCCCATCTGTTTGTGCGTCCCGACCAGCTGACCGACGAGATCGTGGGCGTGGTCAACCTTATCGACTCTGTGTACCAAAAGTTTGGCTTTAAGTATCACGTTGAGCTTTCCACCCGCCCCGAGGACTCCATGGGTTCGGACGAGGATTGGGCTCGCGCCGAGGAGGGCCTGCGCACCGCTCTGGAGAAGCTGGGCATGGACTACGAGGTCAACGAGGGCGACGGTGCCTTCTACGGCCCCAAGATCGACTTCCACCTGGAGGACTCGCTCGGCCGTACCTGGCAGTGCGGTACCGTCCAGCTCGACTTCCAGATGCCGCTCAACTTTGATCTGGAGTACGTGGACGCCGACGGCACCAAGAAGCGCCCCATCATGCTGCATCGCGTGTGCTTTGGCTCCATCGAGCGCTTCATCGGTATTCTGATTGAGCACTTTGCGGGCAAGTTCCCCACCTGGCTGGCCCCCGTGCAGGTCAAGGCGCTTCCTGTCTCCGAGAAGAGCCGCGACTACGCCCACGAGGTGTGCGCCAAGCTGGAGGAGGCCGGCATTCGCGTGGTCTGCGACGACCGCGACGAGAAGATCGGCTACAAGATCCGCGAGGGCCGCTCCATCGACCGCGTGCCCTACATGCTCATCCTGGGCGAGAAGGAGGTCGAGGCCGGCAACATCTCCGTCCGCGATCGCTCCAACGAGACCGTTCAGATGAGCATCGACGAGTTTGTGACCAAGGTGACCGAGGAGATCAAGACTCGCGCCTAGCACAAACAATACAAGAATTAACAAAGGCGATCGTCCTATAGGGCGGTCGCCTTTTTTGTTATCTAAAGAAGAAAAGCCGCTGGTTAGAGCGGCTTTTTTGTTGTGCAAAAAGGTACAGGTTTTTGTATCTTTCGACGTTGCTCATTATACGAGCAAACTGCTCGCGTTTGCCCAGATTGCACAAAATGCGCCGCGAATGGGTGCATCTCCATACGCCTCTACAAAAACCTGTACTTTTGCGACTGCGCCTAGCTGCGAGCGAGAAGCCTGTTCTTAACGCCCCTGCATCCGCGTGCGTCGCGGAGGCAAGAAAAGGGGGCGAGAGATGGAACAGACAATGCGGCGCCAAGAGCAGCTGCCTGGTGCCTTTAATGGCGCTACTACCAACAGCCAGCATGGCCGCGTCCGCTGGTATCTGGTCCACACCCCCAACGGTAAAGAGCGCGAGACCTGCGAAAAGGTCCGCCGCATTATCCCGCACGAGCTGATGCAGGACGCTTTTGTGATGCAAAAGGAGTTCTGGTTTAAGCGGGACGGTGCCTGGTCGCTCCAAACCAAACCTATGTACAAGGAATACTTCTTCGTCGCCACGCGCGATGCCGCCCTGCTCGATAAGGCTTTGGCTCAGTTGAGCTTTGGCTGCCGCATTGCTGGCAGTAAGGAGCGGGCCTATGCGCCCATGCCGGACGATGCGCAGGACTGGTACCGCAGCGTACTCGATGACGACGGCGTGGTGCGCAACAGCGTAGCCCGCATAGAAGACGGCGTGCTGCACATAGAGCAAGGACCCTTGGTGGGGCAAGAGACCCGTGTAAAGAAGATCGACCGTCATAAGCGCTGGTGCCTGGTAGACGTGGGCGAAGGCGACTCCGCTTTTAGGGAGCTGCTTCCGCTGGACGTGCCCAGTAAGACGTAAGGGGCGTTGCACCGGCAGTTCGTTCGCATTTTGAATTCATCGATTCGGGGATGCTCGGGGAACGTGGACGTAAGTTTGACTTTGGCTGCTAAAGAAGTAACAGAGAGCTGTGTGTCTGTGGGGGATGCACTGGCTATTAAAGAGATTAAACCGAGCGGTACGCTTGGCTACCGCTTTATTAAGAGGCTGTTTGACCTTGTATTCAGTCTTTTGATGAGCGTGCTGCTGCTTATCCCCATCGCCATCGTGTGCGCGCTCATTAGCCTTGAATCACCCGGCTGTCCTATGTATACGCAAGAACGCGTCGGCAAGGGCGGAAAGACCATCAAGATCTTCAAGCTTCGTAGTATGGTCGCCGATGCGGGTGATGTGCAGAAGTATTTGAGTCCCGAGCAGCTGCATCAGTGGGAGGTCGAACGCAAAGTCGACGATGATCCTCGCATTACCAAGATTGGTCAGTTCATTCGTAAATGCTCTATCGACGAGATGCCTCAGTTTCTCAATGTGCTAAACGGCGACCTTTCTGTTATTGGGCCTCGCCCCATTACAAGGGATGAGCTTGAGCAGCATTTTTCTGATGAAGAAAAGGCTGAGTTGCTTTCCGTCCAGCCTGGTATTACAGGCCTGTGGCAGGCGACTGACCGAAACGCCGCGACCTTTGAGAGCGGTCTGCGCCAGAAGATTGAACTCTGTTACGTGCAGAACCGCTGCTTCCGCATGGACTGGAAATGCTTTACCGGCACCTTTGGTGCCATGTTCGGCAAGAAGAGGACGGGGCGTTAGATGGCTAATCCAATTCGTGTCGCACAGATAGTCGGAAAAATGAATGGCGGCGGCGTTGAGGCCGTCGTCATGAATTACTACTGTCATATTGATCGTAGCAAAGTGCAGTTTGATTTCCTTATCGATTCCGATTCGACGCTTGTTCCCCGCGAGGAGATTGAATCGCTCGGTGGCAGGGTCTTCGAGATTCCGCCCTATCAGCATGTTGTTGAATACCAGCGAGAGCTTCAGCGTCTCTTTAAGCAAGAGGGCTGGAAGATTGTCCACAGTCACATCAACGCGCTTTCGGTCTTTCCACTTCGTGCCGCGAAGAAGGCGGGCGTCCCCGTGCGTATCGCCCATAGCCATTCTACGAGTGGTAAGGGGGAGTATGCCAAGAATGCCCTGAAGGCCGTGCTGAAAACGCAATCGAATCGGTATCCAACACATCGATTTGCATGTAGTCAATTCGCTGGTGAATGGCTTTTTGGTATAGCTTCGCACTTTGAGGTCGTATACAACG
>ULRN01009850.1_pt1 | contig 19635 bp, 15 predicted proteins | sample 1955461 | NCBI WGS metagenome assembly ULRN01 (sample SAMEA4835683, study PRJEB28245) | human gut metagenome | biome: gut microbiome; material: fecal sample | place: Denmark | collected 2008 | reverse complement strand
TCCGTTTTACGGCCACCAGCGAATGCCGGGCTTTTCTTCCGCTTCGCCTTTTTTGCGTCTTCCACACCGGCTTCCGCTTCGCTTCGCCTTTCTTTTTCCTTTCTACATCACCCACTCTATCCAGTTCTCTGGAGTAATGATTGCGGTCTCTTTTACGTCATAGGCTGTCAGGAATGAGGAGGGGAATTGGGTGTTTGCCCTTTTGGGATTCCATTTCATCTCAAAGAGGGTGAATTGGCCGTCGCACTCCTCTATGTAATCTATCTCTTGCTGCAATGTCGTGCGCCAGAAATAGCTGTTGGCATAGCGCATTGAATAGTGGTTGGCTTTGATGCGCTCGCTGATGATGAAGTTCTCCCACAAGGATCCTGTGTCTTGACGCAGGGACAAAGGGGCGAAGTTCTGGAGGATGGCGTTGCGTATGCCGTTATCATAAAAGTATATTTTCTTTCCTTTCTTCAACTCGGTACGCAGGTTGCGGTTGAATCCGTTCAGGCGGAATACGATATAGCATTTCTCTAACAGGTCGATGTATTTCTCCACGGTCTTGTTGTCCGTTCCTATGGTCTGGGCAAGCTCGTTATAAGACACTTCACTGCATACTTGCAGGGCAAGGGCGGTGAGGAGTTTGCCTAATAACACGGGGCGGCGGACGCTCTCAAGCGAAAGGAGGTCCTTATAGAGGTAACTGCCAGCAAGGTTCATTAGCAGCTCTTTGGCATCTTCGGCATGGTTCACGATATCTGGATACGAACCATATATAAGCCGTTGCTCAAGTGTCTGCTTTACCCCCAAGAGTCCTTGGCTTTCCATTATCTCCGCTGTGGAGATGGGATAAAGGTGGTACTCGAACTTGCGCCCGGTGAGTGGTTCATTGAGCCTGTCTTGCAATTCAAAGGAGGATGAGCCGGTGACTAACAACTGCACACCGGGGAAATTGTCGGTGATGCGCTTCATGGTCATTCCGATATTCTCTACCCGCTGCGCTTCGTCTATCACCACTATCTTATTATCGGCTATGAGGAGGCGTAGTTCCGGCGTGTTCACGTTTGTGAGCATGTCGCGCACTTCCGGCTCGTCGCAATTCAACTGCAAGGTCTTGCACCCTTGTTTCTCAAGGATCATTCTGAAGAGCGTGCTTTTGCCTACTTGCCGTGCCCCTATGACGATGATTGCTTTTCCGGCAAACATTCGGGCTTCTATCGTTTTCTGAAGTTGTCGTATTATCATGGATATTTCTCCTATTTCTCCCCACAAAGATAAAGAAAAGGGGCGGTAATCCCAAAATTCTATATGATATTTAGGATTGTAATCCTAAAAGTTATAGGGAATTTTGGGATTTGCCCCTTTGGCGTCTTCCCGGCTTCTCTTTTGCAAACTGTACTTATTCAAGCCTGACGCTCGTTTTTGCCACTAATGGTTCATGCTGGCGGCGGTCCGAAACGGTTGTCGCCTTCGCCTTCCTTTATTGTCAATATCAGGAACCAGATGGATCCAATCAATGGTACTAAATTGATGAATATCCATCCTCCGCCTTTGCCTATGTCGTGCATCCGGCGTACCGACACTGCCAATGAGGGCAGAAGCAGTCCTAACATGATGATGGCGTTAAGACCCATAACGATGTAGTAGGCTATCGACAGCGTGCCGAGGAGATTCTGCAGGAGGGTAAAGATGAGGTTGATTATGAACACAACCAATACATATTTCCAAAATTCCCCCCGGCTTGCCCTGCCTGTAAACTGGGCATACTTGCCTGATACTACTTCCCTGAAATTTGATAAAATTGTTCCCATAAGCGTTTTATTTAAGTGATTTATGAAACAGTTTGTTATTTGACTGTTAATCTGATTTATCTTATACTGCTATCTTCTTTCATACATTGTTTGCACGAAATTAACTTTGATAGCCCTTAACAGTTAGTAATATTTGACCAAAATATAGGAGAATATAACCTTTTTTATTCCGTTGATTAGGACAATCACATCGCTTTTCAAGGTTAATAGTTTTATTACCACACATTTACATATCCTATTCGGACCAACGGTCACGACTTTGGGAAAACCCAAAAAGATGGCACACAAGGGGATGATTATCAACCGCCTTCGTATGCCATCTTACTTATTTAGGGATATTCACGGAATATCCGCTATTCAAGAGAGTAATGGAGGGAATAACATCATTTAACTGCATAAATAAGAAAGTCTCCAATTTGCGCTGGATTACTTTTTCTCTTAAAAGTAATTTCAGCCGTAACAGCACTAGAATGCTTATTTTTAACCGTAATCTGATATATATAAGATCTTCCCTGTTCTTTGGGCTGTAGAGGCTCGATTTCAACAGCATCAAATGTGTCCCCATCTTTCTCTACATCATAATATCGTTCAAACCGCGTATATGACTTTTTAATACCTATAGGCATCCATTCTCCTCCATACTTAATCTTAAGATACAGAACTTCTCCTTTTTTCACATCAACGTAATGATAGCCAATGGGTTTATACACATCTTTAATAGCGTCTTCTTTTTTTGCAATGTACAACTGCAACCTATTTTCAAAATTAGCATCCGTCACTTCAAATTCATATCTGCTTTTCTCTAACTCATAATAAGAAGGAAGTTTAATATTCAAGAAGGTAGAACCTTTACTATTACCACCCATAATGATACCATTTTTTTCGAACGAGAAAGGAAAGAGTATGTTGCTATCATCAACCGTAAATTTGGCTTTATCAGAACCGGAAAACTTAATTTCTTCTCCATCTTCACCGAAAATTTTAACACTTATTCCGTCTGCGCGTTCCAGCTTAAGCTTTGGAGGTAATACTTTATAAGAATTATCGTCATTCGTCCGATATTTGACCACTGCCCTCTTGATTTCATTTCCATCTACATACTTTCGCCACATACTTGCCTCTGAGCCAAACGGTCCCTTTATCGTAACTTTCTGCCCAGGATTCAAGCCCTTAGAAAAATAATCCCGCGCGTATATTGTTGTCTTACTTTTGTTAGCAATACAAAATGTATTATAGGTTGTGCCAAAAATACCCCAAGCCGTCAGTTTTTTGGTAGATGAATCATATTTATATGATGGATCATCAAAACCTCCAAACTTGGGATCCCATCCCGGATCTAAGAATTGTGTTAAAGCAATCCAAGGTTGCACATATGCACCATAATCCGTTTTTTGAACTAAAGTCCAACCTGGTTCCACATCCTCTACAACTAATTTAGAAACCTCGCGCTCGTTCAAATTTATAGTAAACACAAGTTTATCGCCAGCCCATTCATACTTGCCTTTTTTTGTACAGACAACATCTCCATGCGTTTCACCTTTAATCTTGCCACCTATTCGCGTCCAATTCTTGCCTTCGGTGCAATAGATAGCTGTCAGCGTGCCCGATGAGGCAGAGAACGAATTCTTTAAATCGCCACCCAGCCATGGGTCAATACGCCATTCACCCGCACCTTTATAGGTCAGCGTAAAGGAATTCTCCTCCGAACCGACGCACATATAAATAATGTCACCATACTCCCAAGAACCGCCATCAGTCAGCTTGGTGGCAGGTTTTTCACCTTCATAGCCCGATAGGGTCGCATTGACCTCTATCTTCACCTTTGAAAAGTCTCTCGGCTGATCCTTTTCCAACTCGTCTGCCGTACAACCGAACAACATGCCCGCAAACAGACAAGCCAAAATACTGTATATATAATATATCTTCTTCATAACACGTTCGTTTTTATTCTGTTACCATCTTCCTATATCTTTATAACCCTCAGCAGAAATATTATCTTCGGGTTTCTCAACTGTCACCACACATGAAGCTGTCTTGTTGCCATCTTCGGTTGTTACCGTAATGATTGCCGTGCCTGATTTTAAAGCACCAACCAAGCCGCTCTGGTCCACATCCGCCACACTACTGTCGCTCGATTCCCACTTCACGTTCTGGTTCGTTGCATCCGCAGGGGAAATAGTCGCTTTAAGCTGGAAAGCCTCTTTCACCTTCATCGACAAGGAAGTCCTGTTCAGCGTAACACCTGCAACGGCAACCTTATCTGCCTTCACCGTTACCGTACAAGTAGCCGTCTTGTTGCCGTCCTCGGTCGTTACCGTGATGGTCGCCGTGCCCGCCTTGACAGCAGCAACCAAGCCCTCTTGATCCACATCTGCCACGTTGCTGTTGCTTGATTTCCATGTCACATTCTGGTTCGTTGCGTTAATAGGAGAAACGGTAGCTTTAAGCTGGTAAGAATCCCCTTCGGTCAACGACAGAGAAGTCGAATTCAACTTCACGCCCGTTACTGCCACCTTGTCCTCTTTCACAGTAATGGCACAAGTGGCTGTTTTCTTGCCATCTTCCGTCGTTACCGTGATGGTTGCCTTACCCGCTTTGACAGCAGCGACCAAACCCTCTTGGTCCACATCTGCCACGTTACTGTCGCTCGATTTCCATGTCACCTTCTGGTTGGTCGCATCTTTCGGGGAAATGGTTGCCACAAGCTGGAACGAACCACCGACTGTCATCGAAAGCTCCGTCTTGTTCAGCGTCACGCCCGTTACTGCCACCTTGTCCTCTTTTACAGTAATGGTACAAGTGGCTGTTTTCTTGCCATCTTCCGTCGTTACCGTAATCTTCGCCACGCCAGCCTTGACCGCAGTCACCTTGCCGTTCTCATCGACCGTGGCGATATCCGTCTTGTCAGATTTCCAAGACACCTTCTTGTTGGTTGCACCTTCCGGAGTGACCGTTGCCACCAAAGTCACCGTGCCGCCAACTGCCAATGTATGCTCCGTCTTATCCAACTTCACTCCCGTGACAGCCACCTTTTCCGCCTTGACCGTCACCTTACAAGTAGCCGTTTTGCCGCCATCCTCACTCTTGACAGTCACCAGTGCCTCGCCCGCCTTATGCGCAGTCACGACACCTTGCCCGTCAACAGAAGCGACATCCGTCTTGTTGGAACTCCAACTCACCCGTTTATTCGTAGCATTTTCCGGTGCGACGACCACCTTCAAAGTCTCCTTCGCACCCACCATCAGCGATACTTCTTTCACATTCAATGTAACTCCCGTCACTTTCACGACCTGCGGAGTCACAGGGGAATCATCGTCGGAACAAGCCATCACAAAAAAGGCAAGTCCGAGGAATGCAATAAGTTTCATTAATTTTCTCATACGGTTATCTCCTTTCATACGTTAATTTAGGGCAAAGTTAACTTTAATACAACTTAACAATTAGTAATATCCAACCAAATAACAGGAAAAAACAAACATTTTCATTTCAAAGAATAGGATTATTTTATCACTTTTAAAGATTAATCCATTTATTACCATATAATTATCAATCCTATTCTTTTTTCATTCGGGCAAAAGCAAGCGGGTGGAGGAAAAATCTAAATAACAGTCAACGAAGTTAAATCAATATCGGGAATGATGCTATCCTCAATCCTATCTTCAAGAAGGAATCCCATGTAAAGCGGCAAAGTGAGAAGCTCTCCCTCACGTCCCACGTTGTAATGTCCCAACTTGATTGCGCTCTTCACATGATACACATTCTTGTTTTTAAGAACCGTCATCATGCTTTTAGCCTTTCCTGTATGAGCTTTAACTTCCAATATGACGCACTCCCCTTTGAACCTTACCAAGAAGTCCAACTCAAGCCCGCTGTCCTTATGGAAATAGTACAACTTCTGTCCGGATTTACACAAGAAATCCTCCTCATATTCAGCCAACAGGTTGCGCTGCATCTTATATATAAGCTCAACATTCTTTGTCTCGAGGAAACAATTCACCACATCCGGCAGACCACCGACAATGACATAACGATACAGCAAATCCATCATCGCCTTGTGAATCCCATCAGGGACTATTCCACAACCGCCACATTTTTTCCACCGAATAATCCACACCCGTTACACTTTTTCAAGGGAATCAGCAACAAGCAGCAGCACTATTTTCAGCAGCACAACGATACTTTTAATCGGATAACGACATACACCATACAATGGTTCATATTTTTGCAGTTCAACCATAATCCCCTTGGTTAAGTACTATAAATACGGTGAATATTCACCGTATTCACCGAAAAATATCGGTGAATAATTTGCCTAATCACCGAATAGTAGCTATTAAGGAAAGCCGAAGAAGGTGGGCGTAGTACAAACTATGTCTTGATAGAAAATCCTTAGAGTCTGCGATTGATGTGCGGTCCCTAATATAATCCGGAGCCTCTAAATAATTCCGAAATCTTTCAGTTGTTTTCTGTTGATTGTTGGACTCTCTTTTACTGTATCTATGATAAGTCTCATCACCTCTGTATCAGAGATTTCACCTCTGTAAGTATCCTTGCTAAACTTTGTCCTTTTAGCAACAATGATTTTAGAGCAATTTACGAATGAATTATGTTGTAGGAAAGGACATTGTTTAACAGTTATAGGCAACTGGTAGTCTGTTACGGTAGATGGTAAATTATAGTTTATTTTAGAATTTATCACCAAGCCTCCTATCACATTTCCTTCTTTGTCAAATCCAAGAACGATGAAGAATTTATTGCGTGAGGCATCATCGTTCTTGGGCGTTATGCCATTAGAAGGGTCAAGATTCAGCAAATAGACATCACCAACATTAATACTTGATTGTGCAAGTTCATTTGCCGCATTTCCAAGTAAATCACCTATATTTGTCATGTCAAAGCTGCTTCTATAGCAAGGTTTTCCTTTATATATTCTATCATGTCTTCAGATGCCATCGCATCTTTAGCTATGCCGACAATGCTCATGACTTTACGTCCCGGTTGCTTATAGGCACGACTCCACTCTTCGCCATGCGATTTTGCACGTAACACCCCATAAGGGAGATTCCCGTTTTCTGCTATAGAGTGGTCTAACGCTTCAATATCTGCTTTTGAAAGATAATCAGAGTCAGCATTGCGCTTTGCTTCCAACATATAATAAGCGTCATCTGCACCTTTCGATACAGTCTTTTCAAGCATATCTTTCAACTCTTTATCACAATGAGCATCTCCTTTTATACAATCATATAAGATTGAAGGAACAGGACCATCAGGCAATGCACAGAACTCGTCAGAAACCATAGGAAATCCGTATTTTGCCAAATGTGCACTATTGGCAAAATATATAATCTTGAACATGTGGTAATAATCCAATCCCTTTGTCTTATTCAAGATGTAAAGAATAATCTCTATAAGTTTTTGCTTGTCAAACTGTGTCATATTAATCCCCTTTGAATTACAAAGATAATTCATATACGCTATATAACAATCTGTTAGCTTCCTTTTAACTGATTCAACGTCCATATTTAACACGATATTAACACTTCATTTGTGTTATCATATAAACATTTGGCGGAACAAATACTATTTTTCTTGCAGATAAAGACTTGATACACTATTGCTAATTTCTATCTACTTTTGAATTTATCAAGAAACACTTGGAAAGCAAGTAAGAGAAAGAGATAGACATAGGTCATAAACGGCAAATTTACTTTACGCTTCGCTAAGTGACCGTTGGAAGAATCCCCACTACCCCCTATCTTTGCAACATTAATATATAAAAGAAAGAAATGGCATTCACCGATTCTAAACCCCATTACGCCCTACTCGACGGACTACGAGGCGTTGCAGCCCTCCTCGTCGTATGGTACCACGTATTCGAAGGCTACCAATTTGCTGGCAACAAGCCCGTCATCGACTTCATCAACCACGGATACTTAGCAGTAGACTTCTTCTTCATGCTCTCCGGGTTTGTCATCGGCTACGCCTACGACGACCGCTGGGGCAAATCCCTCACGACAAGCAAATTCTTCCGCCGTCGTCTCATCCGCCTTCATCCCATGGTCATGATGGGCGCACTCATCGGAGCCATCTCCTTCCTGCTTACAGGCATGGAACGCTGGGACAGCAGCCACTCCACGCTGCTCCTCACCCTCATAGCCCTCATCTGTTCATGGCTCATGATTCCCGCACTACCCGGAATGCCCCGAGAAGTACGAGGCAACGGAGAGATGTTTCCCCTCAACGGTCCCTGCTGGTCCCTCTTCTTTGAATACATTGGCAATATACTCTACGCCCTTATCATACGCCGTCTCAGCACACGCACCTTGGCATGGCTCACGGCTCTACTTTGCGGCACTCTCACCTGGTTCGCTGTCACCGACCAATCAGGCTACGGATCCATCGGGGTAGGTTGGACAATCGACACTACCAACCTCCTTGGCGGCACATTACGAATGCTCTGTCCTCTCACGATAGGCCTATTCATGTCCCGCATATACAAACCTATAAAGAATGTAGGCGGAGCATTCTGGACCTGCGCCATCCTCCTGCTCCTCCTCTTCCACGTTCCCTTTATAGATAGCGGATCCACACTAAGCCATAACGGAATCTTCGAGGCTATCTGCATCATCTGCGTGTTCCCCGCCATCATCTGGTTTGCTGCCTCAGGCAAAACCACAGACAAAGCCTCCACCCGCGTCTGCAACTTCTTAGGCGATATCTCTTACCCTCTCTATATCGTACATTATCCCCTAATGTACGCCTTCTACTTGTGGCTCATAAAGACCCAGCTCTACACATTCGCAGAGACATGGCCATTAGCATTAGCCACCGTAGCTTGCAGCATCTGCATAGCATGGCTATGCCTCAGATTCTACTACGACGAACCAATAAGAAGAAAACTAAAACACTTTGCCAAATAACAGAAGAAGAGAAGAAGGCTAAGCGAAGCGGAAGCCGGTGTGGAAGAAGGATTTTGAGAAAGCCCCGTCAATCGGATACTGCGCATCACAAGGGGTGTATTATTACGGAAGAAGGTGGGCGTAGTACAAACTATGTCTTGATAGAAAATCCTTAGAATCTGCGATTGATGTGCGGTCCCTAATATAATCCGGAAACACAGGTCAATGCAATCAGACGTTTTCCACCTAAAATCATCGCATTTTTTGCAACATTACCTGGCTCAACTTGGTGATACGACAATAATCAACTATATTTGCCGCAAATATTGCGACGTTATCCATCGCTTAATGACGCATCAAATAGGATTGGAGTATGTATATACACGAAAGAGACAATTGGACTGCATTCCGCTGGGATGCAACTGGACTGACGGCTCTTCTTGAAGAAGTGAACCGTAAGCAGGGTTTGTTATATGGCAGGCTTGCCTCGCTTGGCTTTGATAGCAAATTAAAAGCGATGGCGGAAAATCTGACGTATGATGTAGTTTATTCGTCAGAAATAGAAGGAATACGATTGAATGTGGACGAAGTACGTTCATCCATCGCCCGGAAATTGGGTATAGAAAATATCAAACAGACAGCACCATCGCATTACATAGATTCTGTTGTGGCAGTCATGCTTGATGCCGTAAACCATTATGACCAGCTATTGACGAAAGAAAAAATATGTGCATGGCAAGCAGCATTCTTCCCGACTGGTTTCAGCGAGGGTTCGCAGATTGAAGTCGGACAATATCGTACAAACGAGGAACATATCGTTTCCGGGATGTTCGGTCGTGAGAAAATCCACTATGTAGCCCCATCTCCTAGACGTGTGGATGAAGAAATGGCAGATTTTCTTGATTGGTTCAACAACCATGATAATATAAATTCTGTTATACGGTCAGCCATTGCACATTTTTGGTTTGTAAGTATCCATCCATTTGAAGACGGCAACGGACGCTTGGCACGCATACTTTCTGATATGCTGTTGGCTCGTGCTGACAAGAGTGAGTTCAGATTTTACAATATTTCCTCGCAAATAAATAAAGATAAAAAACGCTATTACGATATTTTGGAAAAGGCTCAACATGGCGATGGTGACATTACAGAATGGATATGCTGGTATGCCAATACATTGTCGCTTGCACTTGACGAAGCGGAGAATATCGTCAGTACCATTTTAAACAAAAGTTTCTTTTGGCAAAAGGCTTCTTCTATACCACTTAGCCAAAGACAGACCGATATGCTGAACTTGTTCTTAGATGGCTATGAAGCAAAGATAACCTCCAAAACATGGGCATCATTGGCCAAATGTTCCAAAGACACAGCCATACGAGATATCCAAGACCTTGTGGATAAAGAAATTCTTCGAGAAGATATTCCCGGAGCCAAACGACCGAGTTATTCCATTATATATGACCCAGAGGACATTACTTCCTTTTTTTCAGAAGTCACCATCGAGCAACAAAACGGAAATCAATACATCAAAGGTCTCTACAAAGGAAAGCAACAAGTGTGCGAAAGAATTTTACCAATTGATGCAGAGCGGTATGAGAAAGGTGAACTTCCATTGGAGAACCTGCTTGCCAAGTATTGCTCATATCTGAGGATAAGCTAAGGAAAATACATATTAAGATGTAAACCGCCAAGCCAAAAGCAAGGGACATACACTATAACAAAGACGCAAGATTAGGAACCACAACGTCCAGCAGCTCCTTAGGCTCCAACTTATGCAAACCGCCTCCATATTCACGCCCTTTCATCACAAACTGCTCCGCACTTACCTCCCTCAGCGCATTCCATACATTATTAAGAAGATCCGCATCAGTCAAGCACCTTGAATAATCCTTCTTAGGATATAACAACAAGTACACATTCGTCGTAATGGCATCAGACCTATTTAAAATAAAACGAAACATCTTTTTAGAAGAATCTCCACGCCCCATATAAGGAATAACGAAAGGCGCCGGTTCCCTCTCCTCGCAATAATACCATAAAGGGCGATGACTACATATATAACCCTTGTCAACACCTCGTCTCACACCCTCTTGTATATACATCCACACACCCGGATATTCCTCTTTCAAAGCCTCCTCTTTCATACCACAAGAAAACAGATACAAGGTTTTAGGCAATACAATATTACCCTCCTTATCAGAAGTGATAACATCCTCTTTCAGATACCTTGGACTGGGGAGAATAGGCTTTAGGAAAATCTTAGGAATCCCATACTTATTAATGACATCCTGACCAACAACAAAGAAATTATTATCCCCCGTAGCAATTCCCCGTTTGACAGTAAAGAAATTGCCCAATTTGCATTCCGCATTCTCTACTTGCCTTTCCTCTTCAATGAATAAGTTAGACCATTTATCAGAAGCATTCAAGTCCGCCCTATTTATTCGCTTTGTAAATGATGGTACCTCCACATTTTCCCCTTTAGAAAAGACAACACTTTCACCAGAAAGTTTGCCTTTCCGGAAGATAACAACAGCAGAGCTTACCAGTGCGTCATCAAACTGCACATCATCCGCCATGAACTTATGGACACACAAAAGGTCAACCTGTTCCAATAGATACTGTTTTATCGCCTTCCCGTAATTCACATCCATGAATTCAGATGGTATCAGCCAACAAGAGACACCTCCATCAGATAACCACTTCTCCGAAAGTATAAGAAAATAGCAATACAAACCTGCCAATCCTGAAATCTTAATCCCCGTGCTTCGCATAACCTCCTCTTGTAGTTCCCGTTTTGTTCCAGAATCAATATGATGATGTCTGACATAAGGCGGATTTGCAACAAGCAAATCAAACAGCCCTTCATCCGGTGACTCCTTTAAGAAATCGGCACGCCTTAATTCAATGTTTTCATTTGCCCACAATTTGCTTGCCGGTTCATAGTAAAGAGCATCTATCTCGAAGCCAAGAGCATCTCCTGCATCCTGTGCAAAGACCTCTCTAAAAGCAGCATAAAAAGAACCTAAACCCATAGAAGGTTCAATAAAACGAACCTTTCCATTTGCACAAAATCCCCTAACCTTCTTCATTATATGGCACGCCAACGGATAAGGCGTGGCAAATTGCCCCATCTTATTACGCTCCTTGGGGGACTTCTGCGCATCCAATAGCCCTTGCAGCCTCTCACGCTCCGTATTATAATATTCAATATCAAAACTCATACTCCAGCCTTTTTAAAGTCAGCCACTCGATGTTCCCATACCCAATCAATACCTTCTGCGGCTTCATATCCAAGATAGCCACCATCAAAATATCCACACAAGAAAAGGACGAAGTCAACATCATTGCCATAAGTCGATTTCAGTTGTCCCATTTTCTGAGCCTCTTCCTTCCGGCGCTTGTTGGTATTTGTAAAATCCCCTGCCGACTTGCATTCCACAAGAAGAGGCAAAGACTCTTGCGAACATCCCAAACGCTTTATCACGACATCAATAGGCATCTTCACCCCAAAACGACTCATTTCCACAGGAACATTAAGATGATATGTGAACGTGCCTTGTTGCATATCAAGGAAAGAACCAACATCCTTCGGGTCAACATACGTATATCCTTCAGAAACGAGAAAATCTCCGATAACCTTTAATTGCCTCTTCTCTTGTTCATTGCGGATTATAGGGTCAGACAAAGAGCCACATAATCTATCAGCCATAATACATTCAGCCACCTTCAACTCCTCCACCGTTGGAGTTCCAGCATTTTGGATCCATGGAAACAATTCCAAATCAAGCAGCTTTTCCAGCACCTTGACAATCCTATTTAAACACGCCTCCTTTTCCTGCTCGGAAAGCCTTTGCGGAAACCGCCCCTCTTCCATAGCCCTCACAAAAGAAGGCTTCACCTCTGATAATCCGATAAGCCTGTCACGTGCAATCGGAGGAGTCGTTGCCATTCTCAATATTGTTATAAACTCCGGATGCTCTTTAAGATGCATAGATGTGAATTGAAGATTATCAGTCAAACGAATAGCCAAACCAACTTGTTCCATAGCACGCTTACGTTCATTTGTATAAGTTGTTGGTGCAAAATTCAGGAACCAATCATTATAAAGCGATACAGATTCGACAGTATCCTCTTTCCACAATTCCGTATTCCTTCTATTTATTATAAATTTAGCCTTTCGAGTCATATTATCTTTTATTTTCAGTTCCCATCAAGAACTATCAATTATCCATATTCCAAAGGGATGTTTCAACATTATAAAGCACCTGAAAGCAATCTGGTTCACATTAATTCTTCACTTATAAACAGCAATTTCCAACAACCCGACTGATTATTAAACCAATACGCTCCATGTACCTACAACAAAGGTAGACAAAAAAGAGAAAGAAAAAAAGAAGAATGAAGAAGATCAAGCCAAAAGCAAGTAAAAGAGAAGAAAAGGAAGAAAAGAATTAGCGAATAAAATGCGGCATCTCCTCTGGAACAACAATCGACAACTCCACCAAACCAGCCACAACACCCTCCTTATACCAAGGCGTTTGGTAAATCAACTTCTTCTGCCCATTCTTTGAAATAGTATAACTATTAGATTCACCCGACGCAATCATCCGCTGGATATGCTCCCAAGACTCCGGCTTATGGCAATCTTTCAAATTCTTACCAATCAGTTCGCCCCTGCCAGAGAAAGTGGCCTTTGACTTCTCATTCATATATAAAATGACACCTTCCGTGTCACACACTGTAACAGCACAATTCAATTCTTTAGCCCAATCGTAATCCATGATACATATTTTCATTAAGAATATGCAAAGAAATGAAAATAATCCCGACCGCCTTCCCGTTTTAACAACTTTAACCATTAACACTTCACACCATCCACGTTCCCATCTATATCAATTTGGCATAAACAACACCAAATAATCCCAAAAACCAAGCTTTACAACACTTAAAAAATATTCCTATCAATATATTTTGTTTTCAAAATGATAGTCCGTATCTTTGACGGCAGAAAATTAAAACTTAAAACGAATATTTATGAACACAGAAGAAACACGCGTAGAAAGCGACTTGTTAGGCTCACGCGAAATACCAGCAAAAGCACTATATGGTGTACAAACACTTAGAGGCCTTGAGAACTTCCCAATCAGCAAGTTCCACTTGAATGAATATCCTCTATTCATCAACGGCCTTGCCATTACTAAGATGGCTGCCGCCCAAGCCAACCATGAATTGGGCTTGTTGACAGACGAACAAACAAACGGTATCGTCGTTGCGTGCCAAGAAATCTTAGACGGGAAACACCATGAACACTTCCCTGTTGACATGATCCAAGGAGGTGCAGGTACGACTACCAACATGAATGCCAACGAAGTGATTGCAAACCGCGCTTTGGAAATCATGGGACACAACCGTGGTGAATACCAATATTGCTCACCCAACGACCATGTAAACTGTGCCCAGTCTACCAATGACGCATATCCAACAGCTATCCATATTGGACTTTACTATTCACATCAGAACTTGCTTCCCCACTTGCAGATGTTGATTGACTCTTTCGATAAGAAAGGCGACGAATTTGCAGACATCATCAAGATGGGTCGTACCCAGTTGGAAGATGCCGTTCCGATGACATTGGGACAGACATTCCACGGTTTCGCAAGCATCTTGCGTGACGAAATCAAACATTTGAACGAAGCAGCGGCTGACTTCTTGACTGTCAACATGGGTGCTACCGCTATCGGTACAGGTATCTGCGCTGAACCGGGTTATGCAGAGAAATGTGTCAACGCATTGGTTAAGATTACCAACCTGCCGTTCGTATTATCAGGCGACTTGGTAGGTGCCACATCCGATACCTCATGCATGGTCGGTTATGCGGCTGCTTTGAAGCGCGTAGCTGTCAAGATGAACAAGATTTGTAACGACTTGCGTTTGTTGGCAAGCGGTCCCCGCTGTGGTTTGGGAGAATTCAATTTGCCAGCAATGCAGCCAGGATCTTCCATCATGCCGGGTAAGGTTAACCCAGTTATCCCAGAAGTGATGAACCAGATTTGCTACAAGGTTATCGGTAACGAATTGTGCGTGACAATGGCTGGTGAAGCTGCACAGATGGAGTTGAACGCCATGGAACCAGTTATGGCTCAATGCTGCTTCGAATCTATCGACTTGATGGTTAACGGTATGGATACATTGCGCACTCGCTGCGTGGACGGTATCATTGCTAACAAAGAACATTGTATCTCCAACGTCCATAACAGCATCGGCGTTGTTACAGCTTTGAACCCGGTAATCGGTTATAAGAACTCAACCAAGATTGCCAAGGAAGCTATGGCAACAGGCCGCAGCGTTTATGACTTGGTACTTGAACATGACATCTTAAGCAAAGAGGATTTGGATACTATCTTAAGCCCGGAAAATATGATTAAGCCGGTCAAGTTGGATATTCATCCGAAGCATTAATATTAAAGCCTAAATCACGGCGGTGTGTCATAATTGCAAACAGAAGTTAAATAAGTGCTTTTATTTTTCCGGAACTCATACTTTTGATACTTTTATGGAAAAATAAAAGCACTTTATATGAATGCCATATCAAATCTTATAGGCAGGGAGAAAGAAGTGAAAGAACTTCAAGCTCTCTACAGAAGCGGCAAATCTGAATTCGTCGCCATCTATGGTCGCCGCCGTATTGGAAAAACCTTTTTGGTAGATGAAGCTCTAAAAGGGCTTATCACGTTCAGACATGCAGGACTTTCACCGATAGACGAGAATAGCCATAAGAACAATCTTAAAGATCAATTGAAGCACTTCTACTATTCCTTACAATTACATGGCATGAAGAAAAGCAAATGTCCTTCCTCTTGGATGGAAGCCTTCTTCTTACTCTCTAAATTCCTTCAAAGCATCGACAACGGAGAAAGACAAGTCATCTTCCTTGACGAGTTGCCATGGTTAGACACCCCTCGATCTGGCTTTATCACTGCATTTGAAGGATTTTGGAACACATGGGCTTGCCATCGAGACAATCTCATGTTGGTATGTTGTGGAAGTGCGAATTCATGGATGCTCAACAATCTTGTGAACAACCATGGTGGCTTATATGGAAGAACCACATACGAAATAAAATTAGCACCCTTCTCCCTACACGAATGCGAGGCTTTTTATATTCAAAAAGGTATCAAACTATCCAGATATGATATCGCCCAAAGTTACATGATTTTGGGCGGCATCCCATACTATCTTGGCTACATACAGAAAGGACTAAGTTTAGCACAGAATATAGACCAGCTGTTCTTTACTAAAACAGCCAAACTGAAAGAAGAATACAAACGACTATTTTCCTCTGTTTTTTCCAATCCTGAAGAGATGATGAGGATTGTCAACTTATTAGGCTCTCGACATGCGGGTTTCACAAGAATAGAGATTTCAGAAAAACTTAATATTAACACCAGTGGCGCACTGAGTAAGATGATCAACGCTCTTGAGGCAAGCGATTTTATTGAGCAATATGTTCCGTTTGGGCGGAAAAAATCAGATGTATTCTATCGTTTGATTGACCCGTTCTGCCTGTTCTACCAAAAATTCGTCAAAACAGACAACTCTTTAGACGAAAATTTTTGGCTCAATAATGTCTCTTCTTCCCGCATCAATAGCTGGAGAGGACTTGCTTTTGAAGAAGTATGTTTCAGACATATCCAACAAATCAAGAAAGCTCTTGGTATTTCCGGGGTTTCCACATCACAATCTGCTTGGAGCATAATCGGGAATGACGCTAATGAAGGAACACAAATAGATATGCTTATTGATAGAAAAGACAATGTGTTGAACATGTGCGAAATAAAGTTTTACAACGAAACATTCACAATAAGCAAGGCATATCATTCCATCCTTACTCATCGGCTCAATGTTCTTAGCAACAATATTTCAAAACGAAAAGTGATACATAGTACACTCATCACTACATTCGGATTGGAGTATAATGAATATAGCGGGGATTTCCAACAAGTTATAACACTCGACGACTTATTTATGGATTAGTATGGGCGCATAAATAGCAAACAGAAGCACTTAAAGTGCTTTCAAAAAAAACATTTGATGTTTTCAAAAAAACATTGGACGTTTTTGAAAAAACATTTGATGTTTTCAAAAATCCCTCGTGATGTTTTTTTAAAAAACAACGGTATGTTTTTTCGACACCTTTTATCCTTATTTTGATATGCACAACTTACATTTTCCATGGAACGGAGTGCCGTTAAAACAGTGTTTAAACAGTGTTTTAATAGCGTTTTAATGCCGTTTAAACACGGAGTCATCATAACTGAAAAGCTTCGTTTTCCTACCGTTTCCTTTCCTTTGCAAGCTCCTCAAAGCCCTTAAATGCTAAACAATGTTAAACGTATGATTTTTTTCCGATATATTTATATGTTGTATAACATAATTCCTTTATATTTGCACTGTGTTTTTCATGGTATTAGATTTAAGGTTAACAATGGAGATTGGTTGTCGTGACGACAACCTTTTTCGTTTTATAGACCCTCACAAATTTTTAAAAGAAAAAGTTACTTCTGTTTTCACAAAACATCATGATGGGAAGATTCATAAAAAAGAATGTTAAATCCGCACAATATTCGAAATTTTTCAATAAAAAATCATGTATTAAAATAAAATATTCATATCTTTGGCTCGGGTTCGGACGCTAAATCTTCAAAGCCATAACTTTGGACAAAATACAAAAAACACAATAAAAGTATGCTAAATCTAACGAGTTAAAACCTAAAAGGCTCAACAGGTGAACGCCACTTTTAATAAAACGTGTTATTCCTTTAAATCATCAAAGTCCTGTTAATACCGGGACGATTCAATATAAATCGAACAAGACCCTAATAAAGGGGAAAAGATAGCTCTTTGACTTCGTTGAAATCAGTCCTATCAAACAGTTGTGCCTTCGTTTCCATTCGACATGCTCGAATCATATCGCAAGCATTTGATTCCGACAAGGGAAGTACTTCATATTGCGATAACTTCATACCGGCAAACAGAGTTACCATTCTATTGGCAGGACTCTATTTCAACCTTCAAAGAACAATCCATCCTTCTTGAGACGGGCATTAACTTTTAAATACATTCTCTATGTTGAAAAAAACTAAATTCATCAGTTTGATTTTGCTTTCGGGAGTCTTGGCTTCTCCCCCAGCAGATGCTTTTGCTGAAACGTCACCGTTTAAGCAAGAGACGAACACTTCCCAACAAAACGGGAAAGTATCCGGTACTGTAATTGACGAATCAGGTCCTGTTATCGGTGCTTCAGTGTTGGTAAAAGGGACCAACAACGGTACGATTACCGACATAGACGGTAAATTCACCTTGGATGGTGTGAAGAAAGGAGCGATTATCCAGATTTCTTTCATCGGATATGTCACTCAGGAGATTAAGTATGCAGGTGAATCCTCATTGACGGTAACACTTGTCGAAGACACACAAAGATTGGACGAAGTGGTTGTTACCGCTTTGGGCATCAAACGTGAGAAAAAGGCGTTGGGTTACGCCATGCAGGAGGTGAAAGGAGATGCTTTGGTGTCTGCCCGAGAAACCAATATTGCCAATGCCTTGTCCGGAAAGGTTTCCGGTGTACAGATTATCCGTTCCAGCAACGGTCCCGGCGGTTCTTCAAAGATCCAGCTCCGTGGTAGCAACTCTGTAACCGGTCTGAACCAGCCATTGATTGTTGTCGATGGAGTCCCAATGGACAACTTCACCGGAGCAAGCAACAACGACTTTTGGAATCCATCGGCGGATATGGGTAACGGACTTTCGGATATCAACGCGGAAGATATTGAATCCATGTCCGTATTGAAAGGTGCATCAGCCGCAGCACTTTACGGTTCACGGGCTGGTAATGGTGTCATCTTGATTACAACGAAGAAAGGACGCGAAAATCCGGGATTGGGTATCACTATTTCTGCATCCGTTTCAGCCGAATCCATATTCATGAAGCCTGACCGCCAAAATATATTCGGGCAAGGAAGCAACGGTATCTACGATGCCAAGTCGTCAGCCAGCTGGGGACCGAAAATCGAAGGGCAAACCGTAACGAATTGGAACAACGAGCAGGAGGTATTGACATATTATGACAACGTTTCCAATTTCTTTAATACGGGTACCAATGTGAACGAGAACATCTCGTTTGCACAACAATATGGAAAGACCGGAGTCTATACATCCCTCACCCGTATGGACGACTTCAGTAAGATTCCGGGAGCGGAACTCTCTCGTACCAACTTGATGCTCCGTGCCAACTCCACATTCGGCAAGGACGACCGTTGGAGCATCGATGCCAAGGTGCAATACATCAATTCCAACGCCACCAACCGTCCGTTGTCAGGCGTGAACGACAACAACTACTTCTACACCATGTTCAGTATGCCTGCCACAGTGGACATCACCCGGTTCAAAGATGCGGTAAATCCGACGACAGGAAAGATGTTCTGGTGGCAAGAAGGTGCCGGCTTAAACCCCTACTGGGCAAAAGACTACAATACAAACAAAGACTCCCGTAACCGTTTCTTGCTGAACGGGTCGTTGAAGTATAACTTCACGGATTGGCTGAATGCAGAAATCAAGGGCGGTAGCGATATGTATTATACAGAAACAGAGAACCGCCTGTACTCCGGAAGCCCATTGTCCACCAATGGCCGTTACAGCTTCGGGGAACAGAAATTCTATGAAAACAACTTCAGCTTCTTGGTGTCAGCCCAGAAAGACCGTTTCTTAGGAGATTGGGGCGGAACAGCTACATTCGGCGGGAACATGATGCAACGCAAATCAACCGGCGTTTCAAACAGCTTGGGCACGCTGATTGTCCCTGACTGGTTCTGGCTCACCAACGGTGACAAAGGCGATGAAGGTGTGTCAAAATGCACGCCTTCTTTTTTTATGCACAA